>Ga0160423_10000351_pt1 | contig 37070 bp, 45 predicted proteins | sample CRUFie14St8metaG_FD_108191 | JGI IMG/M metagenome (GOLD analysis project Ga0160423, IMG submission 108191) | Marine microbial communities from the Costa Rica Dome - CRUD Field 142mm St8 metaG | ecosystem: Environmental > Aquatic > Marine > Oceanic > Photic zone | place: Costa Rica: the Eastern...
AGCGGAGTGTGACATACGTTTTGGAACAGGAACACTGAATATGCAGTTTGCTCTTAACCAAACATTTACGTCAACAGCACAAACTTACACATTCACAGAAACTTTTGATACTCTTGCAACAGGCCAATTAGATGCTGTTGACTTTTTATTCGACGGAACAAAAGCACCTTTTGATCTATTAATTGATGACGTAAAAGTTGAAGAGTTAGGCGTAGAAGGCTACCTCACAAAGCTCCACGATCAGACAGGCAATTTGAATCATGCCCTTCAAGCGACTGCTGCTAATCAGCCTCAGATTGTTTCTGGTGGAGACTTAATCAAGTCAGGTAATCGTCCTGCTTGGTACTACAATGTAAACAATCCTCAGAGGAATTTAGCGGTACAAGGAATGGAAAATCTAACAACATTAGACGCATTCTTTGTTCACGAAACTGGAAGCGATCAACAATTTATTTATCCATCGAGTAATAATAGTAGTTATTTTGGTTTTATTGCACACAATGGAAACGCTACTGCCTCAACGACAGTAAACTATGGTTCACCTATTTTAGAAGTGAATGGGGTTGAGAAAAATCCTAGCGACCGAGATGATGTTTACGATGAAATTGCAGGACGCAAGTTAGTTTATCATCGGAGTGCTTCTACTACTACTTGGACTGGATTTAATGTAGGCTTCTTTGATAATAGTTCTAATAATAGTTGGAATTTAGAAGACGTTAAATTTTCTGAAATGGTATTCTGGGACTCAGATCAACACAGCAACCAGTCAGGCATTGAAAGCAACATAAACACTCATTATAACATTTACTAATTATGGCATATCTAATATTCGAATCAAAAGAAGAAGCACAAGCTCGAAGCGAACAGGCAGCACAACAAAAGAACACTTCATTTTGGTCTACAGGCAGTGGCACAAAATACTGGTGGGGATGGAGTGAAGAAGCAGCCGAAGAGAATCCAAGAGCGTATATCGAAATTAAGAGACTCGTTTGGACTGATGAAGAATCAGGTGAAGAAAACGTAAGCATTCCTGATCAAGCATTACTCACTGATGATGACGCTCTTGTCAATTCATTACCAGAAGATTGGGTTTACCCACCTGATCCAATGGCAGATACTACAGAAGCTGTGGTCGCTGATCCAATGGCAGATACTACAGAAGATGTGGTCGAAGAGCCTACAGAAGAAGATCCAGAAGAACCACCACTCGCTGACTAATGAAAGACATACTTTTAAAATTTGATTCAAAAGAACAAGCCGTTACTTTCGCAGAGGACAACGGCTTTACTTCTGTTGTCGAAAAGGATGGTGAGGAACAAGTTAATGTCATTGAACAGGGAGAAGATTATGTCTTTACCGTCATCGGTGAACACTGGACAGAGACTGGTGAAACTGAAACATTTAGAGACGAAACTGGCATTGAATACGAACACCCGATCATGACGACTGACGATGCATGGTGGGTATTGTTTCGTGACATGGCCGACAGGGACATGACTCCCGCAGAAGATTTTATTGTATGGCATAGTGCCATGACTGAACAAAACGAGGAAGGCGAAGAAGTGCCTATCCCAAGACCAACTAACGCACCCAATCGGGTTTTTTTATAAAATGACTAATAGCGAAATAATCTCAAAAGGAGTGACAGGCATATTTGGTTCATTGATAGCCGTTACAATCCCTTACGCTGAATTTATTCAATGGGTTATACAGGTTATTGGTGGGCTATTAGGAATAGCTGTTGCTATAATTACACTTTACAACTTAATTAAAAGGAAAAAATGAATAAAGACTCAATACTCGGAATCGTAAGACACATCCTCACCTTCGGTGGAGGATTCATGACACAGAATGGATTAGCAACTCAAGATGAAGTCACTACAGGTGTTTCAGCAGTTGTTACTCTTGTTGGTGTTATATGGTCAATTTTATCTAAAAAGAAGTAAAATGCCTTTTAGTAAGTACTCAAAAAAGCAAAAAAAGTTAGCTTCTATAGAAGAACCAAGAGATAAAATAACCAAAGCTGACTTCATAAAACTCAATTCAAAAAAGAAAAATAAAAAGTGATGCATTTTTTCCGTATAATTGTATTAGCGTTAGAAGCTTACGTAAACTATACTAGGGGTAAGCAACGCAGATACATTTATGACTTGGAAGATAAAATTGATAAGCTTGCTGCTGATGGCAGTCCTGCTGCCAAGCTGCAAATTGAGAGACTTAGTGGGCGACTCAAGCTTGAACGAAAGCGCAATATATGATCCTCCTACAATAACCCTTATAAAAGGGTACGATTATCCATTTAAAGAGGGCAACTTGATGGGCAGGGGGCAGAAGTTTCACAGTGATTATTCTTATAGGAGGGCTATAATAATTGGGGGAGATAAATAATGCCTGATAAAAAATCCGATAAGAAAAAAATACTAAAAAAAGCTTTTAGGGATTTGAAAAAAAGAAGAGCTAACAAAACAAAAGCAGATAAAAAAAGAATCCCTGAAAAAAGAAAAGACGGTACTAAGAGACCAAAGTCAGAACATTCTGATTTGTACACAGATGAAGATCCAAAAGGCACAATAAAAGGTCTTGGGTTTAAAGATGTTGGGACTGCTAAGAATAGTGTTGCGATTATTGAGAAAGCCAAAAGACCACATAAACACAAAGTGCAAGCTACTATGGCTATGGAGCAAAGATCTAGATTTGCAGCTAAAAACGCTAAAGACCCTGCGAAAAAGAAAAACCTATCTTCTGCAAATAAAATATATAAAGGTTATCTAGAAAAATTAAAAAAAAGAACGCAAGAGAAAAACAAGGAGAAAGCATAAAGAATTTTATGCATAACAAGGCAACCTCATAGGTCGGGATCAGAAGTTCCATAGTGATTTTTCGTACAGACGTGCTATAATAATAGGAGATGATAGCAATCTGCGTAGGACACAGCCGACCAAATGATTCAGGAGCAGCTTCTGTAACTGGAGTCACTGAATGGGATTACAATTCGGAGCTTGCCGAGATGATTGGCAAGGAACTAAAACAACCGTATAAGGTTTACCACACCTATAAAGGTGGGAGTTATGTCACTGCTATGCGGTGGTTAGCTCGTAAACTCGATGAAGATCGTGTAGACACAGCCGTTGAATTGCACTTCAACGCAGCAACACCCAAAGCAACAGGCCATGAATGGTTACACTGGCACACCTCTGAGAAAGGAAGATTACTTGCACGTACACTAAGGGATTCTTTTGAAGACTCTTTCCCTCTATTTAGGAGTAGGGGAATTAAGCCACGTAAAAAAGGAAGTAGAGGAGCTTACTTTCTACGTGCGACCTCAATGCCCGCTTGTATCGCAGAACCATTTTTTGGGACTAATAAAGAAGATTGGGATTTAGCTGTAAATAGTAAACAAGGAATCGCCTCTGCTATAGCAGGAGGTATTACATTATACTCGGAGCTTGTGGAAAGGTGGTAAGGTGGTACTCCCAAAAACAGTTTCTATTGCTGGCAGACGAGTAAAGATTGCCTTAGTTCCCTTTAATGGCGATAGCCCTGACTACGGATTATATCTACACGACAAGAAAACTATTGAGATAAATAATACTCTCAAAGGTAAAGCCCTTATACACACCATAAGGCATGAAATGATGGAGGCTAGTTTATTACTGAGTGGTGTAGGGTGGTTAGAGAACTACGATCAAGAGGCTATTGTCCGTTGCATGGAGGAGATATTCTTCCCTGCATGGGAAAATTTTTTAAAGAAATATAACAATGAGTGAACAAGACAAACAACCTGATTATTATTCATATATAAAAGCCAACGAGGGTCTTAAATTAAAGCGGTACTTAGATTCAGAAAACAATCCAACTATTGGTGTTGGGCATCTGATAAAAAAAGGCGAGAACCTAACTGAAATAACAGAAAGTAAAGCAAAAGAAATTTTTGATGTAGATGTACAAGAAAAAATAAATTATGTTAGGAATGATATAGACAAGGATTTAGGTAAAGGGACTTTTGATTCTTATCCTAATGACGTTAAGATTTCTTTAGTAGATTTAGATTTTAGAGGCGACTATAGGCAATCACCTAAAGCTGTAGGTTTATTTAAGCAAGGTAAGTATTATGCTGCTGCGGAAGAACTTCTTAATAATGATGATTATAGAAAATCTTTAAAACAAGGTACTGGAATTGCTCCAAGAATGGAGAGGAACGCTCAATCTTGGGTTGATTTAGGGAACGCTAAATCCCTAAATACAAGTTTTGAAGGGGCTGTTGAAGAGAGGATTAAACTTCTCAATGAGAAAAAATAAAAAATTTTTTACGGTTGATGGTGACTTTGTTGTCTATAAACCGTCGAGCGAAGACTTAGTCCTTGCTCATAAACGCTCTTGTAAATTGGGAGTGCTACCTAACTCATTTACTCAGGGTTTAGGGCGCATGGCAGGATACTTAGGTGAGATAGCAGTACAAAAATATCTGAAGAGGAGCAAGTATGTAGGTGACTCCGTGTACACACATGACATTGAGTACAAGAAAAGAAAGATAGAAGTTAAATCAAAGTCTTGTGCTACTCCACCAAAACCTCATTACTCTGCGTCTGTTAATTGTAAGAAACAGTTTATGCCAGACAACGATGTTTATTTTTTCACTAGAGTACGTAAGGATTTCATGGTTGTTTGGCTTGTAGGTTGGTTACCAACCACAAAACTATTAAAGAAAGCTGAGTATAAACAAAGAGGAGATAAAGATACTGATGGCTTTGTGTACAAAACCTCTGGTCTACATATTGATATAGGCGATCTAAAATCACCTACGTTATTTCAATAAGTTTCTTCAGGCGTAGATATAAAGATAGGATACCCTTCACCTCTTGACCCTGCTACATTAACCCAAAAATATTCTTCGGCTTCATCAGGTTTCATTTCCTTAGATAATATTTGTATGCATCTTTCTATAGAATATACAGCTCTTGTAGGATCTTCATCTAAAGCGACTCCAATAAAAGCTCCGTCAAGACCATCAGGAACTATAACATCTTCACTGGGAACTACTGTTTCACAGAACTCGTTTATTTCATCTCTAGTCATCAAGATCACTTATATCCCATTTCAGATCTAAATCAATGGAATAAATTTTGTTGTGTTTCTTGTACTGAGAAGTAACTGGTCTGATAGTAGAATCAGCTTTGCAAGCTTCCTCTAGCGACTGCATACTGCGACGCATAAACTCTGTATTCACGGTTAAGTTATTTAATGGTTTACCACCATTCAATTCTGTTACAAGGGACATGAAGTCTGTAGCAGATCCTCTCCATACAGTTCTTGTAGAATCGTAGTCTCTAAATTTACGAACAAAAAATTCTACTGTTTCTATTAAAATAGACCTTGTTGAATTAGCAAAAGCAACTTCTTCTATCTCAGGATCAATGAAAGATTTAATACCAAACCTTGAGTCGCCCTTTATGTGTTTAGGAACTTTAAATTCGTGTAGTAACCATTGAGCAAAGTATGGAAGTTCTTCAGCTATCTTTGATTCTATAATAGTATTACTGGCTTCTTCGACTCCTAACAACTTAGCAAAGTTGCTTTCTGCCTTATCGGAAATACGTAGTGCTAGTATTTTATCTCTGTTACTTGAGTCCAAAGCAGGAATAACTGATAAACTGGTAGGGTCCATGTTTAAAGACATGATTACACGACCTGCCCAACTAATAGTTATAGTGTCTTCAAACTTTGCTTGATACTCAATTCTTGGGTTAGCGGTTGCTTTTTTAATCAACTCAGTGGCTCTACGTTGTTCTGCAAAAGAAGCAGCCGAAGTTGTATCATCAATAACCCAAGCAGCTACCCTACCTAATTCTTTGTTGAACTTACTATCACCACTAAGGTAATCTGAAGCATCAGCAAACCCACCAAGCAAACCACCAATCAATTTGTTAGATAACAAAGACTTACCTTTGTTTGTTGGTCCTACTAATATAAGAGCGTGTCCTTGTTTAGACTCTTTCTCATAGACAGCAGAATAAATTCTTTGTAGCCACCCATAAAAATAATCGAGAGATTCTTTATCTTTAAAGAATTGAGTGAGCCATGTATCTATAAACTTCCATTTACTTTTGTCAGCATCTCCCGCAGGTTGTACTGGTTTAAGTGTACTGGTGTTTAAAATTTTATTTGGTCCTGACTCCACTATTTGTCTTTCATCAAATATGATAGGGGCCACTTCATCTATTCTACTATTTTGTTGGATTATTAAAATAGCGTTTTCTACTTCGGTCAAAGGTTGTCCATTTCTTGTAGTTCTGAAACCTGCTTGTCGCAGTTCTAGTTTAAGTTGATCTTTATCTAAGGTACATGCTTTCCCGTTTATAAAAGTGTAGAAAGTCTTACCTGTAAACCAATATTTCCCTACAAGATAATCTAGTTTTGTATTCTCAAACTCATCTACAAAAGCTTGCCCAAATATTTCTTTCCAAGTTAAGAATCCTTTACCTGCCCTGTCTGAGTAACAGATCATACCATCTAGAGTCACCTGACATCCATCTCTTTCTATACCATCATCTATCCAGAATAATGGTCCTCTATCCCCCACATTAAATCCTGAAGTCCATCTACCTTTGTATTTCTCGTTCTCACGAACTTCTTTTTCAATAACATCTAATGGGATACTTAAGGCAGTTGGTGCTTGTGGTGGGTTTTTAATACTAGTTTTTATTAATAACTTTGTATAAAAGTCTTTCTTTAGTCTTTTTTCAGTAACATGAATAATATCACCTAGAAACCAATATTTAGCTGCGTCTAAACAGGACTCATCAAAACCTGCAAACATACGCCTGACTCTTAACTTGTCTGCTAGTGCTTTGGCAAAAGCATTAAACATTCTGTAGTCTATCAGGAGCTTTCCTTCAAACTCCCATATAAGTCTGATACCACCAGAAGGAGTTCTAGTTATAACAGTTGGTGGTAACGGTCCACATTTAGAAAGTACTTCTTCTACTACCTTATCCCAATCAGGGTCAATATTATCATACTCAACAACGAAGCCATACATTGCTTCTACTTTGTTACCACCCCTTTTAGATATTCTTGTAGAGGCTATTGTTCCTTCATTCAGAGAATAGAATACGTAATCTGTATCTGGATGATTCATCCATGCCCTACGCTTTTCTTTATCTGTAAACTTCTTCGGAGTTTTATTAAATGTTGTTAGTGTTTCGCTAGTGTTAGTGTGGTGGTCTGATAGGTTTTTTAAGTATCTATAATGGTGCATGTTATTTTTCGTATTTATCCAGAACTTTACCTTCGGCATCTAGGGGGATATCAGGTAACCACTCTGGTGGGGTTCTCATTTCTTCTATGACAAGATCCAAAGTTTCTTCTGCATCTTTCTCATCCACTTCTATGACAACTTCGTCATGTACGTGGAAAATAATTTCCATCCCTCTATTTTCGAGGCGGGTGAGTATATCAGAAAATATGTCCCTTGCAAGTGCTTGAGATGCATTTTCTGTTAAAAGTCCTCCGTATAGTTTCACAGGAATCTTTTTAGCTCCTTTAGCAATCAAAGCTATGTAGTTCCTCCTACCAAATTGCATGGCAGTTTGTATCTTACCGTAGTCCAAACTACGTCCAGATGGTAATTCAATACTAAAATCATCTCCTAATGAATATGCTACGTGCAACTTTCTTTGTAATTTGTTCCAAAGAGCCACAACTCGTTTCATTTTTGTTCTATATAAATTTACAGCCTTGACAGCTTCGTCTTCATCCATACCCGATATCAGAGCAAACTTACCTGCTGATACAGAGTAACCACAACCAAGGACCATAGTTTTAACTAGATGCCTTAGTGAAGGGTCTTCATCTTTTAACACCCCTTTTGATTTGTCCCATTTATCAAACCTGATAGCAAAGGCTTCGTAGATATCGTCACTTGCTTTTATTTCATCTAAGGAGTCTTGATCTTCCGCTAACCAACATAAAGTTCTAACTTCAATTTGCGATAAGTCTACGACGACTAACTTCCTACCCTTCTTTGGAGATATTAAACTACGTAAGTTGACTCCAAACATTTCTCCTCTAGGTAGGTTCTGTAAATTTAAGTTACCACCACTACCACTAAATCTACCTGTATGCGCTCCATGATATAATATACCTCCGTAGTATCGTTTATCTCCCATCGTAGCGTACTCAAAAGCTTCTAACTTTCTTTTAAGTGAGTTGATCCTTCTGTAATCACGTACCGCAGAAATCCATTTATACTTGCCCTCATTTTCTTTTATCCAGTTATTAGCGTCTTCATCTGTAAGAGCTAAACTTGCAGGAGGTTCTAGACCTTCTTTTTTACACTCATCATTAAATGCTTGCCTAGATAGTATGGGTCTATCATCAATCCAAGGAATAGAGTTCTCTGCTTCAAAAAGTCTTTCATTGATCGTTACTAAAGATTTTTTAAGTAGGTTAGTATTAATTGGAATCCCTCTTTGCACACACCTTCTATTCATCAAACTGATATCTCTCTCCATCTGAGGCCAATCTCCTTCCAAGTCTTGCCATAACTTCAAACAAAGTTCTGAGTCCTTCAGAGCATACTCATCAACTTCATCTTGGAACTCTTTAGTCATGTCCTCCCATCGTTTACCTGACATGTTATCCCTTGTAGATTTATCGACTTCTAAATTGTATAGGGTGGTGGTTGCCCCCTTCAAAGATCTAGGTAACCCAGAATATGCTGCTAAATCTGCGGTACACACCCATTCAGCATACTCATATTTTTTCCACCACCCTTTATCAACTCCATACAAATAAAGTGTTTCATCAAATTGTGCGTTGTGTGATAGGACTCTGTTATTTTCTATAACGCTCCAATCAAATTCTTCTTTGGGACATCCAACAAAGTTAGTCCCCTCATCTCCTACAGCACTAACTCTGTATGCATCAAAGTCGGTATGGCTGAAGTATCCTAGTAGTCCAAGGAATTTTACCGAACAATCTTTGTCGTAGTAACTTTCAAAATCAATAGCGATTGTATTCATAATTTGCGATGAGTTGTCCACCTACGTGAAAACCTATGACACGTAGGTGGACTCCCCCATTTCGTATTGCGGAACTCCTACCGCTTACGAGATTATATTAGTTCAGGCTGAGATGCCTTTAGCACCTTTAAGTTTTTGATCTGAGCTTCAAAAGCTTCAGTTGTTGCTATCATCTTAGTATCAGAGGATTCTAACTCTTCTATTTTAGAAGTGATTTCTTCTCTAATTTTGCGTACTTGCTCAAGTTCACTTTCAAGATGTGCTATCTTTATATCTAGATCAATATTACTCATAATTAAGAAGGGATAATTCTAGATACAAAATCAACAACTTGTGGATCGGTATCAACCTTAGTTACAGTCATTTGTGGTATGTACCAACTGACTCTGTTAGCCGTAGCTTGATCTGCCTGAAACTTCCAGTGTTTTGCACACAGTGGAGCATCTGGATTCATCGCTTGAAATAGCCCAAGTCTCTTGAACGTATTTCTGTATGCTGCCTTACGTACATGAAGCTTACCCATTGCATAAGAGGTATCTCCTATTGGGAAAGGAAATGCATCAACAGCTTCTTCCGATATTTTTGCAGGTTCAGGGATGAGTAGGGTTACATCAGCAAACTCAATCGTACCGTAGTCCGAATCCTGTTCTATTGCTTGTTTCTCATCTGCCGTATAAGCAACTCTCGCTACTTCGTTAGAACCGAATGGTACGTTTTCTGCCCACCCTTTTGCTGCCGTAATTGGAATAACAGATATTGCTTCACCTGTAGGCATAATAGTGTGGGTTCTATTGATAACGAGCGCACCCTCGTCACCATCGATTTCCGAAGATCCTTGTATAACATTGAGTCTTGGAATCTCGATATCTTCTGCTGATATCGCAAGCCTTGGAGCAGCTACTGGAGCTGCGAGTTCTTCTTTCTTTGCTTCTACTAACTTAGTCTTGGGCATGGTCTTAGTTTTGGTTTTGGTTTTGGTCTTAGTTTTATTTTAGTTTTAAGAAAGGGTAAACCTTTCCTCTGACGTTTCTATAATGCCATTGTTTTTAACAGCGTCAAGAAAAGATCTTGATTTTTCTCCTTTTTCTCCTTTAGGAGCATTATCCCCCACAGCATTAGCTACTTTTTTGAGGGGGATATTAATCAAATTAAGTAAATCTTCTTGTTCTAAATCGTACTCTTTTGCTATCTCTAAGAGCTTTATGTTATCTGTACACTTACGAGTAGCTCCCATAGATTTAAGTTTTAAGTTCTGAAACTCCATTCCATCTTTAGCTAGAGCAACAGCTTTTTCTTTTACCCTCCTTGCCCAATTCTCTACAACTTTGGCTACAATATAAAGATGCTCTACTGTCTCAGGGTCATTAGGATCTTCTATATTTTCTTTAGGTAAATTATCTCCTGATATACGTTGTACTATTTCAACTGCTAAACCGCCAAGTGAAGGGCAATAATCTTCGTGTTTACAGAATCGGCAGTTAACCGAAGGAGAAAGTGCGTCTGCTTCTGGGAAACCACCATCCCATTGAGGGCGCACTTTCTCCCCATTTCGTATTACGTCGGCTAGTTGCTTAACCAATAAGGGCAATTCCTCTCGTGTAAATGTTCCTTCCAGTACTTCATTGCGTACAGGTATATAGAACACAAAAGTGATTTCATCAAGCTCTGGATATTTTTGAAAAGCTCCAACCGTGTAAGCCCTTGCTTGCCAGTTACTTCTAGGTGGGTCTATTTCACTGACCCCTGTTTTGTAATCTGCTAGTATGGCTCTATTACCAAATGTAAGTAGTCTATCGCAAGTTCCCCACGTATTTGTAGAGTCAAGATCAACATCTAGTAAGATCTCATTCTCTTCCTTGTACTCCTGCCCTTTAGCATAATTCTTGGTATACTCATCCTCTTGCTTGACGATTGCTTCATAGATCATGACTTCGTCTTCATCGTGCAGGGCAGAGGGATCACGAACTTCTAAGGCTTCGTGGATACGAGTACCTTTTTCAGCAGCAGCGTTTGTACCTGATCGTCCTTCGTAACCAGAACAACCTGCTACGTACTTGAGACTTGATGGTGAGAAAGGAGCGTGTCCTCTACTACTATGATCTGGTTGGCTGTCCATGATGGGTAAATTCTTTGTGTAGTGAGGCTCTTTTCTCTCTGAGTGCCTGTATAGCCTTTGCTTTTCCTTCTTCTGTATAAGGATATTTAGACGTACAGTATCGCCTACCATTATAATCTACTACTCCAACGTACACTCTATGGTAGGAGCCGTCTTTTCTTTTAAACCTTGGCGCTCGTAGTCCTTTTACTCCTGTTTTGCTTTTTGCTTCCCAACGGTTTGCTTGGTTTTGGGCGTTGGTACATTCCCTTAAATTTTCTATTCTATCATCTAAAGTATTATTATTTATATGATCGATCATTTTTTCTGTGTCTCCGTTGAATAAAGTCCACACAACTCTTGCTCTATAGTACACCTTACCTTTAAATTTTAATCTCCATCTTGTTCTCCTACCCCTTTCGCTACTACCTTGTGATGGGCTATATAAACAACCTGCAACGTCACCTACTTTCTTTCTTCCTCTACTTACTTTGTAATACAAAACTCCATCTCTATACTCAAGTACATCTAAAAAATCTTGTGGTATAGCCTTTGCTATTTCTTTACACTCCATGTAGTTCCGTTAGGTTATTTATTTTTCTTTCAATAGAGTCTATAACATTTTCTTCTATAGACCCTGATGTAACTAAAACTTTTTGTATAGCGTCAGACTTTGCACCATTACGGTGAATACGCCCTAAAGTTTGGAGGTAGTCTTTAGCATTGAAAGAAGGGCAGATCAAACTAACTCTTGGTCTATCTCCATTACAATCATGTAATGATAGTCCAGTACCCCCTGCTGCAATGTTAGCGACCACAATAGTTGATTCATCATTTTGGAATTCGTCTACGATTGCTTGTCGTTCTTCTACTGTCTGACCCCCCTCTATAGCTTTGCATTCCAGTTGATCACATAGTATTACTACAGTGTCTCTGAAGTTAACAAACAACACTACAGAGTTACCTTGTTCTTCTAAGTCTTGTGCGTATGCAACTAAATCAGGAACTTTCATAGCTTCTGTTAGTTGTCTTGCACGTAGGATGTTAACGATCACATGGTCACTATTTCCAACAGAACCATTTTCGATAAGTTCTGTTATTATTTGTGGTGTTAACCCTAACTTTTCATAAGTCTTTATGATCTTCTTAGAATCAGCAAATTCCATAGGCTCTATGAAAACCCTGTTATTTCTGAATGAATCAGGGAAATCTGCTACAGTTAACTTAGCCCCCATAACACCATAGATCTTTTCGTGTATCTTTTTGAGGTTACTCTTTGATCCTAAGTGCCAACCATTCCACTCATCTTGATAACACCCATTAACTTTCATCCAACTAAACCAGTTATATAGACCATTTTCTGTTTTAGCTAGGCTATGTAGTCCTAACATATAACCGATAGACCTCATCTCTGTAGGATCTTCACACGCTGTTGCTGACATCCCATGTACTAGAAACCCTTGTTTAACTAGGCTTATAATAAGCTGTGCATTTTGTGTATATGGACCTTTGCATTTATGTATCTCATCTACTAAAAACAAAGTGTTCTTAGGGACTTTCCAGTTCATTATCTTTTTACCCCTCTTAGACATATGTGGCGTATTACCAGTCCTTACCTTTTCAAAATTAAGTACGAATATAGGATCAATACCCACTTCCTTTAGCTCTCTTTCCCATGAAGGGATCACTGCTTTAGGACACATGACAGCTACAGGACGGTCTAAACGTAAAGCTAAATGGGATGCTACTACTGTTTTTCCAGTACCAACAGAGCTAGAATCTAGAGTGTTTTTATTTTCTCTTAGTTTTTCTTCAAAGAAGTCAGCCACTTTGGACTGAGCGGGGAATAGGTTTTTCATTTAAAACATAGTAAAAGAACTTGAATTGAAGGCAAGGAAAACTTTTTACAATTTATCATACCCTACTAAAGCATGACCTTTGCGTATGTATCTAGCTATCAGAAAAGCGTCTACCATACCATCGTGAGGTTTAGAACAGCGTTTACTTTTTAACCAACATTCTTCAGGAGCTAATATATTAGCAACTCCTAATGCAGCTTTCTTTGTATCATATGGTGGGGCTAAGTGGCCTAACATAGCCTTTTGCCAGTTACGTACTTTGACGCATTGTACATCCCACTGCCTACTTTCAGCTAGTCCTAATAATTTTCCAAATGATATTGCCATAGATCGAACAGCTTGTGAACTCTTTGCATGGTGTAATGGCTCTTCGATAGCAAAGATAAAATCTGATTCAAGTGCCATCACCCATTCATATACTTTACGAGTATCAGTTTCTCGTTTCTTACAACGATGAAGTGTAGGCATCACTGTCTTCTCAATGACAGCTCCTGTTTGTTTTGATATGGCGACTAACCCACCGTTGAGTCCGTTATCAACTCCTATAATCACAATGTTCTATAGCTTTAGCAGAAAGTATTACGCCATCTCCTTCTTCTGGAATTAAGGCATCTACGTTTGGGACAAGCATCTGTATATAAAATACTTCTTTTGCTGAGTTAGGTATTACTCTGTAATAAGTACCAGACCTACGTTCTACAATGTATGTAAAATCTTTACCCATTTCTTTACGTACCATGACACAGGGGTTTTCTTCAACCTTCCTGTCTTCAAACATTACTCCGATAGATCGTCTAAGAAACATGGTGTACCCTCCCAAAAGTTTGTTTGTAGGTATTCATATTCATACCTTTCATAAGCTTGTTGCTTTGTAAGGTTATAATTTTTTTGTAGTAAATCTATTGTCATTTGCTTTGAGTAACAAGCAACAGGTGGTCTGCCATACTGTTCTACCGTGCCTATGTAAGCATCTTCTAAACCACTAAATAGAAGTACAGGTTTATCTAAGTCTTCTTTTGTTTCAGGATTTATCATCGTCTGGCTCAACATCTATTATTTTATCTTTGTTTATTTTAACAGCTCCATCTCCACGGTCTGCCTTTGCGTTATTTAAAATACTAATATCTATCTGCAACTTGCCTGAACCCCCTGCTGTACGTGCATTTAAACCTAAATTCCTACGTATTAACTGATCTAACTCAGATAGTTCTTTAACTGTACGTGGCCCTCTAAGGTTTTTAATACTGTCTCGCAGAAGTTTGATAGCCGAAGCAGCTACATAAGATTGATACTTTTCTGCTGGAGATGATTGTGATTGAGCAATCTCCATAAGTTTCTTGTCCTCATCTATACGAGCTTCCAGTTTAGCTTCTTTTATAGCCTCATCTGTTTTACCTTCTAGGTTATCATCAAGTGTTTCTTGTAAAGGATCTTTATTTTCTTTTACTTCTTCTACTTCTTTCAGAGATGGGTTATTTGCATGAGGATCTTTTTTTGGTTTTGCACCCTCATCCCTTAACCATCTACGGAGAGTAGACACATTGATTCCTAACTCCTTCGCAATAGTAACAAGTTTATATTGCTGCTCGTACATTTCGAGAGCATGTTTAAGCAGTTTGGATTTTTTAGATTTATAAGCCAAAGCACTTAATATATACTATATATTCACATAGCTTTCAAATTAAATGACGCAGACCTTACGTATATATGAACCAAGGATAGATGAGAAGACATCTAAGATGGATGTAGGTGGGATGAGTATTGATGCAACAAACACAGTGACAGGTTTATTGTTTGGGTTAGCCAATCATAAAAGTAATAAGGCAAGAGAGTATTACTTCTGGAGATTGTGTGACGAACTATGGAACCATGATGAACTTCCTGAACCTCTGATGGTTAAGCATCCTTGGGCAGAGAGTATGATACAAGCTGTTATACAAAATAAATATGTATCTATTGGTGGTGCTGCTTCATCTGGTAAGTCACACACTATGGCTGCATGGGGAATCCTGAACTGGTTAGCTGCTCCAAGAGATACTCTTGTTCTACTAACATCGACTACGTTACGTGAAGCGAGAAAAAGAATATGGGGTTCTGTTATTAGTTTGTTAACAGTGTTAGATGGCGCACCATTTAAGATAAGAGATTCTATTGGTAACGTCGCTTACGTAAATGAGAATGGGACTCTCATAGAGAAAGCTGGTTTGAGTTTGATTGCAGCAGAACGTAGTAAGACTAGAGAAGCTGTCGGTAAGTTTATTGGAATCAAACAAAAGAATGTTATTTTGATTGCAGACGAGCTTTCAGAACTATCAACAGCAATTCTTCAAGCAGGTCTATCTAACTTATCAAAGAACCCATCATTTAGTTTAGTTGGTTTATCAAACCCCGCTTCTCGTTGGGATGCTTTTGGTGAGTGGAGTGAACCAGCACAAGGCTGGGATTCTATTGATCCAAATACAGAAGATAGTTGGAAAACAAAATGGGGAGGTCTTTACAAAAGATATGATGGGGAAAGATCTCCTAACATACTCGCTGGTGAAACAATCTACCCTTGGCTCCCTACAGAAGAAAAGATAGAGGAAGACAAAGCACTGCTGGGGCAAGAGAGTAGAGGTTACTATCGAATGGTACGTGCTGTATTCTTTGACTCTGATGAAACCGATGGAGTTTATACAGACGCTGAATTAGTTAAGTCAGGAGCTATGGGTAGCATAGAATGGGAGGGAACTCCTACACCCATTGCTGGTTGTGACCCCGCATTTACTAACGGTGGTGACCGAACAATACTATATACTGGTTATGTTGGGTATGATAAGTCTGGTCAATTTGTTTGCCAGCTTGATGAAGCAATAGCTCTTACTGACGATGCCACCAACAAAGCCGTCCCCCGATCTTATCAGATTGTTCAGCAGATAAAGGACGAGTGCAAGAAGAGGAAGATACTCCCAGCCAACTTAGGAATCGACTCCACAGGTGCAGGTAGTCCTTTGGCTGATATTCTTGCTGCTGAGTTTGGTGATGATATTCTTCGTGTTTCATTTGGTGGAAAAGCTTCTGACAAACGAGTCAGCACTAATAGTAAACTGGTAGGTAATGAACTGTATGTCAATCGAGTTACTGAACTTTGGTTTGTGGGTAAAGAATTCTGTAGAACTAACCAGTTATTTGGTATTACTAATGAGTTAGCTCAAGAAGTTGTAGGTCGTAAGTACGATATGGTCAAAGGTTCTACCCTTAGAATGAAGCTAGAATCCAAGCCAGATTATAAAAATCGACTAGGAAAATCTCCTGACTTAGCTGATGCTGCTTTTATCTGTATTGATGTCGCAAGGCAACGTCATGGTCTTGTAGCTGTAGAGCCTCTTGATTTAGGAGACAAGGTACAGGGATCAAGGCGCAGGAGGTCTATAAAACAGCTTACAGGCGTACTAACAAATCAACCTCTCGCTTAGATTTGAGCGGTTGCCTTTAGCTGAAATAGCAGTAAATTTATAGGATATGGCTAAAGCTAAAAAGGAATACGAAAGTCCCCTATCTAAAGAGGATTTTGTAGATGGCAAGCCTTGGTGGGCAGACCTTTGGGATAAAGGTCAATTAACCAAAGAACAAGAAAAGTTAATCTTAGAGGGGAAAAGTGACCTCGCTAAGAAAATTAAAACAAAAGCAGAACAATCGTATAAAGATTCAGATAGATATAACAAACAATTAAAGGCCGTTGAAACAGCAGAGACTGCAATAGATGTAGGCTCTTTAGTTCTGGGTGCGCCCGCACTTATAAAAGGAACAGGAAAATTAGCTTATAAAGCAGCAACACAACCAAAACCAATGAAACTTTTACTAAAGCAACTTACAAATAAAAAAAAGGAGTTAGCATTTCCTAAAGAAAAACCACCTGTCAAAAGAGGTAGAAAACCTCAAGAGAAACTAACTGAAATTGAAAAGGTTGCGAAAGAAAAGGGAGTTACTAAGCAAGAAGCTGCTGTTGGTACTTCACCACAAGTAAAAGCTAGTAGATCTGAAAACCCTGCTAGATTACTTGGTTCACCTGAAGCAAGATCTAGAAGAGTTAAAGAGGCTATTGATCGAAAAGATAAGAAGGAAGCGATTGCAAAAGCTAGTAAGACTATAACACAAAAGAAAACACCACCTACTAGTAGAACTAAACGTGAACTTGATGATGATGTTATTAAAGGATCTAATAAGGCTAGGGAGGCTGAGTATAGAAAGAGGGTTAAACCTATACGAGACAAGAATGAGGAAATTGCAGCCCGTAATAAAAAAGCACAGGATGAGTATGCCAAAAAGTTAGCTGTTTATAATAAACGCAAGGCTGCGGGAGGTCGTCCTAGAAAACCAAAGGAACCAAAATTTGAAGAACCATTAGAATTTCCCCCACTTTATTTAAGAAGAGAAACTGGTGTTAAACCACCAACAAAGAAACCTGCTGATACTAAAGCTGCTGCAAAGGATACTACTCCTTCACCACAAACTCCTAAAGATAAAGGTGTTCAACCTACCAAACAAGGTGATACACCTAAAGCTACATCACAAGCAGATGATGTAGCTACAACACCCAAAGGGGATACACCTAAAGCTACATCACAAGCAGATGATGTAGCTACAACACCCAAAGGTGATACACCTAAAGGGGATACACCTAAAGCTACATCACAAGCAGATGATGCAGCAGCACAACGAGAAAAGTTCCCTGAATTTTTTGATACTCCCCCACCTAAAAATATTAGAATGCCTAAAGAAGCTGACGTACCAGCTCCAACAGGATCTAAAAATCCTTTCAAGACTAGTGGGCAAATAAATATAATTAAAGGTGCAGCTAGAAAAATTAAAGGTGTAGATGGTAAAAAAGTTGCTGACTACGCTGGTGGTGCTTTAGGTCTTGGGGCAACGGGGTATGGAATTAGTAAAGGGATGTCTTTGTTTTCTGGTGATGATGAAAAAGAAAAATCAAATAAGGTAAATCAAACCAAAGATAAGAAGACTACCGATGTTGCTTCAGCAGGTACAGTAGCACCAAAAGGTACTACGAGAGGAATAGACCCACTAACAGGTGAGCCTGTAAGCAGAAAACCGTTTTCATTAACACCACCTAAAGCTACAGAGGTAGCCAATACTCCACAAGCTGATAAGATAAGCCCTGAATCTGGTAATGCTCCAGCTAACCAAACTGATCCAGCAGAACCAAAACGTCTTCAATCTGAAATAGATTTAGCTAATGCTAAAAATAGATCTAAGATAAGAGAGATTGAGATAGCTGATCAGAAAAGAAAAGAGGAAGAAGAAACCCGTAGAAATCTAAGAGACTCTGTTAATACGAGAGGATATGCAGGTGGGTTTGGTCAATATCAAGCAGACCTTGAAACTATGAGGGTTACTAGACAAAGAGAAATGGCAAGAGACCAGCCTATAGGACTTGGTTATTTAAGATCGGGGGCAGAAGTTGATGCTCAAAACAGGATGAGAAGGTTTAGACTTAAAAATAAAATTGCTTAATATGCCATCAGGATTTACATCACGTTCAGCACAATCTGTTAGACGACTCGGTCCAGAGTCTAGTAGAAAACTACGTATTGCAGAGGAGTTAAAAGATAAAGGTTTTACGAGAGCTGCAAATGAAGTTGCTTATGAAGCAGCTCAGATCAAAGCCTCTGAGTCTCCAATAGATACTCCAACACAGAGGAGAGCTAGGGAAGCTGCCAAAGAAGCTATTGCCATAGGACAACAAGCTGCTATAAAAGGAGACTTTGACCCAGCAGCCGTCGTAGCTCCTATGAAACAACAGTTCTTTGGAGCAGTAGCAAACTTACCTAAACAACAAAGGGCTGATTTGTTGAATAGGTTTGAGCCACAGTTCCGTAAACAACGTATGGATAATATGGCAGAGCAACAGAGTTTCTTACAACTCAAGGATGCTCAAAGGAAAGCAAAGATCAATCAAGACATCGATGCTGTAAAAGTACAAGTGCAACAGAGGTTAGCTGAGATAGATCCATTGGCTCCTGCTAAAGAACAGTCACGACAAATACAAAATATTGTTAGGCAGAACCCTTCTGTGTTAGGTGATATGCCTACAGTCCGTAACATCAACCTGATGTATGACCCAATCAACAGGGAGTTATCTGCACAGCAGGGTAGGGAGTCTTCTCAGTTTCAAGCAGGTATTAGCACAATAAGTTCTTTAGCTAACAAAGGCGTATTTAAACCTGAGTTACTCAAAGCGATAAATTCAGGAAAAGAATTTGATACTGTTATGCAAGAAGCTGCTGCTATAAATCAAAGGCTAAATGCACGGACAGCTAATACTGATTTCCAAGAGGACTTACTTACTCAACTTCAAAAAGGAACTGTAGCTGATATTGATGCAGTGGCAAATCAAGGAGCCTTTAATGAAGCAAGTGCTAATACAATTTTAGAATTAAACCTTTTACGTAACATAAAGAATAGAGAAGAAAAAGGAGAATCCGTAGATGTCCGTCTGAAACAAATTGAACAGTTCAAAAGTTTTGGTAAAACCATTTTATCTATGGCAGGTTATAAAAGAACTGAGGGCTCAGACTTTTCAAACCAAATAAAAGGCGCACTTACTTATTTCTTTAGTGTGTACAGAGGTGGTGCTGAAGAAATATATAAGAATTTAGGTGGTGGCTTTCCATTATCAACAGATAAAAAAGGCAACGTAATTACTTTACAACAAGCCGTTGGTACGAGACCCACTAAGGTATCTATTGAAAAGGCTATAATAAAAGAAATAGATACACCTGACGAATACCAAGGATTTTTAACTGCTTTAGGAGCTAAGATCGCTTTTGGAGGTAAAGAAAAACTTAGCGACGCAGAAAAAATACCTTCAAAGTTTTAACAAATAAACACATAATCCCTAAACATAACTGCTATGACAGAAGATGATAATCAGGGGGTAGACATCTATACCCTTCTCGACGACTCCAATACCCCAATCGACGAGGCTTTAGATAGGCAAGAATGGACTACTACTTACGGGCAAGGTATTGAAAGTGAGCCACAACAAGTATTTGCTTACGGAAATTATTTAAGAAACTTTAAAAGAGAAAGAGGTAGTTTGTTCATAGAAGATGAGCGAGCTATCAGGCAGTCGGTTCAGGATACTATCAAACAAATAGATCCTGAATATAAAATATCAGATTACACAGGGACTGTGGATACAGATATAGCTTTGGTACGCACAGCCTTTGGCGAACAAGCAGGACAAGATGTACAAAGTATCATAGATAATGGAGGGAGTAGGGAAGACTTAGATGATTATGTTAACGATGCTAAGTCTTACTTAGTAGATATGGACTATCTAAAGTTTGCTTCCCTTAAAAAAACTAATGACAACGGGGAAGTGTTCTATGATTTAATAGGTAGCCCTAACATACAAGATCAAGAACAGGCACTTAGTGATTCCCTTAGTCTAGGAGCTGTAAGAAATCGTGACCTCTGGCAAGTACAATCAGGAATGACTGAGGAGTATGAGGGAGTTAGTAGATTCAAAGGAATAAGGTATAATAAAATAGGAGATGCTTTTGCTGAAGCATCCAAAGATGAAGATGACCCTGATGCTTTTGTAAATTTAATTAAGGAAGCTAAAGAATTCTTTAGTCAAAAAGATGCTGATCCCTCTGCCCTGATTACTAATGCCAGAACCCTGCTTGGTAATTCATATGCCAAAGGCAGAACTATCGGGGCTGATATTGCAAGGAACAGGTTTCAGGATGCAGAAATCATTGCTACTCTAGAAAACATAGCAGAGGCTGAGAGGTATAACAAAGGGGAGGTTGCTTATGTTACCAACCGAACAAAGATAGCAGACAATATTAAGATAACTAAAAGTGGTCTAGCAATAGCCCACAAAAATCTTTTATTGAACCGAGTAAATTTTCAGACTGCTGTTGAAGCGAAGGAAGAACTTACAGAAACACAAAAGCAACAGTTATATAACACAAGAACATTATACTTAACTAATAGCTTCGGTGCTTTCGATGAACTGTTTAGTGAAGGGACTGTAGATAAGAAGTGGTTGAAAGCCAAAACTGAAAGAGGTTCAAAAACAAATGCAGAAGTTCTGGATGATTTCTTATCTGACCCTAAGAACTATAGTAGATTTAAAAATAGAATAGGTGCTATCAGTGACTCTATCGTAGATTCCTTTTCAGGATTAGTTGCTGTGTTACCTGCTTTACTGAACAATCAGAAAGCTATTGATTTCTTAGTTGAGCAAGAAGAAGGCAGACAGAATAGGCGTAATGTAGCTGAAGTCTTTGGAGATAAGTTTGGTATAGGGATGGATGTAGCTACAACTTTATTCCCCGCAGTTGTTGACATAGGGGCTACAGTATTAGCAAGTTCTACTACTTTAGGTGCTGGTGGTATTGCTTATCTGTCTGCTAAACAAGGAGCTAAACTAACTACAAAAGGTTATGTAAAAAGCATGGCGGGAGCTGCTCTTACTAGACAATTTGGAGAGACAGCTAAAGATACTGCTCTAAGATTAGAAGCTTCTAAAGTTATTAAGCTACAAACCAGTGGGGTAGTAACTGAAGGTGTTACAGAAGCTATTGAATCATATAACAAATTGATAGCAAACAAAGCAGTAGTCAATCGTGTACAGAATACAGCGATTTTCTTAACGGCTGCTAACAGATCAGCAGGTAATACATATGCTACTGTCTATAGCAATCTAGATGGTGACCATTCAGAGAAACATGACAAAGCTTTAGGGGCTGCTTTACTAGCAGGAGCTGCAACAGGCATCATAACTACTGGATTTAGTGCGATAGGTAGAGGTGGTCTTGAGAATGCTTTTCTTAGAGGAGCTACTTTTAACCAACAGAAGTTTGTTCTTGAGCGTATGGCTAGAACTAAACTAACAAAGGTAGACGCTGAGAACGTAATAAGAAATACATTATCAAAAAGAATAAAGGAACTTTCAAAGAATAGGTTTGGTACTTTTTATAATAGCTTCGTCAAAGGGGGAGCTGAAGAATTTGTTGAAGAAGCTATAGATGATTTCGTAAACGCTTTCATTGTTGATGCTGCTCTAGACGCAGACACACCAATGATTGAAAAGGTATCTGGTGCTTTATACTCTGGTTTAATTGGTGGGATTATTGGATCAGGAGCTACTACTGTACGTGCCATAAGTGATAGTAGACAAAGTATAACTACAGGGCAGTTAGCAGAATTTCAATTTGAAGAAGAGACTAGATTAGTAGAGACATTAAAAGCTAAAGAGGCTCCTTTAACAGCAGCTTTAGTTGAAAGTCGTATACGTGATTTAGTAAGAGACCCTTCTGCTGCACTTACTCCAGAAGAAGAAATAGCTGTTGCAGCAGAAAGACAAGGAGTTCCTGTTGAGGAGTATGTCGAGCCTGTAAAAGAAGGTGTTGAGCTACCCCCCGAAGTTATGGCAGGGGTGATACCAGAAGGTAGTACTGCTGAAGATTTGTTAGCGGGCAACATACCTACTAAGAAACAAGAAAAAGAAATAATAGATTCTACACTAGATGGTACTGTCAACCCAGAGGAGGAAGAACAAAACCAAGATAACGCTAAACAAAGTAACTTAGAATCTCAGTTGGAGGCTGCTCCTGAATTTGAATATAGTAAAAAAGGATTATCAAAAGATGACCAAGCGGTACGTCAGTTAACACAAGACTCTATAGCAGACCTAACTAAACAAGCAGATCAGTTTGGGGTTGATTTCCGTTTGGTTACACAAGCCGACAGGGAAGCTGCTACTGAAAGAGGAGATCGTTTAAAACCATTCCAAGTAGTTCCGAGTGCGTCTGGTAACTACGTACTAATAGATCCAGTAGGGGTAGCTGCTTTGATAGAAGGTAAATCTTCTTTTAGTGCGAAGAAGATAACGAGGGCTTTGATGTCCGAGGAGATAGCACACCTCGCTGCTTTAGATAACATGACTAATGAAGAAGTCATGGAGATATATCAGTCGTTGCCTTCGTCTACAATACAAAACACCATCAATACTTACTATCAGAACAGTGCTTCAAGAGAAGCAGCTAGAGCTAGACTAGCAAGCACTGATGAGTCAGAAGCGAATCAAGAAGGGTATAGGCTTACTCAAGAGTTTCTAAGAATGGAAGCGCAGAAATCTGTTCGAGGATATACAACGGAACAAGACTTCGCTTTCTATAGGAACAATCCAAGTATACTCAGGTCTCTGATGAGATACTTAAAGTCTTTTGTAGAAAGACTAACTAAAAATTTAAAGTCAGATAATAACAATCCTTACTTATCTATGGGTATAAATAGGGTTGTTACTATGTACAACCAAATGAGGAAAGGGTTTAGGTCAGACATGGTAAAGACCTTTGACCCAAACAACCCACAAGAAAATTTATCTATCTTACAATCACAGATCTATGTAGATCCTGAAGAACCTTTAGATAGTGTAACAGGACTAGATTCAGAAATAGAATCTGAAGAAGGGGCAAGTAAACTATTGATGCGGTTCGGAGATCTAACTGGAATGTTAGAGCTACCACTCCTCTACTCAGGTAAATACAGAGGCAGATACAAAGGAGGGCTAAGTAAATTCTACAACAAGATCGTTGGCTCAGAAGACCCAAGACTAAGGAAGTTATATGAAAACGAAATCCAGTTACGCAACACTATCTTTGATGAGGTAGAACTATATAGGAAAAAATTAGAAGAGCTTGTCGCACAAGAGTATCCAGATGGAAACGCCCCAACAGAACTATTTAAATTAATAACAGGAGAGGGTGCTTCTACTAGACTAAGTGATGATAATGCATCAGAGATAGAAATGTTCTTTTTAGAACAAGAACAAACACTAGATAGAGCAAGGCAAAGCGAACTACGTACTGAGTTTTCAGAATTTAAAGTAAACCAAATCATATTGAAGTATGAAGGGCTATTTGATTTACTTGCTGAAAGAAAAGATAAAGCGTACAAGAATGCTTTTGAGGCACAGAAGAATAGGATATCTAGAGAAAGGAATGATGCTATCGAACAGCTTGGTGGTTTTGAAGCAGATGGTGTTACACCTAAAGGAGAGTTAGCAAAACATTTATTGTCCTTGAGAGAAAAGGTAGATGCTTTTTCTAAAAAAATTAAAGAACTCTACCCTAATAATCCCGAAGCAAGTAAAGAACTTAATGCAACTATTGATCACAACTTAGGAATCTATATAACCAAATCATACAAACTATTCTCAGAAGCTGGTTATGCTCAGAAGGTTATGGAAGAACCTGAGTATGCAGGTATCAGAGAAAGAGTAGCTGACTTCTTCAGAGAGCAATACATTTATCACAGATCTAGGGAGATATATAAGGGAGGTGCTACTAATCTAGCAGGTACAAAAATTAAAGCTACTTCTCTGATGGACGCAGAGCTTATAGCTGAAAAAGAAATAACAGATTCTACAGAAGGAGAAGAAGGCAGACCCATCATCATTGAAAATATGATGCTAGATTTCTTAGCTTCATATGCTCCAGATGGTGCAGGATTTGGTTTACCCAAAGTAAACTATCAGTGGAAAGAAAGATCACAGAGCATAACTAAAACATTAAAAGAAAAACTAGAGAAGAGAGAAGATATCCCTGCTGTACTCAAAGACTTTTTAGGAGAAGAAGCAGACGCTACTGGATACAATGCGATACTTAAAACATATATGCACGTTGGTGTTATGGCAGCCCACCAAGCTTTCATTAAGAATATCTATACGCTTGGGCGTAACCCAGAAAACAAATGGATTCTAAATGCTGAAGAGCTTAGTCAGTTACCAGCAGAAGAAAGGTTTGAGGATGCTGAAAACAGGACAGGTAATAAGTGGCAACGGATACAAGCAGGAACGGATGAGAGATATGATCCTTTTATGAGCGAGGGAGTTCATTTATATGCACCAAAAGATTTGGTACAATCTGTACAGAACATTGCAGATAGTATGAACTACTCTTTGAACGATGCCGATCAAGTAGTTTCCGCTACAACAAAAGTACTAGCACAAATAACTGGTGGTTCGATGGCTCTTAAAACTTTGGGTTCTGTAGGTTTCTATCTACGAAACGCATTAGGTAACGCTACCTACTTCGCTATGTCTCAAGGGATGTTCAATCCTTTCAAGATGTCTAAGACAGCTTGGAAAGAGTTCACTAGGAAAAACTTTTTCTTAGGTAAGAAAGCTGAAGATATCGAAGCTGCTTTCTCTGAGCTATCTGCTTTGGGAATCATCAATGATGAGGTAAGACCTAAGATGATTGATGAACTTGTGTTCGGTGAGAAAGATGCCACTGAACTCATGCAGGAGCTATCTGATAATTTAGATATCGTTTCTAAAACAAAAGAGACAGTTGGTGAACTTAAAGGTAAAAGTGATGAAGCGTACAAAAGACTTAGGGAACTATCTGCATCGATGGATACTTTCTACAAGATATACTATTACGGAAATGAGTTAGAGGTTCTGAAGAAAGCTAGGGCAAGAAAGAATGGCGACATCTACGAGACCATGTCTGACTACGACCTCAAAAGAATGGCAGCAGATAAAGTTAAAGCAACTGCTCAGTCATATAGTCAGGCAATACCTTTAGTAAAAGGATTAGCAAAGTCTCCTTACGGAGTTATGTTCGCCCCATTCTTGAGGTTCAAGGGAGAGGTTGTTCGTATCGTTGTTAACACTTTGAATTTAGGTATCAAAGAAATAAAAGATTCCAATCCTGTAATTAAAACTAGAGGGATTAAAAGACTGACTGGTTTAAGTTCAGTTATGATAGTTGGTTCCGCAGGTATAGCAGCTCTTACTAAAGTTATTGCAAACATCAGCGACGAGGAGGAGAGGGCGTTAAGGAGAATGATTCCTACCTACCTAAATAGCCACACTTTCTTTTTCTTCAGAGATAAGGAAGGTAACGTAAGAACAATGGATATGACTTACATTAATCCTTACTCTCAATTAGTTGATCCATTCTTACGTGCGTACACAAAAGCATTTGCAGGTGAAAGCACAGCTAGTATAACTGGAGAGTTTTTGAAGACACTAATTATAGATGAGTACTTTGATGAGCAAATTTTCTCAGGTGCTTTTAATAGCGTTATTAAAAATAGAGACCCACAGACAGGTAAAAAGATATGGGAAGATAGAGATGATCCACTAGATATATTTACTAGAGGAGCAGGATTTTTATTTGGAGAAGCTTTCCAACCACGAACCCTTAAAGCTTTAAGAGAAGTATACAGTTTATATGGGGGCAATGCTTCTGCGGAAGAAATATTCAGCAGGATATCTGATGAGTTCTATCCTGTACGTAGATACAAGATTGATTTTTATCAGAGAATACAAGGATACTTGTACTCAGCCAGACGAGAGAACCAAAACATTTCTCTCAGAAAGAATGTCGTACTACAAGAAACTCCAATGTCTGATGCAGAATTAAGAGATCTTGTTTATGATGAGATGGAACACAGGAGACGTATTGATAGGGATGTAATGGAAACTGTTAAAGCTGCTCAGTCTATGGGCAACTTAACAGATGATCAGATATTTAGTGCGGTTAAGAAAGCTAATTTCGGACAGAAGAGGTGGCAGTATATGCTAAAGGGATATACACAGACACCTGCCGAGGCGCACAAAGGATTACAAGAAAGACTTCGTGAACAAGCGGACAGAAAAAACAATCCCATCTTTATCCAAAGAGCTTTAAAACTAAATAGAATTTACCAGAGCCTTCCAAGGTTCACCAAGTTTTAAGCCATAGCAAAACTTCTGAAAGGGATAGTAGCAGATAACGCCCCATGCTTATGGGCGAGATACTTGAAAGTATCTATGCTCTTTTGTTTGTCTTTGTTTCTATACAGAAGGACTCTTGAATCTTTGATGCTTGCAACAATCTCGTATGAGTTTTGTTTTTCCAACATCGCAATCCAATCATATCTACTATCTGCATCCGTTTGTATGTAGCGTTTAACACTCATGGAAATATTGCTTCGGCAGAATTGCCTTGGCAGCTCCCAGAGGCATAAAGATCTCCTCCCCAACTCTAGGGTTAGCTCCAGTCTCATCCCTAAATACAGGATAAACTTTAAATGTCTCTGGCATTACTCTGTGGTTTTTTGTTTGCATGGACATAAGGAGTTCAAACTCTTCAAAGTATATTCTCAAAATGTTCATGGTCTTTAACAATATTTCTAAAATGATATAAAAGCAAGACAGAAAATACCCTGACCCCTGTAGTCTGAACTAGGTGTTCATCAAAGACGCATTGAACAACTATGCAAAAAATAACGCCTCATCTAGAGTTCTCCTCTAGCTTTATTCCTAGTCCAGAGTACAGGAGTCAGGGTTCATGGTTAAAATTAGTGTCAGGTTTTATGCGTTTACCTGACGGGTGTATGAAAATAACCAGAGTACCAAGCTCCGACGCAATACCCAATTCTATTAATCTTTATTTATCTCAGAGGAGACAGCGAAGAACTTTAGTACAAGGTAGATCAACGCAAACCAGATAACTATTCCTGCTAGTATTGTCATGATGTGAATTTGTTTAAAAGATTTACTACAGATTCTTGTGTACTTAAATAGTGATGGGCTTCAAACGTAGCTTCACTTTCAGGCACACACCCATATTCCTCAAGGAACTTTTGGCGTAAAGCTCTAAGAAGTTCTGGAGCCTCTACCCCAAAACTTTCTGCGGTGGAATGAAACTTACGCTCTCGTTTCTTTAGTTTATTATAATTCATATTAAACTTTTTTGCGTGACGAGTTGCGTCTGCTTTGTTTTTAAACCATTTGGTTTGTGTACCTGCTGTTGGGCAGTCGCACCCATCCATTTCGTTAGTTGTTACTTTATATATTGTGTTCATAAACTTATATCTACTTCGGGTTCTATTGGATTCACTTTATAAAGAATAGTTAAGTTGCATTGGATTGTTTGAAGGCATCTTCTCGCAAGCAGCTCCAAATTGAGTTAAGTGGTTTTCGTAAACTTCTTCATCATCAGGTCTTACAGTTGGGAAACTTTTAAAGTCAGGTTGCCTTAACGCAAACCGACTCATCAATTTCTTTTTACGCTCAGGAGACATCAGTACTTTTAATCTCTCAGTTCTTTCTGCCTCTGCTTCTGCTTCCCTCTCTTTTTCTTTTTCTAAAGCAGCCCAATATTCTTGCCTCTCCTCTAACCATTTCTTTTTAAGCTTTATTCGGTCTTGCTCGGCTTCTTTTTCTTCCCTCTCTAGTCGTGCCTCCATATCCTCCCTGTCCTTTTCTAGTTTTATCTTGTACCATTTTAATTTTAGTTCTTTACGTAAAGCTCTTATGTATTGAGAATCAGATCCGTTCCCAATAGCTAGAGCCGTATAGTAATTAACATCTTTTATGTAGTCTCCGTAGAACCCTGCTAAAAGTTTAGCCTCCTCTGTAATATAATTTGAATCTAACATTTTACTCTAATTCCTACTAGTATTATCATAAGTCTAAATCTATCTCAGGTTCTATTGTGTCTGTGTGTTCTAGTGCTTCTTTGAAGCACCCCGACTCTCTAGCCTCTTTGATCCTCTTGAATAGGTAAGCTACTAATACTTCATCGCTAATCATCCAAGGATCAAGGTGCAGGGAGTCAACGGAGAATGAGATGTTGAAGTCATGCGTAAACAGCTTTGGTTTGCTACTAATAACATCCCTCAACCATTCATGGTAGGGTTCATTTGATATGTGATTGCTCGGCATCGTTTAGTTCCTCCATTCTTTCTGATAGTGAATTGATTCTTCTTTTGTATTCTAAGATACGTTCGTTGTGTATACGTATCTCATCTGCCTGTTCATGCAACTTCTGTAACAGTCGCAGACAGATGAGAACGATACCAACATACACTCCTATGATTAAAATTGCGTATATCATTTTTGTCCTTTAATATTTGAAAATCGGCTAACTTGAATAAATGGATTGAGCATATATTTATTACTAGCCGATATATTCAGACTACGATACTTTGCCACATAAGCTCCGTCAGTAGGGGTTTTATTTTCTGTATTCCTAAGATTATCTATTTTCTTTTTACGCCTAGCTTTACGTAAACCTTTTGCTTTTGCTTTCGCATTCCTTTGGGATCTGTTCATTTTACTCTGGTCTAATTGCTATTTCTATCGAGCCGTCTGTATGCCACAGGATATCAGCTAGTTGTTTCTTTCTCACAACGGACTGGTACTCATTCCATGCGTCGTTAAACTTTGGATAGCTGTACTTCGCCCACATCTTGAGATCACTCGGATGAATGTAATCTATATCAGATGGTTTATAATCACCGATTGAATCCCAATCCCTTTGAGTCATCTGAGTTTCTCTTTCATCTGCCTCCAGTAAATCTGCAAGGGCGGTTTCACTGGCTAAGTTCTTATGGCGTTTCTTTCGGAGCGTCACCCTTGGTGGGTTCGGCTCCAATGAAACAATATAAGATTCACCATTTAATTCTACAGCTCTGTGTATTGCTTTGTTTAAATCTGTAGCCATTATGATATCTCCTTAATATAATCTTCCCATTGGGATGCTTCTTCTAATTTATAAATCAAATCATCTATAACATCTCCGATAGTAAAACCAGATCCGTTATTATCCTTTGGTTCATCCATCAACTTGCGTAGCTCTAAGAACTCCTTGATGTCATTTAAATCACATAGGGTTTCTGATACGTTCATTCTGATATCTCCTCCTCTGTTATAACTTCACACTCAGCAGATAACAAAGTATCTGCTCCTCCCTCCCACAAGAATACGTTACTAATTGAACCTTCGTAATAAATAGCGATGTGATCATCACTGTTTGGTATCTTAACTTCTAAGAGTTTCATTCTGATACCTCCTCAAAGTCCCAATAAATGTCAGATATGTTATTCTTGATATACTCGTGTACGTGTTCTTCCAAATCATCTTCTTTACATTTGAAGTGTATATTATCACAAGCGTGATGCTTCAGATAAACTGAAAATAATTTCTCTTCTGCCTCTTGATGGGTGACTACCCAATGCTGATCAAAGCTAATCTCCTGTTCACAAGTAGAACAACGACCATCTCTAGCAAGGAAAGATACTATTTTATCTTCGTGTTTAGTTATCCACTGGAAATGATCTAAATCTACGTCATCAGGAAATACACTGTATGTAGCTTTGTCACTGCATTTACAGGGAGAGAAGTTTGTTTCGACTACGAATCCTCGGTTTCTCATTTTGATACCTCCTCAATCAATTTAAGTATCTCAGCGAACTCATCACTAGGATCATTCTCACTCCAATCTACGTCCAAGTTTGTAGTGCAAATGGTTTTAATTTTTTCTAGTAGGTCTTTCATTCTGATACCTCCTTACCAACTTTATCTTGTACGGGGTTCTCCCACAGTTTGAGTTTGTACTCCTCTACTTCTAGCTCCTTGATGATAGTCATTGAGTCACAACACCAGATAGCATCATCAACTTCTTCAATTATATCTGCCTTAGTTCTGTTAGCAGACATCGGGTGTACACATCCATAGAATGTGAACTTATATACTTTAGGTTTTTTCATAGTTATTTTATTTAGAGTTAATGCCCCCTCAGATAGAAGCCGTATAAGAAACTATCTGAGGGAGCTGTGTTTCATTACTGTTTGAGTAACGGAAATTCATTATAGCATCGAGTGAATATTGAGTCAAGATATTTTCTTCAATTATTTTCAATTAGTACATACCTTTTTTTCATGACTCATGCTCACTAAAAACTATCTCCCTATTCATGGGTCAGGGTGCAGGGCGCAGGGTGGGGGAGTCCGAAGTCTCTGAAGTCTGACAGTGTGCGTCTCTGAAGTCTGACTAGGGCTTGGTTTGTTTTTTAGATGAGTATGTGGTGTGCTTTGAATATATAAAAAGAGTATCAGCATAAGCTGATACTCAATGTGTTATACGTATACAGTAAAGCCTGATTGATCTTTGGTGGCTTTACCTTTTGCTTTGAGTGCTACTATTCTGTTTGGTTTATCTAGGAATCTTAGGTCATGTTTATCTCCGTTGATTGTTATCATGTCTTCCCATCCACCACCTCCGTTTTGTTGTAGGTCTTTGTCGAATACAACTGCTACATTTGTACCTAAGTTTACCATACTTTGTATGAAACTTATTTTGTGATTCTCTGACCTTGAGAATGTTAAGTGGTAGTTTTCAGGTAGTTCTTTGTTAGCAAACTTTATTGCTCTTACATGGTTTTTTGTGTAGTCGTAGAATTGTACATCTGGATTGCTTTGTATGATTCCGTATCTTTCCCATGAGATGTCGCTTGTTAGGTTTAGTCTGAAGCAAGGTTGAAGATCTTCTCTTTTAGCTTTGCGTTTAGCTGCATAGATATCTTTGTTTAAGAAGTGTAAGAAGTTAGCTTTGCTTTCATAAAACATTTTAGTTTTACGTATCCTTGCTTCTTGTACTGAATTCATATGTCCTCTACCTGCTGTGTTGAGACATGCTTCAGCACATCCTTTGCTTGCATATGGACATACGTTTCTACCAGACAGGGTATAGGGTGCAAGGTGGAGACCAAAGGTCATCCACCCATACCCTTTACTTTTGTTTATCTTTTGATTGTCTACAGTAAGAAGTCTCATTAGTCTTGGATTAAGTATTCTTTTTTGTATCCTTTATCATCAGATTCTTCGTGATTACTTATGTGCATTTTGAATGTGTAACCATCTTCTATTCTTTCATGCCAATCATCTGGGTAATCTTTTTTTAACTCTTTCAGAGTTTTGTAATGATTCCAGTATACGATTGTATCATGTAAGTCTACAGGTCTACCTTCGTGTCGTTCCCATTCTGCTTGGAATGCATAGATGAGTGCGTAAGGTTCCCAGCCTTCAGTTATGTGCCAGTCTTTTACAATTAGGTAGGCCTCGTTTGGAGTTATGTTAGTTAACATTGTATGAAATGTGGGGGGACTCTCACCCCCCTTGGGTTTTAGTTTACTATGAAGAATGCTATTACTACTATGATGAGCCATGTGATAGCCCATGCAAATGTTGCTGCTTCCATGTTAGCTGATAAGATTAGCGAACTGTTTTGGATTACTGTATGTAGCAGGTAGAGTTTCTATTTTAGTATTGAGTAGTTGTCTACCTCTTTCAGCTTCTGCATGTAGCTCATTGTCATCTATGACTTTGCACAACCATGATGCAAACCCTGCTTTGGCATCTGCTCCAGCTCCGAATTCACTTGATGTGTATTTTTTCCATGCTCTGTCTGTTGTACCATTATCATGGCCTGAACCATCACCGCTTGTGTAGTATTCAGTCACTGCATTGAATAAGTCATAGAGTGTTTCACCTTTGTTGCCTTGACCGTTTTTGTGAAGGTAAGCAATATCAATGATCTGATTGAAGGCTCTTGTAGATACGATTGTGTTTGGATCTACTTTGATACCTTTGTATGCAGACATAAGTGCTTCTGCTTTTTGTGTATCACATGCTACTTCAGCAAAGCGTTTCATCATATAGACGAATTGATCTCTGCCTTTGTATATGTTAGCAATCGTACGTCCTGCTTCATCAAGTCTTAGATCTGCATTAGATGTTTTCTTGATCTTGATTGCAAGGTCACCTTGATCGCCAAGTGCATATTTGAATGTGTTAGCACATACTACTCTTGTGTTTGAATCAAACATTGTCATAGCATATGAACCATCATGTGACTGAAGCAAGTTAAGATAGAATAGGAAGCTATCTCCATTGATTAGTCGTTGAGCATCATCTGCAATTTCAAGTGATGAGAAGAATAGTTTACCATTTTTCAGAGTACCTAAGGTTTCGATATTGTAATCAATACCTTCATCATCTAGTGAATTGCATACAGCTTGCACTAGTTGTTGGTTAGGTATTGATTTGTATCTAGCTGATGGTACACCAAGGCCATATCGTATACCTTCAAACTGTCTGGTTAGTATCTTGTTTTCAGGACACTCTGACCATGTGTTGATTAGTTCTACGATTGATGCATGTGGAAGACCATCTTGCCTTGCTGATATATCTATCAGTTCGTCTCTGAGTTTAGGGTTTACATCCGCATATGCAGTGCCTTCTTCAATGTCGAAGTATACATTGCGGTGATCACTATCAATGATTTCTTTTGATAGTTCTGGCTTGATGACTTGAAGGTCATGCCATTCTTTTTTAGTGGATATTACGGTATCGGTATGTTCGATTTCGTGCATGTTATTTATGTTTTGTATTTAGTATGTTGTTGATTATGATGAAGTTGTATCATCATAAAATTGTATTAATATTCTCTTGCTAGTTCTTGTAGTATGTCAGCTACTTTGTTTGATGTTTTCTTTAGTTTTTCTGTATTGAGTTTTAATTCTTCATACATGAGGTTTTTCAATTCGTTTATGTTTGAATCGAGTCTTTTGATTCTATTGTCTAGTATCTCATCTTCATCTTCTTTTCTGTCTTCCATGCGATCATGGATGATGTCAGCGATATCAGATGGATCAAAGTGTTCCGCAATTTCGTAAGATGAGAATTGATCAGCTATTTGATATGATAGATCGTTGAGATCTATATTGTTTGCGATACTTTCATGATCAACTTCGTATGCAAGTTGATCGTAGTTTATACCATTAGCTATGACTTCAAGTGCTGAGTCATTTTCTAGTATATTGTCTGCAACTATTTGAACAGTTGTTTCAAAGAAGTCTTTGTCTTTCATGACTTCATCAGCAATTTCAATACTGATTTCACCGTTATATAATTCTAATGCTACTTTGTTTGCAGTGATGTTGGCTCGTTTGATGATTGCATCAAGTAGTTTGTTTTTGATAGCTTTGAATGGAGCTAGTAGTTTACTTTTCACAGTTTGTTTTGGGATGTTTAGTCTGTTGTTACAGATTATTCTTAGTGGTTCTATTTTCATAGGTTATTGTTTGTTGTATTCGTATAGTTCGTTGATTGAATAGTTAGTTGGATCATCATTTAGATAACAATCATCATATCTATTTTGAATCTGTAAGTCATTAGACCCACATACACATTGCCGTCCATCATTACTGCGACCGCAATCATTGCAAATATATAGGGGTTCATCTGACATCTTTATTTTCTAGGCTTCGGGATTTACTTTTTTGCTTCATATGGCCCAAAGGGCGAAGCAAAAAATACAGCCCGAAGAATAGAAAATTGAGGTCAGCTATGAACCCATAGTATTTGATAATTATTTTTTGTCTACAGGTCTCTGACACTAGGCAACTGAGCAACACAGGAATTAACGTATGCCTGTGATGTACTTAGTAGTTATTTATTGAGTTTGTATTAAGTGTGTTTTTTGTTGGGTTGTATAAAAAAACCCTAGCGAGTACGAAACTCACTAGGGTTGTGATGCGCTTGCGGTTATTTGTTTTTGTTCTTACGTGCGCCTTTGGGTCTATTGGCTTGAGTTTTGGCGTAGCTGAATGTGGTAGCTGATGCGCTTCCGTAATACAATGCTCTTCCAGTAACGGTTCCTGCTTGCGTATCGGGTAAGCCACCGTTAAAGAACTCACGAGCTTCTTTAACCTGAGGGTCAGTTGCGACTCCACCTACGACGGGTCGGGCGTAATGAGTAGCTTTTGGGTTGCTTATGTTCTGACGAGGGCGAATTGCCGTGTTAGCGTAGTAGGTGACTGCGCCCGTGCCGTCAGCAACGTGTTTCCAAGCAGTCAACGCTAATGCGGAGCCTTCGACTGACTCATTTGCATAGTCTCGAAGTGCCTTCTCAACTTGGACCGCATTGTCCATGTCAACTTCGGCTTCCTTCAAGATTTCCTCGTGAATGTCAGGGTGAGGCCAGAACATTATAGTAAGGTCCATGTTGAAGGTTACTTCGACTGAGTGTGTTGTGCAGTTAGTTGCAGTTAACGCTGATGCTGGAGTGTCATTAGTTATTTTTTTCATATTATAATATAGTTTAGTTAATATATATCTTTTGATATAAATACAGGAAAGGTGCGATCTGATTTGTCAAATCTGTGATTTTACAAATCAAGGTCAATAGTGCGTGTATAAAACTTTATACAAAAGCACTATCATCAATATAAAGATGTTTTAGTGTTCCGTTAGAATTTGATATAAATTTTAGAGGGGCAAACTCGAAAGAGATTCATTCAAACAGGTGTCGATGGGAAAGTGAGGACACCTGTTTGAATGAATCTCGTTAATTGTTATTTGTTATTTTCAGAGTAGCCGAAGAGGCTGGTCTGAAAATAACAAATAACACTAGAAGGGGCGGGTCGTTTAACTACCATTACACATTGAGTTTTATGCCAAATTCTAACGGAACATTAAAACATCCTAACTGAGAGCATCCTTATAATGTCCGACGTGTGGGATCGATCCAAGGGTCGCAACTTTTCTCAAAGTTGCCCCCTTGTATCGATAGGTGAGTCTAAGTCAAAAGACGTACGGTCGCTTCCACGGAGTGGTGAGATTATTACGAAGCCCGAAATAAACTAAAAAAATCCCCACTGAATATCTAAGACTGGTCGTGCTTCAAAACGACAACGGAGAGTTTTGAAATTCAAAACTTGTTTTGAATTCTTCCGAAAACGTCTGGGGATTTTTTCCAAGTATTCGTTGAAGAGGCGCAAAGATCGCAACTGATCTAAATACATTTTACAAATGCCCTTGTAAAATTTATTTCGATTAGTTGCTCTTTGCTGGTCCAACTCGTTGGACCTTGACTCAAGGTTGATGTCACTACATGCATGCACTTCAATATAAATCGGTGTTCATCACCGAGTGGACGAAATTGCCAGTGACTCCTTAGTTCATGAAAGGTAACCAATTTCGCAACACTCAGGACTCAGGCTACAGGGTTCAGGGTACATCAACCTGAAGTCTGACGAAATGAACCATGAATCATGGATCAGGGTTCCTTGACCGTGCATAAGTCATTTCCCTTTATATCGAGAATGAGCGGTGTATAAGGATTTATTGTGCATACGCCACCCCCGTATAGGGTAATTTTTTTGACAGCGAACTGTATATATAGAGGGCTGTAAGAAAAAATTTGACTTATTTTTGCCCGCTCATATTAGTAGCTATGGCAGACCTTAAAAAGCAAGAATACTACAAGAATAACAAGGAAAAAAGACTAGAATACCAGCGTAAATACTACGAAATGAACAAAACTAGTATCGCTGAAAAACGAGAAAGAGAAAGGGCTGATGACCCAAAGTGGAGAGAAAAACAAAGGGCTTATAACCGAGCTTACTACCTACAGAACAAAGAGCGCATAATGGAACAAAGAAGGCTCAAGAAACAAGGTACAGAAAACCGCTCACAAGAATAAGCGGGCATTCACCAAAAAAGCGGGAACAAAGAATTGACCATATGGATTTTGAGCGTCTTTATTATTCCCCAAAACTTTTTCTAATAAATATGAAAATGTCTAATACAGTTTATGATATATGTAAATACATTGTATATGTCATAAACTGTATTAGAAGAAAATAACATTATCTATATTAATATATGTAATATGTATTGATTCAATTTCTTTTCTGTGTTACTGCTTACTTATGGAAAACCTATTAGAAAAAACTGAAAGAAGACCTATCCCCAAAACAAAATATGAAATAGACCAACATGGGTTTGTTTATCGCAATGGAAACCGTTTACGATCTCAATATAAAAGTGGCCGTTGGTACGTAGTATTAACTAAAAAATCTGGTAAGCGTTTAACCGTAGACACCGAAAGACTAGCTGAATTGATTTTCAGCGACGAGAATCCTCCAGAATTGACGAGAACCATGATTGAGGATCAGATGAAGGCTCGACAGGTTCCAGAGTATCCTCGCTACTCTGTGACCGAATATGGGGCTATCTACTGTATGGTCCCTCCCAAGAGGGGTCCAAACTCAGGGAAGATGTATCTTGTCAGAGAAAAAACAAATACAGCAGGTAAGCAATACGTAGCCCTGTACGACTACGAAGGCTGCCGTCGTTATGTACAAGTTCAACATATCGTGGACTCTGTATGGTGATCCCTGATTCATGATTCCTGACTCAAGGTACAGGGATCAGATTCACCCTTGTAGA
>Ga0160423_10000353_pt1 | contig 36954 bp, 48 predicted proteins | sample CRUFie14St8metaG_FD_108191 | JGI IMG/M metagenome (GOLD analysis project Ga0160423, IMG submission 108191) | Marine microbial communities from the Costa Rica Dome - CRUD Field 142mm St8 metaG | ecosystem: Environmental > Aquatic > Marine > Oceanic > Photic zone | place: Costa Rica: the Eastern...
TAGACTTGATAATGGTGCTAGAACAGAAGTCTTCCATTATCCTTACAATAGCAGCGTTGTAAACTTTAATTCAACTCCAACTGTTTCAGGAAGTACTGTTTGGCACGCTGGTAATGATGGATCTGGTTCTGGACTTGATGCAGATAATCTTGATGGTTATACTTGGAATTCCTCGGGTAAAGATATTCGTGGTACTGAAATTTATGCAGATAATTGGTTCCGTAACTATAACGCTAATGAAGGTCTTTATAACCAAGCAACAGGAGCACATTGGTATTCAAGTGCAGATGGATATTGGGAATTAACTGGAAATACTCAAAATCAATCCACTAACTTGAGATTCCGTGGAACATTTAATGGAAACACTGAAGGATGGATTCATTCAAATGGTTCTGGATGGTTTGGTTTCTTAAATACTGGAGGACAATGGGCACTAAGACATTATAATCCTGATGGATATTCTCCAAACTGGTATTTTGATGAAAGTGGAAATGAAACTTGGACTGGAAATACAGGAAATGATCAAGGTAAGATTGAATATCATTCAAATCGTTTCTACATTGTTTCTGGTGCAAACTCTACAGAAGTTGTAAGATTTAGAAGATCTGGTACTAACGTAGCTTATATTGATAATAGTGGAAATATGTATCTGACATCCAGCAGTCATAAAGTCTGGACTGCAGGTAATGATGGATCTGGATCTGGTTTAGATGCAGATGTTATTGATGGAATTGATTCTTCTAGAATAATTTACGGTGAAAATTCAACTGGTACTGATTCTCCAAGTAATTGGAACTCATTCCTGAAGTCTGGATTCCATAACCGTTACAATGCAACCGGATCTCCAAGTGGTACTTGGTATAATATGATTAACTGCAGGCATACTAATACTGGTAATAATTATCAGATGCAGATTGCAGGAAGTTTCTATTCTTCAAGTGATTTCTATTATAGATTAATTAATAATAATTCTCCATCATCTTGGTATAAGATCTGGCACTCTGGTAATGATGGATCTGGTTCTGGACTTGATGCAGATTTACTGGATGGTCTACAACTTCATACTGGAAGAAATAACTCTGCCAATAGAGTTGTAAGAACTGATGGTAGTGGATATATTCAAGCGGGTTGGATTAACACAACCTCTGGAACTTCAAATAGAACATTACCAAATAAATTCTATGGATCTAATGATAATTATCTCCGTTATTATACAAGAGATTACACCAAGGCTCATTTAGGAAATACTTATAAGTATGGGAATTCTCGTCCAAATATAACAAGTGACTCCAACTATTGGGTTGGAACCATGGGATGGGGAACCACAAACATGAACAGTGTGTTCAGTTGGGGTAGTGGATTCTTTGACTCTTGGAGCAATCCAGCAAACCAACCATCGGGTACGTCTCACTGGGTTGGTGTTCAAACACTACACTATACCACTTCATCTCGTTGGTATGGTTGGCAAATGTGTGGTGGTCCAATTCAAAACCTGAGATTTAGAAGTGCATGGAATAGTCTAAGATCTTGGAGAACCATTCCTGTTCTTGATATCAATGAAGGTAATGGTGGAGCAATGTATGCTGGAAGTTACTATGATTCCAATAATACTGGATATTATAGTAATCCTGGTGATACATCAAGAATGAATCAGGTTCGGGCGAATACTTATTACTCACCTTACGCTGGTTCTAATAGTGGACTTGGAAGAAGTTCTTATCCTTATGGATGGGGATTCCAAGAGTCTGGTGGTTGGTCTAACCCATATCCAGACCTAGTTCTCCAGTATCATACTGGTGTTACTATGGCGGCGTATCCAAACTATAATGGAATTACGTTTAAGCAGGATTATAATAGTGACACTGTAAGATTTAGAATTAATGGTGGAAGCAGTTACGCCTATAAGTATACTTGGATGTATACTAACAGTACTGGATACTATTCTGGTGACTATAGTTGGCACATAAGTCCAAATGATAGATCTTCTTATGGATCAATGAGACTTCGTGGATCCAAGAATGGTTGGTATGGAATGTGTATTGATACTGGAAACCGTCCTCACGTCATGTTTGATGGTAGTGGTAATGGTGGATTCTATAATCAAGATGGTGGAAGATGGTCATTCTACTACAGTCATGGTAACAACTGTGTTGGTATGGTTGGTTCTACTACATCAAGTTCTTATGGACTTTATGTTAATAAAGCAATTTACTCAACAAGTTCAATTACAGCAGCATCAGATGCTCGCGTTAAGAAAGATATTAAGACTATTGAAAATGCATTAGATAAAGTACTAAATCTACGAGGAGTATCCTTTATAAAAACAAATAGACTCGACAGTGATCCACATAATGGCAAAACTGAAATTGGTGTTATCGCACAAGAAGTCGTTGATGTTGTTCCAGAGGTTGTAACTTATGCTGAGGATGTTGATCAATATGGTGTGGATTATGGTAATTTTGCTGGACTATTCATTGAAGCAATAAAAGAACAGAATAAAGTAATAAATAGCCTTAAAGAAGAAGTTGCAGAACTTAAAAAAAGATTAGGAGAATAAAATGGCACTGGTAAGAGAATATGAAGTTCCATCAACAGGTTTAGTAGCACCAAATGCATATCATGTAATCAAAAAAGTAACTACAGAAAAACGTCTTCATGATGTTCCTGCACCACCAGATCCATCCAGACCTGATGGAGTTACTCCAAAACAACAGGGTCATGAGGTATATTGGAAAAAAGGTTATGTTGGTAGAATTAGTATAGAAATTTATACTACTAAAGATGCAAGGGATTCTGGAAAAGAACCTATAGGAGCAATTACAATTAATCCAACTGATGTTGAATTCAATGGAAATCTTTCGACAGATATTGCTGATTTTGATCTAAACTTTTTTATTGATCCCACAAGTCAATTAAGTATTGTTGATCAAGCCTATCAGCATTTGAAAGGTTTAAAGTACTACGAGAACGCAACGGAGGGATAATACAATGACAATGTACGCAAATATATTTTATGATCGTAATAACACTAGTTATTATGCAGATTTTGGGTCTGGTGGTGATTGTGCAAAGTTTAATGGTGAGGTTCAAATCAATGGTCCTACTGGGACAACACATTTAAATTATAATAATGATGGTGGTTATAATTATTTTAGAGCTTATGCAAATTATTTTGACCAGAATCAAACTTATATAAGAGATTGTCGTGCATATATTTTCTATGACTGGAATAATACTAGTTACTATATGAACCCAGGAAATAGATCCATGTTCTATGAAATTATGTGGGTTGGGGCAAGAACCAGGGCTGGTAGAGGTGGTGGTGGATCCAACTGGTTTAATATTGAATGGGCTAACCCATATGCTAGAGTATGGATTGACTGGACATTAATTGGAAACATTGCAAGAATATCTGACCATAGATTGAAGCAGAATGTTACTCCATTGACTGATGGTGCAATTGATAGAATTATGCAGTTGAGACCAATTGAGTATGAATGGACTAATTTTACTAAAACTAATGAAGATGGAAGTACTACTCAATTAAGCGCACATGATGGCATAAGAAGAGAAGGATTTATTGCACATGAACTTCAAGAAATTGTACCGAGTAGTGTTGAAGGTGTAAAAGATGATCCAAATGCACTACAATCATTGGAGTTTGATGGAGTTACTGCTGTAATGGTAAAAGCAATGCAAGAAATGAAAGTAAGAATGGATTCTTTAGAAGAAAGAGTAAAAAATCTTGAATAAATAATGTAGATATTCTACTTTGCATAAAATGTCGCTAACATATACTTGGAAAATTGAAAGAATTGCTAGAAAAAGTACACCAACTATTGAAAATGCTATCGTGCAAACTCATTGGACATTAACTGGAACAAATTCTGATGGGGTATCTGGAACATTTACGGGAGCAACTCCTTTTAAATTGTCAACAGTTGACCCAACTAATTTTGTATCTTATGAAAGTTTAACTGAAGAAACAGTTCTTGAATGGATTAAAAATGTTGTAAATTCCGATTTAAGTTATAAAGAGCATATTGAATCAAAAATCCTTGAAGAAATTGCAGATGTTACAGAACCAACTACAGAAATTACCAGTGGATTCCCATGGCAAGATGGAGTTGATGAAGTAACTCCACCAGTGCCAAACTGACATAAATAATTAAGTACATTATTCCATATTAGGAGAACGAAAATGACAGAACAACCACAATTGACAGAACAACAGAAGCATTTACAATCAGTAATTACTCAGTCTGAAGAATTGATGAAAGAAATTCAGGAACTGAATAATAAATTGGGTATGAAAAGAGAGATGGCAACAAAACTACAAGGAATCTATGAGTACTTAACTGGAACTGGTGTAAAACTTCCAGAAGAAGGAGAAGGTCTAGTAGAAGATAATTTAGTAGGGGGAGATTCTGAATAATGAGTACGGTTAATTATTCTGTAAGTGAGTTTACCTCAGAAGATGATTATACAACTGTTACTTATAGAAACTCTCAGGGATTTATCTATACTAGAGAAGTAAAAATACCTAGAGATGCTGAAGGTAAGTTGAATGAAGATCTTTGGAAAGAAATTCTACAAGGACAACTTGCTGGGGTAGAATCAAAAATAGAATTGGGAGTAGCAGTCTTTAAAGATCCTAATGCGGAAGTAGACTCTGTTACTGAATAAAAAAATTATTATCTTATACTCATGGATTATTTGCATTCTCTTTCAAAAAGAGCGTTAGAAAATGGTGGGGACATTTATCCTTTAATATTGCCAGCAGAACTTACTTCTGGTACTGGATTGATGAACCCATCAATTTGTATTAATTCTGATGGAAAACTAATAGTTAATATAAGACATGTTAACTATACATTTTATCATTCAGAACAAAAACTATATCAACACCAATATGGTCCTTTAACATATGTTCATCCAGAGCAAGATATGCATCTTAGAACATGGAATTGGTATTGTGAATTAGATGAAAATTATCAAATTTCAAAATTTTCTAAAATAGATACATCTAAATTTGATACCTATGAACCAATGTGGGATTTTGTTGGATTGGAAGATGCCAGAGTATTTACATGGGATAAAAAACTATACATTAGTGGTGTAAGAAGAGATACTACCACAAATGGACAAGGGCGTATGGAGTTATCAGAAATTAACGCTTCTGATAACTCTGTAAGTGAAATCTCTAGATTTAGGATTCCACCACCAAAAGATCCAAATTCTTATTGTGAAAAAAATTGGATGCCTATTGAGGATCTTCCATATCACTATGTTAAATGGTCAAATCCAACTGAAGTTGTTAGGGTTAATCCAGAAGATGAGTCATGTGAAACAACTCATTTAAAAGATACAATTAATTTACCCAGAGATATTAGAGGTGGATCTCAAGTAATTTCTTGGAATGATCATTATCTTGCTTTAACTCATGAAGTTTGGTTATTCAGTAGTGAAGTTGGAAGAAAGGATGCTGTATATCGACATAGATTTATCTTATGGGATAAAAATTGGAATATTGTTAAATTTTCAAATGATTTCTCTATTATGTCTGGTCATGTAGAATTTTCTATTGGAATGGTAAAGAAAGATGATGAATTTTTAGTAACCTTTGGTTTCCAAGATAATGTTGCATACTTATTAAAGGTTCCAGAAATAGTAGTTGAGGAGATGTTAAATGAAGGAAACTAATGTTATTGATCTGGTAAAAAAATATATTGTTGATCCAAATAACGCAGAATTAAATTTTAATATCGCGGTTTGTTATGATAACATGGGACAAACAGCTTCTGCAGTTTCATATTATCTTAGAGCAGCAGAAAGAGCAGATCAAACTTTACTAAAATATGAATCATTAATTAAAGCAGCTTTATGTTTTGAAAGACAAGGATCAAGAAATTTTACTGTGAAAGGTTTAATACAACATGCTATATCAACTTGCCCAACTAGACCAGAAGCATATTTTTATCTAGGTAGACATTATGAAAGAGTTGAAGAATGGCATGAATGTTTTTTGATTGCATCTATTGGTGAAACTGTTTCAGAAAAAAATCCAGAAAGTTTAAGAACAGAATTAGATTATCCTGGATATTATGGAATCACATTTTTAAAATCTGTGTCAAGTTGGTGGTGTGGTCTATGTGATGATTCTAGAAGAACTTTAGAAGAATTGATAAAAAATGATGAGGTTAATTTTGAGTATAGAAATTTATGTATTAGTAATTTAAGTAGGATAAGTCCTCATAGTTCATCCTCATTTGATACATATTCAGTAGAAAAATATAATTTATATCAATTTAAATTTCCTGGACTAGAAAATATAGAAACAAATTACTCAGAATCATATCAAGATATGTTTATTCTTTCTATGTTAAATGGAAAGAAAAACGGAACTTATCTAGAGATTGGTGCTGGTAATAGTTTTTATGGAAATAATACTGCATTACTAGAAACTAAATTTGATTGGACTGGGGTATCTTTAGATATTGAAGAAAGTTTTGTTGAGGCATTTGCAAGAGATAGAAAAAATCCATGCCTATTAAAAAATGCTCTTTATATTGACTATCATAAATTTTTAGCAGGATTAGATTTCTTAAGTATAATTGATTATTTGCAATTAGATTGTGATCCACCAGAAATTACATATCAAATATTATTAACAATTCCTTTTGATGCTTACAAGTTTAGAGTAATTACATTTGAGCACGATTATTACACAGATACAAATAAAACTTTACAAGAGAAGTCAATTAAGTATCTAGAATCTTATGGATATGTGAGAGTAGTGAATAATATTGCTCCAGATGATTGGAGATCTTATGAAGATTGGTGGGTACATCCAGATCTTGTAGATAAAAACATATTAGATAATATGACATGTATTAACGATAGGGTCAAGAAGGCTGAGAAGTATATGTTAGGTTCTTTATGAGCATACCAGTAATTGGAACTGCAGTTGTTAATAGTTCATTTTGGGTAACTAGACTTTTAATGAGTATTGATTATCCAGTAGATGAATTTGTAATTATTAATAATAATGGTAAAGGAGAACTTGATAATGATTTAGATAAACTCAAATCAATTAATCACAAATTTGTTAATAAGATTACAGTGTGTCATATGCCCAGAAATATTGGAGTTTCTGGTGCGTGGAATTTAATAATTAAATGTTATATGAATGCTCCCTACTGGATCATAGTAAATGATGATGTTTCATTTGGTCTTGGACTTTTAGAGGAAATGTATAATCATGCTCAAGATGATGAGATTGGATTAGTTCATGGTAATCCTGGAGACTTTAATGTTGGTAGTTGGGATTTATATTTAATTAAAGATTGGGTTATAAAAAATTATGGGTTGTTTGATGAAAATTTTTATCCCGCATACTGTGAAGATGCAGATTATATAATGAGATTTGTGCATAGACCAATTAAAAAAGTTTTATCTCTTGAAAGTAATTACTATCATGGACTTGGAAATAAAGATGAATATTATACTCATGGAAGTCAAACAGGAAAAGCAGATCCAGAATTAAGAGCAAAACTTGATCACATTAATCTAGAAAATTTTTCTTATATGTTTGAGAAATGGGGAGAAGGATGGAGGTATTGTAGTCCATCAGAACATCCATATGGAAAAGAAGAGATACCAATTACATATACATCTTACAATTTAGATTATGTTAGATCAAAGAATCTTGGTTTTTGATAAATAAGATATAAAGTCTAATCATAGAAATGTTAGAAGAATCAAGTTTTGAAATTAAGCACACTTCTTCAGATGTTAGATCAGCAAAGAGGAAACAAAAGATTGATAAACTTACTCAGAAGGGTTCTACTGAAGGAGAGAGAAAGGCTGCTTCTAGAAAGGCAGGAGTATCTTTACCAAGAATAAGTTCAGAAGAATTAAATCTTGTGAATCAAATTCTTGCTGAAGTAAAAACTGATGGGAAAGTACACAATTGTAAGAAAGGACACTACTGGTGTTATGAAGATAAAAAATGTAAAAAAGTTCCTAATGGATGGCATGTTGGACGTGGTGGATATCTAGCAAGAGATCAAGAGGATTCCGAGGATACTGAATCAAAAAATGGTAATGGTAATGGAAACGGTGGATCTAATGGTGGTAATGGAAACGGTGGATCTAATGGTGGAGGAGATGCCGGCGGTGGCGGTGGTGTAGGAGAGTCTGTAGATATTCTTGATGCAAATGGTAAAAAGTTTGCTGAGATTATTGACTTAATTACCGTAGATGATTTAATTCCAGTAATTTCAGAAAAACGTGATGGAAAATCTGCAAAAGATTCTGATTACTCTTTAAAGGATTGGTTTAAAGGTGGTGGTTGGGTTCAGACTGGTGGTAAATACGACGGTAAACCATGTGCTAAGCAACCAGGACAAACCACCAAACCCTACTGTAGGGACGCTGACGACCGCGCAGCGATGACTAAGGATGAACGCAAGAAACGTGCCGCTAAGAAGCGTAGAGAAGATCCTGATGCAGATAGGAAGGGTAAGGCAAAGATTGTCACTCAGGAATCATCCAATGAAAAAGATCATGAGTTTGAAATGGCACGTCGTCAACTTGCAACGATGAAAAATTCTGCTAAGAAACTTGAAAAGAAAATGGGTAAAAAAGGTGAGGGAGATCTTAAAGCCTGGGTTCAATCTAAAATTACGAAAGCAGCAGATTATATTGATACTGCAGCAGATTATGTTACAAATGAAGAATTGCAATTAATGACTGAAGAACAGTTTGATGAAGCAGCAGGAGAAAAAGATGCTTGTTACCATAAGGTAAAAGCACGTTACTCCGTATGGCCTTCTGCATATGCATCTGGTGCTTTAGTTAAGTGCCGTAAAAAAGGTGCAAAGAACTGGGGTAATAAAACTAAGAAAGAAGAGTATTCTGATTGGAGATCTGAACTCAGCGAAAAGTGCTGGCCTGGTTATGAGAAGAAAGGAATGAAGACCATGTTTGGAAAGAGATATCCAAACTGTGTTAAAAAGACAAAAACTAGAAAAGAAGAATTGGAATTGTGTCCAGTCTGTGGACAAGATCCATGTCAATGTCTTGAAGGTAATGTCACTGAAGCAATGAGACTCAACACCAGAACGGGTAATGTTTTGATGGTAGTCAGTTATTGGAGAGGTAAGAGTTATACAAGTAAGGTATTCTTCCCTCAAGTAAAACTTCCTTCAAAGATGGAAGTTACTGATGAGATGCAAAAGATCTATCCTGGTTGCAAAGTAATGTACTTCAGGGCATCTGATGTAAAACCTGGTGAGGCTTTACTTACTGTTCTCAATAAAGAAGAGTATGAAATTACTGAAGATAAAAGAGAAGAAAATGCAAGAAGATCTGAATTAGCAAAAAAGCATGGAATTGACATGACCAAGCCTGGATCACGGGCAAAGTTATCTCGTCTGATGAATGCTGATACAAGATCAAAAAATAGAAAGGCAAAGGGAGATGACAGGACTGATAAAGAAGTAAGGAAAGATCGTGTTGAAGATAGAAAAGCATTTGATCGTGAAAGAAAATCTCTGGAGTATGAAAAGAAATCAAAATCAGAGATTAAGAAGTCTCTGAAGAAATTCAGAGACGAAGTTAGAAGTGGAAATGATCCTGCTAAGGCACCACCAACTCGTGAAAAAGTTAAAATGAAAGTTGGTCAAAAAGTAGACAAACCTGCTGAAAAACCAAAGACTGGTAGAAATAAACCTACTTCTGCAAAACGTGCTGAAAGAAAGTCCTATGAAGCACAACAACGTAGAAATGCTAAGGAGCAGCAAAACGAAGATTGGCAGAAAGTCAATAAAAAGGATAAGACTGATGGTATGAGTCGTGATGCAGTCAAAGCATATCGTCGTGAAAATCCTGGTTCTAAATTAAAAACTGCTGTAACTGGAAAAGTAAAAAAGGGAAGTAAGGATTCTAAGCGTAGAAAGTCTTTCTGTGCTAGATCTAAAGGGCAACAAGATATGCACAATATTGATTGTAAGAAAACCCCTAATAAACCCGTTTGTAAGGCCCGTCGTCGTTGGAAATGTTAATTTATGAGTGAAGAATATTATCTCGGTAATCCGCTTCTAAAAAAAGCGAATACCAAAATTGAGTTTACACAAGAACAAATTTTAGAGTTTGCAAAGTGTGCTGAAGATCCAGTATACTTTACCAAGTACATTAAGATTGTAACTCTTGATCACGGATTACAACCGTTCAATATGTATCCTTTCCAACAGGAAATGATCGAGAGTTTTCATGAAAGTAGATTTAATATTTGTAAGTTACCTAGACAGTCTGGTAAATCAACTACTGTAGTATCATACTTACTACATTACGCCATATTTAATGATAATGTTAATATTGCTATTCTAGCAAACAAAGCTAATACTGCAAGAGATCTTTTAAGTAGATTACAAACTGGGTATGAAAATTTACCCAAATGGTTACAACAAGGTATTTTATCTTGGAATAAAGGATCGTTAGAATTAGAAAATGGATCTAAGATATTTGCGGCATCTACATCCGCATCATCTGTTCGTGGTGGCACATATAATATTATTTTTTTAGACGAATTTGCATTCGTTCCAAGTCAAGTTGCAGATAACTTTTTTAGTTCAGTTTATCCCACAATTACTTCAGGTAAATCTTCAAAAGTTATTATAGTTTCAACTCCATTTGGAATGAATCACTTCTATAGATTATGGAGTGATGCTCAATCAAAAAAGAATGAATATGTTCCATTAGAAGTTCATTGGACAGATATTCCTGGTAGGGATGAAGAATTTAAAAAAACAACTATATCAAACACTTCAGAAGCACAATGGAGACAAGAGTTTGAATGTCAATTTCTAGGTTCTGCTGATACTCTTATTTCAGGACCTAAATTAAATTCTTTGACTTTTAATAATCCCAAAACTTCTAATGCTGGATTTGATTTATATGAAGAACCTCAAAAAGATCACACTTACGTAATTACTGTAGACGTTGCTAGAGGAATTGAAAAAGACTACTCTGCATTTATTGTAATTGATGTCTCTCAATACCCACATAAGGTAGTTGGTAAGTATAGAAACAATCAACTAAGACCAATATTTTTCCCTCAGATAATTAAAGAGATTGCAACATCATATAATAATGCATATATTTTATGTGAGGTAAATGACATTGGAGATCAAGTTGCTGCAGGATTATTTTATGATCTAGAGTATTCTAATCTATTGATGTGTGCAATGAGAGGTAGAGCAGGACAAGTCTTAGGTCAAGGATTTTCTGGAAAGAAAGTTCAACTAGGATTGAAGATGTCCAAGACTACTAAAAAAATTGGATGCTTCAATCTTAAAACATTAATTGAAGATACTAAATTAATATTTGAAGACTTTGATATTGTAAGTGAGTTAACGACCTTTATACAAAAGGGAAACTCTTTTGAAGCAGAGGAGGGAAAAAATGATGACTTAGTTATGTGTCTTGTAATATATGCTTGGTTAATTAATGAGGATTATTTTAAAGAACTCACAGATCAAGATATAAGAAAAAGATTATATGATGAACAGAAAAATCAAGTAGAGCAAGATATGTCTCCATTTGGTTTTATTGTTGATGGAGTAAATGATCATAACACTTTTATAGATGCTGATGGAGATAGATGGCACACAGATGAGTATGGAGATATGTCACATATGTGGGAGTATATGTAATGGAAGTAGATGATCATTTTGAGTTAGAACATTTATACCTAACAGATAGAAAATGTAGATCTTGTGGAGAAATAAAGGATCTAATCAGTGGATTTTATCGTATAAGAAAAAATAAATATAACTCATCATCATATGCTTATGAGTGTAAACAGTGTACTGTAAAAAGAGTTATTAATAATAGAAGAGAAAAAAAAGATAAACAAAATATTCCATATGATTCAGTATCTAGAATTAAAGACGTTTATCCCGATTGGTAGTGTTCATGCATCGTTTTATCACTTGAAAATACTTCAATTTATAAATATTTTCAGATAAACTGAGACAAAACGGAGAAAAACATGGCTACCCCTCAATTATCTCCAGGCGTTATCGTCAGGGAAGTTGATTTAACTGTTGGAAGAACTGATAATGTCCTTGATAACATTGGAGCTATTGCTGGTCCTTTTTCTATTGGACCTGTTGGAGAAGTAATTCAAGTTAGTACAGAGTCTGAATTACTCCAGACTTTTGGCAAACCAATTTCTACTGATGGGCAGCAAGGATACTGGCTATCTGCATCCACATTCTTAAGTTATGGTGGTGTTTTAAAGGTTGTAAGAGTTGATGATCCAGACCTGATCAATGCAAACGTAGTTGTTGGATCTGCAAATACTACCAATCTCAAGATTAAAAATTACGAACAGTACGAGAGCACTACTGGTACACCAGGATATGTTTTTGCAGCACAAACTCCAGGTGACTGGGGAAACACTCTAAAGGTTGCTGTTATTGACGACAAGGCAGACCAAACACTCGGACTAGCTACTAATGATCCAGGTGCTTTAGGGGCAGATTTAGAAAATGGAGTTATTCAAGCAGTTTCTGGATTAACAATTCCTAATGCTACTGGAGGAACAAATTCATTTACTGGACATATAAAAGGTATTATTACTGGAGTAACTACAGATACATCTAGTAGTGATTCAATTCTCGATGTAAAAGTAGTTTCCAGAGTTGTTGGATTAACCGAAAGTTACTTAGCAGAAACTACAGCAACACTTTCTTCCACCTACGGTGCAACTTCTGGTGATACAATCTTGTATCTAGATAGCATTCCTACAACACTAAGTACATCTCTGAATAAAATTACAATTGCAGCATCTGGTGATACGGATTTAGCAATTGCTTCTATTGGTTCTACTAGCATAACCTTATCCTCTGGAGTTAGTGATACTGTTCCCGCAGGATCAACACTTACCATTACTAGAAAGTCATACACTGGAGGTACAGAAACCAAAGTAGAATATTCAGAAAATGATACCGCAAGATCATTTACTGATGGCGGAGCTATCGAGTTCTTAAATGCTTCTGGATCTGTTCAAAGTGCAGCAACAATTACTAATGCTGATGATTGGTATTCCAGACAAAAGATTAGTCTTTCTACTGGAGATCTTCTCTGGACTTCAATTGCACCAAAACCAGTTTCAACCGACTTTGCAAATCAAAGAGGATCAAGAGGTGATGCACTGCATGTTGCAGTATTTGATGATCTAGGAACTATTAGTGGAATCAAGGCAAATCTTCTTGAGAAGCATTTGTTCATGTCCAAAGCAACTGATACTTCTTCAACACAAAATGCTCCATTGAAACTATGGTGGAGAGATTACCTTGCAAAGTATTCTCAGTACGTTTATGGTGGAGAAGATTTCTCTCTAACTGAAGATGTCCATAGAAATGTAAGACCTGTCGGTATTGATTTTGAAGCAAACGCATTTGGTGTTAAGAAGAGTGGTTGGAACCAACCCGTTCAAGATTTATCCTTTAAGTGTGTTGGATCCGTCTCATATGACTTAGGCGGTGGAAATAACTATAGTGTTGCAAATGGATTTAATGTTGATGTTAGTAGCATCATTAATGGATACTCACTATTTTCCAATCCAGATGATGAAGATGTTGATTACCTAATCATGGGACCATCTGAGGGTAGTAAAATAGATACTCAGGTCAAGGCAAATTATCTTATTAGTTTAGCAGAAGCAAGAAAAGATTGTATGGCGGTAGTTTCACCCGATACTACTGATGTTGTTAATATTTCAAATTCGGAAACTCAAACCGAAAATGTATTGGGATTCTTCTCCGCTTTAGCATCCTCAACTTATGCTGTATTTGATAGTGGATATAAGTATACATATGATAGATTTACTTCAAACTTCTATTACTTACCCACTAATGCGGACATTGCTGGATTGATGGTTAGAACTTCGATTAATTCATATCCTTGGTTCTCACCCGCTGGAACTCAAAGAGGTGCTATTAATAATGCAGTTAAACTTGCATATAATCCCACCAAAGCACAAAGAGATAGACTCTATTCTAATAGAATTAATCCTGTTATAACTCAAAGTGGTTCTGGAACAGTTCTATTTGGTGATAAAACTGCATCTGCTTATGCATCTGCATTTGATAGAATTAACGTTAGAAGATTGTTCCTAACAATTGAACAAGCAGTTCAAGCTGCTGCCAAAGATCAACTCTTCGAATTGAATGATGAACTCACAAGAGCAAACTTCGTTAACATCATTGATCCTTACATGAGAGATATTCAAGCGAAGAGAGGAGTTTTTGATTATCTAGTTGTTTGCGATGCTACAAATAATACTCCTGACATTGTTGATAATAATGAGTTTAGAGCAGACATTTATGTCAAACCAACCAAGTCTATTAATTATATTACACTAACATTTGTTGCCACTCGCACTGGAGTTTCCTTCAGTGAAGTTGTAGGTAGAGCCTGATTCATTATTACTAACAAAAACGGAGGAAATTAAAAATGGCAATCCATAGAACGATCTCAGATTTTAAGTCTGCACTCCAAGGTGGAGGTGCAAGACCCAATTTATTTGAAGTAGCAATTCCAAACTTACCAGTAGCAGCTCAAACTACTTGGGATACAACATCTCAAACTAACTTCAATTTCTTATGCAAAGCGGCTGCTTTACCAGCATCCAATATTGCTCCAATTGAAGTTCCATTTAGAGGTAGAACTTTGAAAGTTGCTGGAGACAGAACTTTCGATACTTGGACTGTTACAATCATTAATGATGAAGACTTTGCTATTAGAACTGCAATGGAGCAATGGATGAACGGAATTAGTAAACTAGATAATGCTTCTGGTGCAACTAATCCTACTTCCTATATGTCCGATGCATTTGTTTATCAACTGGGCAAAGGCGCTGGTAAAGGAAGATTCTCTACAACAAATAATAATGTAGAGGGAACTGAAAATGGTGTAAGACCACTAAGAACTTATCAGTTCTTTGACATCTTCCCAACTAACGTTGCTCAGATTGATTTATCCTATGATACCCCTGATGCAATTGAAGAGTACACTGTAGAATTCCAGGTTCAATACTGGCAAGCAGGAGCAGACAATGATGCTCAAGATCAAACTCAAAGTATTATTCGATAATAAATAGTATTACTAAAATAGGTCAATTTATTCATGGCAAGATTATTTGGTTTTTCTATTGAGGATAATACTAAAAAATCTAAAGATGTGGTTTCCCCCGTTCCTCAAAATAATGAGGACGGGGTTGATCACTATTTAACTAGTGGTTTTTTTGGTTCATATGTAGATATTGAAGGAGTATATAAAACAGAATTTGACTTAATTAAAAGATATAGAGAAATGTCACTTCACCCCGAAGTTGATAGTGCGATTGAAGATATTGTAAATGAAGCAATTGTTTCAGATAGCAATGATAGTCCTATAGAAATAGAATTATCAAATTTAAACGCTAGTGATGGTATTAAAGAAAAAATTAGAGAAGAGTTTAGAAATATTTTAAGACTTCTTGATTTTGACAAGAAGTGTCATGAAATTTATAGAAATTGGTATATTGATGGTAGATTATATTACCATAAAATGATTGATACAAAAAATCCTCAAGAGGGTATCAAGGAATTAAGATATATTGATCCTCTAAAGATGAGGTATGTTAGGCAAAAATCAAAAGATGATAAAAATAATATAACCGTTGCTAGAAATAATAATCAAGACGTAGTAACAGAATTTCCAGAAATTCAAGAGTATTTTTTATATAATCCAAAATCATTTACAACTCCTTTAGGTGGGAATAGCACTAGTCCTGGAGGAGTAAAAATGTCCAGAGATTCTATTGCGTATTGTAACTCTGGACTTGTAGATAGAAATAAAAATATAGTATTATCTTACTTAAATAAAGCGATAAAGTCTCTCAACCAACTTCGTATGATTGAGGATAGTCTTGTAATCTATAGACTATCAAGAGCACCAGAACGTAGAATTTTTTACATTGATGTTGGTAATCTGCCCAAGGTAAAGGCTGAACAATACCTACGTGATGTTATGATGCGTTATCGCAATAAAACTGTTTATGATTCAAATACAGGAGAAATTAGAGATGACAAAAAATTTATGTCAATGCTCGAAGACTTCTGGCTCCCCAGACGTGAAGGTGGAAGGGGAACAGAAATCTCAACTCTCCCAGGAGGACAAAACCTGGGTGAAATCACTGATATTGAGTATTTTAAAAAGAAACTATACAGATCCCTTAATGTTCCACCCTCAAGAATGGATGGAGAAGGTGGGTTTAACTTGGGGAGATCTTCTGAGATCTTAAGAGATGAACTGAAATTCACTAAGTTTGTAGGTCGTTTGAGAAAAAGATTTTCAAATTTATTTAATGATATTCTAAAAACACAATTAATATTAAAAAATATTATTACTGTTGAGGATTGGAAATTAATTTCAGAACAAATTCAATATGACTTCTTATATGATAATCATTTCTCAGAACTTAAAGAAGCAGAACTTCTAACTGAAAGACTAAATCTTGCAGCAACTGCAGAAACTTATGTTGGTAAATATTATTCTCAGAACTATGTAAGATCTAAGATTCTTCGTCAAACTGATCAAGAAATTATTGAAGAAGATCAAAAGATTGCAAAAGAAATTGAAATGGGAATTATAACTGATCCCAATGCTCCTATCGATCCAGAAACTGGACAACCAATGGAACCATCTATTGCTAGTAATATTGATGGTGATTCTGGAAAAGTCCCCACTGATATTGAAGATCAGGATGGAGATTCAACAGAAGTATAAATAAAAGAAATTATTTTTATTTTCATGGAAGAACTAATGGATTTGATTGCTTCAGAGGGATCTCCTTCTGAGATTAGTGACAAACTAAAGGATATGCTTTATACAAAAAGTGTAGAAAAAATCGAAGCAATTCGACCAGAAACCTATGATTCTGCATTTAAAGCACCAGAAGAAGAGGAAGAGGATAGTTAAGTAAAATTATAAATAATTTATATTTTACTATATTCATAATGGCTTATATTCGTCACGACGAAAATAACAACCCTGTACCATCTCAACCTGGAAAAAATACTGTCAATCAGTTTTCAGGAACTGAAGGATGGAGTACAGTAACGTATGAAGATTTTAATGCTGATTATGTAGCGCGTACTTATAACAGTCCTGCTGGAACTGGAACAAGAACTCCGTCTACTTATCAGAGACATGATAAGAATAATAATCCAGTGAGTGTTGGTACATACCAAAGACATGATGAAAATAACAATCCAATAAGTGCATAAAAACCCATGAAACTAATCAGAGAAGAGATTGAAAAGGTAGAGGTTCTTACCGAAAGTAAAAACGGTAAGAAAAGTCTTTACATCAAAGGCCCTTTTCTACAAGCAGAAAAAGTAAACCGAAATGGACGTATGTACCCAATGGGTATTATGGAAAAAGAGGTTGAAAGGTATAGTAAAGATTACGTTCAAAAAGGTCGTGCTCTTGGAGAATTAGGTCATCCTGATGGACCAACTGTAAATTTAGATAGAGTTTCTCATAAAATAACTGAACTTTATAGAGATGGTAATAACTTTATAGGAAAGGCACAAATTTTGTCAACTCCTATGGGTAAGATTGCTGAATCTCTATTAAAAGATGGTGTAACTCTTGGAGTTTCTTCTAGAGGAATTGGATCCTTAAGAGAAACTAAGGGTGGTTATAAAGAGGTAGGTGAAGATTTTATGTTAGCAACTGCTGCAGATATTGTAGCAGATCCTTCTGCACCTGATGCATTTGTACAGGGAATTATGGAAGGAAAAGAGTGGATCTGGGATGGTGGAATTCTCAGAGAAAGATATGCAGAGAATGCAAAAAGACAAATAAATACTCTTGTTCAACAAAAACAACTTGAAGAACATAAGTTAAGTTTATTTAATGACTTTTTAAATTCACTGTAATTTATTAAATTATAAATAAATATATACAAATTAACCTAAGGTAAACGGAGCGTTCAAATGTCTAGTGGTAAAGACTTACAGGAAATGGAAGCAGGCACTAAGCAATCCCAAACTGCAGTAAATTCTGGTGCTAAATCTGGAGAATCTATGGACTCAGTAGATAGCGTAACTCCTGGTCAAACAGGAAATTATGAAGATCTAGGTGGTCCTACTCCCGATAATTACAAAGTAGATGATGATTCTGCAAAATTAAAGGAGCCTTCTTTAAAAACTGTTGCTGATGTTGTCAAGAAGGGTGCAAAACCCGCCGAGGCAATGGCATCAGTCAAGAAAGAAGAAATCGAAGCTGAATCTGACGAAGTAGTTTCTGAAGAAGAAACTACCGAAGAGGAAGTTGTTTCCGAAGAAGAGACTACTGAAGAAGAAGTAGTTGCAGAAGAAGAAACTGTAGAAGAGGAAGTTGTTGCTGAGGAAGAGGAGTCCGCAGAAGAGTACAACGTAGAAGAAGATGTAAATGCTCTTCTACAAGGTGAAGAACTTTCTGAGGAATTCCAAGAGAAAGCAAGAACTATCTTTGAATCTGCGCTCCGTTCTAAAGTATCAGAGATTCAAGAATCTCTTGAAGTTCAATACGAAGCAAAACTAGTAGAAGAAGTAGAAGAAATTAAGACTGCTCTAACTGAGCGTGTTGATTCTTATCTTGAGTATGTATCAAGTGAGTGGATGTCTGAGAACAGACTATCCGTTGAGAGAGGACTGAAGGAAGAATTAAATAATTCCTTTATGTCTGGTCTCAAGAATCTTTTTGAAGAACATTATGTATCAATCCCTGAAGATAAATATGATGTGCTTGAGAGCATGGTAGAAAAACTTGATGATATGGAGACAAAACTCAACGAGCAAATCGATAAGAATATTACTCTAAACAAGCGTCTCTCCGAGTCGGTTGCAGATAGAATTTTCGATGAGATTTCTGGAGGCCTCGCTGCCACTCAGAAGGAAAAGCTCGCTTCACTTTCCGAAAGTGTTGAGTTTGAAAGTGAGACATCTTATCGTGAAAAGTTGGAAACCTTAAAAGAAGCATATTTTGCTACTAAGGTAACTCAACAGGCAACTACCGAAACACTATCAGAAGGAGCAGAAATAACTCCTGAGCCTTACACAGATTCAATGGCTTCTTATCTGAGAACTCTTTCATCTGTTGTCAAAAAATGAATTTAATATTAATTCAAACAAACCACTAAATCTTTTAAAGAGGTAATAGCAAATGTTCCAATCTGAACATCTGCAGGAAAAGTGGGCACCCCTTCTAAATGCTGAAGGATGCGAGGAAATCAAAGATTCCCATCGTAAAGCCGTAACCGCTGTCCTGCTCGAAAACCAAGAAAAATTCCTAAGAGAGCAAAACGCATTCTCCCAAGGCGGAATGCTAAACGAAGCTTCCCCCACCATGAACACTGCAACCGGTAACGGTTCTGCAGGTTTCAGCGCAGGCGCTGATGCTGGTGGACCTGTTGCAGGTTTCGACCCCGTTCTGATCTCTCTAATCAGACGTGCAATGCCTAACTTGATCGCATACGATCTTGCAGGCGTTCAACCAATGTCTGGTCCTACTGGACTCATCTTCGCAATGCGTTCCCGTCAAGGTTCTAATGACGGAACTGAGACTTTCTACGACGAAGTTGATTCCGCATTCTCCGGTCAGAATGATGGTCGCACTCTAAGCGACTTCACTGGAACCGCAGTTGGTATGGGTACTACTGCACAAGCAGGAGACAACCCCAGCATCCTTAACCCAACCAGTGGCGATCAAAGCGCATATAACACTGGTCAAGGAATGAAGACCACCTCTGCTGAAGCATTAGGCGATGCAGCTGGTAATCAGTTCAACGAGATGGCATTCTCAATCGAGAAAGTCCTCGTCGAAGCAAAGTCAAGAGCACTCAAAGCTGAGTACTCCCTAGAACTCGCACAAGACCTCAAGGCAATCCATGGTCTGAATGCTGAAGCGGAACTAGCAAACATTCTCTCTTCTGAGATTCTTGCTGAGATCAACCGTGAAGTCATCAGAACCATCTACAAGACTGCTGAGCAAGGCGCAACCGCAAACGTTGCTACTGCAGGTGCATTCGACCTCGACGTTGACAGCAACGGTCGTTGGTCTGTTGAGAAGTTCAAGGGTCTACTCTTCCAAATCGAGCGCGATGCAAACGCAATCGCACAAAGAACTCGTAGAGGGAAGGGCAACGTAATTCTCTGCTCCGCAGACGTTGCTTCCGCACTAAGCATGGCTGGTGTACTCGATTACACCCCTGCACTAAATGCAAACCTCAACGTAGATGACACTGGTAACACCTTCGCTGGTGTACTACTCGGTAAGTTCCGCGTCTACATCGATCCTTATGCTGCAAACGTTGCTGCTAACCAGTACTACGTTGTTGGTTATAAGGGTTCTTCACCTTATGACGCAGGTCTCTTCTACTGCCCATATGTTCCCCTCCAGATGGTTCGTGCCGTTGGAGAGAACACCTTCCAGCCCAAGATTGGCTTTAAGACTCGTTACGGTCTTGTTGCTAACCCCTTCGCTGAAGGCACCAATCAAGGTCTCGGCGCACTTACTGTTAACGCAAACCGTTACTACAGAAGAGTCAAAGTTCAAAACCTCATGTGATTCAGATTCACATATTTTATCAAGAGACCCTTCGGGGTCTCTTTTTTTTATGGTCATTAGATAAATAAATTTAAACGACAAGCATGGCAAATACTAATAGGATGAATTCACAGTTTAGAAAACAAATACAAAATAGAAATTTTCTATCACCTCTTGGATATAAATTTGTACTAACTAGAGCACCTAAAGTTGCATTTTTTGCTAATTCTGCAGTCATTCCAGGAATAGAGTTGGGTGTAGTAGAACAACCAAACTATCTAAGAAAAATTCCAGTTCCTGGAGATATGATTCAATTTCAAGATTTGGTTCTTAGATTTATGATCGATGAAAATCTTGAAAATTATATGGAGATTCAAAATTGGATAAGAGGTCTTGGATTTCCAGAATCTTTAAATGAAATTTATAATTTACAAAAGAAAACAGAGTATGCAGAATTGTATCCAGATATTTTTAGAAGTGAGATGAATATATACTCGGATGCAACTTTATTTGTTTTAACGAATAGTGAGGCAAATAATTTTAAAGTTAATTTTAAAGGATTATTTCCATATTCACTAACTGATATTCAATTTGATTCAACTCCAGATGATGTTCAGTATGTTAGAGCGGAAGTCAAATTTAAATATATGATGTATAATATACTAGATAGAAACGATAAACCTCTACACCCATTAAATGTCTCATGATGATTGACCTTGAAAAATTACAAAATATGTGGGAAAAAGATTCCCAAATTGATCCAGATAATTTACATCAAGAATCTTTAAATATTCCAATATTACATGCGAAATATTTTGAAGTATATAATAATATTCTTTTATTAAGAGCAAGAGCAGATCAACACAAAAAGAATATACGGCACAGTAGATATGAATATTTTACAGGAAAAGCAGATCCAGAGGTTTATGTTGAAGAACCTTTTGGTAAAAAAATAAGAGATAAAGAAACCATGCAAAAGTATTTGGATGCTGATGAAAAATTATCTAATGCAGGGTTAAAGGTACAATATTATGATGTTATGATTAAATATTTGGAAGATATTATTAAATCAATTCATAATAGAACATTTCAAATTAAAAATGCAATAGAGTATATGAAATTCCAATCTGGTATGGGGTAAATAAATACTAATAAGTATTTTGTTCATGTATGTCTGATGTAGTAATATCCAAGAAAAATGAGGTTTACATTAAATTAGAATGTGATCCTCATATCTTGTATGAACTCCAAGAATATTTTACTTTTGATGTTGAGGGTGCAAAGTTCATGCCTCAAATGAGAAGTAAATATTGGGATGGAAAAATTAGACTACTGAGTACTCACACGGGAGAAATATATGTGGGTCTCCTAGATAAAGTAATTGAAAAGATTAAACTTCATAACTATACTTATGAGTTCAAGAGTAATCCTTATTATGGATTACCATTTGAAGTCAATGATAATATTTCAGAAGAAGGCGTCAAAGATTATGTAAACTCTATTTCAAGATTTAAACCTAGACCTTATCAGTTAGAAGGAATATACACGGCATTAAGATATAATAGAAAGTTATTGATAAGTCCAACGGCATCTGGAAAGAGTTTAATGATTTATTCTCTTGTTAGATACTATGTGTCTAAAGGTGAGAAAATATTACTAATTGTTCCAACTACAAGTCTTGTCGAACAGATGGTAAAAGACTTTGCAGATTATGGTTGGGACTCAGATTCTAATTGTCATAAAATTTATTCTGGTAGAGAGAAGCATACTAATCTTCCAGTAACAGTAACCACATGGCAAAGTATTTACAAACTACCAAAATCTTTCTTTGAAAGTTATACTGTTGTAATTGGTGATGAAGCACATCAGTTTAAGAGTAAGTCATTAGTTTCTATCATGACTAAACTACATCATACTAAGTATAGGTTTGGGTTTACTGGAACTTTAGATGGATCTCAAACACATAAGTGGGTTTTAGAGGGTCTTTTTGGTCCATCTTATAGAGTTACTAAAACTGCAGAACTAATGGAGAAAGGACACCTTTCAAAGTTAGATATTCAGTGTCTACTTCTAAAGCATAGACCAATGATTTTTAATACCTATGAAGATGAAATTCAATTTTTAATTACTAATGATAAAAGAAATAACTTTATCAAAAATTTATCTTTAGAACTCAAAGGAAATACTTTAATTCTTTTTTCAAGAGTTGAAACTCATGGAAAACCTTTGTATGAACTAATAAATAGTCATGTTAATGATGATAGAAAAATTTTCTTTGTCCATGGTGGGGTGGACACTTCTGAAAGAGAATTGGTAAGGGAAATTACTGAGAAAGAAAATAACGCAATTATCGTAGCATCCTATGGAGTTTTTTCTACAGGAATTAATATCAAAAATTTACATAATGTAGTTTTTGCATCTCCAAGTAAATCTAGAATTAGAAATCTACAATCAATCGGAAGAGTATTAAGAAAAGGCACTACTAAAACAAAAGCAAAATTATATGATATTTCTGATGATTGTACAATCAACGGTAGAAAAAATTATACTTTGAATCATTTAATAGAAAGAATTAAAATCTATAACGAAGAAAAGTTTAATTATGACATTATAACAATCAACTTAAAGCTATGATGGAAGACGATTTTTATGCAACACTAAAATTAAAAACAGGTGAAGAAATTTTTGCCAAGGTAATACCAACTGATGAGTCTGATAATTTAAAATTGTTAATAACAAATCCAATTGTAATTACTAATTTAAATTCTAGGACTGGAAATAAAGTTGGGTATAAAGTAGAACCATGGTTAAAAACAACTAAAGAAGATATGTTTGTTATTAATTTAACTGATGTAATTACAATATCAGAATCTAGAGATGTAGAAATGATAATGATGCATCAAACATTTATTAAAAAACAGAACGATACAGTGTTTGAAACAAAGAAACCAAACATGACTAGAAAGATGGGTTATCTCTCTGATGTTAATGAGGCTAAAAAAATCTTAGAGAAGATATATAAAAATCTCTAAGTAACTAAAGCTGTCTTATGAACGCTCACAAAGCAATTATAATACTACGTCCTATACCTTGTCAAGTTGTTATTGAGAGTAAGGAGTGCTATAATATGAGCACCTATAAAGTAAACAAAAAATGAGATCATGAAAAAAAGACAACAGTCCGTACACTACGTCAATAATAAAGATTTTCTTGATGCTATTATCGAGTATAAAAACAGTGTAGAAGACGCTGAAAAAAACGGACTACCAAAACCTAGAATTACAAATTATCTAGGAGAATGCTTCTTAAAGATTGCAAATCATTTATCTTTCAAACCTAATTTTGTAAATTACATTTTTAAAGATGATATGATCTCTGATGGTATTGAAAACTGCGTTCAGTATATTCATAATTTTAATCCAGAAAAATCTCAAAATCCTTTTGCGTATTTTACTCAGATTATCTATTATGCATTTCTTCGTCGTATTCAAAGAGAGAAACGTCAGTTAGACATCAAAAATAAGATCTTAGAAAAGACTGGATTTGATGAGGTGTTTGTTGATGACTCGATGATTGACGGAAACAACTATAGCGACTATAATTCTATCAAAGATAACGTGTACTCCAAACTTAGAGGTTAATGCTAACAGCAATTATTACAGATCAACATTTTGGATGTAGAAAAAATTCTGATTTATTTCATAATTATTTTTTACAGTTCTATGAAATTTTCTTTAAGAATATAGAAGATAATAAAATTAAAACTATTATTGATCTTGGAGATACATTTGACCATCGTAAGAATATTGACTTTGCTGCTTTAGATTGGGCTAAGAAAAATTACTATGATAGATTGCAAGATCTAGGTTGTACTGTATATACAATAGTTGGAAATCATACTGCATACTATAAGAATACTAATTCTGTAAATGCAGTAGATCTATTGTTGAGAGAGTATGATAATGTTAAGGTCATCTCAGAACCAACAGAACTTATTGTTGGAGGTCTACCTATTCTTTTCATTCCTTGGATTAACCAAGAGAATGAGTATGATACTTTGATGGCAATTAAGAAAACAAAAGCAAGTGTTGCTATGGGTCATTTAGAGATATCTGGATTCCAAGCATATAAAGGTCATGTAATGGAAGATGGTTGGGATAAAAACATATTTAAAAAATTTGATATTGTTTTTTCTGGACATTATCACACCAGATCTAATAATGGAAAAATATTTTATCTAGGTAATCCTTATGAAATGTATTGGAATGATCTAAATGATGAAAGAGGTTTTCATTTCTTTGATACTAAAAATCTTTTTCTAGATCCAATCAATAATCCATATAGAATGTTTTATCAGATTGAATATCATGATGGAATTGAGGTTGATTTTGATGAGTATAAAAATAAAATTGTTAAAGTAATTGTCAAACAAAAAACTAATGTTGCTGAGTTTGATGACTTCATTAATGCTTTATATAGAGCAGATGCTGCTGAAGTAAAAGTTGTTGAAAACTTTAATACAGAAGCACCACCAATTTTTGAAGAACTTGAGTCTGAGCATACAATTTCTATTGTAAATAAATATATCCAAGAATCCACAACGGATTTAGAAAAGTCAAAAATTAATAAAATTTTTGAAGAAGTTTACAAAGAAGCTTGCGAAATGATATAATGTATATTATAACCATGGCAGGAAATAAAGATGATGGAGCGTTCTCTTTAAGGAATGAAGATGGAGAAAGTGTACTCTGCATCTTTAAAGAGAATGACGATGCAGAAAGGTATGCTATGCTTTTAAACGAGAGTGATAAGTACCCTACCATGGAGGTGTATGAGGTAGAAGATGAAGCAGTAATTTATGCATGTGAACTGCATGGATATGAATACATCGTATTTACTAAGAATGATATTGTAATTCCGCCATTTGAAGATGATTATTTTTCAGACGATTAAATATAAAAATTTCCTTAGTTGTGGAGATTACTTTATTGAGATTAAACTTAATGAAGACCCAACAACCCTAGTAGTTGGTAATAACGGATCTGGTAAGAGTACAATGCTAGATGCTCTTACCTATGCTCTCTTTGGTAAATCCTTTAGAGGAATCAATAAACCTCAATTATTAAACTCTACAAATGAGAAAGGATGTATAGTTGAACTTATTTTTTCTATTGGTAATGTTAATTGGAAGATTGTTCGTGGAATGAAACCTAACATCTTTGAGATTCATAAAAATGGAAAATTAGTTGACCAACAATCATCAGCAGCTGATCAACAAAAAATACTTGAGCAAAGTATTTTAAAAATGAATTATAAATCATTCACTCAGTTAGTTGTTCTTGGTAGTAGTAACTTTGTTCCTTTCATGCAGTTAACTGCTGCTAGTAGAAGAGAAGTTATTGAAGATTTACTTGACATCAAAATCTTCTCTTCAATGTCAACTATTATTAAAGATAATGTAAAAAAGATTAGAGATGAATTGAATGTCCTTCAACTTAAGGAAGATTCTTTGAGTGATAAGTATAATATGCAGTTGCAATTTATTGATAAACTTGAAAGTCAAGGCAAAGATACTATTCAAATGAAACAGAATAGAATTAAATCCCTTGCAAAAGAAGCAACAGAACTTATTCAAAAGAACTTGAATATTAATAAAAACATTGAATCTTTAAATGATACAATGAAAAAGTTTGAGTCATCCGGAAAGACTCTGATAAAGTTTACAAATTTAAAGGCAAAAATTAGTCAAAGGAGAGATACATTTCAGAAAGAGGAAAGATTTTTTTCAGAGAATTCGGTTTGCCCTACATGCACTCAAAATATAGAAGAATCTTTTAGGTTAAATAAAATTGATGATTTAAAATCTTCTATTACTGAATTTGAAAATGGTCTTGAAGAACTTCAGACTAAAATAGTAGAAGAAGATAATAAATCTAAACAGTTCACTAACTTATCTGGGGAGGTCGTTTCTCTAACACATGAAATTTCTCAAAACAACAATTGGATTTCTAGCATACAAACTCAATGCAAAAATCTACAACAAGAAATTCAAACTATTGCCGATCAACTTGAGAGTAGAAATTCTGAACATGAGAAACTAGAAGAGTTTAATAAAAATCTAAAAACTCTAAAAAAAGAAATTATTTCTAATAAAGAGTTAATCCAATATTACAATTTTTGTCAGTCACTTTTGAAAGATGGTGGGGTTAAAACTCAAATTATTAAAAAGTATCTCCCACTGATTAATCAGCAAGTGAATCGATATCTTCAAATGATGGATTTCTATATTAATTTCACATTAGACGAAGAATTTAACGAGACGGTACAATCACCAATCCATGAAGACTTCACTTATTCTTCGTTTAGTGAAGGTGAAAAATCCAGAATTAATTTATCGTTGTTATTTGCTTGGCGAGAAGTTGCAAGAGTTAAAAATTCATTGAATTGTAATTTAATTATTTTTGATGAAACATTTGATTCTTCTTTAGATGGATTTGGTGCCGATGAGTTTATGAAAATTATTAGATATGTTATTAGTGATGCAAATGTTTTTGTGATTTCTCACAAGGATTCACTTAAAGATAAGTTTGAAAATGTGGTCAAGTTTGAGAAGCGTAAAAACTTTTCTTACAAGGTCTAAATATAGTATAAAATTATTTTTTTATTATGCAATACAAACCATATAGTCCTGAGTGGCATAGATACAGATATTTGAAAGAAGCAATAGATACGTACCTTGACGATTACGTTGAAAATGATATCATTATGAAAGATATTCTCAGTATTGTTTGTTCTCGTCAAGAACGAGCACATGCTGAGTATCATCGACTCGAAGACTTAGAACTTAAATTAGATTCCAGAGACTGACATGCTATCTACTCAATACAGACTTCGCTTGGAGTTTATTTGTAAAAAAATTGCAAATAAAGAAGAAGTCCAATTAGAAGATATGATTTGGGCAGATAAACTTGCCAAGAGACATACTACTGCTAGAGACTGGTTACAAAAAGCACGAAGACAAGCTGCTCAAGATATTGAGGAGGGCAGTATAGATGATTTTATGAATAGAATGGGTTTGGGAGATCCTGATCCATCCAATCATAGAACCGGATTTGATGGTGCTGATGATATTAAAGATTGGTTCATGAGAGACAAACCTGATGATTGGAGGCAACGTGATTGACAATAAAGACACTGTACTACGCATTGCTAGTGCTCTTGAAAGAATTGCAGATGCTCTAGAAAAAGGAGCGCATATAAATATTGACCATGCTCATATTGATGAGGTTGAAGGTAAAATACGAACACATGAGGAACGTTGGTAATGACTGATATTGGTAATCAAGCAACAATTTATTCGAAAGGAAGTCAAGAATGTGAGAGAATAAAATCTCTTCTAGAAAATATTGGAATTGATGTATATGAAGTTTTGCTTGGAGATCATTTTAACGATAAGGAGTTTCATGCAGAATTTGGATCAGAGGCAACCTACCCTCAGATAAGCATTGGTTATAGGCACATCGGATCCATGAAAGAAACGCTACAATACCTGAAAACTACGGGACAACTACAATGACCACGCCAAATTGGCAGCATCATTCAAAAAAAGAACAAAAAAGAAAACTCAAACCTCAAGCAATGAGAGCGAGGAAAGAGGCATTGCGCCACTTTAAAAAGAGTCACATTCAGACCTCTTCCCAACGGAAGGGGTCTTATAGTATAGACATCGATACGAAATCCCATGTCCATCAATTTTGAAATCAAAGGTCAACTTGCAAAACTTCTTGCGACTGAAGATTTGGTGATTGAAAATAAAAATGTTGAAACTGCAATGTTCAACGTTGAGACTCGCGTTCTGACATTACCCATGTGGGATAAAGCAAGCAACATTGTATATGACATGCTTGTTGGTCATGAAGTTGGACATGCACTATACACTCCTAACGATTGGAGTTTTGAAGGAAAAATTCCTCGTCAGTTTGTCAATGTAGTGGAAGATGCTCGCATTGAGAAACTTATGAAGCGTAAGTATGCAGGACTTTTCAAAACATTTTCTGGTGGGTATAAAGAACTTTCTGATCAAGACTTTTTTCAATTAGAAGGTACTGATATTAACAAAATGAATCTTGCTGATAGAGTAAATCTTTACTTCAAGATTGGTAGTTTTGTTGATATTAATTTTCAAAATTCTGAAGAAAGTGATATTGTAAAAATGATTGCTAATACGGAAACTTTTGCTGATGTATTATTGGCAGCAGAAATTCTGTATCAATATTGTAAAAAGAAAAAAGAAGAAGAAACTAAAACTGATAATCATCCAAATCAACAATCAAATTCAAGCAATTCAGGAAGTGAAGATTCCGATGATTTGCAGAAAGAGCAGCAAGATAATTCCAGCGACGATGCTAACGAAGAAAGTGATGTTGGTGATGATACTTCTTTTGAAGATAATAATTTTGAGTTAGAAAGTGATTCTAATGATGAAATTACAGTTGAAACTGATAATAGTCTTTCAAGTAAACTGAAGGATCTCATTGATTCTGATCGACTTAGTAATGAGTATATTGAAATTCCAGACCTAGATTTAAATACAATTGTTAATTCAAATGAAGAAGTTCATGAGGTAATCACTAGTCATTTCAAAACTTACGAGCATTGGCCAGAAGTCTTTTTATATTGTGATTCTAAATTTACAAAGTTTAAAAAAGATGCTCAGAAAGAAGTAAATTATCTTGTTAAAGAATTTGAATGTAAAAAAGCAGCATCTAATTATGCTAGAGCAAATGTGTCTAGGACTGGAGTTTTAGATTGCACTAAACTTCATACCTATAAGTATAATGAAGATCTGTTTAAAAAAGTAACTACTATTGCAGATGGAAAAAATCACGGACTAATTTTTATTCTTGATTGGTCTGGATCCATGTGTAATACTATCCTTGATACTATCAAGCAACTTTATAATTTAATTTGGTTTTGTAGGAAAGTAAATATTCCATTCAAGGTGTATGCATTTACTAATGAGTTTAGAAAGAATGTTTATCAGGGAGATAATTTTGCACCCGTAAATCCTACAGAACATTATATTAAGAGAGAAGGATTGTTTTGCGTAGATAAATCATTTTCTATGATGAATCTCTTTACCTCAGATACTTCTACTAAAGATTTACATGTGCAGATGTTAAATATTTGGAGATGTGTTTATTCTATTCGGCATTATTGTGACTATAGTGCTCCTTCACAACTTAGTTTGTCAGGAACACCATTGAATGAATCAATTATTTGTCTTCATAAAATTATTCCAAACTTTAAAAAACAGTATGGACTTGAAAAAGTAAATTGCATTATTTTGACTGATGGTGAGGCGAATCATTTACCAAGGCATAAAGTTGTGAAGAGGTATTGGGAAAAGGAATCTGATTATATTGGTGCAGTTGGACTGACTCCAAATAAAGATTATCTTCGCAATAGAAAAACGGGAGAAACTTATGCTATTCCTTGGGAATATAATAAGTTTACAAATATTCTATTAAAAAATCTCAAAACTGAATTTGCTAATGTGAATTTTATTGGAATTAGAATTTTGGAACCAAGAGAATCTGGAAACTTTATTCGTTCCTATTGTTCTAATGATTCTGATACTGTAGAAAAAATCCAGCAATGGAAAAAGAGTAAAATGGTATCTATTAAAAATATGGGATATGAAAAGTATTTTGGAATTGCCTCGACTTCTCTATCTCAAGATACTGAGTTTAATGTTAAAGTGGATGCAACTAAATCTCAGATTAAAAGTGCATTTGTAAAATCTCTAGGCAATAAAAAAATGAATAAAAAACTATTGAGTGAATTTATTGAATTAGTTGTGTAATAAATATATAAAATAATTCTAATAAAAAAATGAGCAGATTTTCCGATCTCATTGGTTCAACTCCAACTCCTGCACCAAAGGAACCTAAAAAGGATGTTGTAAAAAAAGTTGAACCACAAACTAAACTAAACTCAAAACCCTCTGTAGAACCTAAGGTTTCTGTAGAGTCCGATGAGTGATACTCTATCAACTTGCCCTTACTGTGGCAAAAAAGATAGAACATGTTCGGAGATAACATCCCTCGCTAGAGCATATGCGAGGGATGCTTGTAGAAAAAAACATAACGGTGTGACAATCGATAATCTGTCCTCAGAGGACGGCAAAGACTTCTACATGCCCTTATAATTAATCTGTCGAACACAAACATTGTAATGACCATTTCTTCCGATTACATTCGCACTTCTCTCCAATCTCTCTATGGCAATCTGATTACTTCTTCAGATGTTCGTGCATGGTGTGCTATGAATGGAAACAACTATCAGACTGTGACTAATAAGTTGTCTGACTATAAGACTGGTAGAGCGCAATGGAATCTAGAAGTAACTCAACAAAAAGTTGGGGAAATTGAACGTACTTATCAGGCACCCTCCGCATTACCCGCTATCGAACAAAACCTAATTCCTGAAAAAGATGATACCTTCGTCCAGTTTGGCAACTTTACTGATGTTAAAAAAATTATTAAGTCCCGTCTATTCTATCCAACGTTCATTACGGGATTGTCCGGTAACGGCAAAACTTTCTCTGTTGAACAAGCGTGTGCTCAACTGGGTAGAGAATTAATTCGTGTAAACATTACTATTGAAACCGATGAAGACGATCTTATTGGTGGGTTTCGCCTTGTGGATGGGGCAACTGTCTGGCATAACGGACCTGTCATTGAAGCACTCCAACGAGGAGCAATCTTGCTACTCGATGAAATTGACCTTGCTAGTAACAAAGTCCTCTGTCTCCAGTCCATCCTTGAAGGTAAAGGGGTGTTCTTGAAGAAGATTGGTAAGTTCATCAAACCATCTAAAGGATTTAACGTATTCGCAACAGCAAACACCAAGGGTAAGGGTTCTGATGATGGTCGTTTTATCGGCACTAACGTTCTTAATGAGGCATTCCTAGAGCGTTTCCCCGTAACCTTTGAGCAGTCTTATCCAACTCCTTCAGTTGAACAAAAGATTCTAGAAGGTATCGCATTAGATCTTGGTGTAGATGATCGTGATTTTTGTAAGCGTTTAGTTGATTGGGGTGACATTATCCGCAAAACATTCTATGATGGTGGTGTAGATGAGATTATCTCTACTCGTCGTCTGGTTCACATCATTCGCGCTTACAGCATCTTTGACAACAAAGCAAAATCGATTGAAGTTTGTGTAAATCGCTTTGATGATGAAACAAAGCAATCTTTCATGGAACTTTATGACAAGATTGACGCAGATTTTCAGATGCCTTCTGAAGAGAATATCGAGCATAAAGAACACGATCTGTATTGACTCTCATATGACTTTCTGATATAATAATTGTACAATGATTTCTTCTTCATACACTATGAATTTTGATTATGAATCATCTCCAGATATTCCCCCAAAGGGGATTTCTGGATCCTCTGTTGACGATACTATTTCGTTTAATGTTCCTGATCTTCCTGAACCTCCTACTAACACTAATGGGTTTTGGAAGTATCATGAGGATGTTATTCTCAAAGAGATTCGGGACTATCTTAGTGGGACATACAACTCTCACTATGCTTCTCCCAATTCAAAAACTCAGACACTTGATCTAATTGAAGGTATCGGTGATGCAGAACCTTTCTGTCGATCCAATGCTATCAAGTATCTCTCTCGCTTCGGTAAAAAAAATGGTAAAAACCAGCGAGATCTTCTGAAAGCAATTCACTATTGCATTCTTCTCTACCATTTCTCTGGCCTCTGTAATGAAAATGCATCCCCCTATGAAACTTTCTGATAAAACGCTAAACATTCTAAAAAACTTCTCTGGTATCAATCAATCAATTTTGATTAAAAAGGGAAGCAGTATTCGCACCATGTCTGTAATGAGGAATATTCTTGCAGAAGCAACTGTTGAAGAAGACTTTCCTAGAGACTTTGGAATTTATGATTTGAATCGATTCTTAAATGGTCTTGGTCTTCATGAAAATCCAGAGTTAGATTTTACTAATGAAAGTTATGTTGTAATTAAAGAAGGTAAGTCTAGATCTAAGTACTTCTTTGCAGATGAGAATGTAATTATTACTCCTCCAGAAAAGAAACTAACTCTTCCATCTGAAGATGTTTGTTTTGAAATCAACTATAGTCAATTGACAAAATTGATTAAGGCGTCTTCAATTTATCAACTTTATGATTTATCTGTAGTTGGAGAAGCGGGTGTTGTTAAACTTGTCCTTAGAGATAAGAAAAATGATACTTCCGATAATTACTGTGAAATTGTTGGTGAAACAGGTAACGAATTTACTTTCAACTTTAAAGTAGAGAATATTAAAATTATTCCAGGAAAGTATGAAATTGTAATTTCTTCTAAACTTCTTGCTAGGTTTGTCAATAAAGATAATCAAGTTACTTATTATATTGCTCTTGAACCTGACTCTACTTTCAACAAGTAAACCTCATGAACATCTTTGTGACTTCATACGACCCCAAGCAATCTGCTGAGGTTCTCCCCGATAAGCATATTGTGAAAATGCCTCTAGAGTGCTGCCAAATGATTTCTATCATTTACTCTAAGTGGTATCTAAATTGGGGTAAGATTCATAAAAAAGATGGTGATCCATATAGCACTAAAAAGGGTGCTTTTAGGAATCATCCCTGCACTATTTGGGCAGCAGATAATTACTATAATCTTGCATGGTTGATTCAACATGGATGTGCTCTTTCTTCTGAGTATCATCATAGATATGGTAAGATTCATTCCTGTGCTCAAACTTTGTTTGAAGCAAAGAAAATTTTCCATAAAAATGCTGATAAAGCAATAACCTGCCACACTCTTGCTGATAACTTTGCCCGTGCAATGCCCGATGAGTTTAAATTTGACACAAGCATTGATACTTTTACTGCTTACAAAATGTACATTAGCAGCAAACCTTGGGTTGCATCTAATTATCTTCGTGACGAATCCCGTAAACCAAATTGGGTATGAATGATGTCATATATTCCTAAAGTAAATGATTATGTTCAGTGGAAAAATCATGAAGGTTGGGTTTACTTTTTTGATGAATTGTATATTACAATTGAAATAGGAACTAGTAATAAAGTAGATGTAAAAAATGGTGGAACACGTCATCAAAAAAATCATATCCTTTTAGTTTGTCATAATTATCAGTGGAAAGAATTGAAATATATTAAAAAAAGAAAATCTGTATATGATTAAACATTTACTATTTTGATTATGAAAACGACCTGGAGTATGAAAGTAGATGATGATGGATTCCTTACCATCCCTGAAGATATATTGGAATCTACTGGATGGGTGGTAGGAGATATGATAGAATGGATTGACCGTGAAGACGGGTCTTTTGAACTGAGGAAAACTAATGAATCGTGATGAATTTCTTTGGGTTGAAAAATATCGACCTCAGACAATTGAACAGTGTATACTTCCTGACAATATTAAGAAGACCTTCCAAGACTTCCTAGATAATGGTGAGGTTCCGAATCTTCTTCTTGCGGGACCTGCAGGATGTGGCAAAACCACTGTTGCAAAGGCACTGTGTAAAGAACTGGGGGTAGACTATTATGTCATCAATGGATCCGATGAGGGGCGATTCTTGGATACGGTCAGAAACAATGCAAAAAATTTCGCTTCGACCGTTTCGCTTACAGCAACTGCTAAACACAAAGTCATCATCATTGACGAAGCAGATAACACAACAAACGACGTACAACTCCTCCTACGGGCGTTTATTGAGGAGTTTAGTAGCAACTGCAGATTCATCTTCACCTGCAACTTCAAAAATCGTTTGGTCGAACCACTCCACTCCCGGTGCGCGTGTATTGACTTTTCCACCACTAAAAGAGACAGACCAAAACTCGCCTCAGTATTCTTCAACCGTATTAAGACTATCCTTGATAAAGAGAATATTGAATATGATTCAAAAGTTCTTGTCCAAATTATAAACAAGCATTTTCCTGATTGGCGTCGGGTTTTAAATGAGTTGCAAAAATATTCATCTTCGGGTAAAATTGATAGTGGTATACTTGCAAGTTTTAGTGATGTAAAAGTAAATGAACTTATCAAAAACCTTAAACAAAAAAACTTTAAAGAAGTTCGTAAGTGGGTTGTCAGTAACCTGGATAATGATTCTAGTGTTTTGCTCCGTAGGATTTATGACTCTCTATATGAATCCCTTGTTCCAGGGTCTATTCCTGCTGCTGTGCTTGTCATTGCTAAGTATCAGTATCAAGTGGCGTTCGTGGCGGATCAGGAAATAAACATGCTTGCATGTCTTACTGAACTTATGGTGGAGTGTGAATTCAAATGAAAACTTGCAGTAAATGTAAAAAACATTTACCGTCTTCTGCCTTTTCTCCCGCTAATGGAGGAAGATATCTAAGACCAGAATGTAAAAAATGTGCAAGAGTTTTATCAAAACAAAGAAAACTATTAAAAGAAAAGTATGGTTATCCAAACAAAGACCATATTTGTCCAATATGTTTAAGAGATGAAACTCAATTGCAAGGAACTGGTGGTAATGCAAGTATTTGGGTTGTTGATCATGACCATTCAACTAATAAATTTAGAGGACATATATGTCATCAGTGTAATAGGGGATTGGGTCTATTTCAGGATGACATTTCCAGAATTGAAAGATCAATTAATTATCTAAAAGGAGTGTGAATTCAAGTGAATAAAAATGAACTTGAAGAACTAAGATATGATGTGGCAAATCATTTACTTAGTAGAATGAGTAAGGGTTCTCAATTTCAATATGCCTTAGATAAAATGCTAGAATTGTGTGATCAATATACAGAGAAACAATTAAAAGAGTTACTACCCAAACCAAAGAAAAAAACTAGAGGAGGAGGATTCTGATGTTTGAACTTTTAACACAAACCGAGTTTTCATGGGCTGCTAATCACACGATTGTTGAATTTTTAGCAGGATATGCATTTGGCGCTGCATTAATTATTGGAGCACCAGGTGTATTCTTCTTTATTGCATTTATGCCAGCACTGCAAAGAACGAAGGGAGCACAAATTGGTTACAAGGATCATAAAGATTATGGTTACTCTTCTACCTATGAGAATGGTAAAATGGCAGATCAAAAACCTTATACACATTATATTGAGTCAGTTTAATGTCACATGAATTTAACCCTTGTGAAGCACCTATTGATGGTGAAGTTGATAGGTGGGGGTTTACTATCAAACCTTCAATCTCAGATACTGATGCCACTCTTATCTGTTTAAGGAATGCTCCTTGTGGTACAGACAAGAAACAAATTGAACGATTGATTAAGGAGTATGAAAGTAGATGAAACATTATGATAACTATTACATCAAGTTTGATGATGTTGAGTTGAGACAAATCTTGAAAGAGATTAGTAGTGAAGAAGTCAAAGAAAGAATACGAAGTTCATTGGGAGAAACAATTGATCCCATAGATAAGTTTCACGCAACTATTGCATATTATAATAATGAAGTTTAAAGCACTGGTATTCATTCGTTTAAGATCACAAGTTGATGACTCTCCTGGTAATGCTGTGAGAGATGCCTGTAAGAGACTGTCTGAGTTAAAAGTCAAGAAACTCAGACTGGGTAAGGTAGTTGATATTTGGTTAGAAGCAGAGACTAGAGAGTATGCTGAGAGGGAACTTGAAATGCTTTCTGATAGATTCCTTGCTAATACAGTTATGGAAGACTGGGACTATGAGTTGACTGAGATAGAATCTTTCCCTAAAGGTATTGAATAATATAAAGTTAACAAGTGGGGGTTTACAATTAGACCTCCAGTATGCGATAATGAATTTAATGTATGGAGTACTAAACAATGAATGTTAAACTAATTCGTATGTGGTCTGGAGAGGATGTTGTTGCGGATGTAGTTGAAGAAAATGAAAACAGTATCGTTTTTGTTAATCCTATTGTTGCTGTTTCTACGGGTCAGGGTCAAATGGGATTTGTTCCTTGGTCTCCTCTTCTAAAAGAAAAGGGTGGACAAATAGAAATTCCTAGGAACTATGTTGTATACATGGCTGAACCTCAAGATGCTACAGTCGAAGGATATACAAATATGTTCTCAACCATTCAAACACCTAGTAAAAGTTTGATTTTATGAATATGTCTGAAGATGAAAGAAAACTTCTTGCTCATTTCCAAGTTGAGGGAATTTGTAAATTGTTGAATGGAGAAGTTGAATACTCTACTGTTTGGGATCAAGCAGGAAACTGTACAAAAAAAATTACTATTACTTACAATGAAAAGAAAAATTAGATCACA
>Ga0160423_10000354_pt1 | contig 36947 bp, 22 predicted proteins | sample CRUFie14St8metaG_FD_108191 | JGI IMG/M metagenome (GOLD analysis project Ga0160423, IMG submission 108191) | Marine microbial communities from the Costa Rica Dome - CRUD Field 142mm St8 metaG | ecosystem: Environmental > Aquatic > Marine > Oceanic > Photic zone | place: Costa Rica: the Eastern...
CGGGTGGGGGGGGGGGGGGGGGGGGGGAGAGGGGGGGGGGGGGGGGGGGGGGGGGGGGGGGGGGGGGGGGGGGGGACGCAAGACTCACCCTTGCTCGTGAACAAGTTTTTTGGTTCCAAACGAAAGCACTTGACGTCCGAGAACGCGATGAACTTGGACTGAGCGGTGGGAAAGTAGTACCACTTGATCTCCACCCCCTCGTCCGTTATCTTTACGTACTGGTCCTCGTACAACAAGCTCATCGCGCTCTGCTCTATGGTCTCTCAGACCTTTCTTTGGGGTCGCCCCCCCCCCCCACCCATCTTGGAAAAATTTCGGAAAAGTCTTTCTTCACACGCCAGGCTCGCGAGGAGAGTAGAAATCCCTTTTTGGTGGCCTCGTGGCCCAGGAAAGCTGCTTCCGGATAGAGCAAAGCAGAAAAAGAGACGGCGCGCACACGGTGACGGGAGGAGGTGGTGCACGAGGCCAGCGAGCACGCGATCAACGGGGCTCGGCAGGGAGCGAGAGAGAGAGAGAGAGAGTGAGAGAGAGGATGAACATGAACTACGCGACGTCGAGCTCCGCCCTTGCGGCGAGGCGGGGGGGCGCCGTCACCGCGGCCCGCGCTGGGTCGAGGGTCCAGGCTTCCAGGAGGCCCGTGGTTGCCCTCTCCGCTTCTGCCCCTGAGCAGGAGACCATCGTGAAGAAACTCAAGGGGAAGGTGATTAGCACGAAGATGGACAAGACCTTGGTCGTGCGCGTGACGCGCACTGTGGCCCACCCCAAGTACGGGAAGCGTATGAAGAAGACGAAGAACTTTTATGCACACGACGAGGACAACACCGCGAATGAGGGAGACATTGTGGTGGTGGAGGCCTCGAGGCCCATGAGCAAGACGAAGAGGTGGAAGCTGAAGGAGGTTGTGGAGCAGGCCGCCGTCGCCAAGTGATTCGCCATCCGTCACTGCGGGTCGGAGGGTTTTCTCGTCGAGGTCTCCCTTCCCCGTGCGTTTGAGTTTGTTGTAATATGAGTGATTTTCGATTAAAATAAAGACAAGTTGTGTCTTGTTTCGTCTCTCACAGCCTGACGTGCAAGACCGAGACGTCGCTGTCCTCGTAAGCCGAGAGCGCAACTTTCGCACTGCCCTCCCCCACCCGCGCGAAGGATAACCCAGTGTACTGCGTGAACTGGCTGGAGTAAGACACGAGGCACCTCAGGAGCTGCTGGTCGCCCGTGCACTTGTCCTCGCTTAGGAGCTCGAAGGTGTGGACCGAACCGTCCTGGGAGCACGACGCGATGAGCCGTTTTCCGGTCGCGGGGTCGGCAGTGAGGTCCAGACCCGTGATCCACCCGGCGTGGGCCCTGGTGACGTGGACGCTGGAAACGCAGAGGGTGCCGCCCTGCAGGGCGACCAGGTGGTTCGAATCCGCAGACATGGAGCCTCTCCTCTCCTCCTGAACCTCCGCAAAATTCAGCACCACGATGTGGCCGCTCATGGTCGCCAGAACGAGCTGGTTGGTGCCGGCCGAGAGCTTCGCAGACACGAGTGCATCATTCGATTTGTCAAACCCGTCCAGGTAGCGCGAGACGTTGGTCCTCCAGCTGGCGCTGGCCTTGGCGTCCCCGAGGGTCCACATTGCGACCGTGCCATCGTCGTGGCCCGCCACGAGGACGTTCTTCCAGGGGCAGCCTGCGAGGCTCCCGCCCGCGCCCGCGGCGGAGGCCAGGTCGGCATCTTCCAAAGAGCAAAGGCAGCTCACGGGCGATGCGTCAGCAAAGTTTTGGGACTTGTCTTCGGCAAAAGAGGACAGCGTGGCGAGATGGGTGATCTCGAGTTCGTCGTCATGCTCGGGGAGCGTTTGGAAGACGAAAATGTCTCCGCTGGAGCAGCCAACGCAGACCTTGGCGCCCACCGAGTCCAGGAAGGAGAAGTCCCCAGAGGCGGCGGCGGCCGGCACGGGCCCGTCGCCGAGCTGGCGCACCACCGCGGAGCCCTGCGTGAAGCAAGGCCTGACGATCTTCTGCTTGCGGTTCCAGGCCTCCCACTTGGCCGTGGGGTCCGACCTGCCAGGGCTGAAGGTGTCAAGCAGGACGCACTTGCACAAGGAGATGTCCGAAGCTCGGGCCAAGGTGTAGAACTCAACCTCGAAGGAGTCCGAGCTCAGCACGCAGGCCACCATGGCCGTGTGCCTGCCGGTGATCCTGTGGAGGCTCGTCTGGCGCATCCTGAGCGCGCCAGGGGTCGTCAACGCCGTCTTAAAGGACCCCTGGCGCTGCAGGATAGAGCTGGAGCTCGTGGGCGTTCCGGAATCCGCGTCGATGCCGTATCCCCTGCGGCACGACCACGTCGCGTCGACGTTCTCCTCCAGGACGAAGACCTTCCCCTCGGGGCTGTCACCGTCCTCCGCCACCCCAGTCTTCACGCAGTCGTACCGGTTCTGTGGCCTGCTCTTCCCGAGCTCCGGGGCCAAGTTGCCAGCTCTCGTATGCAGCCAGCAGAAGTCCAAGCCCGAGGAGTAGGCCAAGAAGCAACGCGGCTCCTTCTCGCCAGGGGCGTCCACCTTCCAGTACGTGCTACTGAGGTTGTTGTTCACCTGGGAAGGGGTGTAGTCCAAAGGTACTTTGTACAGAGAGGCGTCCTGGGCGTCTTTGCCCATCTTGCAACCCGGACTGATCGATGGCCGACGTGCCAAGGTCGGTGGTCGAGACTCTGGCCCGCTCGCTGGTTCGCAAGATCGCGATCGCGGGCAGCTGTACGACGCTTGCGCTTCGCTTCGCCCGCCTCGAGCGGAGGAGCACTTCCCAATGCGCACTGGAAATTTCCACGGAATTTTTGCTGGAAGCCCGCCCCGAATCAGACCTTGACCCTGAGGCCTGGCTTGAAATCTCGCAAAGGTGGTAGCTTTAAGATGGTTTTTCTACACCCGCGCGGGGTGGTGTCCAACGTTTAAAATAAAAAAAAATAAAATGGAAAAGCTTCTTCTTTCGGTCGTACACCGAGAGTAGAGCGCGAGGACAGGAGAAAGCAGGTGTGCCGGCGAGACCGACGCGAGGGCGCGGTGACCCAGGCAATTGGACCAGCTCGAAGGGGATTGAGGACTGCGTTCGGGTTCTACAGAACTCGGTTCTAGACACGGAGACAGGAGCGAACAAAAAAACTGTCAACATGGCGCAGGCAGAGAGATATGCTTTCGTTGTGGAGAACTTCGACCACCACTCGTCCATGAACTGGCGGTACCAGTTCTTCTACTACTTGGACACCAAGGAGATCGAAATGGTAGGTCAATGTCCCACGAATCACAGTCCCGTCCCGCCCCTGGAGGACCTTGCAACCCCCGTCCTCTATCCCCAAAGAGACGTAGCTCTGTATTCTCCTTTGGTTTCCTAGTGTTGGATCCCGGTCACGCTGACGCTGGCGAATCTTTTCTTTCTGCTGCTCGACTTTTTTTTTTTTCATTCGCAGTACGATATCAAGAACAAGAGGACCTTCCTGAAGCGCTGCCCTTACGACAGCATCGAGAGGGACATGCTGTACATCGGGGCGAAGATAGTGGTGTACTCTAGGCAGCTCACCATAGTGGATTTCGCGGACACCTTCACCAGAAACAGGCTGCAGAAGAAGACGGAGAGGACCTGCGCCATGATCAAGCCCGACGCCTTCCTGAACGCCGGAAAGATCGTGAACGCCATCGTGAGGAGCAACCTGAGGATAAACCAGCTCAGGATGTGCAAGTTGACCCAGCAGGAGGCCGCGCAGTTCTACGCGGTCCACTCGGAGAGGCCATTCTACCCCAAGCTCGTGGACTTCATGTCGAGCGGCCCGATCCTGGCGATCGAGATCGTTGGCGAGGACGCCATCGCCAAGTGGAGGTCCCTCCTGGGGCCCACCAACAGCGAGACAGCCAGGGAAGAGAGGCCGGACAGCATCAGGGCCAAGTTTGGAACCGACAACACCATGAACGCCGCCCACGGCAGCGACTCTGACGAGACGGCTACGACCGAGCTCGACTTCTTCTTCGGCAGCGGCAGGGTCGGCCAGTGCGCCAACCTCAGCGACTGCACCCTGTGCATCATCAAGCCCAGCGCTTTGGTTGCGGGATACCAGGGACTGGCCATCGACCAGATCCTTCAGAACTTCAACGTGACCGCGATGGAGCTGTTCAGGCTAGATCGCGCCAACGCCGGGGAGTTCTTCGAGGTGTACAAGGGCGTCGTCCCGGAGTACAACTCGATGGTCGACGAGCTCATCAGCGGGGACTTCATTGCCATTGAGATCAGTGAGAGTGGAGGAAACCCTGTGTCGGCACTGAGAGAGTTCTGCGGCCCCGCCGATCCCGAAATCGCGAGGGTTCTCAGGCCAAAGTCCCTGAGGGCCCAGTTCGGGGTGAACAAGGTTCAGAACGCGATCCACTGCACGGACCTCCCGGAGGACGGCGAGCTGGAATCCAACTACTTTTTCAACATTCTCATCTCCTGAGCTCGTGATGGTGAGAGCGACCAACAATACCAATCTGTAATAGTACAAAGCTTCTTTCAAAACTGGAGAGTCGAAAATCCAGAACCGCGAGTGTGTAGGGAGGTGTCGAGGTTCAATTCATACAATACATACCAAAGGCCTTGCCAGGCCTGTCCAAGAAAAATTAGTCGCATTTGATGTTCCGGTAGATCGCCCTCACGAAAATCCCAGAGCTCAGGTACCCGACTGCGCCACACATCAGGGATAGCGCGAAGCAGAATATCAGGGTGTAACCGTAGTAGAAGGACGCCTGATACCACCCAGTCATCTTCGTCTTAAATAGGTAGAAGTGGATGGAGTAGAGGAAGACGTAGATTCCTGTCGAGGCGCTCGACAGGAAGGAGGTCCAGTGCCAGTGGTAGTTCTCTGCGTTCAGCAGGAAGTACGTTCCCACGACGGAGACGCACGACGTGACGATGAGCATGATCAGGAACACGAGGAGCATGAAGCCGTACACGTAGTACACCTTGTAGTTCCACATGCTGGTGAACAAGAAGTACATCTCAATGAAGATGGATCCAAATGGCAGCAGGCCTCCCAGCAAGCTGACCGCCGTTGGGGTCAGGTACCACGTCTTGTAAGGCACCGGGCTGGGGATTCTCTTTATCCTGCACGGGTAGTTGGGCACCCCGTTCCAGTTCCTGCCGACGATCGTTCCAGCGAGGGACAATGGGAAGGTGACGAAGAAGAAGAGCACCACCAGCATCACAATGTACAAGAAAGGGATCGCGACCATGGAGTTGTGCACCCAAGCGATCGTGTTCAGCACGAACAGAATCGCGAAGGAAACTCCGGGGAACAGGGCGGTGGAGAATATCATGGTCTTGATCCAGTTCTTGCCGTCGCTCTGAGAGTAGAAGCTTCCCGAGAAGTAGCCGCCCACAAAGCTGATGAGGGCGCCAGAGATGATCACCGTGTTCAGCACGGCCCCGCTCTCCATGAAGAGCGAACCTCCGATCACCGCCAGGACGACGACGACGGCCTGGACGCAGAACTGGATTCCGACGCCGTACACGGCGGACAGCCACATCAGGTGCCTTGGAGGCCTGAAGACGTCACCATGGACGAGCTTCCACCCATACTCGTCGTTCATGTCCCTCTCCAGAGAGTCGAGCTCGTCTTCCTTGGCGTACCTCGCGTAGTCCTTCTTCAGCGTTCGGAGCAGGATCATGCTGACCAGGCCCACGAGGAAGATCACCATCATGAACGAGTTGAACACAGAGAACCAGTGGATCTTGTGCTGGAAAAAGTTGAAGTCGAGGTACTGCTCGAACCTCCTGTGGAAGGACTTGTCCGAGGCCTCGAAGGAGACCTCGTAGGTGTAGGTCATCTTCTCGTCCTCGCTCGAGCTCAAGGGCTTGGGGTCCATCATGTTCAGGTGAACGTAAACGATCCTGTCGCCGTTATGGCCGACCACGAACTTCTGGTGGGTGAAGATGGAGACCTCCCCGGAGTCTGAGACCTTGCCGATGAAGCCCCAGATGGGCAGGTCGTCCATGAAGAACTCAAACCAGTAGTTGTTCGAGATGGCGTACTGGAGCTTCTCGATGTCATTCTTGGACAGTGCCTGCTCGCAGTAAGAGGTCCTTGGGATGTCTTCAAGGAACTTAAAGTGGTGCAAGTTGCTCTTCACCAGCTCGTTTCCCATCAGCACGTTTCCCAGGGAGCCAAACCTGCGCTGGACGTCCTTGCGACCCTAGAAAAGGAGCAAGGCGAGTCGTGTGGTGGTGGTGTTAGATCTCAGAGACGAAAATAGGGGGGATGAGGGAGGGCGAGGGCACTCACCGCCTTGCAGAACGGGAGCGAAAGATAATTGAAAGTCTCCTGCGGATTGTTGTAAGGCCCGACTTTGTTCGTCCACAGCACCAGTTCCTCTCCGGCGACGTATCTGTGCGTTTCCTCGTCGGCCTTCACGCCAAGACCAAGGACCGCGATCGTAAGGAGGGCCACGCACACCACGGTGGCGCGCAGCCGCGACCCGGGGAACCTTCCCCTCATCTCGTCCTTCGTCTACCTCGATCTCAATGCGGTCGCGCCCCGTGACCCTCGCCCTCGCGTCCTCCCCAGCGAGAGTGGTGGCAAGCCCTGGCTCAGGGACAGCGCCCTCCTCTAAACTACCTCAGCAATGGTCGAGATGGCCTCCACTTCGACATCAATGTTGCCTCAGGAGAAAATCAAAAACGCGGAAAAATGCAAATTTCCGCGAGGAGGACAGGGATCTCCTTTCGCCTCAGCAACTGGATAACGCGTCCAGAAGGAAGCGACCGAGGCGAGGCGACGACGGCGACGGCGACGGCGACGGCGCAGATGATGAGATTGGCAACGGTCCGCGCGGGAGCGTCGAGGGGGGTGAGGTTTGTGTCGGCCCATGTTTGCAGGTCCAGCCCCTACGCCTCCCGCGGCGGGAAGCTCTTTCCCAAGCACAAAACTGCCACCCTGCCAAGCCGCGGCCAGTTGAGGCTGAGGTGCGCGGGGACGACCGAGGCCGAGGCCGAGGCCGAGGCGACGCCCGCGTTGGACCTCACCGAGGACCAAGTCGAGCTCTATCGCGTCGACATCCGGGTGGGCAAGATCCTCAGCGTTCAGGAGCACGAGGAGGCGGACTCCTTGTACATCGAACAGATCGACGTCGGCGAGGAGGAGCCCAGGACCATAGTGTCGGGCCTCAGGCCCTACATGCCCGCCAGCTCCCTGGAGGGGAAGATGTGCATCGTGCTGGCCAACCTGAAGCCCAGGAACATGCGCGGTGTCAAGTCGCACGGAATGCTTCTGTGCGCTTCGGACAAGGAGACGGAGGGAGAGGAGAAGGTTGAGCTCCTGGTTCCCAAGGAAGGCACCCAGGTAGGCGAGCGACTGTGTTTCGGGGAGTTCGTCAGCGCGGAGGCCCTACCAGCCCCCGACGGGCCGAACAAGATCCAGAAGAAGAAGGTTTGGGAGAAGCTCCAGCCGGACCTGAGGACGAACGAGGAGGGGGGGGGCGCGTGGAAGGACCTCCCCATGGTCTCCTCGGCGGGCCAGGTCGGATGCGACACCCTGAAGAACAGCAACATCTCGTGAAAACGTCGAGCAATATTTCTCGCGATTTTTTCCCTTCTCCTCTCCACGGTCCTTAATGCGCCTTCCTCACGAACCTGCCATCCCTCGTGTCCACCACGATCCTGTCGCCCTTCTCGACGTGGTCGGGCACCTTGACGAGCATCCCCCCCGCCACGTAGCAGTCCTTCTCCCTCGCCGTCGCGCTCTGCTTGCTCGCGCCCATGTGCGATCTCTCCACCACCAGCTCCAGCGTCGAGGGCAGGCTGCAGGACAGAAGGTCCTCCCCGTAGTAAAGCAGGCTCACCTCCGGGGGCTCCTCCATGAAGGTGCTCTCCCTCACCAGGTCGCGCTGCGCCCCGCCCTCGAAGAGGTCCAGGGGGACCTCCACCTGGTCGAAGGTGCTCTCGTTCATCACCTGAAGGCTGTCCCCCTCGAGGTACAAAACCCGAAACCTCCGCTCGTCCAGCCTGATAACGTTCAGTGTGTGCCCGGGCTTCATCCGCAGGGTGCTCTTATTGCCCCTCGCGCCGCCCCTCGACAGCTCCCGGAGCTCCAGCTGCACGTTCCCGGTCTGCCGGGCCATGCCCCTCGTGTGCTCGAACTTCACCACCTCGAAGAGCTTGCCGTCCCTCTCTATCTTGTTGCCCTGCCTGTTTGGATACGACGCAACAAAAGTCGAGGAGGAGAAGGAAGGAAAAATCGATAATCAGACGATCGTTCTCTCGCTCGCTCGCTCGACGGCGCCCACGCCATCGCAATTCGCCTGCAGCGTCTGCAGCGTCCCTTACCTGATGTCTACGCAGTCCGTTTTCGGCCGCCGGAGCTGGGCGCCCCGGCCCACTCCCGGCGCGCGGAAGAGCTCCTCGCCGGCGAGGAGAGGGGCGCGGAAGCGGGAGGAGCACGCCAGGGCATCGGCGCCGATGGACAAGACCGACGACAGGGCCGGCCTGGCCAGGCCAACGCACGATCGTGCTGCTGAGGTCGCCATCGCGATCGCCAGACCGCTCGAGCAATCGACCATAAAATCGGAATCGGAAGCAGAAATGCAAGATTCTCTCTGGTACCGGGCATAACGTCACCCCTCGGATTGGGGCCAGCGGCGTAACCGTCCGCGACCGCAATGGTGGCGATCATGTCGCGGGTCCTGCGCGCGGGGCCGGAGGTCGCAGTCCGCGGGCGCTCGCTCCTCGCCGCGGCGTCCTCGACTTCGGGTGGCTTCGGGGGAGACTTCGAGAAAACGACCCACAAAACCTCCTCCTGGAAGAGGAGGCACTCCTCCTTCGTCGTCGCCGCCGCAGCAGGGCAGGCATCCGTACCGGTGAGCGCCCTCGTGGCGGCCGCCTTCGCGGGCGGTTTCGGCGCGGGCTTCGTTGCGAACCACTACAAGTCGCAGCAGCACAGCGCCTCCCCGGGCCTTGGCCTAGCCGGGCCCGAGCCTCTCGTGGACGGGGAAGAAGAGGTCTTGGTCAAACTGGAGGGTCACCACCGGACCAAGGTCGAGGACAGGAGGAGGCGGCAGGCCGAGGAGGAGGAGGCGGGCGCGGCCGAGGGGGTGCCGGGGGGAGAAGGGAACGCCGTCAAGTCCCAGGTCTGGTTCGGGTTCAAGCAAATTCCAAAAGGCGGGATCCACTCCTTGTACACGATCAAACAGCAGCTCGGGGAGGGGAGCTTTGGCAGGACGTTCCTGGCCGTCGACCAGGGCACGGGCAAGGAGATCGCCATGAAGATCCTTCCCAAGTCGATGATATCTTGCGCGGACTCCATTGAGGACGTCGACAGGGAAGTGGAAATCATGAAACAGCTGAGCGGTCACAATCACGTATGCGAGTTCTTTGATGCGTTTGAAGACAAGGAGACCGTCTTTATCGCCATGGAGGTTTGCAAGGGTGGCGAGCTGTACGACGCGGTCCAGGAGCGCAAGGGAAACTACACCGAAGATGAGGCGGCCTCGGTCATCAGGCAAATCTTGAAGGTTCGTGTCTATTTACCAACTTATTTTCTTTTTTTTTGGCCAGTGCGCAAGACGGCGCGCGCGCCATTCTGACCAAAATACAGCTCTGCTAACGCTCGCCCCCTCTCTCTTTCACGCGAAACGCGAAGGTCCTGGCGCACTGCCACAACAATGGGATCGTTTACTGCGATGTGAAGCCTGAGAACTTCTTGTACCTGAACAAAGACCAAAAGATCTTGAAGGCCATCGATTTTGGGCTAAGCAGACACTTTACGCCGCTAGGGAGGGCGCTCAGGAAGCCGAGGGGGACGGCGTACTACGTCGCCCCGGAGGTCATGCGGTTCGAGTACGGCCCTGAAGCGGACATGTGGAGCCTGGGGATCATTGCCTACTTGCTGCTTAGCGGTAAGGTGCCATTTGCTGGCGAGAGCGATGCGGACATCTTGAAGGAGGTTATGCACGGGAAGAAGGTCGACTTGGAGAGTGGCCCGTGGAGGAAGGTTAGCGCCGGAGCCAAGAGCTTCATCAGGGGTGTGCTGGAGAGGGACGTGGGACTGAGGATGACGGCCGTCCAGGCGCTGAACCACCCGTGGCTTCGCCGAGAGGGGTCTGCCCTCGACTTTGAGGACCTTGTGGATGCCGCGGGCATCGCCGCCATCCACGCCTTCGCCAAGTACGGCAGAATGCGCAAGCTCGCGCTGAGGGCAGTCGCTGGGGTGGTGGCCGACTCTGGGGTGATGATAGACGACCTGAAGTTTCAGTTCCAGGTGATGGATCAGGGAAAGGACCAGACAATCTCAAAGGAGGAGCTGCAGTCTGCGCTGGAGAAGACCACGTGGAAGCACACCGACAGAGAGATCAAGGAGCTCCTGGACTCGATCCACTGTTACACCTACGGGCCCTTTCGCGAGGCCTCTACCGGTGCCAAGATTGATTACCATGAGTTTCTTGCCGCCAGCTTGTCGATGAAGCAGCTTGAGAAGAAAATCCAGGACAAAGAACAGTGGGAGAAGATCTTGAGGGAGGCCTTCGGTTTCTTCGACAGGGACGGGGACGGGGTAATCTCGGCCGAGGACCTGAGGACCTGCTTGGCCTCGGACAGGGGAAACGAGGACGCGCTCGTGCGGGAGTGCCTGGTTGAGGCTGGCGCAGAAAAGACTGGAAAAATTACCTTCGCGGATTTCATCGCCCTCCTGAAGATGGACGACCCCTGCCTGAGCAGCCGTTACGGGTACGTCAAGACCCCGTCAAGGAGTAAGATCAGGGCCTAGTGGCTGTGTTCTGGTGGTACAGGTTTGTGTTAAACTTGTGTTTTGGACTTTTTTGTTTAGGCTGGCCCCGGTCGCGCCGTGGGCTCACTTCTTGTCCAGCCTGAAGTTGGCGACGGCCTTCAGCTTCATCCTCGCCTTCTGCCACTCCACAGTCGCCGGGGCTGCCACAGTGAAGTGGAGCTGGCTGGGGAGCATGTAGGGGTACTCTTCGTCCCTCTCCCGATTTCTTTGCCGAATAATCTTTTCCACCTTCTCCAAATTGCTCTCGAAGGTCTTCACCGCCTCCAGGGCCTCCTTATCCGTGACGTAGCTCCTGACCTTGTTGTCCTGGGCCGAGGACGAGAGCGCGGCGGTGCTTTCCTTGAAGTTGGCTAGGGTGTAAAGGATGGCGACGGCAGAGACTGTGGCGCCCTTCGACGGCAGGTGGTCCAGGAACTCCTCCTCCGTCATGGTCTCTGGCTTCTCGTAGGGTGCCATCTGGCTCATGAAGACCGGCCTGTCTGGCACGAAGGCCATGCTGTCGTACAGACCCTTCAGGAGACCAGACTGGTAACCAGTGGACAGCCAGATGATCGTGGTGATTGTGGCCGCCAGATCCTCCCTCGTGTTGATGGTCAGGGCGTCCACGTCGTCCTCGTCCACGTCCTGCCTGTCGTATAGTGAGAAGGAGTTCTTCAAAAAGTTCTGAACCTCGTAGTCTTCTTGGACGGACTCATCGTCCGTGTAGTAGCAAGACACGTAGCTCGACACGAAGTCCGAGATAGTGCACCAGATCAGTAGGCCGTCGTCCCTGTACGGGTATTCAGGCAGCTTGTCCGTCCCATCCAGCCCCCTCATAGCCAGCGCGGTGGGGAGACCCATGTCCTCCAGGCTCCAGCCCTCCACCGCCTCCTTCAGCAGCTCACTGCAACCCTCGTCGCCCAGGGGGAAGAGCCCCTCGAGGATCCCGGACTCGCCGAAGAACGCCTGCCTCAACATGGTCCCCTCCGAGCACTTGTACCTCAGGAACGGGTAGAGGATCTTCCACACAGGGTGCAGACTCGACAGGGACTCGTGGAGGCTGATCGCAAAGGGTTCCAGAGCAACCACAGAGTTGAGGAGCAGGGAGACCGTGATGTGCACCTGGACGTCCGCGCTGGACACGTAGGACTTGGCGAGCTGCCACAGCCAAGGGTCGTCCAGGGCAGAGTACACCGGAGACTCGCTGTCTGTTGCGTCCAAGGTGATCACCAGCGGCAGCAGGGCCATCACATTGGAGGAAAACCGCCTCTCGGGGTCATCAGCGAGGTAGAACACGCAGAGGGGGCCCAAGGCGAGGAACTTTCCCTTGTCTTCGGCGTCGACGGTTGAATAGAAGCTCGATACGTTCTCGAGGTCCAGGATGAAGATCCTCCCGTGAGAGATCTCCTGGACGACGTGCTTGTTGATCCGTGATGTTCCCTCCTGCAGCCCCGCGAGGGCCTCCGTGAACTCCCTCTTCCTCATCAACCACTCGGGAAGCTGGCTCACGTCCTTACAGGCCACAAGCATCTCGGCGTGGGGGCCCTGAAGAAACTGCCTTGCAAAGTGAACGTCGTTCCTCCAGAACGACTTGTTGTACTCTGATATGCATTGAGGCGGGGGGAGGCTGCCACTCCCCTCACCGCCCTCCGTCGCCGTGCTGGCCTGTGGCGACCAGATTCTGGACACGAGGGCATTCTCGTGGTCCGTACTGGACCCCTCCTCCCTCTTCAGGTGACTAATGCACTGCCACTTGCTGTCAGCGCCGCTCTCCCCCTTGTCGGAGGAGAGCTTGTCCAGGCCCGTCGCCAACACGATGCTGGCGGCTTGCACCTTCAAGTTCACGATTCCAGTCTGGTGCTCCGGCAGCAGATCCTCGTCACCGTCCACAGCCCACACCCTGGGCAGGCTCTCCTTGAACTCCTCCAGATCGTACGCCTCTCCATTCTCTACTAGCTCCCTATTTCTCCACTTGATGAGGTGGAACGGGGTGTCGGACGGCAGGTACGCCCTGCCCTCGTAAAAGTGCTTTTCCCTGCCAAAGAGCAAGTTGCAGTGGCAGGGGAAGGTGTAACAAAGGTCCTCGGTGCACTTGAGCCCCCCGCTCATCACCTTGGTCACGCGGGCCTCCTGCACTCGGAGGTTTGCCTTGGCGTCTGACCCAACGTTCTTGACCCAAAAAATCTGAATATCGCCATAGATAACGTCGTCGCGGAACTTGGCACACGAAGCAAGGCAAGGGGTTGAACAGCGTCAGTCCCACCTCTGCGGACCCATCGCAGCCCAATGAGAAGATTTTGAATTCGATATAGACCGGCAGCTTACCTCAAAGGAGTACCGGTACGCGTTGCCCCCCAAGGCCGTAACTTTGGCGCCGATGACCTGCGTCGAGGTCTTGAGCTCCTCTTTGGTCCTGAATTCTTTGCCGTCGTCGTGTTGAAACCCCCTCTTCTGGTCGCTCGCAACCTTAGCCGGGTAGATTCTCGGGGAGTAGACGTTGGCACCCTTAAAGTACAGAGCGAGGTTGTTGCTGAGCCTCTTGTTCTCCGGCGGGGCAATGAAGTCCACTACCACGATGTAACGCTCGCCTCTAAGGTCGACCTTCTCGTCCTTTGCCTTCCTTCGCCCCAGCGTACCGGCGTCGCCGGACGCGCTCGACGCGCCAGCTCCCATCTCTAGTCCTCAAAAGCCCGCCACGCCCCTCTGAGGACGGAGTTGTGATAATTGCCTTCGTTCAGCCTTTCCGAGCCATGCTATGCCGCCGCGGTCTTCGTCTCGCCCCCCTCAGAACCTCCTCAGCGCGGTGCCCTCACACCGCTTTCTCTCCTCCCTCCAGTGAAGGACTCGCACACTGCTGACCTCCCCCCCAAACGTTTGAGTTTTTTTTTTTTTTTGGTCTTTTGTCAAATTTTGGCTGAATGGGTCGAGATCTGCTCCTCAGGCTTGCTGGAGGGGTACAGCTCTAGGCCGCCACCATGGTGGTCGCCGATACGGCACAGGCCGCCGCGTGGAGCGGCTCATGGACTCGGCCCAAGGGGGAGGGGGAGTCGACTCGATACCTGTTCATCGGCAACGTGGGCCCGTCCAGCGGGGTGTCCGTAGAGGAGCTTCGAGACCGGCTTGGGTCTCTCGGTCTGCAGGCTCAGGCCGAGGTGGTCCCCGCGTCCAGTGCCGGAGCAGGGAAGGGCAAGAGCTCCAAGAGCAAGAATAAGAGCAAGAAGCCGCCATCCCACGTCTTCGCGGCGTTTGGGACGCCGGAGGACGCCCAGAAGGCCAAGGGCGAGCTCGCTCGCGAAGGCGTGGGGGGCAAGAGACTGGTTCTGGACTACGCCCTGTACTGCCCGCCCCGGGCCTCGGCGAGCAAGATGGTGGAGGAAGAGGTGGGTTTGCGCGCGGAAGACCTCGGGATCGAAGGCCTGCTTCTCATCAAGGACTTCGTTACGGAAGAAGAGGAGGCGAGCCTGCTGTCGGGCTTGGACGAGGCCGGCGTGTGGAAGAGCCTCGCCAGGCGGCGGGTGAAGCACTTTGGCTTCGAGTTCGACTACAGCATCCGCGGGGTCCACCCGGACAGGGAGATCGTCCCTTTCCCAACCTGCGTGAACGTTGTGACGGACCGGATATCTCGCGTCCCTGGTGTCACCAACGAGAACTTCGACCAGCTCACTGTGAACGAGTACCCACCCGGAGTTGGGCTCTCCCCTCACGTCGACACGCACTCTGCCTTTGTCAACGACATCCTGTCGCTCTCGCTCGGATCGACGGCCATCATGGAGTTCCGCAAGGGCGACGACCACCGGAGGCTCTTCCTGCCTAGGAGGGCACTCCTGGCCATGACGGGAGAGTCCAGGTTCGCCTGGCAGCACTACATCCCTCACCGCAAGACGGACAGGGTGCGCGGGGAGGTCTTCAAGAGGACGACGAGGACCTCGATCACGTTCAGGACGGTGCGAAGGGAGGGATCCTGCGAGTGCTCTTTCCCGGAGCAGTGCGACAGCCAGGGCGCCGCCCTGCCCCCCACCAGGATGCTGGAGAAGGCCAAGGCGACGGCGGAGGCCATGCTGGACACGGCGAGGAAATTTCCGGCGATGGAGAGAGACCACGTTCACGGGGTGTACGACAGCATCGCAGGCCACTTCAGCGCGACCAGGTTCGCCATCTGGCCCGAGGTCAGGAGGTTCCTGGACGCCATGCCAGAGCACTCCATCGTTGCGGACATTGGGTGCGGGAACGGAAAGTACCTGGGGGCGGCAAAGCACTGCTGCGTCGTTGGCGGGGACCTGAGCTTCGAGCTCGTGCAGCTGTGCAGAAGCCGGGGGCACGACGTAGTGCAGCTGGACTGCGTCAGGCCGCCGTACCGGAAGGACCTCTTCGACGGCGTTATCTCCATCGCCGTGCTGCACCACATGAGCACCTTCGAAAGGAGGCTGGCGGCGATGACCAGCATCGTCAAGCTGCTGAGGCCAGGGGGCCTCGCCCTGATCACCGTATGGGCCCTGGAGCAGGAGGAGGCGAAGAAGGTGAAGAAGTGGAAAGAGCTGGAGCACGCAGACGCGGGGAACGACAAGGGGGTAGCGGTCCTTGGCAAAGATTACCTGGTGCCCTGGAACGTCCCCTTCCACCGGCCGGAGGCGGCAAAGGCGGGAAAGGCAGAGTCCGGGAAGATCGACGAGATGAAGGGCACCGTCGTGTTCGAGAGGTTCTACCACGTGTTCCAGGAAGGGGAGCTGGAGTACCTTGTAAATTACATCCCTGACGTCTCCATCGTGAGGTGCGTATACGACAGGAGCAACTGGTGCATTACGGTTCAGAGGGACCGCTGAGTTCGCCCCGAGCAGGTCAGGGCTCCGAGTTGTTGCCGGGGTACTCCTTCATCTTGTGAGAGATCTTCTCGAACAGGGAGATGTTTTCCGCGTTGAAGCCTCGCACAAACTGGTGCACCCGGAAGGCAAACCTCACTGCGCTGACCAGCAAGCTATTTATGCGCATCTTGGCGTTTTGTGTTCTTGTGAGGCAATAAGAGTAACACACAAGAAAGTGTCAGTCTTCGGTCTCTCCCTCTCCCTCCCTCTCTCTCTCTCTCTCTCTCTTTCTTTCTTCTAAGTCCTTACCCTTGCTGCTCCAGCTTCTCCACGTCCTCCAGGATCCTCTTCAAGTAAAGTTTGCACAGTCCCAGCGTGCCGACCTTCGTGGCCTGGATGATCTGGGGGTCCCACGGCACGTCGTGCTCCCTGTACCTCGCCGAAGACTTGTCCAGGGCGATCACGTACCTCTCGATTTTCTGCTGGACCTTGTCGAAGTACGCAGAGATCTTGGAGCACTCCACCTCGCAGGGCTCTGCCCCGCACTGCCAGTTCTGGCAGTTGTTCTTCACCGCCAGCAGTTCCATGTGAGACGCCGTAGCCTCCCTCATGGTGTCGTACTTGGCCTCTGGCCACTCAAAGTTCTTCAGCACGGCCCTCTCGTCCGTCAGCATGGACAGGGCAAAGTCAATGCGGTTCACAAATGACGACAGGCCATCCATGTCCGCCGCCTTGAGCTTGTTCACCTCCTTGATCAGGTCCCGTATGAACTGCCCGTAGTATTCCACGTCAGCTTTGATGTTGTTGACGTAGCTAGACTTTCCTGCCATCTCGGCGAACATCTTGGACGAGTCTGCGGCCCCGGAGCCTCCCTGGCTCGAGGACGCCCTGCGAGACCCCGCCTGGCTCGTGGTGGGCCCGATGAGCGCCTTCCTTAGGTCTTGGTACATGGCGACGACCTGGGGGGCTCTAGTCAGGTCGCCGTTCGAGGAAGACGGCCGACGGGCCGCGCCACCCGGAGGTGGTGGCGGCGGGGGAGCCGCGGAGCCCCTCCTGCTGCCCGGAGGGGGAGGTGGTGGCGGCGGTCCACCCTTACCCGGGACTGGGGGCGGTGGCGGCGGAGGGGGCATTGGCGGTCCAGAGGCCGCGCCCTTTGAGGTCGATGGGCCTGACCCTCCCCTCTGAGCAGCCTTGCTCGCCTGCTTGATCTCCTTCAGGACATCCTGCATCTCTGACCTCGTCTTCTTGACCTTGGTCTTTCCCTGACTCGAGCCGTCTGAGGCTGAAGGGCTTGGCGCGAGCGAGCTGCCGCTGGGAGATGCCAACATCTGGTCCGCGATGAGCTTCTGCTTCTGCTTGAGCTTGTCGTCCACCTTGGCCTTCGCAATGTCACGCCCCTTCGCCTCCTTGCTCTTCCCCTTCCTATTGTCCTCCCCCTGATTCCCCCTCACGATGAACCTCCTGATGCTCTTGGTGATCTTGCCGCCGATGGACTTCGGCGCGTCCTTATCTTTCCCAGACTTGTCGTCCCCAAACCTCTGCTTCAGCTCCTGGACGACCGTTACGGGCATGGCCCCCTCGCCGCCGGTCTCCCCCTTCACAATCTTGTCCATCAGCTCCCCCACAATGCTCTCGTGGATCTGCTGGGCCTGTTCCCTTCCCAGGTCCTCTTTAGAAATGAACTCGTCCACGGCCTTGAGCTCACTCGCGGCGTACTGGATCAGATCGCGCTGCTGCCTAACCTTCCTCAGGTCGCTGTCGATCTCCGAGTGCTTCCGGGACAGGTCGGCGATCTCCTCCCAGGCGCCTGCGCCTCGAACGACGTCCACCTCCGACATCCGCTTGGACAGGTCCTCGCTCCTCCCCTCGAGCTGCCTCTGGCTCTGGCTCAGCTGCAGGAGAACCCCCTCGAGGTCGCGCTTGAGCTCGTCGATCGCCCGCAGACCCTCGTCCCTCTCCTTCGAGACGTGGCTCGAGGTGGCCTCCAGGTCCTCCTTCTCTTGTCTAACGCCCTCCATCTGAATCTCCAGTCTCGAGAGCTCCATCACGGCCCTGATGGTCTGGTCGTCATCCTGGTACGTCACCGTGCCGTAATTCTCCGTCCTGGACAGCTCCAGCGCCCTGGCCAGCTGCCTCTCGTAGTCCTCCTCCACCTCCTCCTCTGTCGCCGCGCCTGGACTGGGGGAGACTCCCCGGAGCTCAGGTTGGTCCGGGGTGGCCGGGGGCGTGGCGAGGGCGTGCGAGGAGATGTGCCCTCCCTCTGACTTGAGCCACGCGGACCCTACCTCCTGGGCTCTGTTGAGCAGCCGCAGGAAGGTGTTGCTGACATTGACCCACTGACGGTCCGCGCGGCCCGCGGTGCCGGCGATCTGAGCCCAGTCCACGAGGCACTTGCAGACCTGGTTCACCAGCGCCTGGTCACTTATGTGGCGCTCCGTCGCGTCGGTCAGGGCGGAGGCGAATGCGGGGGACGCGAAGAGCCGCAGGAGCGCCGAGGCCTTGGGCGTTCCCTTGAAGTTCTCCGTGATGGACGAGGCGTACATCAAACTCGACAGGGATATCTGAGCGTCCCCGCTCTTCAGCCCGTCGTGCAGGGCCCCGAAGACCGTTTCCGCGTCTGCGGTCTCATACAGGCTCGAGAAGCGTATCAGCCTGTCCCAGTCCCAGCCCTTGCGGACGATGTCCACGAGGTCGTCGTACTCGCTGGCGGGTGTTCTGCTCGCCGACGCCCTGGCCTGCACCCGCGCGGGGGCGCGTGCGCGCTCCATAGACTCCACCTTATCGATGGCTCTATGGTGCCGCGGACTCCGTCTCCTGACGTTCCACGGGCCACGCGCCTGACCCTCCTCTTCGGGGGATCGCGCGGCGTCGAGCCTTACGCAGTGCTCGGGGTAACCGCTGCGTTCATCCCCTCAAAAGGCTTCAGAAGGAATTCCCTCGGAGACCAGAATTCTGGCCAGAAAATGGAAATTTCCCGCGATTGATTGTACGATTTTGGTGTTTGTTCATTGACCCACCCACCCGTTGAGTGAGGGAGCGGAGCCCGGGCAGCTGGTGCGGTGGGGGTGGGGGAGAGCAGAGAGAGCGCCAAGCACCACGCGCCACGATGGCGGCCAAGGGGGGCAAGAAGAACCTCGTGGGGCTGAGCTCTCAGATACAACACAGCGCGGCCTCGCGGCTGGACATCGCCTCGGGGACCGACTTTCGAGATGGGAGGAAGGTTTTGAGCTCGTTGGAGAATCCCGGGTTCTCCGGCACGCGGACACCGTCGCCCACGATGCACCAGAAGTTGGAGAGGGACGCGAATAGGATGAGGCGAGCTCCCCGGGAACTCCCGCCTCTCGCGCCGCAGAACTCCTCCACGGCCGGGATGGCTTATGGGGCCATTAACGATATGCAGCCGGAATACGGACCTTCGCTGGGCACCCACAAGCCTGTGGTCCCGACTCCGCACGACGAAGCGAATACCCTGGTGACCAAGCTGAACACGGACCACTCGCTCGCGAGTCGGATGGCGGTCGGCGGCACGAAGGAGGAAGCGGGGACGGCGACGACGACCCCACGGGAAGGTGGAGCCGGGGCTGGCGGGCTCTTCGAGGTGGGCCTCGATGAGCGCTCGCTGGTCTCGGCGGGATTGTCGTCCGGCGCGATTGACAGGCTCTACCGTGGGCTGCACAACTACACTTTCGCGTTCCGGGAGCTGATCGACAGGGAGATCGCCCAGGCCTCGGATGGCCACGGCACCCTCAAGCAAACCATGGTCAAGGAATTCGGACTCTTGCTGAGCATGATCAAAACGGACCTCCTGTCGGACGACACGAGAGAGGAGTCGCTGGCGCGCCACGACGAGGCCCGGGAGAGTACCGCGGAGGCCCAGGCGGGACCGCCCGCGGGTCCTTTGGACGCGGAACTCGAGGGGGCTGCTGGCCTTGGCGCTGACGGCATTGACATCATCTTGCGCGCCAAGGGAACTTTCGAGCTAAGGAACCAGGCCTTGCAGCGGTTGCTTCTTGAGGAGCGGCAAACGACGTCGAAGCTGTCCGAGGAGATCTTGGGCCTGGAGGACGAAAAGCAGAAGATGCAACTCATGGCCAAGGCCATGAAGGAGAGAACAGACGAGATGCAGAGGGTTCATGAGGAGAGGAAAGCGGAGGCGAGGAAGAAGCAGGAGTGGTTCGACAAGACCCTGCAGGAGAACTCTCAGAAGCTCACCCAGTCCCACGACACGATCAGGAACCTGCAGGCCAAGATGAAGGAGGAGGAGAGGAAGACAGCCATGATCCTCAATGAGAAGCAGGAGCTTTACATCAGCCTTCAGGATGCGACCCACTCGAGGGATGAGATGAAGTCCACGATGTCCGTGCTGAAGGAGAAGGTCGCGCAGAGCGACAACGCCCTCAAGGCGCAGTACGAGAAGTTCAAGGACGACATTGAGAAGTCTGACGAGCTCAAGGCGGCTCTTGACACGTGCGTCGAGGAGAGGAATGTTGCGAGGGAGCTCTACGACGAGGAGGCGGCCAAAATCCTCAAGCTGAAGGAGGAGATCGAGGAGAGGGAGAGCGAGAAGAGCAAGCTGAACGCTAGGATTCTGGCGCTGCAGAAGACGCTCAAGGATAAGGGAAGCGAGCTGGAGAGCGAGAGGAGCCTGTCCGAGGGCCTCAAGGAGGAGATCAAGCGCCTGAGCCAGTGCGAGAGCGACCTGGCGGACACCAAGATGAACCTCTCGTATGCCCTGGACATCACAGAGATGAAGCAGAGGGAGGGCGAGAAGCAGAGGCTGTACACTGAGGACCTCCTGGCCACGGCAAAAAACTATCTCGAGGAGGCCAGGACGAAGCACGTGGAGCTGGAGAAGCTGAACAAGAAGCTCGAGAAGCTGCTTCGGGAGAAGCACGAGGTCGTCACGAACCTAAAGGAGAAGGGCAAGATCCTCGAAGATCGGGCGGTGGCTAGCGAGGAGCAGGTCAGCAGCCTGCACAAACAGTACGAGGTGGCCTTGAACGGCAGGGCCAGGGCGGAGGCCACTGCGGAGGAGCTCGAGAGGAACCTTAAGGAGACCACCAAGAAGAACTGGAAGCTCGAGGAGAAGCTCGAGGAGTACCGGACGGACCTGAGGGACACCAAGAGGCAAAACACCAAGTTTGAGGCCCATGCTCAGATGCTGAACCAAAAGCTGAAGGAGACGCAGGAGAGGGAGACGAAGAAGGAGAACAAGTTCAAGGACGAGATTAAGAGGCACGTCTCTCAGATCAAGCAGCTCAAGGCCCGGGTGGAGGAGATGACACCGAAGGTGCAGATGGTGGACAAGATGAAGCAGAGCCTCGAGGAGCTTCAAGGCAAGCACTCTGCGCTGCTGGTAGACTGCGACACGTGGCACAAGAAGTATGAGAGCGCTGACAAGGAGAAGCAGGCCTTCAAGCAAAAGTTCGACACGGCGTCCACCACGATTGGCGACCTCACCACCAAGCTCAACTCGAGTGACAAGATGGTGAAGCTGCTCAAGACGAACAAGGGAGAAAACGAGGAGAGGATCAAGAACTTGGTCCAGGAGGTGAACACCCTGACGGGGGAGAGGGACCAGCTCATGGAGGAGCTCAAGGAGACGAGGGAGTTGCGGTCGACCGCGGAGACCAATCTCGACTACGAGAAGGAGGACAACATCTTGAAGGAGGAGCAGCTCGCAGAGACCCTGGACAAGCTTGATGCCCTGCAAGAGAAGTTCAAGAAGGTTGAGACCGAGAAGAGGGGGATGACCACCAAGATCAGGACGCTGAGGAGTTCGAACGAGGAGCTCCGGAGCAAGTTCGAGAACACCATTGACCGGTTTCATGAGGAGCGCAGGGCTTGGCTGGAGGCCGTGAACGTCGTCAGGCAGGAATTCTCCAAGATGTGGAACGACATTAGGGATGACCTGTCCGCCAGGAGCGAGGTCGTTGCGGTGGCTGGCCAGGTGAACGAGAATTTGGCCAACACCTCTCGACTTTTGTCTGCGACGGATGCCTTCTCGACCTACGAGGTCATCAGCAACTTCAAGGAGATGGTCAAAGAGGAGACAGCGCAGGTCAAGGTTGTGACAAAGAAGAAGCAGCAGGAGACAAAGTCTGCCGCCACTATGCTTAAGATGCGCAGGGCGATGGAACACGAGCGTAAGAAGAGGATGAAAGAGGAACAGCAGAAGCAGATTGAGTTGCTCAAGAAGCAGTACGAGACACAGTCCGTCTCGAGCTCCGCTGCAAACAGCGCGGTAGTGAAGGAGCAGCTGATGAAGAGGGAGAAGCAATTTATGGAGGAGATGTCAACCCTGCAGGAGAGGCTGGACAAGGCCATCATGGACAATGATATGGAGAGGGAGAAGACCAAGTCAAAGGAGGAGGAGGTCAAGGCCCTGGAGATCGTCAAGGAGAGGCTCCTGTATCAAAACGATGAGCTCTCCACCACGTTGCAGAGGAAGATCAGGGAGAACAGTGAGATGCTGGACGAGGCAAACACCAGGGTGCAGCACCTCACCCTGCAGCTGAGCAACGCCAACAGATCCAGGATCTGGAAGGAGAAGTACGCCACCCAGCTCAACGAACAGCTCAAGAGGGCGAGGTACGAGCTGATGCAGCTGGGGAGGCAGCCCACCCTGGTGGCAAAGTGCATCCAGACCCAGTACTGTGATCTTTGGGCCCTCAACGTGCTCAAGGAGGAGGAGAGGAACGATGACACGAGGCAGACTTGGACGAGGCAGCTCACCATCACGCCGCAGGTGGAGATCATGTCCTTGCAGAAGGTCATCGACCTCATTTCTCAGATCTTCTCAGACAAGCTCCTGGCAGACCTCGCCGCCGTGAGGGCCGGCAAACTGGAGTCCGTCATGATTGAGTTCGTGTATGACTTCTTCTTCGACAAGTATGGCCTGGAGGACCTCACCATGAAGTACCTCACTCAGCTCGGAGCGAGCCTGCTTCACCACCAGGGCAACCCGACTGTCAGGGTCTTTGCCAGCCTGTGCGACCTCCTGCCAAAGGACAACACCACGTCATCCAAGGAGCTTGGGTTCCAGAAGGACATGGGCACGGTCATGGAGACCCAATACCTGTACGGAATCAACTGGGACAAGACCCTGCTGGCCTTCAACAACAGGCTCGCCTTCCAGGTCTCCAAGGTCGTTCCGAACAACATCTACTCCACGCAAGAACCTCTGATCCACTCAATGACTCACGGGTTCAACTTTGAGGTGACGCAGATGCCCTTCATGAGGGAGATTCTGCACATCTGCAGGAGTGACAACCTCTTCGACGATCTCTCTGGGTTCGACATGGGAATCCCGCTGAGTGAGCAGCAGCTCCCCCAGCTTTACAGGCTCCTCGTGGAGGCCTGCGACATACTCAAGGTCGACGTCCCGGGAATCTACATCAACGGTGGTCCCATGTGGGACACTTGCCTGGTTTGCCCTGGGAACGACAAGCCATTCATGATCCTCACCACCAGCGTCATCGAGGTCCTCAAGCCCATGGAGCTCCAGGTCGTGATGGCCCAGCAGCTCCTCCCTCTAGTGGACAAGTCCTACGCGCCTCTGATGAACGCGTGTAGTCTTGCCAGCGTGGCGAGCGACCTATTCTTGACCAGGGACATTGCCCGGTCGCAGTGGCAGTCAGCGGTCCTGCCCACAGTTGTCAGGCTGCAGCAGGCCCTTGACCTGACCGCAGACAGGCTGGCCCTGCTCGTCGCCCAGGACTTCGACCTCGTCGTGGGAACCATCATGAAGCTCAACGTGTCCTCGGACGCCCTTGGAAACCAGATGAACCCTCAGATGCTCCTGGAACAGGCGGAAGCCGTTGGTAGCGCAGCGAGCAAGTACCTCAACAGGTACGACGAGAAGGAGAAGAACCTGGCCGTCCAGGGCGGAACAAGGAAGCTCTACTCCGCGAGGCAGGACCTCGACCAGTCCAGCGACCTGAAGAACGTGGCGCACGCCTCGCTTTCCATGTCTCTGGTCAGCTGCAGCAATTCGCTGAGCATGCTTAGGGCGAGGGAGCTCCAACGCTGGAGGGACGGGCCGGACTACAAGTCTCTCATGGAGGAAAGCAAGGCTTACAATATCTTCTAAGAACACCAGATGGTGGCCCACCCACTGCTGGTCCGTTGGCTATTTGTACATTACTGTTTTTGTTTAAACTTATAAGTGCGTGAGCCCTGCAGGGTCACCAACCAGGTCATGCCAGAATCTGTGAATGCCAGAATGAATGAATCTAGGATCGCGGATGCCCAGTTTTCTTCTTCAACCAGGCGAGCGCCCTGATGGTGCGGCGGCGGGCGGGCGGGGCTTCGGGCCTCGTCGCGTTCGTCTTCCTGGCCTGGGCGAGCCAGCAAGCTGCGGAGGCCGCGGAGACCTGCTCGGCGCGCGGATTCAGCGGCTTGCAACTTTGCAGCGACTGCGAGATCTTCGCGCAGCACGTCAGGAGCAGCAAGGGTAAGCGTGGGAGAAGAGAGAGAACGCGCGCGCGCGCGTGTGTGAGAGTTTGGGAAGGGGTTGTGGCCGCCGATGAAGAAAAAGTACGATAGGCTGATCACACGTGATTAGGATAAGTACCAACAATACCAAGATCTGTTCCGATGGCGAAGCCGAGCACGACGAGAACCCGGTTCCTCGTTTTTCTCTCACCCCTCCCTCCCACCTTCTGGTCTCTGACGACTCACCGTTTCCTCACACACACAGAGCTGGTCGCTGATTGCTTCGAGTGCTGCGCCCAGGACAGCGCCCAAAACGATGGTGCCGTGAAGTATGTCCGGGCAGTTTTGGAGATATGCAACTGAAAGGTACGTTCCTACTCCCACAAGTGGCGTTCTTGTAGCGTCGTCACCCTGACTCTCTTCTACGTCCCTCTCCTCCTCTCGCTCCTCGCGCAGCTGAACGCTTATCCCTTCGTGAAGGAGTTCATCATGCAGCACCGTCGCGAGTATCCTCAAGTCCGTGTCAACTACGTCAACGGGTCCCCACCCAGCTTGACTCTCATTACTGACGACAACGACGAGAGCGACCAGCTCCGGATGGACTCGTGGAAGCTCGAGGACATTCTAGAGTTCCTGCAGAACACCTTCAAGGGGTAAGCTACCCGAGCGGACCGGTGAGGGGGGCGCGCCCGGAATCAGGACGCTTTTATGACGACCTTTCCCACAAAGAATCAGAGGCAAAGGTCCGAAGTGACCCCCCAACGCCTGCCGCTCTCCTGTACAACAGCACACAAGCATATAAATACAATAGATTAGCTCTTTCACATGGGCTCCGCCAGGGTGTACTCTCCCTCCTCCATGAAGTAGTCCACCAGGCCAGACAGCATGTTGTCGTTGCTGACGGTCTCCGAATCGCACACAAGGCTGCAGTGCCTCCTCGCGCGGGTCACAGCCACGTTCATCCTCCTCGGGTCCGCCAGGAAGCCAACTTTGTTGTCCTCGTTCGACCGGACCATCGAGATCACGATCGCCTCCTTCTCTCTTCCCTGGAAGCCGTCCACCGTGCTCACCTCGACGTCCCTCAGGTCGCTGGCCGCCAGGAGCTGCCTCAACAGGGTCACCTGGGCGCTGTATGGAGTGATGACTCCAACCTCACCAGGGGCCACGCCGATCGCAAGGAGACCTCGAATGTGGCCTACAACGGCCTCCGCCTCGCCCTCGTTCGCGTAGCTCGAGTCCTCATCATCCTGCCTCTCGAACAGGTCGCACCCCGTCGTGTCCACCATGTGCAGCACGCACCTGGAGAGCTCCTCCTCCTCCTCCCCTCCACCCCCGGCCTCCAGCCTTGCCGCCACCCCCCGCAGGCCTCCCAAATCGTGGTCCGCCACGGACTCGTGCGCCACGAGCCTCGACTCGTAGAACTCGTCGCTCGACCACTTCATGATGGCCTCGTTCATCCTGTACTGCACGGTGAGCATCCTGGCTACTGCGTCCCCAAACTTCTTGTGCAGCCGCTCGAAGAGGGTCACCCCGAGGCCCTTCCTCTCCGCCTCCTCGCTGATGATCGTCGGGGGAAGCTGCAGGTGGTCGCCACACAGCACCGCCCTCCTCCCCTTGAGAAGGGCGCTCCAGGTCGCGCACTCGCTGGCCTGGGCGGCCTCGTCCACGACGACGAGGTCAAAGTCATCTCTGTCGATCTGCTTCATCATGCAACCGGTAAGCGTGCAGGCCACGACCTGGGCCTTTCCCAGGACCTCCGAGATGGCCTTCTGGTGCCGCGTCCTGACTTCCCTGTTCAGGTACTTTAGCTCCCCCCTCAGCTTTCTCCTCGTCTCCCTCTCGTGCCTCTTGAGCCTCATCAGCTTGCGGTTAATCTCCTTGATCTCCTTGACGCAGTCGTCCGCGAGCTGGCTGCTGTCGCTCCTGAGCACCAGCGAGTCCAGGCACGAGTCCAAGACCTGCGGCAGGAGCCTCGCGGGGTGGCCGACGCGGACCAGCCGGAACTTATTCCCCTTCAGCGAAGGGATCTCCTCAGCCTTCCTCTGGATGCGCTCCACCAGATTGTCCACCGCGACGTTGGACGCGGCGCAGACCAGCACCCTCTGCCGCCTCCTGACGGCCTCCTGGAGCACGATCTCCACCACTGTCGTCGTCTTCCCCGTCCCGGGCGGGCCGTGGACGATCGCGAGCTCCTGGGCCCGGAGTGCGTGAACGACTGCCTCCTTCTGGGACGCGTCGAGGGTTGGCGAGAAGTAGGATAGGTCGTCGCCATCCTCAATCGCGGCGGTGCCAGATTCGTCGGTGAAGCCGCCCAGGGTCGACGCGAAGGATGGGGACGATGGACCGAACACGCAGTCCAGCATCTTCCAGCTCTCCGAGGACGAGCGGGTTCCGGAAGAGTACGCCGTGGAAAGCCTATCCAAAGTCGTCTTGAGGCGGTTGAAGGTCACTTCGTTCGCCAATTTCTCGATTCGGACGCACTGCGATAGGTCCTGGTCGTCCCCGACGTTCTCGCACGCCAGGGTGATCGAGGTCTCCCTGACGCGGTACACGACGCCCTGCAGGACCGCGTCGCTCCCGGCATCACCCTTGGAAGGCTTCACGACAACAACGTCGTTGGCGTGGAACTTGTGGGCCGGCAGAGCGCTTGACGCGCTCTCTTCCCTCTTCGAGAGCTCCACCATGGAGTGGCCGAGCAGGCCGCCCTCCACATTTGTGATATAGAGCCCTTTGAGCACCCTGCCCCGCTCCACCGAGCGCCTTATTGACTCCGCGGTTTTCGACGCGAGCGACGCCAAGCTTTGCTCCTTCTCCGCGTCCTTCTCCAGGTCTAGGAGCTTCGCGGTCCTCTTGACGTACTCCTCGAGGGTCAGGGGACGGTACCCCTTGCGGCTAGACCCCCCGCCCTTCTCCTTCTTCTTCGGCTTCGCCTCCGCTCCCATCGCGCTCCCCTCGCCGACAGCTGGGCCCAAGCTCCCGGGTCAGGATTGTTGTTCGGATTTGGAAGTTGGCCAAATTAGGAGGCCAGGCCAGGGCAGCCAGCCAAGCCACCATCTTGGAGGCAGGGGAGGGCAGTCGAGGAGGACGTGCGCGTTCCCGAGTGGTCAGGTTGGGAGCGTTATGCTCGTGTCCTTCCTGAAGGGCGCCGTCGCCCTGGCCGTTATAAGGCGCGTCAGCACCTTCATTAAGAACTCGGACCTTCTGAGGGAGGAGAGAGAAGTGGACGGAAGCCGTCGTTGGAGAGATGAGGGCGAAAGGGAACTTGCCAGGCCAAGGATCGCGCAAGTGGTGGAGCGCAAGGGATCGGCGGGCACCGTGAACGGGCTAGACGAGGGCGCCAGCACGAGCGCCGTGCACGGCGGCGCGGAGGGCGAGCACGAGCGCTACGAGGGGCGTAGGGTGTCCGACGGCGCCCCGGGGTACGAGAGGAGGAGGAGGTCCTCCAAGGGCTCCAAATCGCCCGCGAAGAGGCTGCAGAGGACCTCGCCCAAGAGGATTAAGTTGAAGGAGCGGGAGAGGAGGGTCCAAGCGGCCCGGGACGGGGGCCCTGAGCACAGTGACGAGTTCGAGAGGGTCGGGGAGGCCTTCGAGGTGGACCGGGAGGTCGAGGAGGTCGTCGAGGAGTTCCTCGCGCCTTCTCCGCCCACGCCTGGCGAGACGGGGTACCACCCTCGGCGCCAAAACAAGGCCCAAACCCGCCCCTTCGACAGGGAGAACAGCCCCGAGGTGGTGAAGATCAAGGTGGACCTGCTGGAGTCCCTGAAGGGCAATCTGGAGAGCCTCAAGGAGAACCTGCAGGACACGGTGGACTCGGGCAATGGGGTGATGGGCCGCGGGGGAGCCGATGAGGTCGCCGCCGGGACGACGGGCGACCAGGACAGCCCAGGGGCGCAGGAGCTCAGCTTCAGCCTTCCCAGGCCCATCCCCAGGGAGGCCAAGGCCAGGGCAAGGGCCAGGAGGGCCTCCGCGCCCGCCTTTGAGTCCAAGGAGAGAGCGAGGCGGTCGTCCAACCCGCCTCGGCCAAGGGATCAGCCGAATTTGTCGCCGCAGGGCAACGGCGTGCGGCCGAGCACCTCGGAGTCCTCGGGGGCGAGGGAGCCCACGCCAGAGTCGCCTGAGCGTCCGCGCGCGCCCCGCCAGCCCTCCTCCGTGTCCGTCTCCGAGTCCCACGATGAGGCGGCGAGCGACGGGTACGAGTACGAGAATAGCGGCGAGGAGGCGAACACCTCGTCCCCTACGTACATCGTGCACGAGAAGCAGGTTTTGCCCATCGGTTACAGGAAGAAGAAGCAAAAGCTGCTCAAGGTTTCCACCGACTCGCCGGACTGGATGAAGAATCCGACGAAGACCCTCGGACGGGGGAGGAACGGTGGGAGGGCGGAGGACGACTTTCGCATACCGGGGGCCAAGACGCACGTCAAGTGCCGCTACGTCACTCAGGTCTCGGACAGCAGCCCGGACTGGTTCAGGACCAAGTTTGCGACTTCGCACTACCAGCCCGTGCGGGAGAATCCAGACCAGGGGGAATCCGGGACGTTGTCGCCGAGGAAGTTGACCTTTGCTGAGAGCAGGCCCCTGTGAGGTGATTGCGCGAGGGAGAGGGAGCAACAGCAATAATCAAAGGAGTTGAGTTGTAACCTTCTCGACTCCAAAGGCCAATGAGAAAAAATGATCGGGAATTTCAGGAAGAGCAACATTTTTCCGACTCAGATTTCTGGCGGGAACTCGCAATGTAAATCACCTTTAGGTACTTATTTGTATCGAGGTAATACTACAAGTGTCAGTGTTGTTCATCAAGGACCACCCACATTGTGTACTACAACTACACGATCAGACCAACATCTGGTCGCGAATATGTACATCGAAGCCGTTCCGATCGAGAACCAGCAACAGCTTGTGACTATTCAATGTTGTTGAAAGTGTTCCTTTGCAAAGTTTTCTTCCTGCAAAGGTTCAACAAAACATGAACAACCACTTTTTTATTTTTTTTTTTTAGTTGTCTCTCTCTCCTCCCTCGCTTCCCCACCAGACAGAAAACCAGCAGAATGGCGCAAGTCATCAACCACGAGGCTGTGAGGCCGACGTCCTAGGTGAAGACAATTCGTTTGACAAGTGTTTCCAAAAAAGCCAAAGAGAGTCCATAAAAAAAACAACAATAACCCCAAAAAGCTGATAAATTACAAGTCAAGTGCGTGTCCCTAGAGTACCAGGCCGCGGTCCCGGCTGTAGTCGCCCAGTAGGCGCCCAAATGAGATGATCACTAGGGCCGTGGCGATCACGGGCAGCGCGAGGAGCCACTTCAAAATCCGGTAGTAGCTCATATGGAAGCTGAGCGAGAACGAGTCGCTGAATCTCTTGCCGTGCCTGTCCTCCATGAGAATCTCTATCGTGGCCGTCGTCCTCGATCTCGGGCACGGAATTTCCATGGTGTACTCCCCGGGCACCTCAAAGGTGTTGGTCACCCCGACCACAGGGTTGGTTCCCGCATTCATGTCCTCGATCCCAACGCCCTTGAGCTTCAGGGTCACCTTGTAGGGTCCGTTCAGGCCCTTGGGATCCCCGGAGCTCGTCACCATGAGCTTGTCCCTAACCTCGAAAGACAGCGCGACCTTCTGGCCGCTCACGTCCCTCGGCACCCTGCTATCCACGGTGAAAGCGACGCTCTCCCTGTCGAGCTTTGTCGCGAAACCGTTCCCCTCATGGACCTGGGACGCCCACACCTTGAGCGGGTCGTGCCTCGACCTCGTCTTGAAGCAGTACACGTTGCCGTTCATTGTGGACACGAGGAGGTCCATGAAACCGTCGTTGTCCAGGTCATCGAAGAGCACCATGCTGTACGAGGTCTCGCCGATGTCCACGACGTCCGCGCAGCCCGTGGTCCCGTCCACGAGGTAGAGGAAGCCGTCAAAGGACATGGTCACAAGGTGAAGCCCGGGCTTGGCAGAGTCGTCGAGCTTGGCCAGCAGGACGGAGCTCATGATCATCGCGTTGGTCTGGTAGGACAGCACGACCCTCCCCGTCGCCCCGTCAAGCGCGAAGATCGTTCCTGACCCCGTGCCGATGACAACCTCCGTGGCGCCGTCCCCGTTGACGTCCCCCACAGTGGGGTTGTTGGCCACGAGGGATCCAAGGTGCCTTTCCCAGAGCTCAACTCCAGCGGCACTGAAGGCGGCCACGTTGCCCCTGCTGTCGCATGCAACGATCTCGAGCGCGCCGTCGTCGTTCACGTCCTCCACAACAACCTGGGCCTGCACCTCCCCCATCTGGACGGGCCACCCAGGCATGCTCGTGCCGTTCTGGTCGAGAACGTAGACGAATCCAACGCTCGTTCCAACAACAATCTCAGGCTTTCCGTCCGCGTTGAGGTCCGCCACGGTGGGCGAGCTGTACATGTAGGCCTGGAAGTTCACGTGGTGCGTGGATAGGTCCAGGTGGGTGTGCCACTTGACCTCGTGCGTGATGAGGTCAAACGCAAGAACGCCGCCCGCCAGATAGTTCCCGATGTCGACATCCTCTCCCAGCTCCTCCCTCCTCCCCGGATCCGCATAGACCTCGTGGTCGAAGAGGTAGGTGACCGCCACGACGAGGTCCTCGTACCCGTCGCCGTCAATGTCGACAACGGTCGGCGTGCAGAGTACGTGCGGGTCCACCGTGATGTAGTCCTCCGCCCGGCCCTCCGGGTGGTGGAATCCAATATCCTCGTAGTAATCCTCGTCCCAATCATCGTCGTAGTGGTCTCCGTACCTGTCCAGGTCCTCCCTGAAGGCCTCGTCGTCTCCGTAATCGTCGTACGCCTCGTCGTAGTCCTCCGCCCTCACCTCGTCGATGAACTCGTCCTCCTCGGCAAAGTCAAACTCGTCTTCCCCGCTCAGCAGTTGGAAGCTCTCCTCAGCCTCGTCAGACAGGGTGTTCTCCTTGAGGTTCGCGGGAAAGGCCGCGCGCTGGGCCTCGCGGACGTTGAACTGCATCAGACGTCGGCGCCCGCCCGGCCCGCCGGCTCCATCCTCTGGCTCCTCGGCGCGCACTTCCCTCTCCGCCGCGGGAACCTCCTCCTCTCCAGGGGTCATCAGCACCTCCCGAAGGAGCTCCTCCCCCGCTGAGTCTGAGACGTCCGGGTGGTCGTGGTCCACGTGGTCCGGCTTCAGGCCCACGTACCAGTCCTTGCGAAGCTCCAGGCCCGGCAGGTGCGCGTGAAGCAGCCTCTTGCCGCTGTCCGAGAAGCACACCACCTCGGCGCTGTAGGTCACGATGATGATGTCCGGCACGCCGTCGAAGTCGCAGTCCGCGACGACGGGGGAGTTGTGCAGTGTAGACTTGTGGTTCACGGGCCAGCCCGCCGCCTTGGCCCCGTTGAAGCCCTCCAGCACCTCCAGATAGTGCACGAACGAAGGAACCACCACGTCCTTATGGTTATCGCTGTACAGGTCGGCGACGATCGGGGTGGCGTATACGCTCGCGCTGACCTCCGTCATCCACGAGAGCTCCAGGTCTACGGGACAGCTTTCCGACCGAACCGGGTCCTCATCCTTGAAGGCGTCCTCGATGGTCCTGGCGTCCGCCGCGGTTCGGGTGAGGAACTTATTCGCCCCGACGTCGAAGACATCGTCGCTTGCGATGGGGTCGGACTCCTGGGCTGCGGCGAGGCCCGCGCACACCAGGACCGTCGCCACCACCCATGCGAGGAAGGACCGCCGGGGCTTCATCCTCCTCGGCCCCCCTCCTCTCTCTCGATCGAACACCTTTAGAAGTGCCTCGGCGATTTGCAATCCAAGGATCGCCTCAGAGGCGGATCGAGAAAGTCTGGAGGTTGTCGCCGCCAGAGGCGGGGCTTTGGGGGCGAGGAGAGCCTGCGTCTTTGGGCGAGGTCCCTCCAGAGAGATGAAGGGGGGCGGGACCACCTCCATGGATATCGACGACCCCGACGAGGGCCCCACTCAGGCCTCCAGAGCTGACTGGGGTGCCGTGTGGTCGGCATGGAACCAGCTGCACAGAGAAAACGCTGCTGAGCTCGACGTGCTCGGCGTCGTCGCTGCTCCCTCGGCGCGCGTCCCGTCGTCGTCCTCGAGCAGCCCGATCGATGTCATGTGCGATCTGGTTTGGAGGCATGGGCCCGCGGGGACCTTCGCCTCTGCCCTGGTGTTCAAGCCGGTTCTGACGCGAATCGCGAAGCATCTGTCGTCCACCTGCGACGCGCACGCGGACGCCCTCGACCTGCTTTGCGTGACTTCGGCCCTGCTCCTGTTGGCCGAGCTGCACCCCGCGGTGAAAACCATCGCGAGGAGGCACTGCTCGAGGCATGAGCTGGACTTTGGCGTGCCCGGCAAAGCCACTGGCGACGCTCGCGGGGAGTGGCTGCTGGACGCAGAACTGGCAAAGGCGGGGTACAGGGCCGCGCGGCTCGTTCGGAAGGCCTTGTCGGCCTTCCCTTGGAACTGGAGGTCCTACATCGGGCTCGTCAGGAGCGAGGACAAGCGCGCCAAGTGGTTTGCCTTGAACGCGTGCAGCCTTCTGTTTGGACTGCCGCGTGACACGAGGCGTCTGCAGCTTAATAGGTACTACACCATTCATGAGCGCCTGCACCACTACCTGGGCTGGAGGCTCGAGCAGAGGATGGTCAGCGGGGTCAGGTCGCGGGTTCTTTACTCGGACTCGGCGATTCAAGCGCAGGTCTGGAGCCTCACGAGGGAGCTCTTCATTCCCAACAACCTTGACGCGGCCACCATTTCGGGCGGGGGTAGGCCTGAAGAGGGTCACACCTACGTCAAGACGGCCACCTGCTGCGTCACGTACGCGTACGTCCTCGCCTCGCTGGACCAGAACCGTCCAACGATCCTTTGGGGCCCATCCGGCTGCGGCAAGTCTGCGCTGATGAAGTCCCTCAAGAGGCTGCGGCACCAGGACGACATGCTCACGGTTCACATGCACAAGAGCATGGACTCGCGGTCGCTCGTGGGCACCTATGTGTGCACATTCCAGGCAGGGGAGTTTCAGTGGAAGCAGGGCCCGCTGACGATTGCGGCGCTCAAGGGAAAGTGGCTTTGCATCGAGGAGATCAACGCGGCGCCCCAGGAGGCACTGGCCCTTCTGGCAAGCGTGGCGGAGTCCGGTCTGATCAGCGTCCCGGGGAGGGGGCTACTCAGGGCGAAACCAGGGTTCATGATCTTTGGCCTCTGCACGCAGGAGACGGGCTCCACAGCGAGCCTGTCCTACTGCGACAAGCACCTGCTGCGTAGGGTTTGGGCCTACCACGAGGTGCCCATGCACTCGGTTGAGGAGTCCGTGGACATCGCTCTCAGGCTCTACCCGTCCCTGCGGTGCATCTCCTCGAACCTGTCGTCCCTGTTCTCCTTCCTGACGCGGATCCTGCAGAAGGGCCTGAAGGATGACGCGGAAATTCAGCAGCTCATCCGAAGCGCAGGCTTGACGGCCGGTGAGGTCATCAGCAACTTGAGGTGCCCTTTCAACTTGCGGCACTTGCTCCAGCTGTGCGAGAGGTTGGTGCGATGCCACTCCGAGTGGGCGGCCGGGTCGACTGAAATTGCCCCGGAGTCCCTGCGGAAGATGGCGTTCTACCACACCGTGGACACTTTCTGCGGTGGGATCCGCCAAGAAGAGTTTGGCAGGAAGTTCTCAAGCATCTTCCTGCAGTTTTGGGGCCTTAGCTCGTATCACAAGGATGAATATGAGGTCTACAAGCCGGTGTTGGACATTGGAAAGACTGAGCTTTCCATCGGAAGGGCAAGCCTGCCCAAAGTCCTTGGTGCTGGTTCGGGCACAGGGCAAGACTCTGGCGGCGTGCCATTCGTTGCCACGGCACATTCTCTCAGGCTGCTTGAGAAGACGGCAATTTCGATACAGACGGAGGAGCCCATACTCTTGGTTGGAGAGACGGGAATCGGCAAGACGGCGTGCATCCAGCACTTGTCCAAGATCACGGGATCTGATCTGTTAGTTCTGAACATGAATCAGCAATCCGACAGCTCTGATCTGGTGGGAAGCTTTAGACCCGTGGAGTCGCACCTGTTGCTCATGCCGCTGCTCGTGTCCTTTCAGTCCTTGATTTCAAAAACGTGGCCCACTGGAAACAATCAAGACTTTTTCCGTCGGCTTCATTCGTATGCCCACAAGAAGAAGTGGATGAAGCTGATCCACGGATTCAAGCTGGCGCTGCAGAAGCTCACAAAGTCTGACACGCTGCTCGACATTGACACGGTGCAGTACCTGTCCTCCTACCTCACGGACAACAGCAGCGCGAGTCCTTCCGTGGCAAAGCGGGCTAAGATTGAGTCAAAGGCTGGCTTGACACAGGAAGTGCAGAAGGGATGGAGAGGATTTGTGGACGAGCTCTCAAAGGTTGAGGCTCAAGTGCTCTCTGACGTGAGCACAGGGAAGGCCAGCAAAGCCCACTTTTCCTTTTCCTTCATTGAAGGGATCTTGGTGCAAGCGATGAGAGAGGGGAAGTGGCTGCTCATCGATGAGATCAACCTTGCACCTAGCGAAGCCCTGGAGAAGCTCTTTGCGGTGCTGGATTCCAAGACCGGGACATTCTCCCTGACTGAGAGAGGGGACACCGAGACAATCCAGAGGCATCCGGGGTTCCGACTTTTTGCAGCAATGAATCCAGGCACAGATGCGGGAAAGAAGGAGCTCCCAGCAAATCTGCGAAGCAGGTTCACAGAGTTCTATGTGCCAGAATCGCTGGCGAGGGAGGACCTTGAGCATATTGTGAGATTTGCCTTCAAGAGCATGTCCGTGGACAATGCTCCCACAGCTGCTTTGGTTGACTTTTACCTTCACGCGAAACAGCAGTCCAAGGAAAGGCTCTACGACTGTGCGGGGCAAAAACCTCACTACAGCCTGAGAACACTGTGCAGGACACTCGAGTACATCTTGAAAGCGGTGCCAATTTACGGAATGAACAAGTCGACGAAGGATGGCATCTTCATGGCTTTCTTCACACAGCTAGACAAAGAATCAAGAGCATTCCTGAATCAGTACTTGCATTCAAAGCTCAGTTCTGCATTCACCGATGAGTACCACGAGAGGGCACTGGATTCCTCAGGCTCCTTTGTTCAGTTTGAGTCCTTCTTCCTCAAGAAGGGCCCCGTGGAAGTGAAGACCGAGGATGATCCGGAATTTGCCAAGTACATCGTCACCAAGTCGGTCAAACAGAGGCTTAGGGATGTCGCCAGGGCAATCTACTACCACAAGTCTCCAATTCTACTGCAAGGTCCCACTTCTGCAGGAAAGACATCCCTCATAAAGCACATTGCTTCCGCGACGGGCTACAAGTGCATCCGCATAAACAACCATGCTAATACTGACGTCCAGGAGTACACGGGAACCTACTCAACCGATAAGCACGGCAATATCAGGTTTCATGAGGGTCCGCTTGTCCAGGCGTTGAGAATGGGATATTGGGTGATTTTGGATGAGCTGAACCTCGCTCCCTCAGACGTTCTGGAGGCACTGAACAGGCTTCTGGACGACAACAGAGAGCTCTACGTGCCGGAGATTAACGAGACCATCAAGCCCCACGCAAACTTCATGCTGTTTGCCACTCAAAATCCAGCAGGAGCTTATGGGGGCCGCAAAACTCTATCTAGAGCGTTCAGGAATCGCTTCATCGAAATCTACGTCGACGACATTCCTGAGCAAGAGCTTCCCACAATTTTGGAGAAGAGCTGCTTGATCGCAGAGTCCCAAGCCAAGAGAATGGTACAGTCGTCGAAGAAGCTCAGGCAGCACAGGCAGAAGAGTGCGATCTTTGCGGGAAAGCACGGCTACATCACCCCGAGGGACTTGCTGAAGTGGGGTAATCGCTCGCAGAGGACGACTCTGCAAGAAATGTCTGACAACGGGTACACGCTTTTGGCAGAGCGTCTCAGAGACTCTGGGGAAAAGGTCATCGTGAAGAACATCTTGCAGAAGGAGTTCAAGTCGACCCTGAAGACAGAGAGTATGTACGACGACTATGTCGCGTCACTGCTCCGTGAAGCGGACGGGTCAGGCCGACTCGATAGCAAAATTTCAATGGGCAAGTCCATGCAGAGGCTTTTTGCTCTGATCCACAAGTGCTGGAGGAACGGAGAGCCCGTTTTGCTGGTTGGAGAGACCGGATGTGGCAAGACTACAGCGTGCCAGATGCTCGCCAGTCTTCAGCAAAAATACCTGCATATCTACAACTGCCACCAACATTCCGAGACTTCGGATTTTATTGGGAGCTACCGTCCCTCGAGGAACACCCAGCTTGCGACTGAGAAGTTTTTGCTGATTGCGAGGGAGCTTACTGGTGATGGGCATCCTGTGAGAGATCTATGCAACGACTTGGATGCGGTGCGCGCCGTCGCTGATTCAGATTGCTCGCTGGTGGACATGTCAAAAGCCTTTGCTTGTATTGAAGATGCCTTTGGCAAGCTCCCTGCGGAAGACAGCCAGAAGCTGTTTCCAAAGCTAGAGACGTTGCGAGAATGCCATGCCGAGATGAGAGTCCCTTTTGAGTGGGTTGATGGCCCTCTTGTCACTGCCATGAAAAACGGAGACTTTATCCTGGTCGATGAGCTCTCCCTTGCTGAGGATGCCGTGCTGGAGCGATTGAATTCAGTGCTGGAGGTCGGGGGGAGCGTCACACTGTCGGAAAAAGGCAGTGACGAGGTTGAAGAAATCATTCCAAGAGATGGATTCTTTCTTCTCGCGACCATGAACCCAGGTGGAGACTTTGGAAAGAGGGAGCTGTCTCCTGCTCTGCGCAACAGGCTCACTGAAATCTGGGTTCCTCCCATTGAGGACCTGGACGAGATACGGTCAATCATTAGCGGCAGGCTGCCATCCGGGCTAGTCCCTGACGAGGTGGTAGACGCGATGCTGGAAGTTTGGAAATTTCTCTTTGACAGTGCCTCAGAGAGTCTGGAGGGGCAAAAAAAGCAGTTTCTGTCCATCAGAGATCTCGTTGCTTGGGC
>Ga0160423_10000355_pt1 | contig 36894 bp, 33 predicted proteins | sample CRUFie14St8metaG_FD_108191 | JGI IMG/M metagenome (GOLD analysis project Ga0160423, IMG submission 108191) | Marine microbial communities from the Costa Rica Dome - CRUD Field 142mm St8 metaG | ecosystem: Environmental > Aquatic > Marine > Oceanic > Photic zone | place: Costa Rica: the Eastern...
CCATGTGATACCATCGCCCAAAAACATGACATCATGATGCGCACGCGAAAGTCACCTGACAATGCGCCATTTGAACGTGACTTTACAGAAGGTTCGTGAAATGTTGGGCTCATGATTGACTGGATTGCGCGTTACGTGGATCAGCAAAAGACTGCCTTGGACTCCATCCCCGCCGAAAGCATCGAGACCTGGGTGGCATGTGTCCGTGAAATATGGGTTCAGGAAAAGCAGCTCTTTGTCTTTGGCAACGGCGGCAGTGCTGCCAATGCCTCCCATTTTGTTACCGATCTGGGCAAAGGCTCCTCTGACAAACTAGGCAAGCGTTTCAAAGTTCTTTCACTCAATGACAACCTTCCCTGGATCACGGCCATTGGCAACGATTACGACTACGCTGATATTTACCGCCGCCAGTTGGAAAACTACGCTCAGCCGGGGGATCTAATGATGACCATGAGCGTCTCAGGCAATTCCCCCAACCTTCTGCAAGCAGCTCGATGGGCCAAGCAGCATCAGGTCAAGGTCCTGGCCATGGTCGGTGCCAAAAGAGGAGGCCTCGCGGAATTGGCAGACCATTTGATTGTGATCGAATCGGAGCATTATGGACGGGTTGAAGACGCTCACATGGGTATCTGCCACATGATTTGCTACGCGTTCATGGAAATCGAATCCCTGCAATAAGATCGGCTTCAGCCCCCTGCACCTACTCCATGCCCGTCAACGATCTCATCCGGCGCAAGCTTTCCCAATTACCGCACAAGCCGGGTGTGTATTTGATGAAAGACCGTTTCGGGACGGTGATCTACATCGGAAAGGCCACCAGCCTTCGCAAGCGAGTCAGTCAGTATTTTCACCCTTCAAGGCGCCAGCGCTGGGACATGAAATTCAATGCTCTGGTGGATGCCATTGAAGACTTTGACGTGCATCAGGTCAGGAGTGAACCGGACGCCCTTTTACTCGAAGGCAAGCTGATCAAGGAATTCAAACCGCGTTACAACATCAGTTTCAAGGACGACAAGCGCTTTCTCCTCCTCAAGGTCAACCTAAAGGATTCGATACCAAGATTCACCCTTACGCGACTCCGGCAAGACGATGGTGCTCTTTACTATGGGCCCTTTGCCAGCTCAGGAGCCATTCGCCGGACCATGACCATGGTTCGACAGAAGTTCAGCCTGAGGGGCTGTCGCCCCCTGAACCCGGGGCCGGCTGATTACAAGCATTGCCTTTACGGTCACCTCAAGCACTGCACCGCACCCTGCATTGAGAACGTCACCCGAGAAGCATATCTTCAACAAGTCCAGGCTGCCTGTGACTTTTTGGAGGGACAATCCGAGGAAATCCAACAAGACATCCGCTCCATGATGGAGGAGGCAGCTGCCAGAGAAGATTTTGAAAAGGCGGCTGCTCTGCGGGACACTCTCAAGGACCTGGAGCGTGCTACACAAAAAACAGGCAAATTTCAAAGGTTGCCCTATACCCTCCCCATTGCCATTGATCCTGACAAAGATGTCGCTGAGTTGCAAAAAGTGCTGAACCTGCCACAACTGCCGCGCCGCATCGAAGGATACGACATTTCCAACATCAGCGGAACCTTCAAGGTCGCCTCCATGGTATGCTTTACCGAAGGCCGCCCCGATCGCCAGCAATACCGGCGGTTTCGCATGAAAACGGTCAAGGGACAGGATGACTTTGCCTGCATGGCAGAGACCATACGACGGCGCTACAGCCGTCTTCTGAAAGAGGTTCGGCAGAAGGCCTCCGTGGAAGGAGAAGGCCAGGCAACAGACCCCAAAAAGAACTTTCCGGATTTAATCCTTATCGATGGTGGAAAAGGACAGTTAAGCGCTGCATGCCGCGAACTTGCGGTTTTGAAGTTGAGCCATATTCCCATCATTGGTCTGGCCAAAGAATTTGAGGAAATCCATCTTCCAGATCAAGATAACCCCATACGATTGGGCACGAGGTCCGGGGCCCTCAAACTCCTTCAGAGGGTTCGGGATGAGTCCCACCGCTTTGCCAACACCTTCAATGCCCAACTACGTCTCAAGAAAATATCCGAGAGCCTGCTGGATGAATTCCCCGGTATGGGCTCTGTTCGCAAAGCAGCGCTTCTCAAGCACTTTGGATCGGTTCAAAGACTGAAGGTCGCTTCCCTCGAGGCCATTGCCTCAGTGCCTGGATTCGGGCTCAAGACCGCTGAGAAGCTCAAGGTATTTCTCGCAGCTCGCTGAGTTCCTTGGGCCTTTTGAATTTTGGGCCTTTTGAATTTTTTGGATCCTCTGGACTGAAAGAAACGCTCAGGGCCAGATCCATCTGAGATCAGGGCTTGGCGCCCAACACTGGAGTCTCCCCAGCTGCCATCTTCATGGCACTTTCAGTATCGTCTGGCAAGGGACGCACCTGAATATTCTTGTAGTGAACCACACTTCCAGGATCGTGTTGCTGCAGAGCCAGGTGTCCCTCTTTCCACGTATGCTTTTCATCCACAAAATCGACAACCACCTTGTCGTTTACCTTGATGATCACTCGATTACCGATAGCAATGATGTGCTGGGTCCACCAGGTGTCATCTTCGATGAGCTGTTCACCAATTTTGACGAAGTTATACAGGGAGCCGGTGCGTTGAGGATCCGAACTGGTGTTCTCTACCTGGGCCTCATATCCTTTGGGCCATCCCCCACCCAACTGTGCCCTGAAATACATACCGCTGTTGCCTTTGTGACTCAATTTCACGGTCGCCTTGAACTCCATGTTGCGATAGGTGTTCGGGCTGAACAAATGACTGCGCGCCCCCTTCCCGACCAACAAACCTTCCTCATCAATACTCCAGGCGTGCGGATCGAACGTCATCCAGCCGCTAAGGCTTTTCCCATCCATCAGTGAAATCCACCCTTTGGCATCCGGAACAAGAGGCGTCGCCTTTCCAGCAATGGTTTGCGCCTTCGATGAAACGATGGATCCCATGAGAGCCAGTATGAGGCAAAAGGGTCTAAAAAGGTTTAGGAACAGGTTCATATCTATGAAAAATTACTCGAAATCAAACGCGTTGACAATAGGATTAGAGAGCGTCTCCAAGGGGGAAGGCATTGCCATTTATGAAACGATTTCGAAGTCCTGGCAGCTTGCAAAGCTGGTGCTTGAAAAAAAGGTTGGAAAACAACCCCATCGCGCTGGTTCCGACCATGGGTTTTCTCCATGCGGGCCATGTATCACTGATTCGCAAGGCGAGGAAGACAGCCGGCCCCACGGGAATCGTCATCGTCACCCTTTATGTCAATCCGACTCAATTTAGCCAAGGTGAGGATTTCGATGCTTACCCCCGTGATCTCAAAAGGGATCTGGCCATCTGCCAATCAGAGGGAGTGAATGCCGTATTCACACCTTCCCATGCATCCATGTATGCCTCACCCTACAGCACCTATGTCAATGAAACCCTTCTCTCCAGGCAATGGGAGGGCATCCAACGCCCATCGCATTTCAAAGGGGTCACGACGATCGTTTCCAAATTATTCTTGTTGACCCAACCCCATGTGGCCGTTTTTGGTGAAAAGGATTTCCAGCAGGCCATGATCATCCGACAAATGACTCGCGATCTCCACTTCCCGATCCGTATCCTCCTGGGGGCTACCCTTCGGGAAAAGGACGGCCTTGCCATGAGCTCGCGCAATGCCTACTTGACCGAAAACCAACGTGACCAGGCCAAGGTTCTTTACCAAATGATTCGACTGACCAGGAAGGAGTTACGTCTAGATCCCCACCGGAAATGGACATCTTCCAGGCTCGGTTCAGCAACGCAAAAACTGCTTCAAGCAACGCCATTGATTCGACTCGACTACATGGCTTTCGTGGACCCCCAAACCCTTCAACAGGCCAAAACCATCCGGAAAGGCACCCGTATGCTCCTTGCCGCCTATGCAGGTAAGACACGCTTGATTGACAATGGATCCCTTTAAACCCATGAACCTTTGAAATGAGCCAGATTTCCGAAAAACACACTGAGGACCGTTTTTTTGATTTTCTCATTCTGGGAAGTGGTATCGCCGGTTTGACCTGTGCCCTTCAACTCGCAAAAAGAGGTCGAGTCGCCATCGTCACCAAAAAGCAAAAAGCCGAGTCCAATACCAACTATGCCCAAGGTGGCATTGCTGCCGTCACCAGCCAGGAGGATAGCTTTGAAAAGCATGTTCAGGATACGTGCAAAGCTGGAGCAGGACTTTGCCGGGAGGAAGTAGTTAGAACCATTGTCTCGGAGGGGCCGGAGAGAATTGCCTCCCTGATCGCATTGGGGCTTTCCTTCAGTGAAAGGGAAATTCCTGACTCAGGCGGCGTCAGAGAATGGGACCTCGGCAAAGAAGGTGGCCACTCCAAAAGACGCATCCTTCACTGCAAGGACATAACTGGCAAAGTGATTGAGCAGGCGCTTCTCACTGCCATTGCGGAGGATCCCAACATTGAAGTGCTGGAGGATCACTTTGCCATCGATTTGATCACCTCGGAAAAAGCATCCCTCCCGGGCGAATCCCACTGCCTGGGCGCCTATGTGCTCAATGTCCTGACGGGGAAAGTTGAAGCCATCGGTTCGTCTTTTGTCATCCTAGCCACTGGCGGTTGCGGTAAGGTTTACCTGTATACCACCAATCCGGACATCGCCACCGGCGACGGCGTCGCCATGGCGGCACGATCGGGGGTTCCCATCGCGAACATGGAATTCATTCAATTCCACCCAACGTGTCTTTTTCACCCAAAGGCAAAAACCTTCCTCATCACCGAGGCCTTGCGGGGAGAAGGAGGCATCCTCAAAGACCTGGATGGCCTTCCATTCATGAAGGCCTATCACCCCATGGAGTCCTTGGCTCCACGCGATATCGTGGCCCGCGCAATTGACACGGAAATGAAAAAATCTGGAGCCGACCATGTTTTTCTGGATATCACCCACAAACCGGCCCCTTTCATTATCGATCGCTTTCCAAATATCTATCAAACCTGCCTGCGCTACGGAATCGACATCACCAAAGAGCCCATACCTGTCGTTCCTGCGGCCCACTATCAATGTGGCGGAGTGGTCACCAACATGGATGGCAAAACCACCTTGCCTGGCCTCTACGCCATTGGTGAAGTCGCCTGCACGGGACTGCATGGAGCCAATCGGCTGGCCAGCAACTCACTCTTGGAAGCTTTGGTTCTCTCCAACCGTTGCGCCCAAAGCATCCTGAAAAGCTCTGAGGGTTCCGTCAGGAACCAGAGCTACCTTCCCAAGTGGCAATCCGGCACGGCACAGGAACCGGAAGAGCGTATCGTCATCAGCCACAACTGGGATGAAATCCGGCGCATGATGTGGGATTACGTCGGGATCGTCCGTTCCGATGAACGACTGCTTAGGGCTCAGAAGCGGATTCAAAACCTCCAAAGCGAAATCCACGAATGCTATTGGAATTTCACACTCACACCCGATCTACTGGAGTTACGGAACCTTGCTCTGGTTGCGTCCCTTATCATCAACTCAGCGCTGACTCGGAAAGAAAGCAGAGGGCTTCATTTCAACATGGATTACCCAGATCCAGAAGAGACCTTTGCTCACAAGGATACGACCCTTACACTATGAATAAAGTGCATCGCACGAGAGCGATAGGTCTTTAAGCCCCACTAAAAACCGATCAAATTGCGATTGCACTCCAGAATATGGGGGTAACGTTTGGCTTCGATTTGATAGTAGGCCTTCAGCAAATCCACCTCCAATCCAATGGCTTCCCTGATCTGTCCCAATGGCTGATCGAGAAAGGAATCGAAATCCACATCCGCCAGAGGCTGACAATCGGAGACATAAGCCAGCCGCACCGCATCCCTATACACCTGCAGGTCCTCGGAAGTAAACCGATACCCCTTCGGATAAAAATATTGGGTCACCAATGAAAAAAGCCTTTCCTCCGTCGTAGTAACCCGGTTCGTACTTCCCATGGTGAAACCGATGACAAAAGCTTCATCCTTGATCATGACCCCACGCCCCAGAAGGATGTGGATAAAATCATGAGTTTGCAAATCGGTGGATCCGTGAAAAATGTCGATTCCCGGCAAATCAAACTTTGGATTTTCAACCATTTGAATGATCAGCGGGATATCCTCCTGCTTTAATCCAAAGGCAAGGAGTTCCGTGTAGGCCTCCCTGAGTGTACGTTTTTCCTGACTCAGTGGAACAAACCATTCTTCGACAGAGTGCGCAGAATCCATACCTTCATCGAAAGAAATATTCCACTTCAGCACAAGCCAAGAGCGGATTTTTTGCTAGGTATTCAAAGAAAAAAAACACCATCATACAATCGGTAGCGGGGGCCTCCAAATCAACACTCAAATACACTCAGTCTTCGCAATGTCTTTGCTGCAGCTTGTCTGGGCAGTCTTTGAGACGTCGGCTGATATCCACCACATGTTCGTTCTCTGCCGCATCCTCGACGACAATGTTCAACTCGCGGATCAAATTGGCCATTTCGAAAACCATCCCGAGGTGCACACTTAGGTTCTCGCACTGCTCGCCCCCTTCCCACGCCCGCGCTTGCTTCGATGCAGATTTCCATAGCGCTCCTTCACAAAAGTCTCCACATGCTTGGCGCGAACATCGCCCTTGCCATGCCCGGAAATAAAGTCCCTTCCTACTCGCTCTATGTCGTGCTCAGGCACTTTCATCAAAGCCCGGAGTTGCGATTCGTTCTTGGGCTGAGGAATCCCATCGACGCCCTTGAGCAGTTCATAGCGCTTTCTGGCACTGATGAGTTGATAGCTTCAAATTCGGCTGAAACCCCAACGATCCTCACAATAATCTGTGAAGGTAGCATATTGAACGAGATAGAGACGCGCACTTTGTATGCGCGCCAAAGCCATTCCAACGGGGTGAAAGTCTTTGGCTCCACAGCTAATTACCCTTTCGCAGGATCGAAAATCTGCCTCCTCAGCTTGAGTCACCCCATAGACCATGACCTAAGCCTTGCGATAATGGGGGGGATGAGATAGGGAGGCCAATGGAGCAACGATGGCGATGTCATTCATGACGTGCGTGTAGTTAGGTTAATTTAGGATTTCGATATGGTTGAACCCCTTAGTGTACCCGGGATGCCATCTTATGAAGCGAAAGGCTCCACAATAGGTTAAAGGTTTTTCAAAAAAACGCCTTTCTTATTAGTTTTTAAAGCTCGTGTCCTTGTGGAAACCGCATGCCGAAATTTGACAAGCCTGCTTCGCTGGACGGAAACAAAAAAGCACCAACGGAAGTTAGCTTACAAATCTCCTTATTGATTCCTAATAATTGACTTAGAACTTTTCACACACGCTTATGGAAGACTCCTATACCCCAACACGAGCCATCGATGACTCTCTTTGTCGAATTCCGTTGTCCATTTTTTTAACAAACAAAAACACTTTTGAGTAATCTTTAATAAACACGAATAAAAGGAATTAACTGGGATCCCTGTCCAAATAAACCGTGAAGAGACAAGGCAAAGAAGGCTCCGGGGCATCCTACAGGATACCTTGAGGGATGGTTCAGCCCCGAAGTCAAAGGGATCATCCGAGGCCGGAGGCCTTTTCAGGCATCCTAACGACATGATGCAGGGTGGTTTTTGAGTCGCGAACGTTGTTTCAGCAACGTTGGGCGGATCATTCCAGAACGTCGCTGAGTTTTTTCAAAAACCTTTGGTTTTGTGCCTGCGTGCCCACACTCACCCGAACCCAGGACGGAAGCTGATAGCCATCCATGGGGCGCACAATGATGCCTTGCCGCTGCATCGCTTGAAAAACCTCCTTGCCCTGACCCACCCTCACTAAGACAAAGTTGGCCGAGGAGGGCACAAAGGAGAGTCCCATGGCAAGAACCCCCTCCTGGAGTTGAGTCAGTCCTTCACGATTGACTTGGCGGCTTCGTTCCAAATGTTCCTGGTCATCCAGAGCAGCCAGCGCCCCAGACTGAGCCATGCTGTTGGCATTGAAAGGTTGCCTCACCTTCTCCATGGCAGCGACCAAGGACGTTGAGGCCATACCATAGCCGAGGCGGCATCCAGCCAAGCCATAGATTTTTGAAAAGGTGCGCATCAGCAGCAGATTGGGCATGGCACCTGATCGCACGACTTCAACAAAATCAGCCGCATCTTCTAAATACTCAACATAGGCTTCATCCAAAACCACAAGGACGTGCGATGGTATCTGACTGACAAAAGTTCTGAGGGCTTCAGCATTCACCAACGTGCCGGTTGGGTTATTCGGATTGGCTACAAAAACAGCCTTGGTAGAGGCATCCACTGCTTGAAGCATTCCCTCCAGGTCATGGCCAAAATCGGTCGCAGGAACAATCTTGCTCTGGGCCCCGAACATCGCCGCCACGATTGGGTAAATGGCAAAGCAATATTGGGAAACCACAATGTTGGAACGGTTGTCCAACAGCACATGCCCGATCCACTCAATCAATTCATTGGATCCATTGCTCAAAATGATTTGAGATCGTTGGAGTTGGTGCAAGGCCGCCAGTTTCTCCTTCAAGTAATAACCGTTGCCATCCGGATACAGATGAGCACTTTCAGCTGCTTTTTTCATGGCCATTACTGCTTTGGGAGATGGCCCCAGGGGGTTTTCATTGGATGCGAGTTTGGTGACTCGATCAAAAGGGATGCCCAGCCCACGAGCGACCTCCTCAAGCGGGCGGCCAGGCTGATAAACGGGTAAAGTGGCAAGGTGCGAGTGCAACGGTAATGCTTTGTGTTCCATCTTCAGATTTTTGAACTTTAACGTATGGTCTTATCGACGATTTCCCCAACATTGACATGGGCTTTGACCAAATCGCGAATAAGGGCAATTTTGGCTGCGTCCCCAGGACGTGTTTTGACAATCAAATCATGAACGGTTGATGCCACCTGATAACTGTTTTGCGAGGTCAAAAAGACGGGGTAGGACATGCCGCCTATGATATCCATCACACGACTGGAGGGAGTGAGATCATCGGTCAGGATCATACCGGATAATTTAGTCGGTAAGCCTGATTCTCCAGGCGCGGCAGCCGCTTGAATCAAATCTTCCCGATCGGCAGGGACTATCATCAGGGAGCCTGGCTTAAAATATTTTCTGGCATTAGGTGCACTCATGGCAGCGACAACCACATTGTCGATAATGTTGTGGATTTCTTTGGAGGAATTGAGTTGCGTAACCTCAATCGCATCTTTTATCAATTCCATGGTGGGGCTGGAAAGCATGCTTTGATGAGGAATGACTCCCAACAAATGAAGGCCACGTCGCTCAAGACCCTTGCGTGCAAACTCGGTAATGTATTCGATTTTTTGCTGCATCACCTTATTGAGAATCACACCGATGATTTCCACCCCGTCACGCTCAAAAAGGGCCTGATTGAGCGCAATCTCGTCAATGGGTCGACCGATTCCCCCTTGAGTGACTAAAATAACCTTTGCATTTAGCACCTTGGCTACCCGAGCATTGGACAAGTCGAACACCGACCCCACTCCGGCGTGGCCCGTACCCTCGCACACCACAAAATCCTTTTCCCAAGCCACTCGATCAAACGCCTGTTGCACTCTCATGACCAATTGATCATTGTTGGCTGAGTTGAGGTATTTTTTGGTAAAGTCGGAGGCTACCGCAATGGGGCTCATTTCAGGCAATGGGCAGTTCAGTCCATAAACCTTATCCATGAGGAAGGAGTCTTCATCGATCTTATGTTGTTCCACATCGACAAACCTTTGCCCCACAGGTTTGATAAATCCGACTCTTGGATAGTATTTTTTGAGGGCAGACAGCAATCCCAAAGAGGTGGTTGTTTTACCGTCGTTTTGCCTGGTGGCTGCAATAAACAGCCTTGGAGTAACGATATTCTTCATCAAAGAACAAAATGGATTGCAGGTGTCGCTAGGGTCATTATGAATCCCTTGTATCGCCTGGTAGAACTTGTCCGGCTCCCGGAAAAAGAGCCTCATATTCGATGGATTGCAACCCCACAATAGCCGCCACTCCCAGCACGTCATGCGCGTTGGAACCCCGTGAAACATCCGCAGCAGGGCGATCAATCCCTAGGAGAATCTGACCATAGGCGTTGGCCCTGGCAATGTGTTTAAGCAACTTGCTTGCAATATTTCCGGCGTTCAAATCGGGAAAGATCAATACATTGGCGCGCCCGGCAACATGCGATTTCAAGTCCTTGAGGGCTGCCACGTCAGGGACTAGGGCTGCATCTACTTGAATTTCGCCATCAAATTGTGCTTGTAGCCCGATCTCTCGGGAACGGGCCGCGGCCAATTCAGTCGCTTTTTTGACTTTGATCACACTTTCGTGACGGGCACTTCCATGGGTGGAATAGGAGAGCATGGCAATGCGTGGTTCCACTCCAAGCAGGTGCTTGGCAAGATGCCCGGTGGAACAAGCTATTTCCGCCAACTGTTCCGCACTGGGATCAGGAATGACCCCGCAATCGGCGAAAAAAAGGACCCCATTATCCCCAAATCGAGTGTCATCCACTTCCAGTATCATGCAACTGGAAGCCGCTGCATGATGAGGAGCCATTTTAATGATGCGAAAAAGGGGCCGAAGCACGTCTCCGGAGAATTCCGAGGTTCCTGAGACCAGTCCATCCGCTTGATGCATGGCCACCATCATCGACCCGTAATAATTCGGATCCAGCAGAGCTCGCTTTGCCTCTTCAGGGTTGATTCCCTTGTCTTTCCTGAGCTGCAGATAACGTTCAACAAAGGAGTCCAGGTCCTCACTACGTACCGGGTCGATCAGGCGGATCCCATTAAGAGATAACCCCAAAGCCGAAGCAGCGTCCTTGATTCGGGTACGATCTCCAAGAAGAATGGGCACACCAAGACGCAAGGCTTGGAATTGTCGAGCCGCCTGAAGAACCCGAGGTTCCTGTCCCTCAGGAAAGACGATCCGCTTCGGATGTCGCTGTAGCTGCTCTATGATGGAACCGATGAACCGCATGGTTAAGTACTAGCCGACTTGAAAATTATTTCAACAGGCATCGAAGAGGAAAACCCACGATACCCCCATTATGGACGCGCCGAATGAAGCAAGCGCCCATACAGCTGGTGGATCGACTCGACCATGGATTCGGTCGAAAAGCGCTCTTGAACCCATTGGCATCCTCGTTGGCCAAGGGTCTTTTTTGTCTCAGGGTTGGTAGCCAGCTCCACCAATGCCTTGAGCAATGCTGAGGGATCTCCCGGTGGGACCAGATATCCCGTCTGACCAGGTAGGCATACCTCGGGAGCTCCATCCAGCGGATACGCAATAACCGGCTTCCCGGCAGCCATCGCTTGCGGAAGGGCTCTTGGGAGGCCTTCACGAAAGGACAAATGGACCAGGACATCCATGGCCCCCATGAGTGGAGCGACTTCCTCAGGACTCACCAGCCCCGTAAAGACCACCCGATGCCGCAGCCCCATGGCATGCAGCTGATCTTCGAACGCATCCCGAAGCGGTCCACCACCCACCAAAAGCAATTTGGTTTGAGGGATTTTTTCAATCAGCTCCGGGAGGACCTCGAACAACTCCTTGTGACCTTTCAAATCAAAAAGTCGTGCCACCTTACCAATCACAAAATCGCCCTCCTCCAACCCCAACTTGTGACGCAACTCCTTGGAAAGATGGCTTTGGAGAAAAGGCTTCAAATCAAAGCCGCTAGGAATGGTGGAATAGCGTTTCGGGGTTCCTATGCCGGCGGCAAGGTATTGCCTGCACATGGCCTGGGCAACACCGATAAAATGATCCGTGCAGGCTCCGGCGATTTTTTCGGCGGCCGTGAAACATAGATTGGACAAGCTGCCCTGAAATTCTCCAAACGAGGGACCGTGAATGGTGTGGATAATACAAGGCACCCCTGCCCGACGAGCTGCCAGCCTCCCGAGAATTCCCGCCTTACCGCTGTGTGTATGAACCACGTTGGGACGATCTCGTTTGAAACGGCGGTAGAGGGCTTCAAAAGCTAGGGCGTCTTTGAATGGTGATACCTCCCTGACAAGATTCGGCTCGATACTCAAGGCATTAGGAACCTCATCAAAAAGATGTTCCAAAGAGCCCTCAGGCAACGTGGGATCCGTCGGACCAGAAACCAGATCAACCTGCTCCCACTGAGATTTGGCCCGAAGACCCAGAACCGTTTGAATGGTGTTTTCCTGGGCTCCCCCGACAATCAGCCGAGTGATCAGATGGGTAATGCGCATGGGCGCTGGCTCTCCGGTTTCAGGGCGACTTGAGTTTTTCCAATGCAGCGGAAACCTCCTGAAATTCATCGGTCTCGGGTGGAGCGTTCTTCAGGTAGGCCTCGTAGTAACCGATGGCTGTCTCGTTGTCACCCTGGTTTTTGGCAATCTCAGCAAGGCCGTAAAACACAGCATGATTGGGCTCCGAGCTGAGCGATTCCAAAATTTGGTAATCGGCGCGAGCCTTATCATAAGACTGCTGTCGAAGATAACAAATGGCACGGTTCAGAAGAAAAATTCGGTTGTCCGGGCTGAGTTCCAGGGCTTGATTGAGTGAAGGCATGGCGTCCTCGAATCGATCCTGCCGCATCAGTGCTACTGCCTTGGTCTGGAGAGCATTCAAAGAGCGACTATTGGTCGATAACCATTGGTCACAAAGTTCAGCGGTTTCCTGGTAGCGTTCAGTGAAGAAATACACCTGCGCAAGAGTATCCAGAATGGTTTCTGATTTGGGGAAAGCCTTCCGTCCTTGCAATAAAACGGATTCTGCCAGTTGGTGCGATTGGGTTGCAGCATCCTCGTCTCCAGCGGCAAGAAAACGATTGCCTTGACCGAAGAGTGAGAGCCCCTCCAAGCGCACCATTTCCGCATCCTGAGCCGGCTCAAGAATCAGGCCAGACGCCTTCATCTCCTGGAGAAACGAAAAGGTATTGTCCGGGAATCCCAAAGTGAGCAAGGCACTGGCCTTCGCAAGAGCATATTTGGCATTTTGTGAACTCAAACCATGGGCAGCATCAAACCGATCCACTGCCTGTCTGAAATTTCCGCCGGAAAACAACTGAGCGCCCAGATTGTAATGAAATCGAGGCGCATTGACTTCGCCAATGGCCTTGAGCATCAGATCCACGCTACGATAGGTCGCAATCCATTCCGTCCACTCCTTGTCGGTGATGACATCCTCCAAGGATTCCCCTTTGGCAATGAGGGACTGAATTTCGAGGTTGGCCTTGGTTGATGCCAAGTCCGGAGCGTAGCGCAATGCCTGATTAAATAAACGACCAGACAGCTCGGCATATCCAAGCCGCTGAAGTTTTGCTGCTTGGTTATTGAGTTCTACAGCCACCATCCCCCCCAGGAGCTCGGAGGTTCTTTCCCCCCCTTCAACGCCCGCGGCAAGGTAGGGAAGCTCTTGATCGAATGCCTCCCAAAAATCCATGATCTTTTGGACGGCCGCCTCATTCGGTTCAGGAGGCAAAGGCTGCGGATCATCGGATTGGTAGGCCCTGAGCTGGGATACCATGCCGTAACTCTCCGGATACAGGTATTCAAAATAAACCCCAAAGCTCGATTGAGCATAGAACACCGGATAGCTTTGAATGAGTCCTGCAAGCACGTTCAAGATAGAGCCAAGGTCAATGGTAGCAGGTATCTTGTCTTCAGAAAGATCCTGAGCCCAAACTGCCGCGAGTCGGGAGCGAATCCAGGCTTGATAAAATGGATTGGACAACACCGAAGTATCCACAAGACTAATCTCCTTCATGTTGTGAGTTGGACTCATACTCAGCCCCATCATCGTAAGCAACCCTCTAATACTGTCATCCACGAAAAGGATGGACTTGCCTGTCGGCAGATCCTCCACTTGCTTGGAAGCAAAGGTCTCCAGCATTGGGCCATTGCGTAATTTGATAGATGGATAGTTTTTAATGAACAAAGCCATAGGCACGCCCGCTGCAGCTATCCATACCAAGCCTCTGAAGAGGGGATTGAGAAAAGTTCCACCGCCTTGGCGATGTTTGCGCCTGGAAGCTGAGCGCTCAGGCAAAGGCCCGAAAACCAGCATGACATAACCTGCATAATAGCCGATTGCCAAGGCACTCAAGTAATAGAAAGAGAGAAAGGACAGGCCCATACCACGTTCCCTTGGGCTGAAAGGCGGGTCAAACATCACCCAGAGGCAGATTCCAAGAAAAACCAGATGAACGATCTTGAACATCAAATTTTGCACCATGGCCCCGGCAGCACTGGTATCACCCAACGTGGAAGGCCAGCGAATACTCATCGCAATCACAGGCAACAGCGAATAAAGACTCAAGACAACCACCAATGATTTAGGAAAATTGGCTAAGATATTTTTTTGACTACCCAATTGCAGCGTAAGGTAATCGACAAACCCTGAGGCCTGGGGATAGGAAGAAACGATCCAGAACGGAATCAAGAAATACAAAGCCAGCCCCAAAGCCCCTAAAAGAAGCATGCGTCCGAGAAAACCCAGTGAAAGTTGACCAAGGCCGCGGACCCAAATCAGCGCGACGGCAAACAACGGGAAGTAACCGATCATCGCCCAGTTGTTTGTGATCGAAACGCCATAAAGCAATGCAAAAGCGTTCAACCATTTTTCGGATCTTACAATGCGGTATTCGAGGAGGGCTCGAACGGCAAAGGAAAACATGAGCAGATCGATCATTTCACCCGTCAGGGCAGTGGCGTGCTCCCAAAAGGTCAGTTGCAACAAGCAGGTAAGGGTTGCAAACACAGGCGGAAGCCAAGCCCAAGGAAGGGTCAGCAGAGAATAATCACTTTGCTCACGCACTCGTTGATCACGGGTCCGATCGTGAGGAAGGAGCGACACCGACCGAGCCAATTGATAGACGACCAAAGCGGAAATGAAAACGGTCAGAAAGTTCAGCGTGGAAGGCTGTAAATTTGCAGGGACCCACCACTGAATGGGCAAAGTCATCAAAAATTGAACGGGGGCGTTCACCTTGGGCGACCAATCCCATCCAGTTACCTTGCCCACCTCGACCAAACTGTCCAAAGTCACGGACTGGGACATGGTCGCCCATCCGACCAAAAAGGCCACACAGAACATAACCCATGGCAGCTTTTTTTGAAGAAAGCCCAATGGTGATAGTGAATCGTGATCGCTCATGGTATCTTCAGAGCAAAAACCAAGAAGGGTTCCATGGCAAGGCTATCTTGTCTTCATCGTGGGCTGAAGGTTCGATCCTTGTGGGGCCATGTGTTCACCTGTCGATAGGGACCAACCAAGTAGGAACGCCTCCACCAGCTGTCCAAGATCCTCACTGTAGCCACCCTCGAGAATGGCAAAGGCCGGACAAGGCAACAAGGCCACCTGCTCACCGATCCAAAGATAGTCCTCTATCTCGAGGGATTCCTGAGCAAGAGGATCCAGACGATAGGCGTCGAAGCCAGCAGAGACCCCTACCAAATCGGGTTGAAATGCGTGCACATCTTCCATAGCCCTTAGCAGAGCCTTTCGGTGATCTTTTGCTTTCGTCTGGGGCCTGATGGGATAGTTCCGGGCATTGGGAGGACGATGCACCAGCCCTGTTCCTGGATAACAAGGAGACTGGTGGACTGAAACGAAGAGGGTTTCTGGGCATCCAAGAAGCATTTCCTCGGTTCCATTGCCATGATGCACATCAAAATCAAAGACAGCCACCCGAAGACCTTTTTGGTGAACAGCCTCCAAAACGGCGATCCCCATCGAGTTGAAATAACAAAAACCCATGGCCCTTTCCGGTGTCGCATGATGCCCCGGAGGCCTGAGCAAACTGAAGGCCTTCTTCCCACCAGTGGCATGCGTCATGGCATCCGTGGCACCCCCAGCCGCTCGAAGAGCGTGATGATAGATACCCTCGTGGCTTGGGGTATCCTCATCAAAAGCTTGTTTTTGAGTCGCAACCGCATCGTGGTGAGCAAGCCGATGCGCCTGAAGGATGGTTTCCCTTGGAGCCAGTCGGGGGGCATGCCATTCAAAAGAAATCCTTGTCTGTTCGCGCAATCGGGCAGCACTGCTCAGGACGCGCTGGGGGCGCTCTGGGTGTCCGGAGGCAGCATAAGTGGCACATTGCTCATCATAAATAAGAACAACGGGATCACCCATGGAAGCCATTCTGGCACTCATTTCAGATATTCACCAACCAAAATGGAGTTCAGCGCCTAGAGAATGCAGTTTATTTTCCTGCTGGAAGTTCCATCCCATTGAGGTTTAATCGGGTCTGTTCATGATGGTTCCAGATAGAGATCGATTCATCGACATGGCCCGGGAGGGTAACATGATTGCGGTCAGCAAAACAATTCTTGCTGATTTTGAAACCCCCGTTTCGGCCTATCAAAAGCTTCGTGGAAAGGGGGAATCCTTCCTTTTTGAATCCGTTGAAGGAGGTGAGCACCTTGGTCGCTATTCGTTCGTTGGTTGCCATCCAAGGGCCATCATTCGTCAAACCGAAGACGTTGTGGAACTCATCGAAGACGGTATCGCCACCGAGCGTTACAGCGTCAAAGGCGCCCTGCACACACCTTCCGGCGAAAGCATGAGGGACGGGCTCGAACTTGTGGAAAAGGTGATGGGCCGATTCAAACCCGTCAACGGAAGCCTACCTTCCGACTTGCGCTTCAGTGGCGGGGCCGTTGGTTTCATCGGCTACGAATTCATTCATGACGTTGAACCCGTCGTTCCGCGCCCGCCTCAGAATGATCTGCAGACTCCCGTGATGTATTTCATGATCGCTGACCAGCTCCTGGCCTTCGACCGGGTCTCTCAGACAATCACCCTCATTGTCAATGCCCTGGTGGAAGACCCGGCTAACGCCGGCCAAGAGTATGACAAGGCCTGTGAGGCCATCGAGGGCCTGCTGAAATCGCTAGCACAACCTTGCCAGCATCAGCCAGCCGATTTTCACAACCTCAGTGATTCGGCAGCTTTTGAATCCAACATGCCAAAGGACACCTTCCTGAAACATGTTCAACGCTCCAAAGCCTACATTCAGGCCGGAGACATCATACAGGTCGTGGGTTCCCAGCGTTTCAGCGCAGCGATTGAAGCCTCGCCGCTGGATGTTTATCGCGCCGCTCGATCCATCAACCCATCACCCTACATGTTCCTACTGGAACTCAATGGATTCTCCCTCGTGGGAGCTTCTCCAGAAATCCATGTCCGCTGTGAGGATCGACAGGTCGAAATTCGCCCCATCGCCGGCACCCGCCCACGCGGAAGGGACAAAGTTCAGGACATGACGCATGAAAAAGACCTGCTGGCCGACCCCAAGGAGAGGGCCGAGCACGTGATGTTGGTCGACCTTGCGAGAAACGACATTAGTAGGGTCTGCGATTATCATAGCGTTGCAGTCAAGGATCTAATGATCATCGAACGTTACAGTCATGTCATGCACATCGTTTCCCAGGTGGAGGGCCGCCTTTCAACGGAGCACACCCCTTATGACTTGATCCGGGCCACCTTCCCCGCAGGCACCCTGAGCGGCGCCCCCAAAGTTCGTGCCATGCAGATCATCAGCGAGCTGGAACAGACCGCTCGCGGTCCCTACGGCGGATGCGTCGGTTATTTCTCATTCAACGGTAATCTAGATTGCTGCATCACCATTCGCACAGCCTTGATCAAGGATGGCATGGCCCATGTCCAGGCTGGCGGCGGATGGGTCAGTGATTCGGTTCCAGAGGATGAATTCATGGAAACGGTCAACAAGTCCAAAGCCATGATCAAAGCCGTCACCTTGGCCGAGTCCTGGCAGTCATGAAACCTAAAGTCCCATCCAAGAGGACTTCGCCCCTGCTGATAGGGTTCATTGTCATCGGGGGCACTGTCTTGTCTTGGCTACTGATTCAAACAGGACCTCGAGTCACCACTGAAGAAGAGGTGCAGGCAGCCAAAATGGTCAAGGTCCAGGAGCTGACACCAAAGCGCTACCCGATTTTTGTGGCAGCCCACGGAACAGTCATCCCTGCCCGTCGTGTCTCCATTGAGCCCGAGGTTTCAGGGTTGATCCTCTCGCAGCATCCGAAGCTACGCCCGGGGGGCATGATCACGGAAGGAGAAGTACTCTTCACCGTCGATACCACCTTGGCTGCGATCGCCGTGGAAGAGGCCTCAGCCGCCCTGGTTCAGGCAAGCATCAACCTTGTAGAAGCCACCCGACAGCATGCAGAAGCCTTGAGGCTTGCATCCGATGCCCTGATTCCTGAGACCGAACTCGCATCCCTGCTCTCGGCCATGCGACTGCAGGAAGCTGCGCATAGCAGGCAAAAAGCCCTGGTAGCTCGGAGCCAGGAGATGCTCCAGCGCCATGTCTTGAAAGCCCCTTTCAATGCGTGGGTGCTCGAAGAAAATGTCGAGGTTGGACAACGGCTGGATCCCGGGTTTTCGGCCGTCACGCTGGTGGGTTCCGATGAGTATTGGGTGCAAGTGTCCCTACCCGTCGATCAAATCCAACACATCCAGCTCCCAACAGACCATCACCCCGGAGCTACGGCTCATGTCTACACCGAAATGGGAGATACCAAAAGACTGGCCGCAAAAGGCCATGTGACCGCCTTGCGAAGTGACCTAGAACGCGAAGGACGCATGGCACGACTCATCCTAAGCATCCAGCCGCCTGAGCGCGAAGTCGAAGCTCCCCTTTTACTCGGAAGCTACGTCAAAGTTGAAATAGCAGCTGGTGAATTGGAGGAATGCCTGGCCATTCAGGAATCGGCCCTTCGAGCCGACCGCAGCTTGTGGGTTGCGGACAAGGAAGACACCTTGCAGACCCGACCGGCAAAGATCCGATGGACCCTTGAGGACACCATCTACGTCGATCCGGTTCTTGAAGAAGGAGATCGACTGATCATCAGTCCCTTGAAGTCAGGAGTTCCAGGCGAGGCTCTGAATCCTCAAACAGTTCGCATGCCATGACCCCGACGGATCAAGGCACCCTGCCCTCGGGGGGGCTGCAATCCATCATCTCCTTTTTTGCCCGCAACCATGTCGCCGCGAACCTCCTGATGGTGGCAGTCGTCGCCACGGGGCTTCTTGTCTCGCAGAACATCCGGCAGGAAATCTATCCCACATTCACACTCGATGTCGTTGAAATCACCATGGAGTATCGAGGGGCCTCTCCGGAAGATGTCGAACAGTCCATCATCCTCCCCATCGAATCGGAGCTACGATCGATGGAAATCATTCGCGAAATCACTGCGACCGCTAGCGAAGGCAATGCCAGAATTTCCGCTGAACTGGTTCCCGGATCGGATCGCAATCGAGGCCTGCAGGAAATCACCGCAGCCGTGCAACGCATCAACCTTTTCCCTGACGAGGCAGAACCCCCCACCATCGCTCTGGACAATGGCAGACGCCGGGGGGTGATGTATCTCTCCATTTACGGTGACCTGAGCACCAAGGGCTTGATTCAGTTCGCCCGGGAGATGGAGGAAAAACTCCTGTCGCTGCCGGACATTTCCCTGGTGGAGCTACGCGGCATCCGGAAACCAGAAATCCACATTGAAATTCCTCAGGCACAATTGCGATCCCTGGGCATCCGTCTCTCAGATATCGCAACAGCCGTCGACAATGCTGCTATCGACGTCCCGGCAGGTTCCATCAAGACCGAAGGAGGGGATTACCTGCTTAAGACGCGAGAAAGAAAGGATGTTGCCAAGCAGTATGAGAACATCCCGATCATCAGCAAACCCGATGGCACCAAAGTGCTGCTTCGCGACGTGGCAAAAGTGAAGGACGACTTCGAAGAGTCCCAGCGTGAATCCTACTTCAATGGCAAGCCTTCGGTTTGGATGGCTGTCTACAGCTCCGAATCCCAATCTCCACTGACCATTGCCAGAGCTGTCAGGGGCTTCATCAACAAGGAAATTCGGACGCTTCCCAAAAGTGTCGGCATCACCATCACCTTTGATCGATCTGACGACTATGAGGAGCGCATCAACATGCTCCTTGGAAACGGTGCCCTGGGATTGATGCTGGTTATCCTGGCCCTCGGCCTTTTCCTGGAACTGCGAGTGGCTTTCTGGACGGCTGCAGGTATCCCCGTCTCAGTCCTCGGATCACTTTTCCTGCTCCCCGCCATGGATGCCAGCATCAACATGATTTCCCTTTTTGGTTTTATTGTCACCCTGGGAATTGTCGTGGATGACGCCGTGGTGGTGGGGGAGGAAATCTTCCACAACATGTCACAGGGTATGGGGCGGATGGAAGCCGCTGTCCAAGGCGTCAGAAGAATGACCACTCCCGTCATTTTTGCCGTGACAACTAACATCATCGCCTTCCTTCCCTTGCTTTTCGTGCCTGGTGAAACAGGTCAATTCTTTTACGTACTGCCGGCGGTGGTCATTGCCGTCTTTACGGTCTCGCTGATCGAGTGCCTGCTCATTCTTCCGGCTCATCTAGCCCACCAGGGGAAAGACTCATACCAAGGCTGGTTCACGCGTTTTCACCAAGGGCAGACACGGTTGAGACTCCGCATCGATCATTGGATCGACCAAGCCTACCAGCCCGTAATTAAAGGCGTGCTTCGCTACCGAACCTTGACCTGTGCGCTCAGTACTGCCTTGTTCCTGATGGTTCTCGGATACACATTCAGCGGCCGGATCAATTTCATGTTCCGACCTTCCATCGAAACGCCCTTTGTCCAGGCGGAAATTGAAATGCCAGCAGGCACACCCACCCACCGAACGCGAGAAGTTGCTTTTGAAATCGAAGAAGCCGCCAAGCGGGCCATTGAGGCAGCGGGTGAAGATAACATTCTCACTGGGATTACCTCCTCCATCGCCGAGCGGAGTTCCAATGGTGCCGAAGTATCTGTCCGATTAGTACCACAAAGTGAGCGCAAGATCACTGCAGCTGCTTTTGCCAAACAATGGAGGGAGGCCTTCCCGGATCTTCCAGATGTCGAATCCGTCTTCTTTGATTATCTCATTGGTCCGGGCGGATCAGCGGAAATTGACATTCGCATTTCCCACCCCGAGGTGAAAGTTCTTCGCAAGGCGGCAACGGATGTGGCAGATGCCATTGCCAAATACCCAGGGGTGGAGGATGTGCGCAAAGGATTTGGCAGGGAGATGCCGAAGTATGAGTTCGACTTGACAGCCGAAGGTCGAAGCATGGGCATCACAGCTCGAGAACTCGGACAGCAGATTCGCCACGCCTTCTATGGGGCCGAAGCACTCAGACAGCCCCAGGATCGTGAAGAACTCAGAGTCATGGTCAAGTTACCTGAGCAGGAGAGGCAAACCATCAGCAGCATGGAGAACCTGTTGGTGCGTGTCCCTGGCGGAGGGGAGATCCCCCTCAAACAAGCCGCTAAGATTCGGCTGACCCAAGCCCCGGCTCGCATCACCCGCGTGGATGGAGCCAGGGTCATCAATGTGACGGCCAACGTGGTGCCTGGGGTCACCACCGGGAACAAGGTGCTCGGCTCTTTTGAAACCACAGAGCTACCCACCATACTCGCTCGTTACCCTCAACTGCGCTATTCCTTTGAGGGAGAACAACGCGAACAGCGCGAAGCCATCAAGAATCTGTCATGGGGTTTGCTTGCCGCCTTATTTGCCATTTATAGCATCATGGCATCCATTCTGCGGAGCTATGTCCAGGCCCTGATCGTATTGCTCATGCTTCCATGGAGCCTTGCCGGCGCCGTAGTCGGCCACGTCATCATGGGATTTGACCTGAGCGTCTTCAGCATTTTCGGCATGATTGCGCTCTGTGGCATGGTGGTCAACGGAGCCTTTGTGCTGGAGCTCACCCGCTTGCAATTCATCGCGGAAGGCACTTCTCCCATCAAGGCCATCCAGCTGGCCGCCCAAAGACGATTTCGACCGATCCTTTTGACGGCACTGACCACCTTCCTGGGACTGGGGCCCATGATCTTTGAGACAAGTATTCAGGCACTTTTTCTCGTTCCCATGGCGATCGCCCTGGGGGTCGGAACCCTGGTGTCGGCCGTGCTGGTCCTGACCTTCATACCGGCCGTCATGGCCGTAATTCAGGATTTCTCCGGGCATTAACCTTCGCCAGCCCATACAAGCTCATAAATACGAAAGAGGCAGAGGTTTCACTTTTGCCGATGAACCCAGACCGATTTGAGGTATTGGGGACTCGCGGCATTCACTGGAAAATCAGGTGGCTGCCCCAATGAGACCCAGCGATAGGCCTCTGCACTTCGTTCGTGAAGCGTGGCTCGAACCATGGTTAAAAACTCTCGTGGCGACCAGCCCAACGTATTGTTGGATACCAACAAACGTCCTCCGGGCTCCAGGCAATCAAGGGCACTATTCAAGAGTACGGGATAATCACTTCGAGCACTGAAAGTGCGATTGGATTTACCCGTTTTGGAAAAAGTAGGCGGATCGAGCAAGATCACTCCAAAACGCCTACCTCGATTTCGAAATCGACGCAACCAATCAAAGACATCTCCAAAAATGAAATCATGTTCCGAAGGCATCAAATCATTGAGCTCAAAGTTCCTCCGTCCCCAGTCCAGATATTTTTTGGAAAGATCCAGACTGACTGCTCTCCATCCTGCCAGCCCGGCGCACACGGAAAACCCACAGGTATAGGCAAAGGTGTTGAGACACTCCCCCGATGCCGACTGCGAGGCAAGCCATCTCGGCAAGCCCACCACGGGCAATCCCTTCATGCGAGCGCGATTGTCCCGCTGATCCAGAAACAGCCCGACCGAATACCCTTCCCCAAATCGAGCTTCGTAATGAACACCCTGTTCCTGGATGGTAACCACCTGCGGATGGGAAGAACCCAACCACGGTTTGGGTGAAGCCTGCTCAAGCCGGGTGTGTCTGACATCCCGGTTCCAGATCTTATAGAAGGCGCCGCAGGCATCCAGCCGTGTCATCCAGTCAAGCACCACTCTTTCCCGGCTTTTGGTCGGATCCTTTTCAGATGTCGCCAGCAAGCAATCCCCAAGGCGATCCAGATAAAACCCGGGAAACCCATCCGCACTCCCATGGATCAAGCGCACGGCATTGGTCTGATGACGCTCCATCCAAGCAGGCAAACGGACCTCGGTGGAGGTGCGGGAAGATTTGTCATCCATGTCGGTCGACTGAGTCATGCGCAAGTCAAGAGCAGGGCAAAGGACGCCCATGCATGAGGCACCCACCTGGACGACACACGCCTCGAAACGGACGGATGTCCCTCTTTCCCATCGTATTCCTCGTAGTCCTGCTGGTGGTGGAGAGTTGACCGGAATCTCTCTTTGAAACATGTTTCCTTTGGACCTGCATTTGAGACACCAACATGATAGCCTCAAGCTGCAAGAACAAGAACTTTGCCATTCCCAGCCGCCTCACGTGGTTTGCGATCAGTGGGCGGTGGCATTCCCTTTTTGTCAGGAGGAACCTCCACAGCACCTGGCTTTTCATCTTATGCCTGGGGGTCGACCTGCCGACGGCAAAACTCCGGGGATCTGAGCCGCTTTTTGCTCAAAAGGTCTACCCTCCGTGGGAACAGAAATGTCTTCCTTATCACGGGGAAGATCCCGATGACATGCAGAGCCGTGCGTCAATGCTGGCCGGTGGTGGCTTCAGGAAAGAATCCATTGTCGGTGCCACGGACGGAATCGGAGCTGAGGCTACCTAGTGCATCCATCTCATCCGCGATTTTCACGTCACCTTGCTTCATCTGATGGGACTGCAGGATCATCGACTGACGTATTTCCACGGTGGGCGTTACAAGCAACTCAACCAGTTTGGCAGCAGCTTGACTCCCAAGCTCCTTGCTTGAGATTGAACCCTATTGGAGGTTCCGCTAGCCTCGCTCCATGAAACAGCTTCTTTTCCTGCTCCTCGGCACCTGGACCCTTCTCGGAGAGGATGTCCGGGTATTGGTCTGGGATGAGCGCCAACCGGCTCAAAAGCAGGCCTACCCCGATTTTCTCGGCAATACCCTGGCCAGCCATCTGGACTCCCTGCCCGGCATCAGCGCCCTGGCGACCTCGCTGGATGCACCCGACAAGGGCATCTCCGAAGGGCGATTGGATGCCGCGGATGTGCTCATCTGGTGGGGGCATGTTCGCCAGGCAGAAATCACTCCTGAGGACTGCCGTCCGATCCTTGAGCGCATCAAGACCGGTCGCCTTGGCTTCATCGCCCTTCATTCGGCCCATTGGGCCACCCCATTTATGGAGGCGATGAATGCACGAACCCGAATGGATGCTGCGAAAAAGTTTAGCCCCTCCCCCAGCGCTCCGAAGGTAGCCTTTGAGTGGGTGGCACCCCCAGGAAGGATCTCACCTTCCTGGGCGTCTCTGGTCACACCAGCTTACCTTGCCTACCAACGGCATGGGGTGGTCACCACCGTACGGGTGGATCTCCCGAATTGTTGTTTTCCAGCCTGGCGCAATGACGGAAAACCCAGCCAGATATTGACGGTGGCAGCGGGCCATCCCATTGCGGCGGGTCTCCCCAAACAGTGGACACTGCGAGCCACCGAAATGTATGCTGAACCATTCCATATTCCAGAACCGGATCAGGTGATTTTCAAGGAAACCTTTTCTCAGGAAGAATGGTTTCGCAGCGGATGCCTGTGGCATCTGGAGAAAGGAAAGATTTTTTACTTTCGTCCCGGGCATGAAACCCATCCCATCTTCACTCAGGAACTTCCTCTCAAAGTCATGGAAAACACCGTTCGTTGGATGGGCAACTCAAAATCAGCCAACTAACCGCCAGCCTGGGAAGTCTCTAAAAAAAGGCCAACCCGGAAGGGCTGGCCATCCATTCCGAAATCAGGATCAGACCCTGTAGACTGCCCATGGCGAGCCCCAGACAAAGCAGTAAAGGTGTCAGAGCAAAAAGATGATGTCTCAAGAGATGTTGCATGCATAAAGCATAGCAATAAAAATGCCAATTCCATCCAAGAGATGAACCTTCCGCTCATGGCTGGATCGCATAGAAAACCATTAAATTACACATGAGCATACCCCGCCTAGGGATCAGGCTGAGGCAGGCCGAAGAGCCGCCGCCAAGATGGTCTGAAAAAAAGGTGGGGCCTCTTCCTTGGCAACCGTTTCAATTTCAATGGATTCAAAGCCGGCTCCCTCCAACCACTGGACAAGCTCACTTTCATCGAAGCCGAGCCAGAGATCGCCATACAGGGCGCGTGCGTCCGAGAAATCATGCTTCAGGAGATCCAGAATCAGTAGCCTGCCCCCCGGTCTGAGGATACGGTAGGCCGAAACAATGGCGCGCAAAGGATCGTCGGCATGATGCAGGGCTTGACTGAGAATAGCCACATCCACAGACGCGTTATCCAAGGGAGGATCTTCAAGATTGCCACATCGGAAATGCAGGTGGGGCATTCCGTTTTCCTGAGCCTTCCGCTTTCCATACTCGACCATGCTCGGACTGTTGTCGACGGCGATCACTGACTTTGCATTCAGAGCCAGCAGCTCTGCCAGAAGCCCCTCACCGGAACCCAAATCGGCAATATCCAGAGCTGGTATCATGCGCAGCAACATCTGGCCAAAAGCCTGCCAACTGCGACCCGGACCATAGCGACGGTCGAAGCGCCCGGCGACCTGATTAAAGAACAGCTTAGCCTGATTTTGACGTCGATCGAGGATGCGCCCTAAATTGATATTATCTGCTTCAAAATGCTCCAGAGCATATCCCGCTTTGAGCGCAAGCTGCAGGACCTGGGTATCCGGAGCCTGAGAGTCTTTATAAAGCCCATAATAGACCCGTTTGCCATCCCTTCGGGATTGAACGAAGCCCACTTTTTGAAGCTGTGCGAGATGCGTACTGATTCTCGATTGCCCCATGTGGGTGACCTCCTGAATCTCGTTGACGGAAAGTTCATCCTTCTCGAGCAAGGCAATGAGTCTCAACCGGGTAGGATCGGCAATGAGTCTCAAGCAAGCAAGCAGGTCAGTTTTCATGGGCTGATGGGCAACAACCATGCTCTCCTCCAAACTGGGAGAGCAATAATCCATTGACGGAAGCCAAATTGGTAATATCATCTAATCAAGATACGTCAATATGTTAATTGGCAACCCGGATCCATACACACCCATTTATGAGCAAAAATTACATTCTCTCTTCGGAATCCGTCGGTGAAGGTCATCCTGACAAGGTTTGCGATACCATTTCCGACGCCATTCTGGATGCATGCCTCGCACAAGACAAATCGAGTCGAGTGGCTTGCGAAACCTTTGTCAAAAGCAATGTGGTCGTGATCGGCGGTGAAATCACCACCAAGGCCAACTTTGACTATAACGAGGTGGTTCGAGAAGCCATTCGAGGCATCGGCTACATCAACGACGACGACGTATTCCACGCAGACAAGGTGTTCATCAACAATTACCTCACGTCACAAAGCGGTGATATCGCTCAAGGTGTGGATGCCAAGGCGGCCAAAGGCAAGGCCACGGCCGAACAAGGTGCGGGCGACCAGGGTCTGATGTTTGGTTTTGCCTGTGATGAGACCCCTGAGTTAATGCCAGCCCCCATCATGTTTGCCCACCGCATCGGCAGGGAACTAACGCGCGTTCGCAAAAGCGGCAAAGCCAAATGGCTGAGGCCTGATGCCAAGTCGCAATGCTCGGTGCGTTATGAAAACGGCAAGCCGGTGGAAATCACAAGCGTTGTCGTCAGCACTCAGCACACTGATGACGTCTCCCACAAACAAATCCACGACTTCATCACCAAGAAGATTGTTCACAAGGTGCTTCCCAAACGCCTCCTGACCCGCAAGACCCAGTACCTGGTAAACCCAACGGGGCGGTTTGTCGTAGGTGGGCCTCAAGGGGATGCCGGCCTCACCGGAAGGAAAATCATTGTCGACACCTATGGCGGCATGGGACGCCATGGCGGAGGGGCCTTTTCAGGCAAGGATCCCAGTAAGGTCGATCGAAGTGCCGCCTACATGGGCCGTTACGTCGCCAAGAACGTGGTAGCCGCTGCCTTAGCCAGTCGATGCGAGGTGCAGTTCGCCTACGCCATAGGTTACCCGGATCCCGTATCAGTTGCGGTCGACACCTTCGGAACAGGAATCGCCAGCGACGAGGCTATCACCCAGGCGGTGCAGAGTGTTTTCAGCTTCAAGCCAGCCGACATCGTCAAACAGCTGAATTTATTGAGGCCCATTTACGGAGCTACAACCAATTACGGCCACTTTGGCAAGGTAGATGATCTCAAGGCCATCACCTGGGAGAAAACCAACAAGACAGCCGCACTGAAGAAGGCCCTGCGAGCCTGATCCTATCACCACGTTTTTAAATCGATACCATCATGAGTCAAACATCTACAGAAAACATATCCACCACTCAGGACTACAAGGTAGCCGATCTCGCATTGGCCGATTGGGGTCGCAAGGAAATCAGCATCGCAGAAAAGGAGATGCCCGGCCTCATGGCCATCCGAGAGAAGCATGCGTCCGACAAACCCCTGGCGGGCGTTCGTATCACAGGCTCGCTGCACATGACAATCCAGACAGCCGTTCTCATTGAGACCCTGGCAGATCTTGGAGCCACTGTGCGTTGGGCAAGTTGCAATATTTTTTCCACTCAGGACCACGCTGCTGCCGCCATAGCAGAGGCGGGGCACCCTGTCTTTGCCTGGAAAGGAGAAACCCTGGAAGAATACTGGTGGTGCACTTACAAGGCGCTGAGTCATACGGACGGCACCGGGCCACAGCTCATTGTCGATGATGGAGGCGACGCCACCCTGCTCATCCACAAGGGTTATGAGTTGGAGGAAGGCAGCGATTGGGTGAACACCCCTTCTGGCAATCACGAAGAACAGGTCATCAAAGATCTCCTCAAGGAGGTGCATAAGGAAAACCCCTACCGCTGGCATGAAATGGTCAAGGAACTCAAGGGTGTTTCCGAGGAGACCACCACCGGTGTGCACCGTCTCTACAAGATGCAGCAGGAAGGCAGTCTCCTGATCCCTGCCATCAATGTGAACGATTCGGTCACCAAGTCCAAGTTCGACAATCTCTATGGCTGCCGCGAATCGCTGGCCGATGGTATCAAACGAGCCACGGATGTGATGGTGGCAGGAAAAGTCGTCGTGGTTGTGGGCTATGGTGATGTGGGCAAAGGCTGCGCTCAGTCCATGCGCGGATTTGGTGCCCGAGTGATTGTCACTGAAATTGATCCGATCAATGCCCTTCAAGCCGTCCTAGAAGGTTTCGAGGTCACCACCGTAGAATCCACCCTGGGCGAGGCCGACATCTACGTAACAACCACAGGTAACAAGGATGTGATCACGCTGGAGCACATGCTCGCCATGAAGGACCAGGCCATCATCTGCAACATTGGCCATTTTGATAACGAAATCCAGGTCGACCGGCTCAACACCGCCGAAGGGGTCAAACGCGTCACCGTGAAGCCTCAGGTCGATCAGTATTTCCTGGAAGACGGGCGATCCATCTTCATGCTGGCCGAAGGTCGACTGGTCAATCTGGGTTGCGCCACCGGCCACCCGTCTTTTGTAATGTCCAGCAGCTTTGCCAATCAAACGCTCGCGCAGCTGGATCTTTGGGAAAAACGTGGTAGTAACAAACCAGGTGTGTATGTCCTTCCCAAGGTTTTGGATGAGGAAGTGGCGCGTCTCCATCTGGCGAAACTGGGCGTCCAACTGACCCAGCTCACCAAGGAGCAGGCCGACTACATCGGTGTGGCGGTCGAAGGCCCTTACAAGCCCGAACACTATCGATATTGATGGTTCAAGGTGTATGATCATCTCAGAAGGCGGTCCTCTTTCGGGCCGCCTTTTTTTGCAGTCGTGCCTATCACGGGAAAGGGTCTCATCTCTTTGCCATTGCAAGGGGTTCAGCCCTCACGTAATTTTCAAGCTTCACACGTTCCCCTGAACCTCTTTGTCTGCCCACTGGAAGCAACGTGCAGACCGAACCGGGGTCAGAGGATTCATTGGCCATCGGTCCCAATCCAACCCTTTACCCCATTCGAAAAAACGAGAACCATGCATCATCCGACATTCCACGCCTTCAAAAGCCTGACAGCTCAGACGCTTCTGAGCGGAATCCTCACCCTGACGTGCCAAGCCGCCGAAGGTTTTACCGATACCCCCATGCAACCCAATGGTAAATGGCATGTGCATGATCCCAACCGGCCCAAACCTCCTGTGGTCACTCCCGGTGAGCACTTCAGCCATCAGGCCTCAGCACCCTCCGATGCCGTCATTCTCTTTGATGGCACCGACTTCAGCCAATGGACCGGACGCAATGACAAGGTCGACTGGAAACTGGAAAACGGTTACATGGAAACCACACGCACGGGGCGCATCCGCACCCGCGATTCCTTTGGTAACTTCCAACTCCATCTGGAATTTGCCACACCAGAAAAAGTCGAAGGCAAGGGCCAGGGACGCGGCAACAACGGCGTGAATATTTTCGGACGATATGAAATCCAAATTCTGGACAGTTATCAGAACGAGACCTATGCCGACGGCATGGTGGCGGCCATGTATGGACAACAACCACCGCTGAAAAACGCCTCCAAACCGCCCGGACAATGGCAAACCTACGACATTGTCTTTGAAGGGCCCCGCTGGGACGCTGAAGGGAAACTCATCAAACGCGCGCACATTACCGTCATCCACAACGGCATCGTGGTGCATCATCGAAAGGATTTCTACGGGAACACCCCTTATCGGGCTGTGGGAGATTATTCCAGGCCGCACCCTCCCCAGGGAACCATCGAATTGTATGAACACGGGAACCCGGTGCGATTTCGAAACATCTGGATCCGCCACCTTGGCGATTATGATCAACCCAACCCCTGATGGAATGACCTGCGAACAGGTTTTGAGTGAACCCATCCTTCCGAACCCACCCATGCATCCGATGCACCCCATGCCATTCATTCGCAAAGCCCTTGCGTGGACTTTCCTGCTAGGTACCCCGATCCTTTGGAGCTCCGTCCATGCTCTGGAAGCGGATCACACCTTCCTCCTCTGGCCGGAGGGCAAGGCACCCGGTCAAACACAAGCCAAGGGGCCCGAGCGGAGCCTGGAAAACCGTCCTCGACCCTTTTACCAGCTGACCGAAATCGCTCAGCCTTCTCTGGAGATCTACTGTCCGGATAAGCGTCTTTTGACCGGAACGATGATGCTCGTCATCCCCGGAGGTGGCATGCAGCGCCTGGCCTACGAGCATGAGGGATTGGAGGTTGCCCAGTGGCTCAATCGTCAAGGAATCGTTACAGGTGTGCTGAAGTATCGGGTGCCGGGACCTGCCTTTTCTGGGGCCATGGATGCTCAGCGAGCCATCAGCCTCATGCGGCAACATGCCGACCAATGGGAGGGGGACGTTCAATCTGTGGGCTGCTTGGGTTTCTCAGCAGGAGGTGAAATTGGTTTGTGGTTGAGCACGCGTCAGAGCAAGCGTCTTTATCCACCCTTGGACGCTACTGATGCATTTTCCTGCCACCTTGATTTTGCCGGGCTGATTTATAGCGGAGGCTTACTGGAAAGGAGAAGCGAAGAGCTGAAGCAACATTTCAGGGATCATCTCGGAGGCCACATGCCTCCAGTGTTTCTGGTGCACGCCTTGGAGGACCAGTCCCAAAACAGCCTGCGTCTGGCATTGGCCTTGAAGGCGGCGAAGGTCCCCGTGGAATGCCACCTTTTTCAGCATGGGCTGCATGGATTCGGTGTGAGGCCCAGCCACCTCCCCATTGGCCAGTGGCACCGGCATTTCGCGCATTGGCTCCAAGCCATTGGTCACCATGATCAGTGGTACGTCCGCCGCTATGTCACCGCACTGGAGAAGGCTCTGGACGCATCGCGACCCATCCCAGCGGTGGATCCATGGAGTCCTCATGCCTCCATGGAAGAGGCCTACGAGGCTCAAAATCGTTGGCTCAGAAGGCATCTGCCTCCTCATCAGGTGGGTGGATTCAAAGGGGCTGCCGCATCAGCTGCTGCCCAGGAAAAAATGGGCCTTGAAGGGCCGCTTGTCGGAGTCCTCCCCCTCTCGGGCGCCAGAGATACCAGCCGGCCCCTCAACCTCTCGCTGGCTGAGACAGGCCCCGTAGCCATCGAGACCGAAATTGGCTATCGCATTGCCGTCAACATTCACTATGAAATTCTGACTACCGAACAGGCAAGGGAAGCGGTTTCAGCGATCGTACCCGTGATTGAGCTCCCACGACAACGACCTTCCGAAGAGAGCTCACAACCCCTCTTTCAGACCATTGCTTCGAACATTGGATCCTTCCGCTATCTGGTGGGCGAAGAGGTGTCTCCAGACACCCTCGATCCAGACAGGTTGAAAATGACCCTTCATCACCAGAAGACCCTTCTGCACGAGGTGACAGGCTCTACAGCCAAGGGAGGACAGTTTTCAAACCTCATGAAAATCATGAACCAGCTGACACGAAACGGTCATACCTTGCCGGCCGGAACGCTCATCATCAGTGGTGCCTTGGGTGGGGTCCATCCCGCGCAACCAGGCACCTACCGTGCGCAGTTTGGAGACACTCAGACCCTGACCTTCGATATCCGGCCTTGATCATCGCCGCAAAAGCGGGAAGGTTGCCAGGGAATGATGGATCTGCCTCAGTGCCCAACCTCACCTAATTGCGTCAGCAGTCAGGCTCCTTCTGCATGGCAAAGCATTCCCCCCATCGCCTTTGGCGGATGCCCTGAGAGGGCTTGGAAGCAGTGGTGTCAACTCATTGAAACGCACCCCCTGGTCATCCAGCTCGTCCAGAAAGAACGAAGCCTGCATGCGGTTTTCCGCACACGCTGGTTTCGCTTTCGGGACGATCTCCACAGTCTGCTCTGCGAGGAAGCAGGCGTCATTCATGTTCGATCCGGCTCCAGGCTGGGGTATTGGGACATGAACGCCAATCGGCGTCGGGTGGAGGATCTGCGCCACCAGTTTCAGAGCGCTCCGTCCACATGAGTTTTTCCGCAAAAACCATTCGCCATGTCACACTGGTGCTCGCTTTGGCGTTCACAGGGATCTATGGCCTTTGGTTTTTCGGTGTCATCTCTTTCGCCCGTCCCACGCGTCTCCTGGCCTCCACCAGCATGCAGGACCGCATGGATGGTTTGATTCTCATCGCAGAAAAGGGGCCTGAAGGCGCTCGGTGGCGCCATGAGGTGGTAGCGTGCCTCGAGAATGAAGAGAACGCTCATGTGAAGGAAATGGCCATCATCGCCCTCAGGGAGCTGGGAGAAAGCCCTGAGGCTGTGGATTCCCTCAAGAAGATCTTTAGCCTGGAACAGGATCCCGAAGTACGTGCTTTACTGGAAGATCTCCTCTTTCAGTGGGAGGTCCCCCTACCAACGGAAGCATTCTCACCATCAGAAGGTATACAGAGCCGACCTGAGATGCAGGGCTCCAGATAAGCTTACCGGGTCCGCTGATGGATCATGGCCTGCACCTCTTCGACATCAAGACGCTTCACTGGCAACTCCCACCCCAAGGTGTCGCCGTTGGCCTGAAAGCCATTGCCATCCACATCCACATAGATGGGATTGTGGTAGGCACAGGGTTTCCAGGACGCCTGCGTACTACTACCGTAGCCAATGGACAAATCACTCTCCTCCCCATAGGCCACAACAATCAGGTGGCTGTCCTCACTCAATGGCACCTGAAGATGTTGGTCAAACTGAACCACTCCATCACCAAACCATTCAGGGTGCGTCTTTCGTGTGTAGTTCAAGGCAGGCACCTTGCGACTATTGACCAGCACCTGAATCCGATCGATCTGCACCCAGTCCGTGCACTGCACCTTGACCTTCAAGCCAATGGAGCCTTGGGCACGGGTGGCGCCCCCTGAGATTTGCCCATCCTCAGTTTGCACCTCCAAAAAGGGGCCGGTCGTCATCATCATCCGCCCGGCCTTGGCATGGCGGACGATCTCTTTCCAGTCCAACTTGTCAGGCTCATCCGTGGAAGATGGCACATAGGTGCGCCATCCCCCGACTCCGTTGCCATGGACCGAATGCGCATCGGAAACCGAGAGACACCAAAGCTGCTTCCCGGTATTGAGCCATTGTCGCCATATGAACTCACGCTGGTTTCGTACGATCGGCACTTTATTGGCGGACTCTCCGATGTAATACGGAGCATCAGCCAGAATATTCAGCCCCCAGACTTCAGCGGCATCCACCAGATCACCCAGCCCCGGATAACCATTGTCACGAAGCCCATCACCGTCCCGGTCTACAAAGACAGCCACGGTGTCGGGATGATTGAGATGCACCCACCGCTCCGGCAGGACACCCTGAAAGTCGCGAAGCACGATGGGATTCAGCCGCGGGTCCTTCTGCCATTGGGGTGCCCCATAATCCTGAGTGTCCGGCTCGGGAGTGAAGGGAAAGGCGTTGAAGTGAGTTCCAGAACCGGTCAACTCTACCCCCGGCACACTGTGCAGAAACGCGCTCAGCCCGAGCGCCTCAATGTGCGGTGTCCAGTCATAGAGTCGGTTGTGCTCGGTGGTTGGAGCAAATTCCACCTGTTCGGCGGCCAGGTTGATGATGCGATCATCGGTCTTGGTCTGGTTGTCGCCACTCGGGGTCGAATGATTGTGGAAATCAGTGCTGACCCAACCGGTGGTGTCCACCAATCGTTTCAGTGTGACCGAAAGGTGCTCACTGCCGCCTTCCTTCAAAGTGATCACTTGACTGACATGAGAAAATTCAATCCCGTGGGTCACCACCACGCGGTAGCTTCCCGGTGACAGGGCAACGGAAAAAAGCCCGCTTTCACTGTGGTATTGGTCCTTGCATCCATGAGCGCGATTTTCAGGCCCCAGATTGGGCGATGGTGTGGGTTCCAACCCAAGGAACTGGGCCTTGCATGGAAGGGATCGACCGGCCTCATCCCGCACGTCAAAATGTATCTGAGAAGCCTGCCCCATCGTCAGGGACACGGGCATCACCTGGTCGGCCTCGATGTTGACTGTCTGAACAAGCTCACTGCGACCCTGATCCATGATGCGCATCTGATAGGACCCGGAGGGTAACTGCAGATTCCATTGCCCCTCATCATCGGGATAGTGACGCAAGCTCACCTCGTCGCGCTGAAACTCAATGACTGCGGTGGCAATCCCCTTTCCTTGCGGATCCTTGACCTGTCCCACCAGCCGTCCATAAGGGATCTTGAGCGAAGCGAGAAACCCAAAGGCCTCCAAAGGTGAGGTCGCGACCGCAATCGCACGCGCATAGGAAACCCTTTCACCCGGCTTGAGTGCCATGAGCCCCGTACCCGGAGTCTCAAAACCTTCCAGGTCCAACCAGCTCACGGCATACCCACATTTGTCCGCTGGATCGATCGCATCCCATGTGATGATGTTCGCAGCCGTCGTGCGGTCTTGAGTGGGCTTCCACTGATCGGCGGGATCCCACTCATAATCCGATGAAGACTGGTTATCCAGATAGGTTTCCACCACCAATCCGTGCCAATCATCCTTGAGCCGGTAGACATGCCTGATTTCCACGCCATCATGACTGGCCGCCGAAACAAGCACCTCAATCACGGCCTCACCCTGCGCCCCATCCTCCACCAACCGGACGTGAGAAACAGGACCTCTCTGATTGGAAGGAGAGAAAACCGTCAATTGATCATTGTCCGCTCCAAGAAGGGTCAGATCATACAGACAACCAGGGCTCACCGCATCCCACCAGCCGCCCATGTCTGCCTTACGCAAGGGAGCATCACTGGAAATCACGGCCTCGATCAGATTGTTCCGCATAATGAAATCACCGACAATCCCATCCGCTTCCTTCCCTCCGGGTAAGCTGTCTCGACGATCGCGACCCACTTCAAACGCCTCGGTAGCACTCAGAGGTTTCGATAAAAAACACGCGGTCAGGACGAGAAAGCATGCGAGAGAGAACAGGTGGTCTTTGGGAAGCATCTTCATAAGGTTTTGACTCAAGGGATAGACACTTTATATCAGAATCGATTCTTTTGTGAGAAGGAAAAGTGACTCTTTTAAAACACATCATTTCACCCCATACACGGAGCTTGAGAGGAGGCTTGAAACGGTTTCAAAGGGGCGATAAGCCGAATTCTGTCTAGTCCGCAAAGCGGACGAGGAGATCATTTATCTTAGCGACCTAACCCGGAACCCAGCCCGCAGAAGTGCTGGCAATGGACGAGCAGCCCTGAGGTTCCCTATTTGGTCTTGCACCCGATGGGGTTTACCGTGCCTCTTGGATCACTCCGCGAGCGGTGGGCTCTTACCCCACCTTTTCACCCTTACCCTCCAAAGAAGGGCGGTTTGTTTTCTGCTGCACTGGCCGTCAAGGCGTCTTCACAAACGCCCTGCCCACGTGTATCGAACCCTGAAGATCCGTTACGCGGCATCGTGCCCTTTGGAGTTCGGACTTTCCTCTACTGGCAAAACCAGCAGCGATCTCCTGCCCCTTTGAAACCGGTTGGAGATTAATCAGGGTTACCGAGAAACTGCAACGACTAAAGCGTGGTTCCAGTTCGCTTTTGCAAAATGCTCCAATACATCGGCCCCCATCCATCGCTGTGGTCGGGAAGGATGCGCCAGCCATGTTCGGTGGCTTCCACGAACGGTTCTGGAAAGGTTGTCTGCCACTTCACACACTGATCCCCCTTGCGTTTGAGGAGGCGCTCAACAACTCCATCGTTTTCCAGCCTGCTCAGGGCACAGGTCGCATACACGATACGCCCTCCCGGTTTACAGGCTCCAAGGGCGGCGCAAAGCAAGGCATATTGACGCCGAGACAGCTGCTTGGAACGACCTGGCTTCCAACGGGCGCGCTCCTTCTCCTTGCCCAGCACATGCCGCTCGGAACTGCACGGAGCGTCGAGTAAGACGCGATCATAATGATCGGGTTCATACAGGCCCCAGCGAGTCGCATCATGCCCCATCACCTGGATGTGCTTACGTTGTTCTCCCGGAAGGTAATCTTGAAGGATGGTCTTGAGCTTGGCACGCCGAGTCGGGCTAAGTTCGTTGGCCACCAGTCTCCCTGTATCTCCCATGGCTTCGGCAAGCAAAAGAGACTTACCGCCCGGTGCCGCACACATGTCCAGAACGCTATCTCCGGATTGCACTTCCAATGCTGATGCGGCGATCATGGATGCCGGATCCATACGATAAGTCTCCAAAAGACCCCGTGCGTCCCGCCGAGGATCGTGCAATGCGTGAGCCAGGCGAAAAGCATGACAGATCCCTGCCATCGTAGACCATGGCACATCCATGGAGTTGGCGAGTGGCGTCGGAATCGGCTCGAAAAATGCGTTCAACCGGTCGACTCGAGTCGAAGGCTCAATAAGGGAGGAAAGCAGCTGGGGCCACCGTGGCCCAAATTGCTCTCTATAGTAATCCTCGAAACCATCCGGTAGGCGGTCCTCACATTCACGGCGGTGCATTGACTCCATGGCGTCACTTTGGATCTTCAGGGCAGCTCAATGAAAGGAGCTTCTTTGGAACCCATCCGACATAGCAACAGCAGGCTCACATCAAAGAAACAGCTCGTGAGCGCAGTGTGTCAAGCAAAGTGCATGACGTAAACAACAGAGCCAGCTTTTTCAAGCAATACCCTTAACACTTGGAAGTCATCCTCGCGCATGGGAGAGCCTCCTGGCGAATGAGAGTGCATCGTCGCGAATTGGAATAAGTTGTCGCAGACTGAAAAGTCTCCTCGCGGCTAAGGGCTCCATTTCGTTTAAAAAAACTCTCCATTCAAATTAAAGATTGCTTCCAAAACCATGCTTGGTTGAAGTTGAATCATGCTTCTTTTCGGTCTTCCAACTCGCTCACTCATTCGCTTTGCATACCCCCTTGCTTACCTCCTTATCGGGATGATGCTGGGTGCTCCCCAACGCTCGGCACTTCTGGCCGCGGAAAACGACACCCACATCGGCAAACGGGCGCCTGAGTGGGAGCTGGTCAATCTAGAAGCTGGAAAAACACATTCCAAC
>Ga0160423_10000356_pt1 | contig 36753 bp, 26 predicted proteins | sample CRUFie14St8metaG_FD_108191 | JGI IMG/M metagenome (GOLD analysis project Ga0160423, IMG submission 108191) | Marine microbial communities from the Costa Rica Dome - CRUD Field 142mm St8 metaG | ecosystem: Environmental > Aquatic > Marine > Oceanic > Photic zone | place: Costa Rica: the Eastern...
ATTTACCATCCAAGCTTTCTGATCTTTCCTCCAGCCCCCATAGGGGATATCATCTCTAAATCCCCAATCGCTTATTATGCTAACTCCAGCATCTTTTGCACTCTTTACAACCATATAATAAATTTCATTTTGTAATTTGAAAAACTCGTTCCAATCCTCATCTGATTTTATAACATCATTAACTTTTCTATGTTTGCCATCGCTTGACCATAAATTTAAACCAACATCTAGCTCTGTAATGTAAACTTCAACACCAAGCTTAATAAATCTTGAAATATTTTTTTTTAGATTGTCATAATTGTAAGGTTCATTAACATTTAAATGACATTGAAATCCAACAGCATCTACTCTAACTCCAGAATTTTTCAGATGCTTTATTAACTGATACATTCCATCTGCCTTTTTACCTCCAAAGGCGATATTAAAATCTCTTATTTCAAGCTTTGAACTAGTTAGTTTTGATGCATATTCAAAAACTTTACGAACAAAAATAGGGTGTTCAAAATTTATTTTTTTTTCTCCTTTTAAGCCCGATTGATCAACTTCAAATCCCATGTCCATCCATTTACAATCTTCTTTTCCGGAGCCAGATTTTCTATAATTTCCAGATTTGTTCATGGCAAAAATTTCGTTTACGAGGTTGAAAACATCTACTTTATCTTTATTTTCATTTGAATTTAACACCACATCAATGTAAGTTTCCATTAATATTTCAAGTTCATTTTTTGAGTAATTAGTATTTGAAAACCATTTTGGGAAGTATTTATTAGGGAAAAACAAGCAATGGTGCATTATATGAAAATTATTTAATACACCCCAATTGACTAACTCATTCAAACCTCCAGTTTGTATTTCGATTTCACGGACTGATCTTGGTTTTTTGGATGGCCAAAATCCATAATCCCAAGCTGGATATATTGAAGGTTGAATTCCAGTATAATTTTGCAAAACAAATTCTCTATTTTTTTTTGCCTCAGTACCTCTAAGAATTGCTTTATTTCTCTCACCCCTAACTTGAGTAGTAATTACTAAGTCACCAGCGTAGTCTTTGAGAAATGCTTTATCATTAAATTCTTGAGCAAAAATTAAAAAAGGCAATGAAAATTGAAAAATAAAAAAATAAAATCTATTATTAAGCATAGTTTTTTTGAGCTTTAATGTACCAGATTCCCGTGTAATAAACGGCCAAAAAAAGAAGCGTATAAACAATAAGTGCGATATAATATTCTTTTGTAAAAAATAATTCAATAAGAGAATTTGTTGTGTTATTTAAAGCTCCAATTATTAATGATAAAGAGAAGGAAATGATGGGAGGTATTATGTATTTTTTTTTAATCATTAATAATAAATTTACAATTATTTAATAAAAAAAAAGTTTTTTTTAATTTAATTTATAAAAAATAATCTTTTGTACGAGCTTATATTTTCTGAAATAGAAAAAATTAATGAAAAATTGATTGACAATCAGCGTAAAAGAATGCTTGAGCCCTTAATTGACTACATTAGTTTTAATGTAAGTAATCAAAAAAAAATAAATTTAAATTTTATTTGCACCCATAACTCTAGAAGGAGTGTTTTTGCACAAGTTTGGGCACAAGCTATGGCTAAGTATTATAATTTTACAAATGTCTTTTGTTATTCAGGGGGTACAGAAAGCACATCAATATATTATGAAGTTATTAATGCTATAAAAAAATTTGGCTTTGAAGTTAATGTTACTGAAGATAATGATAACCCTGTTTATTTAATCAAATATAGTTTAAATCAATTGCCAGTAATTGCATTTTCAAAATCCTTCGACCACCCTTTAAATCCAAAAAGTAATTTCGCTGCAATTCTAACATGTTCTGATGCTGACCAACGTTGTCCAATAATAAAAGGAGCTGACATAAGAATTCCAATGACGTTTGAAGATCCCAAAGGTTATGACAACACTAATAAACAAAATGAGAAGTATCTAGAGAGAGGGCTTGATATTGCAACTGAGCTTAAATATGTGTTTTCAAAAATTAAAATAAAATCATGATTATGAAAAAACTAAGTTTTCTTGATAAAAATTTAACTCTATGGATTTTTATTGCTATGGCTTTTGGTATTACCCTTGGGAACCTATTCCCGAATATTCCTAATTTAATTAATCAAATGGGAGATGGAACAACTAATATCCCGATTGCAATTGGCTTGATTGTCATGATGTACCCACCTTTGGCAAAAGTAGATTACGCACTTTTACCTAAGGTGTTTAATAACATCAAATTATTATCAGTTTCACTTTTATTAAATTGGATAATCGGACCATTATTAATGTTTGTATTAGCTATAATATTCTTGCATGAACATCCAACTTATATGGTAGGATTAATATTAATTGGATTAGCAAGGTGTATTGCTATGGTATTAGTATGGAATGATTTGGCTGATGGGAGTACCGAGTATGGAGCTGCTTTAGTTGCTCTTAATAGTATTTTTCAAGTTTTTGCATATAGCTTTTATGCTTGGATTTTTATTACAATTTTACCAAGTTACTTTGGTTTTGATGGTGCAATAGTTGATATAGATATATTAACCATAGCCAAAAGTGTTTTTATTTATTTAGGGATACCATTTATAATTGGATTTTTTAGCAGATTAATTTTTGTAAAACTTAAGGGGGAGATTTGGTACAAAGAAAAATTTATCCCTAATATTTCTCCACTCACACTCATAGCTTTATTATTTACAATAATATTAATGTTTTCATTAAAAGGTGAACTTATTGTTGAGATACCAAAGGATGTTTTATTAATTTCAATTCCTTTACTAATTTACTTTACATTAATGTTTGTGATAGGATTTTTCTTAACAAAACAAATGGGTGCAACTTATGATAAGACAACTTCGGTTGCTTTTACAGCTGCTGGGAATAATTTCGAATTAGCTATTGCAGTAGCCATAGGTGTTTTTGGTTTAAATTCAGGGCAAGCTTTAGTTGGTGTTATTGGGCCATTAGTTGAAGTGCCAGTACTTATTTTTTTAGTTAAAGTATCATTTTGGTTGAAAAAGAAATATTTTAATACTACTTCAAATTGAAATTTTAAAATAATTAAATTTACTATTCAAAAAATCGGGATGTGGCGCAGTCCGGTTAGCGTACACGGCTGGGGGCCGTGTGGTCGCAGGTTCAAATCCTGTCATCCCGACTTTTGAAAAAAAAACATCAAGAAGTAACAATATTAAAATCCACTTATCAGTATTAACAAAAAGTTAAATTATCATTATAAAGTCTAAATATTACTAGCTTTGTACAAGTAATAATGTAATATGAAAAAAAATAGATCAAGCTGTCCACTGACTAGTGCTTTGGATATTATTGGAGATAAATGGTCTTTATTGATAATAAGGGATATTTTTTTGGGGAAAAAGACATTCACGGAATTTTTAAAGTCTAGCGAGAAAATAGCAACTAATATTTTAACAAATAGATTAGAATTATTAACTCAAAATGGTCTAATGAAAGTAACAAAGCTTCCAAATGATCAAAAAACTAAAATTTATTATTTAACAGACGCGGGGATAGATATGTATCCAATAATTTATGAACTGATGCGCTGGAGTGATAGAAATTTAAATAAGAAATTTGGACCAATAGGGCTGCAATTACTTGATTCCTTTCAAAAGAAATCAGCGGACAAAGTCATATCAGACACAACAGATAGTTACCGCTCAAGTAGAGAAAAAATACTTTCTAATATAGTATAGTCTTTCAAATATTTATTAAAGGCTTTCCTATTAATATTTATATTTTCTTAGAGCAATAATTAAAATTTACTATTTTCACGATTATTTCCCAAATTAATGAGAAAGTTACTAAGTTTATTTTTTGTTCTATCATCCTTTATTTCTTTTTCCCAGATTTTAAATCCTGTGAAGTGGGATATTCGTACTGAAAAATTATCTGAAACAGAGTATAACTTAATTTTTTCTGCTAACATTGAAAAAGGATGGGCAATTTATTCTCAGTTTGTTGGCGATGGGCCACTTCCAACTCTATTTAGTTTTGAACCTTCAGTTAATTATCAAATTATTGGAGACACTCACGAAAGTGAACTTAATATGGTCTCAAAGTATGATGAGGTTTTTGAAATGGTAGTGACAAAATTTTTTGATAAGGCAATTTTTTATCAACGTATAAACATAATTGAAAACTTAAGTAATTTTAAAATTCAAGGGAATATTGAATTTATGACATGTGACGACACGCGTTGCACCTATGAGCCTGAGAATAATTTTATTATTGATTATAATCCAAATATTGGATTAAAAGTATTGGAGTCTTCAAATATTAAAAAGGGGTTAGTTGATCTTGATGCAAATACTATACTATATGGCAGAAACTCTAAGTTTAAAACTTTCACATCAGATTGTCCCCTTAGCAATGATAATTTAAGAGAGAAAATTACAAAGGCAAGTTCATTTTGGAAAATATTTGGTTTAGGATTTTTAGGTGGTCTTCTTGCATTATTAACTCCTTGTGTTTTCCCAATGATTCCATTAACTGTAAGTTTTTTTACTAAGAAATCCGAAAATTTATCTAACCAGTCAGGAATTGTTCGAGCATTACTTTATGGTATTTTTATTTTTTTAGTCTACTTGATACTAAGTATTCCTTTTCATCTTATAGATTCAGTTAATCCGGATATATTAAATGATATATCAACTAATGTTTGGTTAAATGTTTTTTTCTTTTTAATATTTATAATTTTTGCATTTTCGTTTTTTGGGTATTACGAACTTACTCTACCAGCTAGTTGGACAAGTCTCACATCAAAGGGGGAAGCATTTGGAGGTATTATTGGAGTATTTTTTATGGCTCTAACTCTTTCAATAGTCTCTTTTTCCTGCACAGGGCCAATTCTTGGCTCCCTTTTAGCAGGGTCATTATCAGCTGATGGAGGAGCCTGGCAATTAACATACGGCATGGCAGGGTTTGGATTGGCACTTGGTTTTCCTTTTACATTTTTTGCAATGTTTCCAAATATGCTTAAATCTTTACCTAGTTCAGGTGGATGGCTTAACACTACCAAAGTAATTTTAGGCTTTCTGGAGCTTGCATTGGCCTTTAAATTTTTATCGAATGCCGATTTAGTCCAACATTGGGGAATATTAAAGATTGAGGTTTTTCTAATTATTTGGATTTTGATATTTCTATGTATGGCATTTTATATTCTTGGAATGATAAAAATGCCTCATGACGGTATAATAAAAAAACTTTCATTTTCAAGAATTTGTAGTGGGATATTTGTTTTATCATTTGTTGTTTACTTATTTTCAGGATTTAAGTTTAATAGTGCTACGAAATCATTTACCTCTCTAACATTACTTAGTGGTCTAGCTCCGCCAGTTGGATACAGTTACTTTTATCCTAATGATTGCCCAAACAATTTTGAATGTTTTAAAGATTTCAAGGAAGGAGTTAATTATGCAAACAAAATGAATAAACCTATAATTTTAGATTTTACCGGTTATGCTTGTGTTAATTGCAGAAAAATGGAGGAACATATATGGCCTAAAGAACTAATAAAGCCCTATTTTGATGACGAATATGTTTTAATCTCTCTTTATGTAGATGATAAAAAATTATTACCAGAAAGAGAGCAGCTAACCGTTAATAAGTTAAGTGGAGGGACAAGAGAGCTAAAAAATTATGGTAACAAGTGGTCTCATTTCCAAACGGAATTTTTTCAATCTAATTCACAACCTTTTTATGTTCTTTTGAGTCCTGACGCAAATACAATATTAGTATCTCCAATAGGTTACACTCCTAATATAGCGGATTATGAATCTTTTTTAAGATGTGGTTTAGAAACTTTAAAGGCCATGTAATCTGTTTTATAATAACCAGATTAATTTTATTAAATTTGAATATAATTTATCTTTAAATGTTTGAGAATTTCATTAAATTTTTAGAACTAGGCTTATACCATATTTTAAATTTTAGCAGTTACGATCACATAATGTTTGTTGTTCTAATTTCTCTTCCTTTTTTGTTTAGAGATTGGAAGCGCCTTTTAATTCTGACTACAATATTTTCTCTGGCTCACGCCTTTAGTCTAATACTTGCTATTTATGATATTGTGAATTTAAATGTAAATGTCACAGAATGGTTAATACCATTAACTATATTTTTTATGGCATTATTTAATATTTTTACTGCAGGTAAAACATTACAAGGAGAATCAAATTTAGTTATTGTAGGAGTTTTACTTTTTGGATTGGTGCACGGGCTAGGATTTGCTAATGCTTTTAACTCATTGGTTGGGACTAACTCCAGCAAATTGTTAGCTATTTTAGAGTTTGCAATTGGAATTGAGATTGGACAAATTGTAGTTGTTACAGTTGTTTTAGCTTTGAGCTTTATCGTTCAAAATTTATTAAGGTTTTCTAAAAGAGACTGGGTTTTAGTAATGTCATCAATAATAATAGGGGTTATTATACCATATATTTTAAAGGCACCATTATTTTCATAGATTTAAAATTGTAATTAAATTATAAAGGCTATATATTCAACTACTTTTCATAATTATGTCAGAAAATAAACAATTGAAGTATGATAAAGCTTATCTAAGGATAGCCAGAGAATGGGCAAAATTATCCTATTGCGATAGAAGACAAGTAGGAGCTATTATTGTTAAAGATCGTATGATTATTTCTGATGGTTACAATGGCACCCCAACTGGTTTTGAAAATATTTGTGAGGACGATGAAGGTTACACAAAATGGTATGTGTTACATGCTGAGGCAAATGCTATACTTAAAGTAGCGGCTTCAACTCAGTCTTGTAAAGGGGCAACGCTTTATATTACTTTATCTCCATGTAAAAACTGCAGTAAATTGATTCATCAAGCAGGTATCATTAGAGTAGTTTATAGCACAGAATATAAAGACTTGTCTGGAGTTGAATTTCTTGAAAAAGCTGGCATTGAAGTCTCTCAAATAGAAATTTAAGTTTTATAATAAAAAAAAGGCCCATCAAAATAATGGACCTTTTCGTTCAGCAAAATTTTAAAAATTTAATTAACTATAAGTTTTTTAGTTGTATTTTCTGAACCTAAAGTAATTTGCACAAAGTATATTCCAGATTTCAGCTCAGAAATATTAATGGAGATCGGAATATTTTTCAAGCGTAATACTGACTTTCCAAGAATATCAAATATTTGGACATCTATATTTTCATTAGAATTAGTATCAAAACTTAAATAATCATTTGCTGGGTTAGGATACATTTCTACATTGTTAAACTCATTATCATTTAATCCAGCAACACCTAAGCAAGGCACTTCATCTTCATATAACTGGGCTGTCCATGTTTGATTAAAAAATGGAAAATCAAACTGGATTTCATCTTCAGCTTCAGAAGTAAAGGTGATTGTTTGACAAAGTATACTATTTACGCAAACTTCAAATGCATCTGTTGTGTCCGTTACAATTTCAGCTTCTCCATCTCCAGTCCCAAAGGCAGTAAAGTCGTCTTGCTCACATGTGCCGTCGTATTCTGTTCCAATTATTCGCAATCCTTCAGCAGAAAACATGTAATAATTAATTTCTTCTTCACAAGTACCGCAATCTGCAGGAGTTTCGATTTGTCGATAAACATTACCTTGAAGTCTTTGAAAAACAGTTAATGGGGCCTCTCCTTCACCAGTTGTGAAGCTAAATATTGTTCCATTGCTAGTTCCAGCACAATTTGATGCATCTATAGACCAGTAATAGGTTGTATTGGGTGCCCAGGTGTAAATAATATTTACAAGATTATTAGTAAGTGGCAAAGATCCAATGTCTGGGAAACCCACTAAAGTTGTTCCAAGGTTAAAAGTATAGTTTTCTACTTCAAAACCTTCATCTGCAGCGGGCCATTCAAAATTTATAATTGCATCAGCTCCATCATAATTAATTGTAACATCTGTAGCAGCATCAAGAGGCATAGTTGGTGTATTAACTGCAACAGGAGCAGACGTAGTACATTGGGTAACTTCAACATTATCAATGCCCCAATAATAACCCCAAGCTCCAACATAACGGAATCTTATTTGAACTGCTGAGTTTCCAGTTAATGATGAAATATCAAGACTTGTTAAACCTTCTGCAATATAATTCTGAGCACCGGTAAAGGTTGTTATATTTTCCCATGATGCTCCACCATCAATTGTGCCTTCAACATAACCATAATCAGCGTTGTTATTATAAACTCTAAAGTGATGATTAAATCGTACTATTAATTCGGTATAGTCGCTTAAATCCATAACAGGCGAGACGAGAGATGCATTTTGAGAACCGGAAGCTCCAATTCCATCACTATCAAGCAATGCATATAAGCCGTCACATCCACCATTAATCATTCCGGTATCACCTCCATATGCAGGATCTGCAGTATTTGCAGTACTTCCAACTTCCCAGTTTCCAGATGAGCCAGCCTCAATGGTAGTGGTCCATCCGTTAGGAAATGTTGATGATCCTGAAATAGCACCGGAGAAGTCTTCGCTCAAAACTTGAGCATTTAAAGAAAATATGGCCATTAGTAAAGCCAAAAAAGTAATTTTTTTCATAAACGTTTATTTTAATTGATATTTTTACAAAGTTAAGGAATCATTTTTGGAAAATAAAGCCAAAAAAAGACTCCGCATTAGCGGAGTCTTTTTTATTCTGTTAAGTTGCTAAAATCCAATTTATAATTAGTTTTTTAATTCCTTATTTTACTAAATCTCTTATTTTGAGGGAAATTCTTATTATTGAAACTATCAAAATTGTGCATCCTGCGCTTACACTTGTAATAACAGCGGGAAAGCTGTCTTTAGAAAGAGGAGTCTCAAAGTCAATCTTAGTAATATTAAATATTAAAATTACTATTGCAATTATGGATATAATGTATGTAGTTAGTTTCATATCAAAGTAAAAATTTAATGTTTGACGTGAACAATTTAACCGCTATAGCCAATAAAATTACTCCAAAAATTTTGCGTGTAATTTTTATTCCATTTGGTCCAATAAAACGCTCAATTTTAGCGGATGTTTTTAGAACAATATATATAAATAATACATTAACAATAACTGCTATTATTATATTTTCTGTATAAAATTCAGATTTCAATGATAATAAAGTTGTTAAACTTCCAGGGCCAGCTATTAATGGAAATGCAAGCGGAAATACTGTGGCGCTCAAATCAGAATCATCTTCTTGCTTGTATAGTGTTATTCCAAGGATCATCTCCAGAGCTATAAACAATAGTATAAAAGCACCAGCAACTGCAAAAGAGTGTACGTCAATACCAACTAATTTTAAAATACTATTCCCAACAAACAAGAATACGATCATTATTAATCCTGCAATGATTGATGCCTTTTCGCTTTGGATGTGTCCAGCTTTTTTTCTTAAATCTATTATGATAGGGATGTTTCCCACAATATCGATAACGGCGAATAGAACCATAAAAGCTGTAAAAATCTCTTTGATACTGATATTCATATTGAATGATAATTAAGCTGCAAATTTCGCCAAATAATTTAAATATCTATGCATAAATCAATGTTAAGTTTGTGTAAAAATTTTAATCTAAAATAGTATCTTCGTTGTATGTTTCAACTGGGTAAAACAATTGTTTCGGAGGCTATATTAGATAACGATTTTGCTTGTAATTTATCTGCATGCAAGGGCGCTTGCTGTGTTGATGGAGACGCAGGTGCTCCGCTAGAAGAATCGGAATTAGAAATATTGAAGGAGATATATCCTAAGATTAAATCTTATTTAACAGAAAAGGGGATTGAAGCTATAGAGGATCAAGGCGTTTACACGACTAATGAAGATGGTGAATTTGAAACTCCTTTAGTGGATGGTGCAGACTGTGCATATGTGGTTTATGACGAAAATAAAACAGCACTTTGTGGCATTGAGGAGGCTTATAACCAAGGAGACATAGCTTGGAAAAAGCCAATTTCTTGTCATTTATATCCAATTAGAGTCAAAGATTACAGTGAGTTTTCTGCAATAAATTATCATAAGTGGCAAATTTGTGATTCTGCATGTGAGCTTGGGAAATCAATAGAGTTTCCAATTTATAAATTTGTAAGAGAAGCTTTGATTAGAAAGTTTGGTGCAGACTGGTACGATGAGCTTGAAGCTATTGCAAAAAACAGAAAACAATAAATCTATTTATTTATCTCCACCATTTTTTTTTTAGAACTTTTTGATTTTTTTAGTTTTCTGCCATCATCTTTTTTTACGAGAGAAATAATTTTTAATCTACTGATAATCAATTATTTGCCTTTTTAATCTTGTGATTTTTTTGTAAGAAAAAACTTACTTGTTGTTAAAAACTTAATGGCAATGTTTATAAAAATGACTTTTATTTAAACCAACAATTTTAAATCTTTGTTAGGCTTGAAATTACAGTGAAAATTTTTAACCAAAAAAACTAAACTAACAATGCCACAAATAGAACCCATTTTACAAGAAAATAAAGACCGCTTTGTTATATTCCCTATTCAGCACCACGATATTTGGGAATGGTATAAAAAATCAGAAGCGAGTTTTTGGACTGCTGAGGAAATTGACCTACATCAAGATTTAACAGATTGGACTGAGAAGCTTTCTGATGATGAGCGCTATTTTATCAAACACATTTTAGCATTTTTTGCTGCAAGTGATGGTATCGTTAATGAAAATTTAGCAGAAAATTTTGTAAATGAAGTTCAATACAGCGAAGCAAAGTTCTTCTATGGTTTTCAAATTATGATGGAGAATATTCATAGCGAAACTTATTCACTTTTGATAGATACTTATGTCAAAGATGAAGTTGAAAAGGACAAGTTGTTTAATGCTATTGAAAATTTTCCTGCAATTAAGAAAAAAGCAGATTGGGCTTTGAAATGGATTGATTCACCAAGTTTTGCAGAGCGTTTAATTGCATTTGCAGCTGTTGAAGGTATATTTTTCTCCGGAGCCTTTTGTTCTATTTTTTGGCTTAAGAAAAGAGGCTTGATGCCAGGGTTAACATTTTCCAACGAGCTAATTTCGAGAGATGAAGGAGTCCATGCTGACTTTGCGGTTCATCTTCATAACAACCACTTGGTTAATAAAGTGCCAAAAGAACGTATCCGTGAAATTATAGTTGACGCACTTAATATTGAAAGAGAGTTTATCACTGAATCACTTCCAGTGAGTTTAATAGGGATGAATTCTAAACTTATGTCTCAATATTTAGAGTTTGTAACCGATCGCTTGTTGCTTGAGTTAAACTGTGAAAAAGAATACAACACCTCAAATCCATTTGATTTTATGGACATGATTTCATTACAAGGAAAAACTAATTTCTTTGAGAAACGTGTCTCTGAATATCAGAAAGCAGGAGTTCTCAACAAAGAAGAAGAGGACACCAATAAATACAGCTTCGACACCGATTTTTAGTAACGGTGCTTTAAAAAGCTAAAATAATTTACAAACCAAGTTATAGCTAAATAGCTGTAACTAAAACTAACATGAAAACTATGTTTTTGCAGTAAAAAGCAGAAACAATAGAATAACTAACTAACCGCTTTTTTTAAATTTTTAAAAAAAGTAAAAAATTAAATAGTACTATGTATGTAATTAAAAGAGATGGCCGAAAAGAACAAATAATGTTTGATAAAATTACGGCCAGGGTGAGAAAACTCTGCTATGGGTTAAACGAATTGGTAGATCCATTAAAGGTTGCAATGCGTGTCATAGATGGTCTTTATGATGGTGTTACTACTAGCGAGTTAGACAATCTTGCTTCAGAAGTAGCTGCAACAATGACTACTGCTCACCCAGATTATGCTCGCTTAGCAGCACGTATCTCTGTTTCAAACTTACATAAAAGTACTAAAAAATCTTTCAGTGAGGTCATGCACGATCTATACACTTACGTAAATCCTCGTACTGGTAAAGACGCCCCACTTCTCTCAGACGAAGTTTATAATGTTATAAAAAACAACAAGGAAAAATTAGACTCAACAATTATCTACAGTAGAGATTTTGGTTATGATTATTTTGGATTCAAAACGTTAGAGCGCTCATACCTTTTAAAGCTAAATGGTAAAATTGCAGAACGCCCACAGCATATGTTAATGAGAGTTTCAATTGGGATACATTTAGATGATTTAGATGCTGCTATTGAGACGTACAATTTGATGTCGAAAAAATATTTTACTCACGCGACACCGACTTTATTTAACTCAGGGACTCCAAAACCACAAATGTCTTCATGTTTTTTATTAACTATGAAAGAAGATAGTATTGAAGGTATTTACGACACATTAAAACAGACAGCAAAAATCTCACAATCTGCTGGTGGCATAGGCTTGGCAATGCACAATATTCGCGCCACTGGAAGTTACATTGCAGGAACCAACGGTACAAGTAATGGAATTGTACCAATGCTTCGCGTTTTCAATGACACAGCAAGATATGTCGACCAAGGTGGAGGTAAGCGAAAAGGAAGTTTTGCCATTTACTTAGAACCTTGGCATGCTGATATTTTTGACTTTCTTGATTTGAAAAAAAATCATGGAAAAGAAGAAATGAGAGCTCGTGATTTGTTTTATGCAATGTGGGTGCCAGATCTATTTATGAAGCGTGTTCAAGAAGATGGCAATTGGACCTTGATGTGCCCGAATGAATGTCCTGGATTGCCTGATACACATAGTGATGAATTCGATAAACTATACACTGATTATGAAAAGGCAGGTAAAGGAAGAAAAACGATTAAGGCAAGAGAGCTTTGGGAAAAAATTACAGAATCTCAGATAGAGACGGGAACCCCATACATGCTTTACAAAGATGCGGCAAACCGAAAATCAAATCAACAAAATTTAGGAACAATTCGTTCATCAAATTTATGTACTGAAATCCTAGAATTCACTTCTCCTGACGAAGTTGCTGTATGTAATTTAGCATCAATTGCTCTTCCTATGTTTATCAAGGATGGAGAATTTGATCACAAAGAACTTTACAGGATTACAAAACGAGTAACAAGGAATTTAAATAGAGTCATTGATCGTAATTACTACCCTGTAATTGAGGCCCAAAATTCAAATTTCAGACACCGCCCAATTGGTTTGGGAGTACAAGGGTTAGCGGATACATTTATTAAACTCCGTTTACCATTTACAAGCGATGAAGCAAAAAAGTTGAATCAGGATATTTTTGAAACTATTTATTTTGCTGCTGTGACGGCATCAATGGAAGAGGCTAAAGCAGATGGTCCTTATGAATCTTATAAAGGATCACCGATTAGCAAAGGTGAATTTCAATACAATCTCTGGGGGCTCAAAGATGAAGAACTCAGTGGTATGTGGGATTGGGGTAAACTGCGTAAACAAGTTCTTAAAAATGGTGTAAGAAATTCATTGCTTGTAGCTCCTATGCCGACTGCAAGTACATCTCAAATTTTAGGAAATAATGAATGTTTTGAGCCTTACACATCTAACATATATACAAGACGTGTTCTTTCTGGAGAGTTTATAGTTGTGAATAAACACCTATTAGAAGATTTAGTTCAGTTAGGTCTTTGGAATGAAAGCTTGAAGCAGGAGATCATGAGAGCAAATGGTTCTGTGCAGCACATTGATATTATTCCTCAAGATATAAAAGATCTTTACAAAACGGTTTGGGAATTGAGCATGAAAGATATAATCGATATGTCTAGACAAAGAGGATATTTTATTGATCAGTCACAATCTCTTAATTTATTCATGGAAGGTGCAACAATGGCTAAATTAACTTCCATGCACTTCTATGCTTGGAAGAGTGGTTTAAAAACTGGAATGTATTATTTAAGAACTAAAAGTGCTGTTGATGCTATTAAATTTACCTTAGATAATAAAAAGAAATCACAGCCTGAGTCACAAACTACTGATGTGCCAGATCCACAGGTAATAGAGAAAAAGCAAGAGAAAGCTGCAAAAACTGCCGAAAAATTTGCTCAGCAAAAAGCTATGGACGCTAATGTCGAACCAATGTCTGCTGAAGAGATGAAGGCGCTAATTGCTCAAGCTAAAGAGTCAGAAGGCGATGATTGTTTAATGTGCGGATCTTAATTTATAAATAGCCTTTATTTAGGCTAAAGATTATTTATTCTACTTTTTTGATATCAATTTTATTTAATAATATATTAGATTGATTAAATCGTTCATTCACCAAATTTTAAAATTTATCTAGGCATGAACTGGTTGTAAAATTACTATCACGTCAATCGATAGATTTATCACTTGCTCTTTGATATTCGTCAATTAAATTTCCAGTAGCTTTTAAAAAGTCTTTTGTTTCCAGAAGTAAATTGAAGTAGAGAGTTGTATTCTTTGGACTCGACTCATCTGTCGTTCTAGTTCTTTTTACTTGTGATTCGATATCAGATTTTAATATATTATATATATTATCTTTTTGTTCTCTAACAGCACTGATCTTATCGAAAGATTGTTTTTTGAAAGAATCACCTGCATTTGAAAATAATTCCATTATTGCATCACTAATCTCACTCAGCTCTTTTATTTGCTTAAACTTGAGCTTTTTGTGGTTATTATCAACATGTTTATAAGTTACTTTTGATATATATTCTAAAGATTGTGTCATATCGTGAAGATAACCTAAAATATCAATGTAGAAACCACTTGCTCCAACACTTGACTCGTCTAAATTCTTAATAAAATAAAAGATATTATCTCTTAGTTCATCAACTTCCTTAGAAAGTTTAACAACTTGCTTTTTATTCTTTTTTAATAGTTTAGAATTTTCAGTTGCTAATCCGTTGATTGCATTGATATAAATACCTTTAGATCTTTTAAGTACGTTTGATATATTTTGAGCACTTTCTTGAATAACTCCTTGGATAGAGCTGCTTTCAGAAGTTTTTAGGATATCTTCTTTTGATAAGCCTGAAGAATTATTTTTGTGTGCTAGATAATTTCTGTAAAGAATTACTGCAGTAAATATTAAAAATATAGGGATTACTACTGAAGGGTTCATACTAATTAAAAATACTACAATTCCTGAAGCAATAAATGCACCTAAAGCAGTACCAAACCACCCTCCAATAACGTTAAGAACACCAGCAACTCTATAAACTGCACTTTCTCTGCCCCAAGCTTTATCAGCAAAAGAAGTACCCATTGCAACCATAAACGTAACATATGTAGTTGAAAGAGGAAGCTTCATTGTAGTTGCAATTGCTATCAATATTCCTGCAACCATTAGGTTGACAGATGCTCTAATAAGATCAAATGCAGGAGCATCTATACTTTGGTCTTTTGTGAGAGTAATTTCAGGAGTTTTGAATCGATTAGCTATGTTTTCTTGAACAGATACAGGTATAATAGCATTAAAATACTTAGACAATTGTGTTGCTCCTTTGACTATTCCTCTAGATAGAAAGTTAGGTTCAAATTTTTCGTGCGTTTCACTTTGACGTGATAAACTAATTTCAGTTTCTGCTACTGTTCTTGCTTTTTTTGAAAATAATAGAGTCACTACCATTATTCCGCCTGAAATAAATAATAATAATGGTTCCGCTGGGACTTTTTTATCAAGAACCCCCATTGAGAATAGTGTGGCTTCAACTCCAGATGCAGCCCATGCTTCATATGAATGATATGCTGCCATAGGAACTCCAATAAAGTTAACAAGGTCATTTCCTGAAAACGCAAGTGCTAGACCGAAAGTACCTACCGCTATAACAACCAATAAAATTGTTTTTTTGGTTACAGCCTCAAAAATATAAGAAACAATAAGCCAAAGGGCAAAACTTGCTCCGATGATATAAAACTCATTACCTTCAATTGATCCTTTTAAATCTTTATAATATGGAGTCCCTTTCAATCCTTTCAAGAAAATAAAATATGTAATTGCAGTAAGTGCGATAGCTCCAAATATTGCACCGAAATTTTTAATTTTCTTTTCAGCTTGAAACGTAAATACCAACCTTGATATCCATTGCACAATTGCACCAACTGTAAAGGCAATAAACACGGACATTACAATTCCACTAATAATTTGAAGTGCTTTTTCTGTATTAATATAATTCACCAAATCACCAAAGCTCTTTCCATCAGTAGCGCCTATTTTAATTAAAGACATTATAACAGCTGCTCCTAATAAATTAAAAACAATCGAAACAGTTGTTGAAGTTGGAAGTCCTAAAGTATTAAAGAAATCAAGAAGTAATATATCTGTAATCATAACAGCCATAAATATGTACATGATTTCATTAAAGCTAAACATTGCAGGAATAAATATTCCTTTTCTAGCAACTTCCATCAAACCGCTGGAATACACTGCGCCAACAAATATCCCTAAACTAGCGACTGTCATAATCATTCTCATTGAAATTGCTTTTGATCCAATTGCTGAATTTAGAAAGTTGATAGCATCATTACTGACACCAACTACAATATCGATTGTCGCCAAAACCGTGATGGCAATCAACATAAATATATATATATTATCCATAGTATTTAATTGAGCTATATTGGCAAATATCATAATTTATTTTATTTTTTTTATTAAAAAATCATTATTAAAAATGGAAATCAAAGCCAACTCTGAAAGTTATATTATCAGACTCATTGTCTTCGGTTGTATAACTAATATCACTTTGGATTTTAAGTTTATGTCCAACAACAAACTTATTTACTCCAAGGGTGTATTGGTTAGTAGGGAGTTTATTAGTAACATCTTCGTATTCAACAGTTGTATACCTAGCGGCAATTTCGTAGTTGCTATCAAATAAATATCCAGCTTGAAGGTTTAGCGCATTTCCAGTTAAAACAATATCACCAGTTGGTGTGACTCCGTCCGCCTCAGTTGCAACCTCATCATCAGCAGTTCTTTTGGCATATTCACCCATGAATGAGAAACCATTATGTTTATACATTGCATCAATAAAAATTGTTGTTTGATTAGTTTCGTAAAATGACTCATCGTTTCGTATCATATAATCCCCTGCAAAACCTCTTTCTCTTACAGCATCTTCGTTAAAGTTATAAGTAAATCCTAACATTAGTTTAGGTCTTTCTTCTCTCTTTAAATCAGATTGACTATAATCTCCTTTTGATTTAAAAGTTCCAAAGGGTAGCATTTCCAGTCTTGCTGTATATTGTAATCCACCTATATTACCTTCACTTACATTTCTGCCTTCCCCTTGAGATAATGATAATTTTTCTCTAATTAAAAATTCATCTCCAAGTTTAGTTTTATGACGTAACTGTATACCTAAATCACGGTCAATATTAAAACGGCTATTTAATAACGATCGATCAATTAATTGTAAATTTCCAGACGAAACTACTCGTTCAACGTTCCCAGGTAATTTTGTTTGTCCTGCCCAAAATTCCCAGTTTTTAGCAAACTTCCATTTAAGAACAGCATCTAAAATGTAACGGGGAGTATTACGGTTAAAATCATTTGCACCGGAAATATCTCTATTTGATAAGCCTAATTCAATTTTATAAATAAGATTTTTATTATAAGCAAACCCATCAAATTTTAATCTCGCTCGCCTAACTATAAAGTTGTGCTCTCCACTTTCATAAATATCTCCGTTGTGATCCCACGAAGACATTGATCTTACTTGAAAACGAGGTGCGAATTTTACACTAAATGTACTATCTTTTGCGGTAAAATTAATTAATCCTTTTCCGAAAGATGTATCGCTAATTTCTTGCGATTGTAAGTTGAATGTTAAAAGAATGGTTATTATAATAAGAAGTTTGTTTTTCATTTTGATTTTGATTATTAGTTTTTTTACAAAATTATTATCAAAAGGCACTTCTTTTATTTAATTAAGTTTTATGATACTATTATGCAATTGTTATTAAATTCAAGAAATAATAAACATTAACTTAACATTAGAAATTATTAACTTGCACGAATGAATAAATCTATGAATTGGGAGCAATTGTTATCCCTAAGAAGACAAGGCGATTCAAGTAAACGTCTAAGAAATGAACAAGATGAGACGCGACTCGGCTTTGATGTAGATTATGATAGAATTATTTTTTCTCCTGAGTTTAGAAGTCTTCAAGATAAAACCCAAGTGATTCCACTTTCATCCACAGATTTTGTACATACAAGATTAACCCACAGTTTAGAAGTAAGTGTTGTGGCTCGTTCATTAGGCAGGAAAGTAGGGGTGAAAATTTTAGAAAAGTATCCTTCTCTAGAGACTATACACGGATACAAGGCAAATGATTTTGGTTCCATCGTAGCGGCTGCCGCATTAGCTCACGATATTGGAAACCCTCCATTTGGCCATTCTGGAGAAAAGGCTATTGGACATTTTTTTAGAAACGGATCGGGTAAAAACTATAAATCTGAACTTACCCCAAAACAATACCAAGATTTATGTGATTTTGAGGGTAATGCAAATGGTTTTAAAATATTAACTCAAGACGTAAAAGGAAGACCAGGTGGACTTCGGTTGAGCTATGCGACTCTAGGGGCTTTTACAAAATACCCTAAGGGTTCTTTACCTATCAAACCTAATTCACATGTTGCTTTTAAGAAATATGGCTTTTTTCAAAGTGAGTCAGAAACATTCTCTTTATTGGCTAAGGAATTAGGATTATTGCAATTAGATGATTCACCTGAAACGTTATACTCTAGACACCCACTTGCATATTTAGTTGAGGCGGCAGATGATATTTGTTATACTATTATTGATTTTGAAGACGGTATTAATTTAGGTCTAATTGAGGAGGATTATGCTCTTGAATATTTAATTAATTTGGTTAAAGATAATATTCAAACTGATAAATATAATTCGCTTATTAATAAAAAGGCCCGCGTGAGTTACTTAAGAGCATTGTCTATAGGAACTTTAATTGATGACGCTGTTAATTTATTTATTGAAAATGAGACTTCAATTTTAGACGGAAGTTTTGGTATTTCTTTATTGGAAAAGAGCAGATACAAAGCTCAAATGGATGACATTATTAAATTGAGCATAGACAAAGTGTATAATTCGGATGAAGTTATTGACAAAGAGCTTTCGGGGTTTGAAGTTATAAATGAACTTTTGTCTCGGTTTTCTAATGCTGTCAATAATTGCTATCATGGGACTGGTAGTCATTATGACAAACTTATTTTAAAACTGTTTGATTCTGAATTGGATTATAAAAATGACAAGTTGTATGATAGAATGATGGCTGTCTGTTCTTTAGTTGCATCATATTCTGATAGTAACGCCATTTTAATTTACAGGAAGATTAAAGGACTAGAATTCAATCTGTGAGCTAAAAATTAATTGTATTTTTGGCATAATGAATATGGAATTTAGCGATGAATATTTTATGAAAAAGGCTTTACTTGAAGCTGAACAAGCCTTTGAAAAAGGAGAAATCCCAGTAGGAGCAGTCATAGTTGTGGATAATAAAATAATTGCTCGTGCACATAATTTAACTGAACTATTAAATGATGTAACTGCACATGCTGAGATGCAAGCCATTACTTCAGCATCTAATTTTCTTGGTGGAAAATACTTACATAATTGCACTTTATATGTTACCCTTGAACCGTGTCAAATGTGTGGAGGAGCTTTATTTTGGAGTCAAATTTCGAATGTTGTTTATGGTGCCTCCGATCCAGAACGTGGATGCATAAGTTTAAACAATAAATTACATCCAAAAACTAAAATTAAAGGGGGCATTTTAGCTGACAAAGCCTCATCGTTGTTAAAAAGATTTTTTATTGAAAAAAGAAATCTTAATTAATTATTATGTTCTTTCATTTTATCTAAATTTTCTTTGTTTAGAACATAATCAGACATCTTTTTGTCTTTCCAACGGTAGTAAGAAAATAATGGGAATACTAAAAAGAACATACCTAATACACCAAAGCCAATTAACTTACTTGAAAGTTCAATTTCCTTTGCTTTTATTGCTTGATCAAGAGTATCTGAATCAGGAATTGTAAGGCCTAAAAAAATTAGAATTGTACATATGATGAATATTATCCAAATTAAGTATTTCATCAAAAATATTAGGATTTAAGTTTCAAACCTAATTCATTAAGCTGGTCATTATCGATAGATGATGGAGCGTCTATCATTACATCTCTACCGCTATTATTCTTTGGGAAAGCTATAAAATCTCTAATTGTTTCTTGACCACCCATTATAGAGACCAATCTGTCTAAACCAAAAGCAATACCTCCGTGAGGAGGTGCACCATACTCAAAGGCATTCATTAAAAAACCAAATTGCTCCTTAGCCTCATCGTCACTAAATCCAAGGTAATCAAATATTAATGCTTGAGTTTTTTTATCGTGAATTCTAATTGAACCACCTCCAATTTCATTACCATTTAGAACTAAGTCATAAGCGTTTGCTTTGACCTTTTTTGGATCAGTTTTTAAAAGAGGTATGTCTTCGGGTTTCGGAGCTGTAAATGGATGATGCATTGCATGGAAGCGATCTTCTTCTTCGTCCCATTCTAGCAGAGGGAAATCGGTAACCCATAGAGGTGCAAATACACTTGGATCCCTTAGGCCTAAACGCTCAGCAACTTCCATTCTTAAAGCACTAAGCTGAGTACGAACTTCATTTGTTTTACCTGACAAAATACAAATTAGATCACCTGTATTTGCATTAGTGCATTTAGCCCATTTTGATAAGTCATCTTGATTATAAAACTTATCTACTGATGACTTATAGCTGCCATCTTCATTACAGCGAACATAAACCATTCCTTTGGCGCCAACCTGAGGTTGCTTGACCCAGTCAATCAGTTTATCAATTTCCTTTCTAGAAAATTCATTACCTCTAGGAATTGCTATACCAACAACTAGTTCAGCGTCATTAAAGACATTAAATTCCTTATGCTGACAAACTGAATTTAATTCCCCAAATTTCATTTCAAACCTAATATCTGGCTTATCATTTCCATAGGTTTTAATAGCATCTTCATAGGTTATCCTTGGAAATTTATCTAATGTTACTTTATTTATTTTTTTCAATAAATAACTCGTAAGGCCTTCAAATGAATTAATAATATCTTCTTGCTCAACAAAGGACATTTCACAGTCAATTTGTGTAAATTCAGGTTGTCTATCAGCACGAAGATCTTCATCGCGAAAGCATTTTACAATTTGAAAGTATTTATCAATTCCTCCAACCATCAAAAGTTGTTTAAATGTTTGTGGAGATTGCGGGAGGGCATAGAATTGTCCATCATTCATACGGCTAGGAACAACAAAGTCTCTGGCTCCTTCAGGAGTAGATTTTATCAAATATGGGGTTTCTACTTCAATAAAACCTTTTGATGACAAATAAGAACGAACTTCTTGAGCAATATTATGCCTTAATATAATATTATTCTTAACGGGGTTCCTTCTAATATCTAAATAACGATATTTCATTCTTAATTCTTCCCCTCCGTCAGTTGTGTCTTCAATTGTAAATGGAGGAGTTTTAGCACCATTAAGAATTTTTAATGATTTAACTAATATTTCAATATCACCAGTTGAAATATTTGGATTTTTAGAAGCGCGTTCAATGACTGTACCTGTTATCTGTATAACAAATTCTCTGCCTAAACTTTTAGCTAAATCCATCAAGTCATTTTCAGTACGATTAGCATCAAAAACAAGTTGAGTAATTCCATAGCGGTCACGTAAGTCAACCCAAGCTACAAAACCTTTATCTCTAGATTTTTGCACCCAACCACAAAGAGTTACCGTTTTATTTATGTGAGATGAGCGAAGCTCACCACAATTATGCGTTCTGTACATGTGAAATTATTTGATAGACAAATTTATATTATTAAAATTAAAACACAACATCTATGATAAAACATTAGCAAGTTTTAGCTTGATTTTATTACTTAAGAAGTATAAAATAGGCACAATAACTAAGGTTAAAAATGTTGCAAATGTTAATCCAAAAATAATCGCCCATCCCATTGGACCCCAAAAAGCAACATTTTCTCCTCCAATATAAAAGTTCGGATTGAGTTCTGTTATTAAAGTTTTAAAGTTTAAATTAATTCCAAGAGCAAGAGGGAACAGACCTAATATTGTGGTAATCGCAGTTAATAAGACAGGTCTCAGCCTTGTTTTCCCACCTTCAACTACACATTCTAGGAGCTGATTTACTGATAGTTTTTCTTTTGAACTAAGGTTGAGTTCCTCTTTTTTTCTCTTTACAATCAAATTGATATAGTCAATCAAAACAATTGCATTATTCACAACAATTCCTGCAAGAGAAATAATTCCTATCATTGTCATTAATATCACAAAATCCATTCTAAAAATTAACAAACCAAATAGAACACCAATCAAACTGAGAAAAACAGAAATGGAAATAATTATTGGATTTATCGCTGAATTGAATTGAGCAACAAGAATTAGAAAAATAAGCAGAACAGCAATTAAAAGAGCTTTGCTAAGAAATGCCATTTCTTCAGCTTGTTTTTCCTGTTCGCCTGTAAAACTAACTTCAACTCCATTAGGCGCCTTATATTTTTCAATCAGAGCTCTAATTTTATCATTGACATCCGTTGCGTTATAACCACTTAAAACGTTCGAATATATTGTTACAACTCTATCTAGATCAATTCTTTTAATTGCACTAAAATTATTGTTATTTTCAGTTTTAGCAACAGCAGAAATAGGTACTTGTTTTATTCTCCCTGTGCTTTGATTTCTAAAAGTTATTTTTTGATTTAATAGAGCATTACGATCATATCTATATTTATTTTTTAATCTGATATTAACTGGGTAATCGTCTTTGAAATCTTTGTAGGTTGATATTTCTTTTCCATATAGTGCTGTCCTAAGATTAGATCCAATTAGTCCAGTAGAGATACCTAGTCTTCTGGCTTTTTGACGATCAACATTGACAATTAATTCTGGTTTGCCTTGATCTATATCAAGTTTTAGTTCTTCAATACCAGGTATGTTAGACTTATTTATGTAAGTTTTTATCAAGTTTGCTGTCTCAAGAATCAAATTGTAGTCATCTCCTTTTATTTCAAGATTTATAGGGGATCCAGTTGGGGGTCCATCAGCAGGTTTGTCAACCACAATACTAACCCCTGGATATCCTTGAATAACTTGTCTGATATCTCTAAGTACTTGTTCAGAACTCACACCTCTTCTATCTTGAAATTTGACAAAATCTACTGTAATTCTAGCTTTGTTTGGAGTGTTTCCTCCCATTTGTCCCTGAGTAGGGTCTGAGGTTCCTTCACCAACTTGTCCTATTACAGATGTCACAAGGAAATTTTCTCCGTTGATTTCATATTTTTTCAAGTGATTTTCTATATCGGATTCAATGTTTTTGGATAAAAAATTTGTCTCTTCGATGTCTGTTCCAATAGGGTATTCTAAAAAAACAAAAACCTGTTTAGCTTCTGTATTTGGAAAGAATAGGATTTTTGGAGGGAAGTTATACATTAACCCACAAGCCAAGAACAATAGCAAAAATGTACCTGTAATTATTAAATAGGGATTTTTCTTTTTCATCGAAAAACATAGAAATTTTTCATAGGCATTTTCCAGTTTTCTAATTAAGGTTAACTTATTTTTCTTTGGAACAATCTTCATGTATAAAGAAATAAGCATTGGATTAATTATAAGAGCCACAAATAGTGAAGAACTTAAAACTATAATTAAAGTTATTGGAAGCCACTGCATGAACTTCCCAACAATTCCGTCCCATAAGATAAGTGGTAAAAATGCCGCTAGAGTTGTTGCGGTAGATGCAATAATAGGTAATGCTACTTCACCAACACCTTGTTTTGTAGCCTTTAATCTTGGAACACCTTCATCCATTAATCGATAAACATTTTCAACTACTACTATGCCATTATCAACCAGCATCCCCAGTGCAATGACTAGTGAAAACAATACCATTGTATTAAGAGTAACACCTAGGAAACTTAATACAATAAATGATAATAACATTGATAATGGAATTGCAATACCAACAAATAATGCATTTCTAAAACCTAAAAAGAAATACAGAACAAGCACAACTAAAATCACACCTAAAACAATGCTATTTTCTAAGTCTGACACCATGGTTTTAGTATCATTAGATTGATCATTTGTCTTTGAGATAATTAATTTTTTTGGAAATACATTAGACTTAGCTTCATGAATTATTTCATCAATTTTTGAAGATGCAATTAATAAGTTTTGACCGCTTCTTTTTTTGACATCTAACATAACAACAGGCTGCAAATATTCTCTAGCATAACTTTGTTTTTCTTGCTCTTTAAATGAAACCTCGGCTATATCTCTTAAGTAAACAATATTTCCTTTTTCCCTTTTGACAATTATGTCCTTAACCTTTAATGGATTTAAAAATTCGCCTATAACCCTTACATTTCTTCTAGTTCCGTTTTCGAGAATATCTCCGCTAGAAATACTTTGATTTTCAAAAGCGATAGCATTTTCAACGTCGCTAAAACTGATTTTAGAAGCTTGCATTTTATATAGATCTAATGCAACCTCAAGCTCTTTTTCTTGAACCCCTCTAATATCAACTCCTGAAATTTCAACTAACTCTTCAATTTGGTCTTCAAGATATTCTGCATATTCTTTGAGCTGATCCATAGGGAAATCACCCGAAAGGTTAATATTCATAATGGGCATTTGTTCGCTGAAATTTACCTCGGTAACACTAGGTTCACTTGGGAGATCCTTAGGAAAATCCTTATCAGCCATTGCAATATCTACCCTGTCTTTAACTTTTATTAATGCTTCAGAGGGTGAAATATCAAAATTAAACTCAACCTTAATGCTAGAATATCCCTGTATTGAAGTTGAGGTTATTTTATCAATTCCTGTAATTGCATTTATTTCTTTTTCAAGTCTTTTAGTTATTAATTTTTCAACATCTGAAGCAGAATTTCCTGGATATGGAGTAGCTACGTAAATCTGTGGGACAATAATTTCTGGAAAATTTTCTCTAGGCATTCCTGTATATGAAAGATAGCCTCCTAAAATAACTATGAAAGTAATAACGGCTACAGTAGATTTATTAGAAATTGCCCATGACGAGATTTTAAATTCTTTATGTTTTTTCTTGGCCATTTTACTCCGATAAGATTACAATTTCACCTTCTTTAATTAATCGCGATCCTTTATCAACAACTAAAACGTCTTCAATTAAACCCTCAGAAATAAAAGATTCATTTTTGTAGGTCATTTTTTCTTTTATATATGATTTGTTAACATTGTATGAGCCATTAACTTTTTTTAAGGTATATACAAAAGAATTACCAAGCCTATCTTTTTGAATTAATTTTGAAGGGACTACTATGCCAAAATTTGAATAGTCATTAATTTTTAAATCTGCCAACAAATTTGGTTTTAAATCATTGTCTTCATTTTTAATATCTACTCGAATTTTAAAACTTCTATTTTCAGGATTTATGAAATTACCAACTTGATTTATTTTAGCGTCAATGCTTTTTCCTACCGAAGGAAAAAATAATTTAACTTTTTTCCCTACTGAAATATTTTTTAAATAAGTTTCCGTAAGTTCACTTTCAATATGTATTTGATCTAAGTTTACTAATCTCATTGATGGAAACATAGGAGCTGCTAAACCACCAATTTTATTAAAGACTTCGTCAACAGTACCATTAAATGGAGCAATTACTTTAAGTTTTCGAGCTTGAACTTTTAAGCTTGACAGTTTTTTTTCTAATCCATTTTTTTTTGCTTCAGCTTGTAAAAATTGCATTTCACTTCCAATATTTTGATCCCAAAGCCGTTTTTGTCTCATAAATGTTGTTGTTGCTAAGTTAAGTTCTATTTGAGTTTCAGCCATTTTACTTTTTATTAAAGAGTCATCTATTTGAATCAAAGTCTGCCCTTTTTTCACTTTTTGCCCTTCATCAACATAAATTTTTGATATAGTTCCGCTTTGTTCAGGAAATAACTCTACACTTTCATCGGATTCTACTATTCCTTGCACATCAATATAGTGTTCAAAGTTTTTCTTTTTTGCTTTCAGTGCAGTTACTATTATTAATCGTTTATTTGTATCTAATTTGGAAATATTTTGTTCAACTGTTTTTAAGAGAACTCCGAGGCTATCAATTTTTTTTATAAGAGTTTTTTTTGAATTGTTGAGCTCAACAATAGTTGCAGTTTTATTTGATGAATTATCGCATGATAAAACAAAGTAAATTAAAATCGAAGTTAATTTTATGTTTAATAATTTCATTTATTTTCAGTATTTGTGTTTAAAAGAATATCTAGTGAAATGTGTTTATTTAGCACATCTAGCATTGCTTCAATATATTCTTTTTGGGTGTCGTATAATTGTGTTTGAGCTTGACTTAGCTCAAAACTGGTGCTAAGCCCCTCATTAAATTTTATCTGATTTTTTCTTTCAATTTTTTCTGCTAAATCAAGAGCTTTCGTTTTGATTTTTAAGTTTTGTTGCGCAAAGTTAAATTCATTTTTAGCGCGCTTAATTTGAATTTGAATTTCTTGTCTTACAGTTAACAACTCTCTTTTTGACTTTTCAATATTTATTATAGCTTTTTTTGTAGAGGCTGATCGCCCAAAAGAGCTGAATATAGGTATGGATATATTAATTCCAAATAATGATGCCCCAAACCATTTTTGTGATTTATCTAAAAAATTAAAACTATTACTATTTCCAATATAAGTTCCGTTTATGAAGGCATTAAGATTAGGTAAAGCTTTACTTTTTTCAAGCTTTAGTAAAAGCTCGCTTGATCTTAAATTATTGGATGCAATTTTAAAATCAATATTATTTTTAAAACTATTTTTTTCAATCATGAGGGGACTTGTTATTGTCCTATCAACCAGAGCTTTCATCGAATCAGTTAGTTTTACATTGGTATCAAATTTTAACCCAAGGGTTAGGTTAAACATTTCATAAGCTAATTCTTTCAGAATTAGATTGTAATTTCTGGCACTCAAAAGTCCAGAAAGAGTTAGTTGTAACTGTTCTATATTTTCTAGCTCAGTCATGCCGTTTTGGTATACTTTTTCTAATTGAATTATGTTTTTTTCAACTACACTAATATTTGAATTTAAAATTTTGATATTTTCTTCTGTTAATAAAATATTTCCGTAGGCATTAGTTACGGCTTTTCTCAATTCATTATTAGCTTTTTCAAGTGCATTTTTAGATATACTCAAGTAAACTTTGGAGGCTTGAAGCGCTACTAGATAAGACCCGTCAAATATTTTTTGACTAATTGTAAGCGTGCTGTTTATAGTCTTTTCATTTCCAAAAGCTAATTCGGAAAATTCTCCTGGCTCTCCGCCTAAATAAATTGCAGGGACTAATATTATTTGTTGTTGTATCCAGCTATTATAAGAAATATCAGCACTAATTTGTGGTAGTCCATTTGATGTAGTTTCCCATTTCTGTAGTTCAGCTAAACGAACATTATTTTGACTATCTAATGCAGATTTATTATTTGATTTAGCATATGCTATTGCCTCTTCAAGAGAAAACGAAATTGAATTTTCTTGAGCACACAAACCCAAACTAAATATTAAAAAAGGAAAAAGTTTATTCATTTATAGGCTTGTTTTTTTCAATGTATTTATTAAGAATTTTTAATCCTTTCTTTGTAACAATTGCTCGCAGATGATACTCCAAGTAGCTTTCCATTAGATAATTTTTTGAAAAATTTTCTTCAGAGAATACATCAGTATTTCTAATCCCAGTCATTCCCATAAAATAAACTCTTGATATAAAACCGACATCAATGCTGTTTCTAAAAAGATTAAGTTTTATTCCTTTTTTCAAACTTTTTTCAACTGAGTCGTGCATTCTTTCAAATTTTTTTACTTCCAGTTGCTCAAATATGTTTGGATAATATTTTTTTAATTGAAATTGTGTAGATCCACGTTCATTTTTTAAATAATTCATAACAAACATTTTAATATCATATAGCTCTTCAATTGGATTTACAGCTTTTTTATAAATTTGTTCAATATTTTTATGAAAGAACTCAAGCACTGAAAAAACTACGGCTTCAATTAATTCAGTTTTATTAGAAAAATGAATGTAAATAGTCTTCTTAGAAATACCCATTGTATTTGCAATGTCATCCATTGTAACATTTTTAAAGCCTAACTCTAAAAATAGTTTTTCGCATTTAGATATTATTTTATTTTTCATAATAAAAGGAATGCAAATATAGTAATGGAAACTTTAAAAACAATAATAGTTTCCAAAGTTTTAAATTTTTTTAACATTTAATGATTAGTGAGTTGTTTATAATAGTAAATCTTCTATTTTTGTTTTGATGAAAATTATAGAGAAATATCAGTCTTATTTTTTGGATTATTTGTCAAGCTTTAATAAATCTCGAAATCCAAGAAATTTATATGATCCAGTAAAATATATTCTTGAAATTGGTGGTAAAAGATTGAGACCAATATCGACTTTAATGATTACAGATTGTTTTGGAGGAGATACAACAAAGGCATTAGATGCAGCTCTTGCAATTGAAGTTTTTCATAACTTTTCATTAGTGCATGACGATATAATGGATAATGCACCACTTCGTAGAAATAAAAAAACGGTTCACGAAAAGTGGGATATTAATACAGGTATTTTATCTGGGGATGCTATGTTAATCATGGCATACAAACTTTTCGAATCATACGATGCTGATAAATTTCATCTATTGACTACATTATTTAGTAAAACCGCCCTTGAAGTATGCGAGGGTCAACAATATGACATTGATTTTGAATCTAGATTTGATGTTACTATTGATGAGTATATTAAAATGATTGAATATAAGACAGCTGTTTTAGTGGCAGCTGCGATGCAAATGGGAGCCATTATAGCTAATGCGTCAATTGATAATCAGAAAAAGTGTTTTGAATTTGGAAAAAATTTAGGAATTGCTTTCCAGTTGCAGGATGATTATTTAGACGCTTATGGGGATCCAAAATCTTTTGGTAAACAAGTTGGTGGAGATATAATTGAAAATAAAAAAACTTATTTATATCTCAAAGCCATAAATCATTGCACGGATCAAGATAAATTGATTTTGGAAGAACTTTATAAAAGTAAACTTGAAGTTGAGGACAAAATATCAAAAGTATTAGAGATCTTTGAAAGATCGGGCGCTGCTCAAAGTACTAAAGACGCAATAGAGTATTATACAGAAAATGCATTTCTCATTTTAGAATCAATTGAAATTAACGATACCAAAAAAAAATTGATTCGAGATTTTGGGACTCAACTCATGACAAGATCATCTTAAAATTTACTTTATTTAGTTTTATATAAAATAGAAAAATAATGTTTGATTTTGACAAAAGTTGTATTTTTGAATTAAAAGCTCTTGGCTAATATTAGTATTATGATTTATGGATAAATACTCTTTTTTAAATGCAGCACATACTGTTTATTTTGCTGAGTTATACGAAAAATATAAGCAGGATCCTGACAGTATTGAGCCAAGCTGGAGAGCTTTTTTTCAAGGTTATGACTTTGGAAGTGAGACCTTTGGAATAAATGGTGAAGTAATAGATGGTGTAACTACTCAAGTTCCTGAACATGTACTTAAGGAGTTTCAGGTTGTGAAACTAATTGATGGATATCGAACTAGGGGACATTTATTTACAAAAACTAATCCGGTTAGAAACAGGAGAAAATATGCTCCTACATTAGACATTGAAAATTTTGGTTTAGAAAAGAGTGACCTTGACACAATTTTTAATGCTGGAGATATTTTAGGGATAGGCCCCCAAACCCTAAGAGAAATCAGGAAACATCTTGAGGATATTTATTGTGATTCGATTGGTGTTGAATATATGTATATAAGAAAGCCTCAAGAAATTCAATGGATCCAAAACAAGTTAAACCAAAATGACAACCATGGTAAATTCTCTTTGGATGAGAAAAAACATATTTTGAGAAAATTAAATGAAGCCGTATCATTTGAAAATTTTTTACACACAAAATATGTTGGTCAAAAAAGGTTTTCGCTTGAAGGAAACGAATCTCTAATACCTGCTTTAGATGCTCTAATTGAAAAAGCAGCTTCCTACGGGGTTAAAGAGTTTGTTATGGGGATGGCACACAGAGGTAGATTAAATACATTGACGAATATTTTTGGTAAATCCGCAAAAGATATTTTCAGTGAGTTTGATGGGAAAGATTATGAAGAGGAAGTTTTTGATGGAGATGTAAAATATCACCTTGGATGGACTAGTGATAGATTGACTGATAATGGCAATAGAATAAATCTTAGCATTGCCCCAAACCCATCTCATCTTGAAGCAGTAGGATCAGTAGTACAAGGAATTACTCGTGCAAAGCAAGATCAGTATTATTCTAGCGATTTTAGTAAAGTTTTACCAATAGTTGTTCATGGTGACGCAGCAATTGCTGGGCAAGGTATAATATATGAAGTTGTACAAATGGCGAAGCTTGACGGATATAAAACTAATGGTACAATTCATATTGTTGTAAACAATCAAATTGGTTTTACAACTAATTACTTAGATGGTCGCTCAAGTACGTATTGTACAGATGTTGGTAAGGTTACTTTATCTCCAGTCTTGCATGTCAATGCAGATGATGTAGAAGCGGTTGTACACGCATGTCGCTTTGCATTAGATTTTAGAATGGAATTTAAAAGAGATGTTTTTATTGATTTACTAGGATATAGAAAATATGGGCATAATGAAGGAGATGAGCCACGTTTCACTCAACCAAAATTGTATAAAGCAATTTCTAAGCACAAAAACCCTAGGGATATTTATGCAGAGTTGTTAATTAATCAAGGGATAATTGATGAAGATTATATAAAAACTTTGGAAAAAAATTACAAGAACAGCCTAGAATCTGAGCTGAAAAGCTCTAGAGAACAGGATAAGACTGTTATAACTCCTTTTATGCAGAAGGATTGGCTAGATTTTAAAAGGGCAAAAACTGAAGTCATGTTAAAGCCAGTTGACACAACATACCCAATTGAAAAATTAAACCAAATAGCTAATGTTATTTCTACATTACCAGGAGATAAAAAATTTATTAGAAAAATAGAACGTCTTGTTCAATCTAGAAAAGTAATGTTTGATCAAGATGAGTTAGATTGGGCAATGGCAGAACATTTAGCTTATGGTTCATTATTAGAAGAGGGCTTTGATGTAAGAATTTCTGGACAGGATGTTGAGAGAGGTACTTTTTCTCATCGTCATGCAGTGATAAAAGTTGAGGACAGCGAAGAAGAGATTTTATTACTTAATAATATTAGTGATTCCCAAGGAAGGTTTTACATATTTAATTCATTGCTTTCTGAATATGGAGTTGTAGGATTTGATTACGGATATGCTATGGCAAGTCCTAAAACTTTAACCATATGGGAGGCTCAATTTGGAGATTTTAGCAATGGCGCTCAAATTATGATTGACCAGTATATTTCAAGTGGGGAAAAAAAATGGAAAACTCCAAATGGGATAGTAATGCTTTTACCACATGGTTATGAGGGACAAGGAGCTGAACATTCCTCTGGTAGAATGGAACGATATTTACAACTTTGTGCTAAAAATAATATGTTTGTTGCAGATTGCTCAACTCCAGCAAATATGTTTCATATTTTAAGACGACAATTAAAAGCTAATTACAGAAAACCATTAATAGTATTTACTCCAAAAAGTTTACTCAGACACCCAAAAGTTATATCAAAAGCTGAAGACTTCTCTGATGGTTGTTTTCAGCCTTTAATAGATGATCAAAAGGCTAATGCTAAGAAAACAAAAACCTTAGTTTTTGTTACGGGTAAGTTTTATTACGACTTATTAGAAGCAAAGGAAAATTTATCTAGAGATGATATCGCTTTAGTTAGAATTGAGCAGTTATTTCCTCTACCAAAAAATGATATTAATAACATTTTATCAAAATATAACAATGTTGATGATATTGTTTGGGCTCAGGAAGAGCCGCGTAATATGGGTGCTCTAGCACATTTATTATTACATTTAGATGATGTAAAAAATTGGAGAATTGCCTCTAGAAGAAGTTATAGTGCTCCTGCTGCTGGAAGTGCTACAAGATCAAAGCGTAGACATAAAGAAATTATTGACTTTGTTTTTGATAAAACAAAAGATAACCAAAGGCGAAAATGATTATTGTAGTTTTCAATATTCCCATGTTAATATTTTTATAATGTTTTGCAATGGTTATTAAGCTATAGATCTTTTTCAGTATTTTGTTAGAGCAAACAAAAATTTTATGAAAAACTTACTATTTGGTTTATTTACACTAACAACATTTCTTTTTTCCAGTGCTCAAACCCCATCAGTCTGGGAATTATTATCTGATACTACAGATGATAATATTGAAAGACTTTCTAATAAAGAAGATTATTTATCAGAGTTTAAGATATATCGTTTAAATCTAAATTTGTTAATATCAAAATTGGATATTAACCAGGGCGAATTTGTGATATTAGATGTTCCTAATTCAACTGGGAAAATGGTTAAATTTAAAGTATTCGAGTCATCAATAATGCATCCAACTTTACAGGGGAAATATCCAAATATTAAAACTTATAAAGGGGTTGGAATAGATGATCCAACATCAACAATAAGATTTAGTTTAAGTCCTCTTGGCTTTCATGCATTATCTAGCTCTGGTATTCGTTCGGCCCTATTCATAGAGCCTTACAGTATTAATGACAATACTTTATACATTGTATTTAATAAATCTTCTATAAAAGATTATGATACTCACTTTGAGTGCTTAGTAGAAACAGATATTTTCAACAGAACATCACAAAATAATTCAAACGAATTTAATGGCGAGGGAGATATCGACGATCAAAAGTTGAGAAAATATAGATTAGCTCTAAGCTGCACTGGAGAATATTCCCAAAATTTTGCTGGCAATGGATCCATAGCTCAACAGAAAACGAATGTTTTAGCAGCCATGGTAACTTCAATTAATCGAGTTAACGAAATTTATGAAAGAGATTTAGGAATTCGTTTAGAATTTATAGCAAACAATGATGAATTAATTTATTTAGACCCCTCAACTGACCCGTGGCAAAATGAATATAATACTACAACAGCAGAAACAATAGATAATGTTATTGGTGTTGAAAATTATGATATTGGTCATAATTATAATGATGCTGGAGGCGGAAATGCTGGATGTTTAGGTTGTGTTTGTGCAGCGGTATCACAAAACCAATTTCATAAGGGGCGTGGGTGGACTGGCTCAAATAATCCGATAGGTGATCCTTTTTATATCGATTATGTTGCTCATGAAATGGGGCATCAATTTTATGGTTGGCACACTATGAATAGATGTAGTAGATCTGGTTATAATACTGAAGTTGAACCAGGAAGCGGGAGTTCTATAATGGGTTATGCAGGGATATGCTTTCCAAATGTTCAAAATCAAAGCGATGCCCATTTTAATTATGTGAATATTAGAGATATTGGTGGTTATATAAAAACTGGCTTTAACCCTGCATATAATATAAATGTTGGAGTTTGTGATGATGGAATTACAATTTTAAATCAACCGCCGGTTGCTGATGCTGGAATTGATTATGTTATACCAACTAATACAGCATTTATTTTAACAGGATCAGCTTATGATCCAGATGGTAATGAAACATTGACTTATAATTGGTCTCAAAACGACCCAGAAGAGGGACCTAGTAATACATCTCCTCAACCCAATTGGACAAGTGGGCCATTATACAGATCTTTATTACCCACAAATTCTCCAAGTCGTTATTTTCCATCACTTGAAATTGTTGTTTCTGGTAGTTTATCTTCAACTTGGGAAGTTACACCATCTGAATCTAGATTTCTTAATTTTGCTTTTACAGTCAGAGATAATGGTAGTGGATTCATTGGAGATAATGGGACAGGTCAAGTTGCTACAGATGAGATGTTAGTTGAGGTGGTTGACACAGGTCAACCATTTCAAGTTACTTCACAAAATAATCAAGGTGTGTTTTGGAGTTCAGGAACAGTTGAAACAATTACTTGGAATGTTGCTGGTACCACATCTAACGGTATTAATGCTAACGAAGTCGATATTTTATTATCTACAGACGGAGGACTTAATTTTGATATTGTTTTAGCTTCAGCAGTTCCGAACAATGGTATTGCAAATATTAATGTTCCGAATATTCCGTCTTTATCATGTCGATTAATGGTAAAGGGCTCGGATCACATTTTTTACTCTGTTAACACAACCCCCTTCACAATAGATTATATTTTGGAAACAAACTGCTATACTTATAATTCAGGAGAAAATTTAAATTTAGAAATTCCAGATGGTGCTGGTCAGAATGAGTTTGGAGAATTTTTAGTAAGTACTATTGATGTAAGCGAAGATGTTGTAATTTCTGATGTTGATTTTAATATTGATATTACTCACGCATATATTGAGGATTTAAATATAATTTTACAACATCCTGATGGAGCACAATCTGTATTATTTGACAGGGATTGTTCTGATGAAGATAATATTGAAGTTACTTTTGATGACGAGGCTCTTTCTAATTTTATTTGTGAACAATCTGTTGGAGCAACCTACAAGCCCACAGGGACTTCATTATCAATCTTTGACGGCAAAAATTCCCAGGGGCAGTGGGTTTTAGGAATCCGTGATTATTATAACGAGGATTCAGGTATACTAAATGATTATTCACTAAGCTTTTGTGTTACTCAAGCGGTGCTGAGTAGTAATGTTAATGACATAAATTATATTGAGTTATATCCAAATCCAGTTGAGAACACCCTTTTTATCAAAACTCATAATCAAAATTTGTCTTACTCACTCTATGATTTGAAAGGGAGAAAAATTTATTCAACTAATGAGAAAATTATTCCAATGGAAAATTTAAGTGCTGGTATATATGTATTGAGAATAGTAAGTGATAATCATACTTCCATCAAAAGAATAATAAAAAAATAATCAACTTTCATTATAATAATTAGTTAATTTAAGTTATAGCTTTCAATTCTTTATAAAAATCAAATTATTATTTTATTTAAAATAATTATGAAAATATTGGGGGTCATTGAATATAATATTAACTTTGAATTACTGAAACATTAGATGTCATGATTTTAGAAATGAAAGTGCCTTCACCTGGAGAATCAATAACTGAAGTTGAAATAGCAGAATGGTTGGTACAAGACGGAGATTATGTTGAAAAAGACCAAGCTATTGCTGAAGTTGACAGTGACAAAGCAACTTTAGAGTTGCCAGCCGAAGAAAGTGGAACAATAACTCTTAAAGCTAGTGAAGGCGACGCTGTAGATGTTGGGTCAGTTGTTTGTTTAATTGATACAAGCGCAGCTAAACCTAAAGGCAGATCAGACTCAAGTAACTCTGATTCTAAGAAAGTTTTGAAAAATGAGGATAAAATTAATAAGTCGACTGAGTTAACATATGCCTCAGGAACCGCAAGTCCTGCTGCAAAAAAAATATTAGCTGAAAAGAATTTAATTAGCTCTGATGTTATTGGAACTGGAAAAGACGGTCGAATAACAAAAGATGATGCAATTAAGGCAGTACCATCAATGGGTAAAAAAGTAGAAACCGATGATAGAGGAGTTACTCGTACAAAGCTTTCAATGCTTCGAAGAAAAGTTGCTGAGCGATTAGTTTCTGCCAAAAATGAGACAGCAATGCTTACTACTTTTAATGAAGTTGATATGTCTCCAATTTTTGAATTGAGAAAAAAGTATAAAGAATCTTTCAAGGATAAACACGGAGTTGGTTTAGGGTTCATGAGTTTTTTCACCCTTTCTGTTGTTCGTGCTTTAAGGCTTTTTCCTGCTGTAAATTCAATGATTGATGGTAAAGAGATGATATCTTATGACTTTTGTGATATTAGTATTGCTGTTTCTGGACCTAAGGGTTTAATGGTTCCTGTTATCAGAAATGCTGAAAAATTGTCTTTTCTTGGGGTTGAATCCGAAGTTAAGCGTCTAGCTTTTAAAGCAAGAGATGGCCAAATCACAGTAGATGAAATGACCGGTGGTACCTTTACAATATCAAATGGAGGAGTGTTTGGGAGCATGTTGTCAACGCCAATAATAAATCCACCACAAAGCGGAATTCTTGGAATGCATAACATCATAGAGCGCCCCATAGCCGTGAATGGAAAGGTTGAAGTTCGTCCAATGATGTATGTAGCTTTTTCATATGATCACAGAATAATTGATGGAAAAGAATCTGTAGGATTTTTAGTTGCCATAAAAGAAGCTCTAGAAAATCCACAGGAAATATTGATGGATAATAATGAAAAGAAAGCATTAGACCTTTAGTGTGCTTCAAGCCAGTTTTCTCCTGTATCAATTTCTACTTCAAGGGGAATTGACATTTTGTAAGCATTTTCCATTTCAGATTTAACCAATGACTTAATTTTTTCTAGCTCTGGTTTAAAAACATCAAATACAAGTTCATCGTGTACTTGTAACAGCATTTTTGTTTTGTAGTTATTATTTTTAAGTTTCTCGTGAATATTAATCATTGCAATTTTAATTATATCTGCAGCGCTTCCTTGAATAGGAGCATTTACCGCATTTCGCTCAGCAGCACCTCTTACTATAGCATTTTGAGAATTAATATCTTTTAAATAACGTCTGCGGCCAGATATTGTTTTAACATATCCATTCTCTCTTGCGAAATCAACTTGATCAGCTATAAAAGCTTTCAGTTTAGGATAAGTTTTGTAATAAGTTTCAATCAATTCTTTTGATTGTGATCTGTTCAA
>Ga0160423_10000359_pt1 | contig 36529 bp, 28 predicted proteins | sample CRUFie14St8metaG_FD_108191 | JGI IMG/M metagenome (GOLD analysis project Ga0160423, IMG submission 108191) | Marine microbial communities from the Costa Rica Dome - CRUD Field 142mm St8 metaG | ecosystem: Environmental > Aquatic > Marine > Oceanic > Photic zone | place: Costa Rica: the Eastern...
CCGTTGTGTTCCATAGGCCCCCCCAACAAAATCTAAAAGGTGGGCAAAAGGCCTGGTGAGTGACTTTCCTTTCGCGAAAGCAACACTGTATTGGTTTCAGCCCCCCCCCCCCCCAGCAATGCGTTTTCTACTCGTAGGCCGCTTCAGGCGTTTTTGTGTGGATCTCGAGGAAAAAGGAGGAGGGGCCACGCAGGACGGTGGTAGCGGCGATTCCGAAGGGCAGGCTGCCTGGCTGGCTGGGGTGGTGTGGTGTGGGGAGGGGACAGACCGCGAGCGACGTAAGCGCGAGGGCATGAAGATGATGATGAAGACGAGGATGGGCCGAGGACGGCGGGCGGGAGGCCTCGCCGTGGGCTGCTGGTGTGCTGTGCTGGCGGTTCTGGCCATGGCGACGGTGCCAGCGGCGCGGGCGGACCTCATCGCAGTGAAGGAGGTCGTCGCGCCGGAGGAGGGCCTCAGGGCGAACCTGGCGCGGGCCTTCGAGGAGTTCGAGACCGAGCTGGAGAGCGCGGCGAGGCAGATGGAGTCAGGTGAGCTTCGACGACGAGACGGATGCGACATCGACGTCTGCTGACGCTCTTCTCGCCCCGTGTGCGTGCTTTTCTCCCCTCTCCCTCCCCCGCGTGCGCAGAGATCACGGTGTCGGGCGACTTCTTCGACCTGAATGAGACCGCCTCGCAGCTCGACGAGGTCTTCTTCTCCAAGGACCTGGAGGTCCCCATGGACCTGGATGGGGCGCACCCGGACCTGAAGCGCGTGCTGCTGAACGGGGGCACCCCTCCCGGCGCCAAGCTCATGGGAGCGTTGGCCAAGATCATTCCCTCCGAGTTCCAGGCTCCGACCTACAGGCCCATCAAGCTCCTCAAGTTCACCAAGCGGTACTCCTTCAGCGCTGGATGCAACCTGACTGTCAAGATCTTCGGCAAAACCCCAACCCGCGACAGGCTCTTTAACCTTTCTTGCGGGAAGCCCAGTCTCAGCCAGAGCTTCAGCTACCAGTGGGAGATCAACGTGCCGATCGGCCCGCTTAACTTTCCCTTCACCTTCAACATCAACCTGCCCGACATCAGCGGGTTTGAATCCGTCCTCAGGATTGCGAACGGAGACTTGTCAGGACTCCTGGACCTCGTGGGCTGAGCACACGCACAGAGAGAGCGTATGTGCGAGAGAGAGAGAGAGAGAGGCGGACGGACGGAGCGGAAGAACTCGCCCTCGCGCTCCACTAAGTTATACGATGATTCTAAACGACGACGACGACCACGTGTTCTCACAATGTGTAAAACCAAGGCACCCGTAACGCCCGAGCCCCTAGGAGGCCTCCCCCTCCCGCGCCCGCCACCGCCCCTCCGCCACGGCGGCCGAGTACTTGAGGGCCGCGACCCTGAACACGTCGGCATGGGCGTCCACCGTGGCGCCGATCGGCCTGCTGTAACCTCCCCCCATGCAGATCAGCAGCTTGCACCCCCTCGCAATGCAGTGATCGTAGACCAGGTTGTTCCTGCGGATCAGCCCCTGCCTTGTGAGCGCAAGCCTGCCGAAGGAGTCCTCGCTGAGGGCGTCCACCCCGGCCTGGAAGATCACCAGCTTTGGCTCACAGGAGTCGAAGGCCCTGGCAAGGCTTGGCCTCAGAGCCTCCAGGTACTCGTCATCCGTCGTGCCATCAGGAACATCGACGTCCAGATCCGAGGTCCTGCGGGTCTTCCAAGGGTAGTTGTTCGCCCCGTGGACCGAGAAGGTGAAGACGTCGTCGTCGCCCTCGAAGATGTCGGCCGTGCCGTTCCCCTGGTGGACGTCGAGGTCCACAACCAGGATGGGGAGGGCCTCCTCGCGATGGAAGGACCGCGCGGTCACAGCGGCCACGGCGATGTCGTTGAAGACGCAGAACCCCTCCCCGGCGCCGCGAAAGGCGTGGTGCGTGCCGCCCGCCGCGTGAGAGGCCACCATGGCGCCCTCGTCGGACATTAGCGCCCGAAGCGCCGCGAGGGTCCCGCCCGCGCTTGCCCTGTACCTCTGCACGGACTTTGGGGTCCACGGAAACCCGATCGCCCTGTTCTCCTTGGCGGTGAGCCCACCGCCGAAGACTCTGCCGACGTAGTCCGCGTCGTGCACGACCTCCAGCTCGGAGCGCTCGATGAGCGGGGCCCTCAGGATCGAGATCTTCCCCCGGAGCGACGCGTCGGCCTGGAGCTCCTCGCGCACCAGCCTGTACTTTTGCATCGGAAACCTGTGGCCCTCCGGGAGCTCCTCGTGCGCCCAGTCCGAGGTGAACACCTTGATCGCGCCTTGTGCGTTTCAGAGCGGAGCGGGTGCGCGCGTGGTCAGCTCAGCTCAGCTCAGTTCGTAAAGGTGTTGGTGTTCGGAGCCCTTACCCTGATGCACCGCCCTCGTCGCCGTGTTGGGGGTCGCCAGGGCGGACGCCCTCGCGGTGGCGACCCTCGACCACCACTGCTTCGCCGACCTCATCCCAAAAGTGTGCTCGCGAGCGGCGGGTCACCACGCCAACCCCGGTCCCAGCCTCACCCCCGAGAGACAACGCTCACACGGGTTCGCACTCGCTTCTCCTCTCCACCTGCACCCCCGTCGGCACAACGCGCTGGTGCCCGTGCCACGCTGGGCCCTGATCCAGGTCGACGGACGGGCTTTCGTGGCTGCGGTCAGGAGGGGCCTCGCCGCCGAAGCCAGGGAGTTGGCTCGGGAGGTCGCGGGCGACGAGGGAGCTCTGGGGTCTGCAGCGCTCAAGTTGGGACTCCCAGCGCCACGATATCGTCGATCAGGATCAGGATCTCTTTTGGGGGAGGAAATGTTGCGCGAAAACTTGGAAATCGGGTGGCAGAGATATTTCTGTGTGTTTTTTCGGGCGGCAAAAAAAAAAAAAAAAGAGATCCGCGTGCTAAACCGGTGTAATCGCACACAAGATTCGGTGGTGGAGGGCCGAAGAGATAACATGAAGGAGGACTGGGGGGGGGGCCAGAGCTCTGTGACCGGCCGCGAGCGCTAGACCGTCTAGTCGCGGGACTTGAGGAGCATGGTGAGCTGCGGGAGAGCGATGAGGATGAGGGCCTCGGGGTCGGGATGCGGGAGGAGGTACACGTGCTTCGCCGCCGTCGGAGCGTCGGAGGGCGCGGCCGGCGGCAGGAGGGTCGTCTCGCAGAGGAGGAGCGGGGCGGAGTACACGAGCCCAAGCGAGGTTTCTTCGAGCCCCCGCTGGTCTCGCGGCTGCGGCGCGGTGGCGGACAGGACCTCGACCGCGGAGGTGAGCGAGTGGAGGGCCGAGGCGGAGACCTCCAAGCCCCGGGTGATCATCGCGGGCGGCGGCATCGGCGGCCTCTGCGCCGCGCTCGCCCTGCAGTCCAAGGGAATCCCGTTCATGCTTTACGAGAAGGTCAAGGAGTACAAGCCCTTCGGCGGGCCCATCCAGCTGCAGTGCAACGCGCTCGAGGCCCTGGAGGCCATCGACATGGGCGTCGCGAGGCAGGTCATGGACCTGGGAACCATTACGGGCGACAGGATCAACGGCCTGCTGGACGGCAAGACCGGCGAGTGGTTCATCAAGTTCGACACCAGGAAGCCAGCGCTCAGGAAGGGCCTTCCTCTCACCCTCGTCCTCAACCGCTACGTGCTGCTGGATATCCTGCAGCAGGCGGTGGACCCTAGCAGCATGGTTCTGGGCAAGAGGGTCGCCAAGTACGAGGAGGTCTCAGCGAGGGACTCTCCCACGGGGGCGCCCTACGTGGAGGTCACTTTTGACGACGGCACCACCACCCAGGGCGACGTCGTGGTCGCCGCCGACGGGATCAACTCGACGGTCAGGAAGCAGCTCAGGCCGAGGAGGGACGAGGCCACCTACTCGGGCTACACTTGCTACACCGCGACTTGCGATTTCGAGCTCAAGGACGTCGACAGCATTGGCTACCAGGTGTACCTCGGGAACGGGCAGTATTTCGTCGCAAGCGACGTGGGGGAGGGCAGGACACAGTGGTACGCCTTCCACAAGCAGACGTCGGGGATCAAGGACGAGTCTGGGGACGTGAGGGGCAACTTGCTAGCAATGTTCTCCGACTGGGACGAGGGTGTTGTGTCCAGGCTGGAGGCCACTCTCGAGGAGGACATCGAGCAGAGGGACATCTTCGACAGGAGGCCCGTCTTCAACTGGGTGAAGGGCAAGGCCGCGCTCCTGGGAGACTCGGCGCACTCGATGCAGCCGAACATGGGCCAGGGGGGATGCCAGGCCATTGAGGACGCCTATGTGCTGGCGGACGTCCTCGCGTCTTGCAGCGCCGCGGGACCGGACGGTGAGATCGAGGAGGCCCTTAAGGAGTACGGCAGGAGGAGGTGCGCAAGGGCGGCCTCGATCCACGGGTTCGCCAGGAGCGCCGCCCTGATGACGACGACGTGGAGGCCTTACCTCGGAACGGACCCCTACGACTTTTACAAGTACATCCCGGGGGCCATCCCTTTCTGGAACGCGGTGGAGAAGCTCAAGATCCCCCACCCCGGTAAGGTCGTGGGCCAGATCATGATGATGCTGTCGATCGACTTGATCTTGGACTACATCGCGAGCGGCGGCCCCGTCTCCTCTGAGGACAGGGTCAAGTACTGCCAGGTTCCGGGCGTGGGGGTGCCCAAGAGGAACCTGCCAAAGGACGCCTTCAAGATGAATGGCATCCCCGGGTTCTCCAACTGAGCAAAGGCCGGATCGCCGAGACCAGACCTTTTTGTCTTTCTCTCTCTCTCTCCCGAGGCGGGGAGGGACGCGCACGAAGGACCAAGAGGTAGAATAATATCAAGCGTCAAGACCTATTCTTTGTTTTTGTTTTTTTTTGTGAATTATGATTCATTCATTTTGGTGTGTTAGACCCGCCACGTCGAGCTCGTCGCCGATCAATCCTTGGATTGGTTCTTCAGCCTCTCCCTTCGGGCACAGAACTTCGGGTTGTCCTCAAGGTCCTGCACGGAGGCGTCGGGCTGGGGGAAATTGTCCTTGACCGCCTTGATGAGCGCAGGGCCGTTGGGTCCCTCCACCTGCACCACCTCCTCCCCGTTGTTGTACACGTAGAAGAGGGGCTGGGACCTGTTGTCGTATTCCTTGAAGTCCTCAACGGAGGAGGCCTTGCACTGCAGGGTTCCGAGAAGCGGCGGCGAGAGGTCAGACGGGGGCGGATCCTATATCGACGCAGGGCGGAGACAGAGACTCACTCTCAGGAACTGCAGGGAGACGGGGTCGTCCGTTTCCCTCCTCTCCTGGTCGAGCATCTCCACGGTGCTTTTGCATGGCCCGCACCAGTCGCTGTACACCTCAATCACTGCGACGGAAATACGAGAAGAAAGACAGCAGAGCGCGCGACGTGAGCTGAAGGTTCGGCCGGTGGGTAAGCGTGACCGACTCACCCTTGAGTCCTTTCTCGCACAGCTTCTCCTCCAGGGCCTCCGAGTTCTCCACCTCTACGAAAAACTCCGCCGTCGCGGCCGCGGGCATTCTTGCTCCCCCTCCTTCGTCTCCGTCTGCCCCAAGTCCTCGCTCACCGCTCCCTCGCCGAGCCTACCGACCGCCAGTGTCCCACGTTCACGCGCCCTGAGCGTGATGAGCAAGCTTCCTCCCTCCCAAGTTCAGGTCTTGGGAGGGAGGAAAAATTATTTTCGTGTTTCGTCTATTTCTTTGACTTGCGATGCGCATCGAAATGAAGTGAAGGAATTCACTTGAAGAATTGAAAGCCGTTGAAAAATCGTACACAATTCTTCCCCTGTTCAGAGCTGGAGGGAAGAAGGCCTGGGCAGAAAGCCGAAGAGGCGGGGGGGTCTCCAGCGGCTGCGGTGTCGAAGAGCGAGCGAAGGAGACCGCCGCGTGTGGGAAGCGACAGGGGAGGAGGAGCGCGAGGAGGACGAGACCTTGACGACGGCTCCCCGAGCGCCAGGGGTTTTAGCCTTGGAAGACAGACTCGCGGAGCACGGAAGAGCCCAAGGCGTAATTGCGTGGACGAGCACCGGGCACCATGGATCCCGAGAGGCTCAAGTCCAGAATCGCGGAGGCGAAGAAGGGGGGGAGGCTGAACCTGAGCTACCTCAAGCTCGCGGAGATCTCAGCGGCCACCGTCAACCAAATTAAGACGGCCCTCCCGAACCTGAGCGAGATAGACCTGCGCGGAAATCTTCTCACGGAGCTGCCCAAGGAGCTCGGCGAGCTCACGAGCCTTCGCATAGTTCGCCTTAGCTTCAACAAGTTCGCGGAGGTCCCATCGGTCCTGAGCGCGCTGCCCTCGCTGCAGAAGCTTGAGTTCACCGGAAACCTGCTTCAGGAGATCCCCGATGAGATATCCACGCTCAAGTCCCTGGAGGAGCTGGACATCTCGGGCAACAAGGTCACCACGATCGGAGACAACCTGACGACGTTGATCAACCTGCAGATCCTCAAAGCAGAGAACAACTCCATTGAGGACATCTCGGAGAACATTGGGGTTATGACTGAGCTGCAGAGGATTGACCTGAGCAACAACAGGCTGGCAAGCTTGCCGAAGAGCATCGCAAGCTTGGAGAAGCTGGCGTACTTGGACGTGAACGCCAACTCCCTCACGGAGATTCCCTACGAGCTGGGATTCTTGCCCAACCTGAACCACCTCGAGACGCGTTACAACAACCTTAAGGAGCCCTTCAAGAGCATGAGCGAGGAGGGCCTGTCAAAGTTTACGGAATTCCTGAGGGACGAGCTGGAGCGGGTGAAGCAGGAGGAGAGGGAGAGACTGAAGCCGGTGGGGCTGACGATCGGGGCCTTCCAGCAGTTCAAGATTCTTCAGGACGCCCCCGAGGACGGCGAGGTCACAGAGGTGGACTCTGTGATCAGCGATCAGATAACGTACCCTGCAGAAGCCAAGCTCTGCGAGTTCAGGACGGGGCACACCATCACCGCGGTCGGCAACAAGTTTCTCGTCTTCGGCGGGTTTGTGCAGAGCCAGAACGCCAAGACGAACGAGATCATGTACATTGACGAGATGTTCCTCAAGTGGCGCGTTCTGAAGACCACTGGAAAGGTCCCAGAGCCGAGGGATGGCCACTCTGCCGTCTACCACCCAGACTCGGCGAGGCTCATCATCTTCGGCGGCGTGACTGCCGACAGGAAGCGCACGAACGCCGTGTACATCTTGGATTTGGACTCCCTCGTGTGGTACAACCCTCTCTGTGAGGGAATCATGCCAGAACCAAGGGAATACGCATCTTGCTGCCTCTCGCCGGACGGACAGACCATGATCTGTTTTGGAGGTCACGGCAACGGAATGCGGTACAACGACCTCCACTCGCTAGACCTGTCGACGTATACGTGGCAGCAGCTGCCCACAGCGGGAGCAGCGCCCTCACCAAGGCAGGCCTGCGGCATCTGCACCTCCCTCGTCGACATTGTCGTAGGGGGAGAGGTGGAGGAGCACGACCTGCTGTGGGTCAGGGGAGGCCGGAACAACTTTGTTTTGGACGACATGTTCTACCTTGACCTGAACACGTTCACCTGGTACGAGTGCTCCAAGCTGAACACCCCTGTGATTCCCTCGCCGTCCTACGGGCAGATCATGGTTGAGTACGACGCCAACTTGTACCTGGTGGGCGGGACCCACGAAATGGGAGGCCTGGTGGACGGCCTTTACATGTTTGAGTACACCGTGAAGGAGGGTGAGACCGTTTCGGACACCATGAGGAGCCTTAAGGGTGAGTGGAAGATCCTGGACTCAACAATGGAGTCCAACCCTTACATGGCCCCCTTCATCTCGGGCAACAGGATCTGCACCCTACAGATCGGGGCCAAGGAGGACGACAGGCCGAGGTCCTCGCAACTCGGGGCCAAGGCCTACTGGGATATCCTGCGGACAATTGAGTTCGAGCAACTGCAGCCCATGGAGAGCGGCCTGGAGACCTTCAAGAACATCAACGTCAAGGAGAAGAACACCAAGCACATCTTGTCCAACCTGGATTCCATGCCTCAGACTTACACGTCCAACACCATCAAGGAGAACAAGATTCAGAAGTACGCAAAGGACTTTGACAAGACCTTCACGGAGTTGTACCCTCACCGGCACCAGCTCCTCCTGCTGCCGCTTAACGAGTGCGGGGTCCAGAAGTTCATCTGCACCACGATCAGGCCAACCCAGCTCAACCACACGAACCTGTACGACCTCGAGGGGTGCGCCCAGTTTGTCTCCAACTTCATCAAGTACGAGACCCTCAAGGACAGGACCAGGTTCCCACTGTACATCCCGTCCTCGCAGACCATCATTAAGTGGCAGAGCGGGGACTGCTTCGACATGAGCATCCTCCTCACTTCGTTGCTGATCGGGGCCGGTTACGACGCGTACTGCGTGTGCGGGTACGCCCCAGAGTGGGTGACGGAGAATAACCAGACCAGGACGGTGTGCCCTTACCTGCACAGGAAGCAGAGCAGCGTGGCCCTGGTGGGCAAGGAGAAGTCAGGGAAGGACAAGAACAAGAACAAGACGGACTCTCCCAAGTACGTGGTGAGGAAGTCCAAGCACCTGCAGAGCAACTACGAGAAGGAGATGAGGGCCAAGAAGGCCATTGACTTCAACAAGGGCGACGAGGAGAAGCAAAAGGTGCCGCACTACGAGCAGGCCACACCCTACTCGAGCGCCTCCAAGCATTTGCATTGCTGGGTCCTGGTGATGGCCCCTCACAGGGACATTGCGTCTCACATCTTTGTGGAGCCCTCCACGGGGACGGTGTACAAGGTCCCTGAGAGCCCTTACCAGGGGGTGGAGTTCATCTGGAACAACCACAACTTCTACGCCAACATGCAGCTGACGGAGACGGGGACGCCTATTCCCGTGGCGCCCATGACCTTCAACCTGACCAACGAGAAGCAGTGGGAGAGCCTGCTGAGCCAGGAGCTCGGGGCGCAGGAGGAGGACGAGCAGGAGGCTGCGGACAACATCTACTCGACGGGTCCCACGCCTCGGACGACCAAGGATACCCCGAGCACCGTGGGCCGCTTTGGGGGCGCGGCGGAAACGCCCGCGGCACCTGGCGCGGAGGAGGACCAGGCTGAGGAGAGCTATATGGGCAAGTTTACCATCGACATGCCCAAGTCCTGGTGCCAGGCCATCCAGATCCCTCAGGACATCTTTGACTTGAGGTGCCCCAAGGGCAGCAAGGAGCGCCGGTACTACAAGTGCATCCACGAGGTTTTTGCCATGTTCGGGGACACGGCGAGGTGGGACGGGATGATCGAGAGGCTCGTAATTTTCCAGGACGAGGAGTACGAGAAGATCGAGGAGACGAGGGAGTATTTCACGAGGCGAAAGGACAAGCTCAGGCAGCGCGTTACCCTGTCCCTGAAGGAGACCACCATCGAGCTCTTCGATGAGGGTAGCTCCTTCGGGCTGAAGAAGATGGTAACGAAGAAGGGTGAGTACAGGCTCTTCGAGTTCCACCACGGAGCTAGGCTGGACGGCCTGCTCAAGCGGGAGGAGGTCATCAACAAAAAGATCTCCGAGTACTTCAAGGAGAGGGACGACCACCTGATCTACAGGTCGGTGACTTACGACGACACGGAACTCGAGGACCTCGAGGACGACGATGGGGTGGAGGTTTTCAACCTTGAGGAGGGCCAGGGCCAGAAGGCAGAGAACGCCCAGCTCCCATTCTTGAAGATGACGGAGAAGTTCTCGAGAACTCTGGACGTTCCCGCTGGGGATGACGTCTACAAGCGGACATACTTTGTGGCCACGGACCAGATCCGACTTAACTTCCACTTCGGCGAGGATCGGATCACCGCGTCGTCCAGGCTGTACACAAAGGAGGGCCTCACCCACGTCACAGAGGTGGACACCCTGAAGGAGAAGCCCACGGGCAGCGCACTGCTGGAGGAGTACCAGAGGCTCCTCCTGGCGGAGAGGGAGTGCTCGCAGGCCATAAGGGACGTGGAGAGGGAGATCAGGTCGATCCTGGACTCCAGGATGAAGGAGGAGCAGAACATCATCCTCACTGTACCATATTACGACGTTACGAGGATCAAGAAGGAGGAATCGGATGAGGAGAAGCAGGAGGAGGAGCAGGTGGAGCACGACTTCTTGAGTGCCTTCCTGCCCTCGACGATCAACGTCAGGCACCTCACGAGGACAGAGTGCTTCGCGGTGAGGGACAAGTGCCTCAAGGCCCTCAAGGACCGGCTGATCGAGAGGGCAAACATCATCCAGGCCAGGCACGACGAGGAGACCGCGGCGTTGGCCAAGAGGCAGGCCAACTTCCAGAGGGACAGGGACCAGATGTCCCAGGAGGAGGAGGAGGAGTACGAGAAGGCGTGCGAGGAGAGCATGTTCAGGATCCACATCTTGGAGCAGAGGCTGAAGAAGCACGAGGAGCAGGCCCTGCAAAAGTACTATGCACTGGACAGCAAGCTGAGGAGCGACCCAAGGCTCGCGGCCATGTCCATCGCCGCGGACGCCAACAAGGGCCTCGGGCTCTGACGGCACGGAACAGAACTTTGACCTTCTTTGTAGTAACATATTTGACAACATCAACAACAACACCCACCTTTATTCTCGCTGCAGCCTCCGATCACGCATCATCACGCATCGCATCAGCATCATCTGATTGCTCTGCAGCTGCACAAGGGTGGAGATCGGAGACGAAACGTCTGCGCGCAAACGGTTTTTGGCGCAGCTCGACGGGCCTTGCGTTTGCGCGCGCAAGCGGCTGGAGATGGCGAGCGCGGGCGAGGGCATCGAGCCCCTGCTCAAGGACATCTCGAGCGTCGCCCATGTGTACGGCGCGTCGGAGAATCCGGAGGCCCCAGTTCCCATGCCGGACGACCCGTCCGGGCTGGAACTCGAGCAGACCTTCTTGCTCATCTTCATCCTGCTGCTGCTGCTGTGCTTCACCACGGGGGAGTACGTGACGTCGAGGTCGCCCTTCCTGACGGAGGGGTCGTACGCCACGCTGGTCGGCCTCGTGGGCGGCCTCGTCCTCCTCCTGTTCAACCTCTTCAGCAACGCGGACTACACGATAAGCTTGGCCTTCCCGAACGACGTCTTCTTCGACGTGTTGCTGCCGCCCATCATCCTGTACCAAGGGTTCTCGATGCACAAGCAGCGATTCTTCAAGAATGCCGTCGTCATCACCCTCTTCGGCCTGGTGGGCACCATCCTGAGCTTTTCTGCCATCTCCCTCGCGACCGGGCTGCTAAGCGTGTTCAGCACCAGGACCTGCCTTCGGCTCGGTGCCATCATGGCCGCCACGGACAGCGTCGCGGTCCTCCAGGTTCTCAGCCCAGAGCGCACCCCCGTCCTCCACTCGCTCGTCTTCGGGGAGGGCGTGGTGAACGACGCTGCGTCCATCGTGCTGCTCCGGAGCATAAGGAGCACCTACAGGAGGACAGAGGTGGACGAGGCCCTGTCCAGCGTAATCACCAACATCTTCTTCGGGTTCCTCAAGACCTTCTCGCTCAGCTCAATCATCGGCGTGGCCGTGGGGCTCTTCTCCGCGATCCTGATGCGGCTGAGGAGCGCGCAACGGGCCTTTCGGGAGCAGGCCACCAGGTCGACTTCCTCACCAGGTCTCCAGGACACGCCGTCGTGGCTCAGGAGGTCCGTCTCAATCGAATCAGGTGGGCTCGCGGTGCTGAACCACATGTGCGCCACGCACCAGGTCGCCTTCATCATGCTCCTGGCTTACCTGGCCTACTTCGTCGCGGAGCTCCTGGGCCTTTCCGGGATCATGACGCTCTTCGTCACTGGGCTGGTGATGAGCCACTACACGCTTCACAACATGGACGAGTCCGCCAAGGTCACCACAACGAACGTGTTCCACGCCATGAGGTAAGCACCTTCTCCTTCCCTCCGCCCGCCAGCCACTTCACCCCCCCCTCCTCACCCCCCCCCCCCCCCCCCCCCATTCCCATCCCCCCCCCCCCCCCCCCCCCCCCCCCCCCCCCTCCCCCCCCCCCCCCCCCCCCCCCCCAGCGCGCTCCCAATTCTATTCGGCTAACTCCCCCCCCCCCCCTTCTCTCTCTCTTACCTCGCAGCCTGCTCGCGGAGGTCACCATCTACCTCTTCGTCGGCATGGACTGCCTGTACGAGGGCAACTGGTCCAACGTCAACAAGACGCAAGTGGTGGCACTGATCGTCGTCCTGCTCGTTGCCATCGCCGTCAGCAGGATCATCTTTGTCATCCCCATCTGCCTCCTGCAGAACCTGTGGCCGGCAGACCGAAAGCTCAACTTTTACGACATGGCCATTATCGTGTGGGCCGGCACGCTCAGGGGGGCCGTGTCCGTCGCCCTAAGCATGTACTCCTTTGCCCCAAAGGACAACCCTGAGTTCGCAGACAGGGAGTCATCCACCATAATCGCATCGGTCATGGCCCTCGTCCTCTTCAACGTGGTGGTCCTGAACGCGGTGACAAAGCCCGTGGTGGGATACCTGGACGCAAAGAGGAAGGCCTCCAGCAACCTAGACGGCTCGATGGGCCTGTCCCTGGCCTCCTACCCGGCAGAGGGAGGGGACTGGGACCGCGGGGAAGACGGGTACATCCCGGCAAGAATAGGGGATGCGGGGGGCTCCGGCACGGAAGCCAGCAAACGGGGCTGGCTCGTGCAAAAGTGGAGCGCTTTCGACGACGAGGTGATGAAGCCCATCTTCGGGGGGGAGGCCGCACACCCGCGGAGGAGGGACACCGACCCGCTTCTGGCTTTCCACGACGACTCTGGGGAGGAGGAGGAGATCACGAGGGACGTGTGCCTCAAGGCGGAGAACTCGAGGGAGGGCTAGAGGACGCGGGGGGCGCCTCTAAACATTGTTTACAAACAGAACTAGCCTATGCCACGATCGCATTTTGTGTTTTAGCGACCCCCAACTCAACCCCACGCCGCTTTCTTGGCCGCATTCTTCAAACCCCTTTGGATCACTGATCCCCTCCTTACGGAATCACGGAATCCCTTCCTGAAACGGCCGAAACGTTTCGCTGGAGAGGGAGGGAGGGGTCAGTCTTGACATGGTGGCACGGCTCTTGAGGGGGGTCGCGAAGCTTCCGTCGAGGAGGGCAACGATCAAGGTCGACCTCTCGTCGAGGAGGATGTACGGCGCGCCCGAGGGGCCGGGAGGCATGTACGGCCCGAGAAGAAGGCCGATGGTGATTCCCCAAGCAGCCCAGGATGTGGTGAAGGCGGCGCACGACCACCTGGACGCCATCAGCGGAATCGGGTTCCAGACCGCGCCGGATGGCAAGACTGGGGTTGGGGGCTGGCTCGCCCACCGGTCCGACGCCTCCGTCCCTGGTTCGGGCCCGGGAAACGACTGGATCGACGTTGTCTTCCGAGACCCTTGTGACAAGACCGGCGCCTCGATCGAGTACGTCGCGGACTTCAAGCCCGCGGGGGCAGCCCTCTCCCATCCCCCGCGCATCCTCGTGCTCTACGGATCGCTTCGCGAGACGTCTTTCAGCAGGAAGCTCGCCTTCGAGTGCGCCAGGCTGCTCGAGCTGATGGGCGGGGACGTGAGAGTCTTCAACCCGAGAGGCCTCCCCGTCCGCGACCCAGCGATCGAGGACCACCCCAAGGTGCAGGAGCTCCGCGACCTGTCGCTATGGTCGGAGGGCCACGTCTGGGTGAGCCCGGAGATGCACGGAACGATTACTGGCGTATTCAAAAACCAGAACGATTGGCTCCCCCTGAACACTGGATCCGTGAGGCCGACCCAAGGCCGCTGCAGCGCCGTCCTGCAGGTCAATGGCGGCTCTCAGTCGGTAAGCTCCACCGACGTCCCCTCGCGATCTAGGCCCCTGACCCCTCCTTCTCTCTCTCTCTCTCTCTCGATGGCAGTTCAACGCGGTGAACGAGCTAAGGCGGCTGGCGAGATGGATGAGAATGCCTTGCTGCACCAACCAGTCCTCCGTTGCCAAGGCGTGGCAGGAGTTTGACGACGACGGGAGGATGAAAGAGAGCTCCTTCAGGGACAGGGTGGTGGACGTCATGGAGGAGTACTACAAGTTTGTCGTGATTATGAGGGAGCACGCAGACTATCTGGTCGACAGGTACTCTGAGAGGAAGGAAGTCGCAGCAAAGGGGAGGCTGCTGACGCAGGCCGAGAAGGAGAAGGAGAAGCAGAAAAAGTAGTGGCAAACACCATCTGGAATCTGTATCCGCAAAAGCATCAAAACTGTTGGCAAAAATGTCAAAACTGTTACCATCTGGTCTCAGGCTTCAAAAAAATGCGTTTCTCTCTCTCTCTCCCTGTCTTTGTGTGCCCTTCCACGAGTCGGAACGGGCGCTCCCAGGGGATGCAATCAATCTCTCACGACGAGGACTCTCTCGTCATCAAAACTTTCAAAAAAAAACAGGGCAAGCGCGGCTCACGCGGACTTGCACTGGGTCTGGTCCGAGCCTGTGCCGCTTTGGCCCAAGGACTGGCCCACGGCCGAGCTGGGCTGCTGGGCCGCGGTCATGGCGTTGATCGTGGCCACCAGGGTGCTCAGTTTCTCGAGCTTCAGGGAGTCCTCCTTCCTGAGGCAGGAGAAGAGGTCGTCGCCCTCGAGCTTCTGCTCAAGAGCGCCCTCGAGCTTTCTCACCCTTTCCTTGAGGTAGGCGTTCTCTACCAAATTGGGGACGAGACGAGTCGGGGCCGGGGGCCTAAAGTCAGCGGGAGTTCGGAGGGCGGGCGAGGAAGGAACGCGGTCGACCTCATGAGGAAACTCATGTGACGAGGTACGGATAAGGTTTTCTTTCTTTTTTTTCGACCACTCACCGTCCAGCAGGCTCTTCAGCTCCTGCTTCTTCTTCTGCCTGTACCTGCGCACGGCGAGCTTGTTGCCCTTCCTCTTCTCGGCGGCCTGGGAGGGCGCGTGTATGCCCTCGGAGCCCCTCATGTCCGGGTCGAAGAACGGTTCGTTTGTGTCGGCCTGCTTGACCTGGTTCCCATACGCCGGAGCCAACGGAGTTGCCATGTGGCTCGCGAGGTAGGCTTGGTCCTGGCGCCCTTCCGCAAAGGAGGGGAGCTCCTCGTAAGGGAAAAGCTTCATACGCTTGCTCTCGTTCTCGACTTGGTTCACCAAACACATGCGCCCTCCCGTCTCCAACACGTGGTTGGCCGCCGCTTCAAGATGCTCGTGTGCTTTTAACCCCAACCCCCCCCTTCACATCGCGTGTCAACACCCCCGATCGATCGCGAATCACGAATCGATGTCCTTTTTTGTTTTTTTGGTGTACAGCTACTTTACACCCATTCGGAGACCTAGAGAGGAATGAGGGGATCTTCGAGAAAGAGGGGGGATCGTCGAGTCGAAACGTCCGACTGGCCCGAGCGGCCGTGTACAAGGCCTTCCGCCCGCGATGAACGGGTTCTCGAAGGCATGGGAGAAGGTCGCGGAGGGCGACTATGGCGGCGCCTTCAAGTCCGTCAAGCAGCAGGTCAAGAAGGTGCGGTCGCGTCTCCCTCCTTTCTCCTTTTCTGGACCGTCTCCGTCGTCGTCGTAACGGTGATTGCTAACCCTTCCTGTTCCTTTTCAGGTCGCGCTGGACATGACGGATCTCGAGGTCGTCGTGGAGGAGGCCACGAACTCTGAACCCTGGGGACCGTGAGTTTGGACAAAAGCCCGCGCCAACCCCTCTCTCTCCCCGCACACAGAAAAAAGAAAAAAAACTAATGAGCTCTCTTTCCCATACACACTCACACACACACACACACCGGAACACCGACACCGAACCAAAATTAGGCACGGCAAGCTGCTCGCGCGGATCGCGTCGGAGTCCGGCCAGAGCCAGGAGAAGTTCCGGGAGGTGATGGGCGTCCTGGTGGAACGCATCCAGGGCGCCTGGAAGAAGCCCAAACAGTGGCGCTGGGCCTACAAGTCCCTCCTTGTCATCGATTTCATGGTGAAGAACGGGCCGGAGCAGATCGTGGGCGAGCTTACCGACGACGAGTCCATGGACATCTTCTCGGACCTGCAGAGGTTCGAGTTCGTCGAGGAGGACACGATGAGGGACCACGGGGTGAACGTGAGGAAGCGTGCCGCAGATATTGCCGCCCTGCTGAGGGATCCGGAGCGCCTCGAGGAGGAGAGGGAGACCGCTAGGAAGAGCAAGGCCAAGCTGGGAGGGCACGGCAGGAACTCCTCGTGGCAGTCCGGCGGGGGCGGGGGTTGGAGCCCCGGGCCGCTGACGGAGACCGAGAATGCGGCGGGGTGGGGGAAACAGAGGAAGCTGGTGAGCGGGCCCACCCTGGTTCGGACCAAGCCCAGCTTCACGGTGCCCGCCCCGGTGAAGCTCGAGGAGAGGCCCAACGCGGGGGAGGGGTTAGGGGAGGCTCCCGTGGGGGCGGCCGCGGCCGCGGCAGAGGACCCCTTCGGGCTGGCTGAGGCGGAGCAGACCGACGGCAGGAAGGGCACGCAGGTGAAGGGAAAGGGAAAGGCCAAGCTGCTGTCCGAGACAAAGGTCAACCCGAAGATGAGGCTGTCTCTCAAGGGCTTCAAGGGCCTATCCAAGCCCCCAGGCAACCCATCGGGCGGCGGAGGGTCAGCGAGCACGCTGGAAGCGGACCTGATGGGCCTCTCCGTCTCCGACCAACCGCAACCTCCTCCGCACTGGGACGACTTTGCGTCAACACAGACTGCGCCGGCCGCCGGGAATGGCGAGTGGTCTCAGTTCGAGAGCCCCGCCAAGCCAGCCGCGGCGGCAGCGAAGCCCGTGGACCCCTTCGAGTTGGTCGCATCCCTGCCAACGCCCCCCCCACCAGCCGCCAACCCCTGGGCTGCAGGACCCGCCGCTGCCGCTGTTCCTCTTACTGCGCCAACTGGAGGCTCTGGGGGCCCCTCCTTCGGCACCGTCGGCTCGGTGGGCGCTCTGGACCCGTCCCTCTTCAGCGCCCCGGCGCCGACCCTCCTCGGATCGCAGCCCGCCGCTGGGAAGGCAGCCCCAACAGCACAGTCCAAGGAGGGTCCAGACCCTTTCTCGGATCTCGGCATGCTCCTCAAATAAGTTCCACAAAACTGGAAGGAGAGAGAGAAGGAGATAGAGAAAACTTGATGCCTGTTTACGCAATTCTTCTGTTTCATTCTGGCACTGTGCCCGCCTCACCCGACGCTCCCCTCCAGCTTGAGGCTCATCAGCTGGTTCACCTCCGCGGCAAACTCCATTGGAAGCTCCTGAAAAACCTCGCGGCAAAAACCGGAGATAATCATCCCCACTGCCTCCTCGGCGTCGATGCCCCTCTGCTGAAAGTAGAAGAGCTGGTCCTCAGAGATCTTGCTGGTGCTGGCCTCGTGCTCCACCCTGGACGAGGGCTCCTTCACCTCGATGTAGGGGTACGTATTGGCGTGGGCCTCGTCGCCAATCAGCATTGAGTCGCACTGAGAGTAGTTCCTGGCGTTCTCGGCGTTGTTCCCCATCTGGACGAGACCCCGGTAGCAGTTCTGCGAGTTGCCGGCGCTGATGCCCTTGGACACGATCCTACTCCGCGTGTTCTTGCCCAGGTGGATCATCTTCGTCCCGGTGTCCGCCTGCTGGTAGTTGTTCGTCAGGGCGACAGAGTAGAACTCCCCGATGGAGTTGTCCCCCCTCAAGACGACGCTGGGGTACTTCCACGTGATCGCGGACCCCGTCTCCACCTGGGTCCACGAGATCTTGGCGTTCTCGCCCGCGCACAGCCCCCTCTTGGTCACAAAGTTGTAGATTCCGCCCTTACCCGTCTCGTCACCAGCATACCAGTTCTGCACCGTGGAGTACTTGATCTCGGCGTCCTTGGCGCAGTACAGCTCCACAACGGCGGCGTGAAGCTGGTTTGTGTCGTAGCTGGGCGCGGTGCATCCCTCCAGGTACGAGACGTAGCTCCCCTCCTCCGCGATGATCAGGGTTCTCTCGAACTGGCCTGTGTCAGAGGCGTTGATCCTGAAGTAAGTGGAGAGCTCCATGGGGCTCCTCACACCCTTCGGAATGTAGCAGAAGCTCCCGTCGCTAAAGACGGCCGAGTTCAGGGCGGTGTAGTAGTTGTCTCCCTCCGGGATCACGCTCCCCATGTACTTCTTCACGAGGTCGGGGTACTCTTGCACGGCCTCCGAGATGGACATGAAGACCACCCCGGCCTTCAGGAGGTCCTCCCTGAAGGTGGTGGCAATGGAGACGGAGTCAAAGACCGCGTCGACCGCCACGTTCGCGAGCCTCTTCTGCTCCGTCAGGGGGATCCCCAGCTTGTCAAAGGTCTTCAGCAGCTCCGGATCCACCTCGTCCAGGCTCTGTTTCTTCTCCTTCTGCTTGGGCTCAGAGTAGTACACGATGTCGTTGAAGTCGATCTTTGGGTACCTGTTGTCGCTCCAGTCGGGCTCCTCCATCGTCAGCCACTTCCTGTAGGCCTTGAGCCTGAACTCGAGCATCCACTCGGGCTCCTGGGGTGGTGGCGAAGAAAACAGGAGTCCCGCGACACGAGGTCAGCACACGAGCAGGGAGGGTGTTGTGAAATGAAAACGAAAAACAATTCGAAGGGATGGCGAGCGCCCGGGCGGTGGTGGGCGAGCGCACTTACGTTCTTCTTGGCGCTGATAAGACGGACGGTGTCCTCCGACAGGCCCTTCGGGATGGACTCAGACTCGATGTCCGAAACAAACCCGAACTTGTAGGGCTTGGCCAGAATGTCACGGATCTCCCTCTTCTCCAGCTCCACGCTGTCGACCTCCTCGACCTCTTCCTCCGCCTGGGCCCGGGCCGTCGTCAAGGCCGCGCCCCTCGCCCTCCGCGGCGCCTTGGGCAACCCGCGTCGGCCGGGGCCCGTTCCCCTCCTCCGCCCGTGCCCAGCCTCGGAGGTCGAGCATGCCGCCGGCGGCGCCACTGCGCGGCAGCAGCGCCTTCCCGCGGCCCTCCCGTTCCCGTTCCTCCCCACGACTCTCATCCCTCTCCGCTTCTCCGTCTCAAGGGCCGCACCCAACCTTGCGCAACCTCGCTCGACGTACGTGGCGCATTCACTGGCTACCGCCGCGGCAGCCGTGGACTGGTGGATAAAGGTTCTGACCTAAAATCAGCTGATCAATTTGAGGGGAGGGGACTTTGACGATGATGTGAGATTGACAGACGGCAATGGGGGGCGAGGGTTCTCGACAAGTTACGCTGGCCTAACTGGCGGTGTTACAAGGATCCCGCGCTCGCGTTGCCCCCAGTGGTCCCTCACAGCATCAGCATGGAAGGGTTGGAGACCTCCTTGAGACAAAGGAATAGCATGTCCGAGGTGAAGGCGTCGTCCTCGATCCCAAGGCTCTTGTGGTACAGCTCGATCGCCCTGTGGGGCTGGCCCATGAGCTGGTAGGTGAACGCCATCGCCGAGTACGTGTTGGCCTGCTTGGGTGTGAGGGCCAGGGCCCTGGTGTACATCTCTATGGCGTCCTGAAACCTCGAGGTCTTCCTCAGCGCGTGGGCTAAATTGTTCACAGTGGGCTCCCACGTGGTGTTGGAATACGGATCCGGGATGAGAGACAGGGCCTTCTTGAACTGCTTCACGGCCAGGGAGTACTGCTTCCGCTGGAAAGCCAGAACGCCGAGCTCGTTGAGGACGAAAGGGTCCTCGGGGGAGATGGCCCTCGCCTTGGTGAAGAACTCCTCTGCGAGAGGCAGCGAGTTGGTCCTCATGTACTCGATCCCGAGGCACAGCAGAGGTAGGTGGAGCCCGATGAAAAGCCTGGCGGCCGTCCTGTAGGCGGCCATGGCCTGGTCGCTCTCGTCCTGGTAGGCAAAAGCGTGCCCATACCCCATCCAAGCGGGGGCAAAGTCCTTCTCAAGACCTGTGGCCTTCTGGAAGTACCTCTCCGCCGAGTCGTGCTGCGAGATGCAGAGGTAGTAGCACCCCACGGCGAACCAGCTCACCGCCCTGGCCGGGTGCTCCTCCACCAGCTGGTGTCCAAGCAGAAAAAGGTCGTTCTTGCGGCCAAGCTCGACAGCACACGCCAGGTGGCATGGCAGCACGTCGAGGTGGTGGGGATCCTCCTGCAGCACGCGCTGCGTGACCTCGTAGCACCGCCGGTACTCGCAGCAGTGGTAGAGGAACTCGGCCTTGCAGGTGAGGACGTCCAGTGAAGAGCTTAGGCCAAACTCCTCGCCCTCGAGTGCTCCGAGCTTGCCCTGGACCTCCTCGACCTTGCCGTACTTCTTTCCCTTGCACTCGTACAGCGCCTTGAGCCACCACCCGTGCTGTGCGTCCCGGCCCAAGTCCAGGTTGTCGAAAAGGTCGCGCTCCTCCCTGGCGGTGAGCATGTGGTTCCCTATCAGAGCCTCGAAAGCCTCGTAGCAGAAAGGGTCAGAAGCCTCCAAGGCTCTGACGTAGTGCTGCTTGGCCCGCTCCCTGTTGTCCATGCTCTCGTAGCACCTCGCCCGCAGCACGTTCATCGCGCTCTCGATCTCGAGCTCGGACTTGTTGTGACCCGGCGCCACTCCGTTGGAGCCCCCGTCCCCCTTGGGCCTCTGCCCCCTCCTTCGCTGGCTCCTCCGCAGCCCAGGCTCCCCCTCCTCCTCGCTGGTGTCCATCCGCTTGGAGAAGAGCGAGACGGCGACGTCACGCCTCGACGCCGCCGCCCCGTCGCTCGAGCCCTCCCCGCCGTCCTCCCCCTCGTCGAGGGTCTGGAGGCACCGCTCCCACTCCTGGCTCTCCGCCAGGCACCTCGCGGCGAGGTACCTGAAGGACTTGTGACCCTCCCAGTCGGCCCCTCGCCCCTCCCCGTCGCGACTCTCTCGGTGCCTGGTCAGCCTGTTCAGCGCCCGGCCGTGCTGCCCGCTATAAAAGTACGCCTGGCACAGCTGGTACACGTCCCTGTCCTCCTCGCCGCTCAAAAGGCAGACCTTGTCCCCGAAGAAGATCGCGCTCCGGTAGCAGTGCTTCTCGACGCAGTCCGCGACCAGCTTTCGAAGACCCTCCAACTCCATCGTCGATCGATCGATCGATCGCGATCAACTTCCCCAACCTCTCCCTCCCTCAACGCGGCAGTGGCCTCCCCGAGCGCCCTCCCCACCCGATCGCGCGCCAATTGTTGATCTTGCGGTCGAACCACGCGCCCATTCCCGAAAAATTAACGTCTCGCGTCGAACACGGGAAATTCTGGTGGGAGAGAAGAGATCGATCGTTGCGTGGGGCGCGGGGAGAGGGGCGATGGGGCGCGTCGAAACGATGGCGCCGAGGAAGGTGTGGGCTAAGGTCTTAGCGGTCGTCATGGTGGTGTCTTGGGCGGCGGGGTGCGCTTGCCAGGAGTGCGCATCGTCTGACGACGCCGCGGCCCCCACGCCGCAGGACGCCGCCACCGACGCCGCGAAGCCGGTGGAGGAGCCACCGACCGAGGGGGTCGAGGGGGGAAAGCTAGAACTGCAGGAGGTTCTCGCGCAAGGCGACCTTCTCCTGGGCCGCAAGAAGTACGCGGAGGCCATTCAGGCCTATGCGTCGGTCATCAAAGACGCCCCGAGTTCGGAGATCGCGTACCTGAAGCGCTCGGCAGCTTACGTCAAGGCCAAGAAGGTAGACGACGCGACGAGGGATCTGGACCGGGCGCTCGAGCTGAATCCAAAGTCCAAGCAGGCCCTGCTGAAGAGGGCGCAGCTCAGGAGGTCAAGCTGCGACGTCGAGGGCGCTAGGTCCGACCTGGACGCCCTGCTGGCGGCGAAGCCAGGGCACAAGACCGCCCTGAAGGAGAGGTCCACGCTAGAGACCATCGAGGTGAGCCTGGCCGCAGTGAACAAGCTCTTCGAGGTGGCCGGCGACGCAGACCTCGACGCCCAGGCCCTCGAGATGTCCAAGCAGTACTTCGACAACATCTTTCGGGACACGAGCTTCTGTACGGATGCCCTCGTTGCCCAGGCCAAGGTTTACCGGATGAGAGAGGACTGGCCCGAGGTGATTCGCCACACCAACGCCGTGCTGCAGTACCGCGGGTCGCACAAGGGGTGCCTGATGATGAGAGCGGACGCGCACTACCAGCAGGGCCTCTTCGACGCGTGCAAGCAGACCATCGCGCAAATTTACCGAACTTTTCCTGATGACAAGGAGGCCTCCGCCCTGTACAAGCGGGTGAAGAAGGTCGGCAAGCTGAGGGCCAAGGCCGAGAAGCTGGCCAAGGACAACAAGGTGAGGCAGGCCGTCGCGGAGTACAAGAAGATCGCGAATATGGAGGACTTGGGCAACAAGGAAGTCGAGAGGGAGACTGTGAGGACGCTGTGCACGTCGTGCCACCAGGTGGAGAAGTGGCAGGAGGCCGTGGAGTGGTGCACCAAGGGACTCGGCATGGAGGGCGAGGGGGACGTCGGGCTGCTGACCGCGCTGGCGGAGAGCTACCTCAAGCTCGAACGCCTCGAGGAGGCGGAGGCAGAGGCGAGGAAGATCCTTGGATTCCAGGGGAACAACCGGGCCGCCCACACCATCCTGCAGCAGGTTCAGAAGCTGCGGAAGCTTGCGGAGAGGAAGAACTACTACAAGATCTTGGAGGTCCCAAGGGAGGTCGATGAGGCGGACGTGAAGCGGGCGTACAAGAAGCTCGCGAGGAAGTGGCACCCGGACAAGAACCCTGAGAACAGGGAGGAGGCCGAGAAGATGTTCCACGACATCGCAGAGGCCTACGAGGTGCTGACCGATCCTGAGAAGAAGCGGCTCTACGACGCCGGAGAAGACCCGAACGACCCGAACGCGAGGGCGAGGGCCAACCCCTTCGGGGCGGGGTTCGGCGGCGGAGGCGGGTTCCAACAGGGAGGGTTCCGGTTCCACCAGGGGGGGCAGCGCTTCCACCAGGGAGGCCAGCAGTTTCACTTTCAGTACGGCTGAGCCCCTCCGTTAATTATTGTACATTCTTTTATTCATGGTTGCTGCCGTCTTCGCGCCTCGCCCCCAACCCCACCCCTCGGAGGCTCGTCTCACTTGAGGTCAAGCGGCAGGACGCTAGCGATGTTCTTGTACACGTCAATTGCGAGATCAAAGGAGTGAGCGCTAGTCACGCCCCTGACAGAGTCAAAGTAGTGGTAGGGGGAGTCCTTAGTGCGCTTCGTGTAGGCTTCGAATCCGTACAGGTCCACGCTCTGGCACACCTGGAGCATGAAGAGCACCGCGTAGATGCCGCTCATCGGCTTGTTGTGGTACTGCACCCCCTTCCTGACCTCTAGCTCCCTCTTCATCCGAAACCAAAGGCTCTGGGCCGCAGTCACGAATTGAGGGTGGAGGAACTCGAACTCCTGCTCCCGGTGCTTCTTCAAGAGGGGCCCGAAGATCGACCTTCGGTTTACGGGGGACGAGCCCTCGAAGAAGATCACCTTTGTTCTCGGCGTTCGCCACCTCATCCGAGTTCGGAGCATCCTCCTGGCGTTTTCCCTGTTGGAGAAGTCGTAGGTCGTCTTGGAGCCCACGTTCTTCTCGAACCTCCTCGTGGGAGGGTAGTTGATCCGCATCACGGCCTCGTGCGCGTCGATCTCCTCCCCCTGGGCCTTTCGAAGCATCGTGCCAGAGTTGCCCACAATCGCGCAAGTCTCGTGGCAGACGCTCTTGCCCTGCTTCTTCAAAAAATTCGTCTTGGCCAGGAGCCTGACGAAGTCAGCGTCCAGATTCACCTTCCCCTGGCTCTGGCCCCCGCCCTTGTCGTAGGCCACCTTGTTGGACGAGTCCACGCTGGTTTGGGTGAGCACGATCTTCGAGCTGATGTTCTCCCGCTCGAAGGCGCAGAAGGTGGGCATGAACATGAATTCGTAGAGCAGGGACTTCGCGACTTCGGCCATGTCAACCGACGGGTCGGGCGCGGTCACGTTCGAAGGGGAGGGGCCCGCATCGTGCGGGTGATCCCCGTCTGGCCTGGGGTGATCCCCTGATCGCCTCCTCGCCCTCCCTCCCCGCTCCCCGCCCCTCTTCCCCCTCGGCCGCTTGTGATCCCTTCTCTCCCCCCTCTCGGCCACCGCCGCGCCGTGATCGTCCTGCCCGACCGCCGAGACCGTCTCCTGCAGGACGGGGTGGTCGCCCCCGCCGACCAACCCAGCCCCCCCATCTGCGCTCGCTGGCGTTGATAAGGGCAGAGCCTCTGGAGTTCCAGCCGTGGTGTCGTGAAACTGCAGGTACGCGTCCAAGGACACGACGAGGAGGAAGAGAACGATGAGGATGTGCGAGCACCTGACCCGGCGTCCTAAGGTCTTGGTCTTCCCCTTTTCCGCGGCAAGGACGTTCAAACTCTCGACATCCCTCACCGTCGAGTCCGACCTGCCCGTCCTGGCCCTGGCCCCGCCCGTCTTCATCTTTGAACGAGAAGCAAAGGCGGCGCCTTTGGGGCCTTATGGGCGAGAATTGGCCCTGCTCTCCGACCACGAGTCGTGACGATGGCGGTGGGGTCCACCGGGCGTCGCCTCCTTCCTGCGGTCTGGCCCCGCCATCGGGAGCAGGTTTTTCAAGAAAACCGGGTAGTAAGGTAAAGTCGAAAAGTCTCCATCTTTTCCAAGATTCCACAACCTGGAGGAGTTGCCAGAGTTGCCAGTCCAGTTGAGAGTGGAAAACGCTTTCTTTTGTTTTGGTCTCAAACCTTCGTGTCTTGAGAGGGGAACCGGGCACCAAGACGTGTGAGACGTGTGTCAAGGTAGAAGCTTAAGCAAAGGAGAGAGAGAGAGAGAGAGAGGCAATGGCGCCACCTCAGACGACCGTGCTGCACACCGCGGCCAGAGACAACGACGTGTCCAAGATCAGGAGCGTCCTCTACGTAAGTACCACCGGATTCCTTTTTTTTTGGTTTGGTGGACCCCAGTTCACCCCCAGGACCCACGCCCTGGACGTGTCAAGTCGGTCCAGGGCCCGCCCCCCGCACCGTTTCGGCCGCACCGCTTCGGTCCGGCCCTCGGGCGTCGGGAGGAGGCAGAGCCCCAATCCACCCGCTCTCCACCCTCTTCTCAAGGTGGCCAACCTGACCCGTCTCGCTCCCCCCCCTCCACCCCCCCAACTTACTTTTTTCGCAGGACCAACCGACGTTCATGGAGAAAATGTTCAAGACCAAGAGGCCCACGATAGACGCCAAGGACAACGTCGGGAGGACCCCTCTCATCGAGGCCTCCCGGTACGGCTGCTACGACGCGGTCAAGTACCTCCTGGATAATGGGGCGAGCTCGAGGGTCCAGACCAACACCACTGGTTCGACTTGCTTGCACCAGGCCGTGAAGCACAGGCACAGCGACGTGGTCAAGCTGCTGCTCGCTTACGGTGCCAACCCGAACGTCAAGAACTTCGACGGCGTGAACTGCTTCGAGCTGGCCCAGAAGAACCAGTTCGATGACATTCTCTACCTCCTGCAGAATCCTGACTCCACCCAGGTCGCGAAGAACAGGGATTACGTTCCTCCGCTGGTCTCCGGGCTGGAGTGAGCAACTAAGGTCGCCCCTGCACCGCCTGGTGGTGCTTCGAGCGACGCGCGCGGCGTAAGGATCTGTGATATCATTGACAATTATTTTTGCTCTCACGCTTCAAAGAACCCGCGGAGGCCCTCAAGGCGACACGGTAAATGAGTAGAGGCCTCCTGTGGCGGCCACCCCGACGCACCTGCCCCCTCCGTCCGACGCGAACCCGATCCACCGGGAGTCACCCTTCAGGTCCAGGGCTTCCTTCTTCTTCCCGGGCTCGGTCACCCTGGCCTCTCCGCTGATTCCAGCGGCGCACACCTTAGTTTCCCCGGAACACGGCTCCAGGAACTCGATGCCGCAGACGTCCGACCGCAAGCCCCTGATCCGAGCGTGCTCGGTAGTCCTCCTCTCCGACCCCCACTTCCTCAGGTCCCACAGCGCGACCGTCCTCCCGATCCCCGAGGCCACCAGCGGCTGCCCTGAGTTGTTAGACTTGGCCAGGCAAGTCACCATCTCGTTCACCGGCAGGCAGTGCGCGAGCCCACCGGCCTCCCCTTGCCTGAAATCGTACACGCAGATCTTGGATTTCTCTGCCACGGCGTACGTACCGTCCTCGGCCAGCAGCTCGATCGCGGTGGGGTTCTGGATCGTCCGCACCGTCCTCACAACGATATCCCCATCAAAGACGCTCAGGTCTTTGGCGAAATGCCGTGCGACTGCGGCCCTGGTGGGCTGGCGCTCTCCCAGCGACACTCCTGCAGACGGGCGGCGGGAGGGGTCAGCGAAGAGAAGCGAAGACCGTCGGGTCAACGACGCGTGCGCGTTTTTTCTTCTTCTTAGAGGGGGGGGGAGGGGTCTTGTGTGGGTAGGTGGGCACTCACCTGCCCAACCGAGCTCCATGGTGGTCGCGGAGGGAGCCTTGACGTGGTAGGACCACTCCGGGCAGGAGGTCGGATCCTCGCCCCCCCCAGATCGGAACTCGCAGACGCACAGGCTCCCCGCGGCGTCGGCGGATGCCACGAACGTCGAGCCGCCACCGCCGTCCCAGCACGCCACGCTCTGCACCTCCTCCCTGTGCACGAAGCCTAAAATGGGGGACACGTCAAGGGGCTCGGGCGCCTCAGCGGGCAGGCTCACGCCATCCTTGCCCGGTACGAAGCTCGCGTCGCCCGAGGTCCCATCGATCTCCTTGAAGGTCGCGCGGTACACGTCTTTCCCCGTCCCGAAGTACGCCGCTCCCCGGGTCGCTGCGCACCTGGTCGCCGCCCAGTAGGCCCCACCCGAGGTTCCCCTCAGCGGCTTTGTCGCGTTTGTGCCTCGGTCACCGTCCTCCGCGGTCGAGGCCGCCTCGAGGGAGCGCCGCGTGAACGCGGAGAGGACCACCATCACCGACCTCCGATCGCTCCTGACGCCATTCTCGAACCAGACAACAACGACCGTCGCAGTCACACCCGGCCGTTTCCCGCGATTGATCGCGATTGATCGGGATCGCACCTTTGGATTTTTTGAACTCAGTCGTCGACCCCCGAAGCGGGAGGGTGGAGAAGGACACGATGGCTGACGCGGAACTGGAAGCCATCAGGCAGAGGCGCATGCAGGAGCTCATGGCGCAGCAGGGAGGAGGTGAGAACTTGCTGGGACTTGATGGGACGAACTTGCTTCCCTCGAACTCTTTTGCCCCTCGCCACTTCGCCGTCTAGCCGCAACGGGATGATCTGGGAGCGACCGCTGACCCGCTCGGGCGTCGTCCTCGTCGGTCGTCGGTTTCTTCCTCGTTTTGTTTGTTTTTTAGCAGGCCCCGGCGGCGCGGGCATGCCGCAGAACATGGAGCAAGCCCAGCAGCAGGAGGAGCAGAGGCGGGCGGCGGAGGACCAGAGGCAGGAGATGCTCGTTAGGATTCTCACCCCCGACGCGAGGGAGAGGTTGAACCGAGTGAGGCTCGTCAAGCCCGAGAAGGCCGTTGGGATCGAGAACATGCTCCTGGCGGCGGCGCAGAGGGGCGCGATCGGCGAGAAGATCACGGAGGACAGGCTCATCACGTTGCTTACGCAGGTAAACGAGCAGACTCAGAAGAAGACCAGCGTCAAGATCATCCGAAGGACGAGCGCGCTAGACGACGACGACTGGTGAGCGACGCTGAGGGCTAAGAGATCAAAGCGCGGGGACGGTCGCGTTTTAGGACACAATCCGAATCGAAACAAAAGCGCTCGCCCCTACGTATTTATTCTTCCAGGGCTCGCCACTTGGTCCAGCTGCCTGCGGTACCTCTCCCCCCTCAGCCTGGAGACCTCTCCCTTGAGCTTCTCGATCTCGGCCTCCGCGGCCTCCTGCAGGCCCCTCACGAAGTCGGCCTGCTCCCTGCCGGCCTCCTCCCGAGCCCTCAGCGCAGCCCCAAGGCGCCTGTTCTCGTCCTCCAGAACCGAGACCGATTCTAGGAGCTTGCCATTTCTGGCCTCCGAGTACTCGAGCTTGTCCTCGAGGCTGGCGTTCTTCACCCCCAGATCGTACATCTCCGACGCTAGCCTGTCGATCTCGCCGCCCACGTCCCTCTCCGCCCGCTCGCCCGCCTTTCTGCGCCTCTCCTGATCCTCCAGGACCAGCGACTCTACGCCCGCTCTGAGCTCTGCATACGTCAAGGTCTGGGCTTCTGCGCAGGAAGTGGGGGGTGAGGCCTGGCACGCCGCCTCCTCCGGCGCCCGAAGGCGATCCGCGTCGAGCCTCGACCTCTCTGCGGCCCTCAGGCCCTCAGCGTCCGCCTCCGCCCGCCCGAGGCCCGCTAGTGCGTCGCCAAGGCGACCTTCCAGCTCCGCGGCCCTGGCCATCTCCTCCTCCACCCGGCGCTCGAGGCCGTGCGCTGTGCCCTCGAGGTGGGCAGCATGCGACTTGGCGTCCGCCGCCTCCAACTCCGCCGCCTCCTTCTCCCTCCGCAGGGCCTCTGCCTGGCCTGACGATACCTCCAAAGCCTGGGATACCCTGCGCAGGGAGGCGGCCTGCTCCCTACCGGCGGCCTGGTGGGAGGCAAAGCGCCGCTCGACCTCGGAGACCTGTGACTCGAGGCGCCGGGCCTCCGCCGACTTGTCGTCCAGGTGTCTGCGGAGGGTCCTTTCCGCGCTAGCCGCCGCTTTCCTCGAGGCTGCGAGCTCCTTCCTCTTCTCATCAAGCTGGCGCCTGGCCTCCCCGTTCTGTTGCCGGAGTGCCTGCTCCTCCCGCCTCTGCCTGTGGAGCTTGTCCTTGACGACCCTGAAATGGACCGCCGCCTCCTTCTGCTGCTGGATCGAGGCCTTGAGGGAGCCCTCCAAAAAATTGTTCCTCGTCTTTTCCCTGCATTCGTAAAGAGAGAGGTCAGTTCCAGATTTCCGGTGAGAAGAAAACGGACAGAGCGAGCAGGCATTCAATTCCGCACCCCATCTCCCTCCTCGATCATACCTTGCGTGATGGATCCTGATCTCTTCCTTGTGCGCAGCCTCCTCCTCCAGCCTCATCTCCAGCTCCGCCACCCTGGTCTTCAGGTCTCTGGCCTTGCCAGACAGGAAAGATGTGCCGGTGGTGCCGAGGTGCTCCAGGAGCAGCAGGTCGTTCTCGGCCCTGCCCTCGTTGGTGACCCCGCCGAAGAGCAGCAGGCTGCCGCCGAGGGAGGCGCACGTATGGAGGCACCGGCCGCCCTCGAAGAGCGCCCCGGCTGGCCTCGATCTGAGCGAGGCAAAGTTCAGAACGTGGATGTCCTCCAGGACGACGGAGCCGTCAAAACCGCCGCAGACCACCAGGTTGTCCCTGTCGACCTGCACCATTGTGTGCTGCCTCCTCGGCCTTGGAAGGTCGCCCTCAAAGCGAACCCTGGACCACCTCAGGGTCTGCAGGTTGAGAGTGTAGCAGTCATTCACGTTCCTGGTGCCATCAAAGCCGCCAAAGACGACCATCTCTGAGCTGTTGATCACGCACGCACAGTGGTCTCTCCTGGGCGTGGGGGCGTCCCCCGTCGCCCTGAGCCGCCGCCAGGACCTGCCCTCGGGGTCGAAGGACCACAAGTCGTTCATCAGGCCGCCTGTGAGCTTGCTGTAGCCACCGAAGAGCAGGAACGAGGGCGACCCGTCCAGCCTGGCGCGGTGGCGGCACACCGTGTGATGCGACCTCTTCACCGGGGACTCCGAGCTCGGCAGCAGAACCTCGCAGGAGATCTCGGGCATCGCCCCGGCCGACCACCTTATCTCGTGCACGTCGCCCAGCTCCCTCGTGCCATCAAAGCCGCCAAAGACCAGCACGCTCCCCTCCCCATTCTCGCACATGCAGTGGTCGCTCCTGGGGCTGGGCCCGTCCACTGAGGTGTCTGACTCGAAGATCACGTCGGTCTGGAACCTGAGCTCGCCCGAGTCGCCGATGCCGACGCTCACTGTGACGATGGTGAGCACGTTCTGCCTCGTTTGCAAGTCGTGGCCTCCGAAGATGAGGTACTTTCCCGTGGCCTGGGACGGGCCCGAGTCGCCCACAAAGACCGCCGAGTGGCCTGCCCTCGGGATCAGGTACCCCTTGCTGAAGCGGTGCCACTGGTGCGTGTCGGCGGCCGAGACGGCGGCCGCGAGGTCAGCCTCCGCCCGAGCCTCCCTCTCCACCCTCGCGGCCCTCCTGGCCGACTTGATGGGGGACAGTGCCCTGGGCACCACGACCTCCGCCAGGCCCTCCTCGAAGGTCTCCAGCCTGCGCACGAGGGCATCTCTGGTGCCCGACAGCACCCGAACCCGCCACCTCGAGAAAGCCCGGTGCTTGGACCTCCAAACTCCCAGCTTGGACCTCTCCACCGCCACGGTCTTGGAGCACCGGTGCCTCTCCGCCTCTCCCCTCCAGAGCCTGAGGGCCCGCGCCGCCCTCCTCGCCTCGCGGCTGGCCAGGTGGGCCCGGACCCTCCCCTCGAGGTCCGCCCGCCGCCTCCACGCCCGCAGGGCGGCCTTGGCCAACCTCAAGCCGGCCCTGGCTCTCGTCACGGAGACGAGCCTCCGCCTCGCGGAGGACGTCGCCGCCTCGGACGACCAAGCCGCCATCGCGGCCCGCCCAGACCGGAGGCTCGACCCCTCGCGAAACCTGGCCACCTTCCTGCGGAGGGTCGCGCTCGTGGCGGCCGTTTGGGCCCACGCCCAGACCGCGGCGGCCACCAGGCGGCGCATCCTAAACGTGTCTGCCCTCCTCTCGAGCCCTCTGGACGCCTTCGCGATCGCGACCTCGCGGGACCACCCCTCCAGGGCCCTAAAACGCAGGCTGCGCCGCAGGTGCCGCCGCCACTTTTGCTCGCGGCACAGGCGGCCGCGGCAGTGATCCCGCCAGAACCCGAGGGACCCGGCCACAACGGACCGCGCGCGCTTTCCCTGTGCCTTGGACAGCCTCGCCCGGAGCGACCTCTTCGCCGCGGCGTGGTCGCGCCACGACTGGAGGACCCTCCCAGTCCGCAGCCTCCTGAAGAAGGGCGCCTGATTCTGCCTGAACCTGGCAACCTTGTCCTCCAGGGCCCTCCCCCTGGCCACCTGATCGGCCCAAGCCTCGAAGGCCTTGGCCCTCGTCCGGCCGCCGCGCCATCCCCGAACCTTGGCGGACCGCCCCGCCACGCCCGACCACGCCGCGAGCGACCGCCTCAGTTCGGCCTGCCCCGACCTCGACCTCACCACCGACACGAGGTGGCGGTGGGCCCTCTTCCGCTGGGCGTGCTGGGCCCAAAACCGGAAGGCCGGAATAAGAAGCGAGAGATTTTTCCTGACCAGGTTCAGCTCCTCCAGGTAGTGCGTCGCCTTCCTCTTGACGTGAGCGTACCGCACGGGGAGCCTGTGCGACAGCTCCCTCTGCTCGTGCTTCAGGTCGAGGTTCTCCCTCTCGTACCGAAACAGGTCCTCGTTCGACAACGCGAGCTTCTTGGTGAGCTCCTGGACCCGAGAGTTGAGGAAGACGATCGTGCGGTTCTTCTCCACCTCGAGCTTCACCCTGGCCGGCAGGAGCTCGGGGCCCCGGGTTCCCTGACCCTGACCCTGGCGCTGCTGGGCGACCCCTCCCACGCCCACCATGGTTACCTTAAATTCGGTTTGCCCGCGCCAAAGGCCTTGGAGGTCCCGAACCTCAAAACCAACCTGCGCGATGGGAGCCCCAAAAGGCGCAGTCTTGGAGGCGAAGAGACTCTTGCGGTCCCTCTAAGGCACTCGGAAACCGTCCGCTTAGACCATCCTGGCCCAAAACTGCCTCGATCGCCAGACCCTGCCTCGCGCTTTTCCCGCGCTTCTTCCATGGAAGATCTTCAGATGGAAATCTTTGGAAAAGTCTGGTGTAAAAAATTGTGAAGTCGAAGCGGATCTCTCGAATCTTGTGGCCCCAAGAAGATGACGCGCGCGAGATGCACCAGTCACAGAACAGGAGCGCAGGAGGATGCAGGGCGGAGGAGCGAGCACGACGAGGACTTGGACGAAGGGGGCGATGAGGGCGAGAGTGCCGTGCAATGGGTCCCTCCGCGCTAGGGCTGGCACCCGCAGCGCGGCTGGGATCGGGGTCGGCCTCGCGAGGGCCGCGAGGAGGGGAGACCAACACTTCGCGAGGCGGGTCGGTGGCCACGTCGTGGTCGTGTGTCGAAGCCAAGCCAAGGTTGTGCGCGTGCTGAGCGTCGAGGCGCCGGAGGCGGAGGTCGAGGAGCGCGAGCCCTCGAGCGTCGGATCGGGGGCGGGCGACCCCTACGAGGACGAGCCGTGGTCGAAGATGAAGTGGACGGTGTACAGGGGCAAGGCCTACGACTTGACGGCCTTTATGAACAGGCACCCGGGAGGACAGTGGCTGCTGAACCTAGCCGTGAAGAGGGACTGCACCGCGCTCTTCGAGTCCTACCACATGAGGCCCGAGGTCGCGGCGAAGCGCTTGGGGATGCTGCCGGAGATTGAGGACTTTCCCGTCTCCGCGGTCCCGACCTCGCCCTACCCGAACGACTCCGACTTTTACAACGCGGTCAGGGACCGCGTGCGCAAGGAGGTCTTCAAGGGCCAGGAGATCAAGGGCGCGCACCGGTCGGGCAGCGAGTGGGCCGCCATGATCATCCTCGGCTACGCCTTCAGCAGCTTCGCTCTCTACGTCGCTGCGCCTGGCGTGCTGACCGGAATCTTGTGCGGCCTGGGCGGCGCTTGGCTCGGACTCACGGTCCAGCACTGCGGAAACCACGGCGCCATGTCGACCAAGGAGTGGGTCAACCAGTTTTTGGGCCTCATGGACGACGTGTCCGGCGGATCCAGTCTCATGTGGCGCTACCACCATCAGTGAGTCCTTTCCCCTTCCCGTGATTTGGCAGACTCTCTCCTTCCTTTTTTTTTTCTTTTGCTGACTGGCCCCGCTCCCGATTTTCGAACCTCAGGGTCTCGCACCACATCCACTGCAACGACGAGGAGGTGGACGAGGACGTCTTCAGCCCCTATCCTCTGCTCAGGTTCGACCATCGCCTGCCCAGAAAGTGGTTCCACAGGTTTCAGCACATCTACATGTGGGCCATGTACCCGTTCCTGCAGCTGGTCTTCCAGTACGGTGACATCAGGGGCCTTATCGAGGGCAAGACCGAAGGCTGCCACATTTATGGCGCCAGCACCAACGAGAAGATCTCCGTGGTGGTTGGTAAGGCAGTCCACTACACCTTGATCTACGGCCTTCCATTGCTCTTCCATGGGTGGAAGACCGCGCTCATCGCTGGCATGTCCTACGTCGCCGCGCAGAGCATCGTTCTCGCAACGACCTTCGCGGTCTCCCACAACGTTCCCGAGACCAAGGGGGGCACGCCGGAGACCTTTGCTGGCAGAAAATTGCGAGAGACGAGGGACAAGAGGGACTGGGGGGTGCAGCAGCTCGTGACCTCGGCCAACTGGGGCGGGGTCTTCGGATGCTTCATGACGGGAGGGCTCAACCTTCAAATCGAGCACCACCTCTTCCCGGCCGTATCCTTCATGCACTACCCCGCCATCTCCAAGATCGTCAGGCAGGAGGCAGAGGCGAGGGGACTCGAGTATGCGTCCTACCCAACTCTCACAGAAATTCTGCCCCGGTACCTGAAGTTCATGCGCGACGTCGGCAGGGCTGAGGACGTCCCGGTCGAGGAGGGAGGTGTGACCGAGGAGATGATCGAGCGGAGGAGGGCGGAGGGCGCCCTGGGATTCTTCTGATTTCGCCTGCCAGGCGAGAGTACAGAGCCTGTATGAAAAACTTGTATGAAAATTGAAAAGCAAAAAGGATTTTTATTGCTCTTGTCCATCTCGCAGCGCCCAGGCCCTCTCACTGGTCCTTCTTGAGCAGCGGCTCCCCCCCTCGCCTCCCCAACTTCCTCCTGAAGCTCTTCTTGAAGGATTGCAGGCCCTCACCGCCCATGTGGCTGTCCATGAGCTCCTGCGCGGTCTCAACCTCGTGGTCGACGTATCTCGCTGAACCGTCCGTTTCCACAAAGCTCCCCTTGTAGCTCTTGTTCAGCAGCCTCTTCTCTCTCTCCTCGGTCCAGCACCTGTGCACCTTGCCGTTGTCCTTCATCGACTTCCAGACCGCAGAGTTGCACTTGAACCCGCTGCCAAAGGCAATCTGCCATACCACGTCTCCCCTCTTCACTCTGCCGTGGGTCTCCATCCAAGCGAGCTCGTACCAGATGCTGCTGCTCGAGGTGTTCCCGAATTCCCACAGCGTCTGCCTCGAGGGCTTGAGGTGGTCCTCGGTGAGCGACAGGTTCTCGATCATGGCGTCCAGAACCCCCCTGCCTCCGGCGTGAATGCAGAAGTGGTCAAAAGCCTTCTTGAAGTCGGGCACGAAGGGCGGGCGCCCCTTCCTCTTGCCGAACTTCTTCCTCACCAGCTGGTCCCACACGAACTTGAGCTGCTCGCCCAGCGGGAGGGCCACGGTCCCAAGCTTCTCGATGTTCTTCGTCAGGGCCTCTCCCGCGATCTTCATCAGGCTCTTGTCCAGCCTGACCCCTCTGAAGCCCTCGTCGTCCTCCTGCTGGAAGACGCACTGGTAGCTGTCGTCCTTGGCTCCAAAGTGGGACCTCACCGTGTGCATAAGCCTGTACTTGGCCTTCCTGCGGTCCTTGGGCTTGTTGCTGAGCAGGATTGCCGCCCCTCCCACCTTGAACAAGTGGTTTGGAATGCTCATGGACCGGTTCGTGCCCTGGTAGTAGTTTTGGGTGATGTTCTCCGTGCTCACGACGAGGGCGCGGCAGTTCTTGTGGCACTGCAGGATCTCGTTCACCAAGCCGATGGAGATGACCCCGGCGGAGCAACCCATGCCTCCCAGGTTGTACACGATTACATCGCTGCGCATCTCGAAGTGGTTGATGATCATCGCCGCGAGCGAGGGTGTCGGGTTGAAGAGCGAGCAGTTGACCACGACGACGTCAACGTCCCTTGCCTTGAGGCCCTTCTCCTCAAGGAGCTCTCGCACCGAGGTGAACATGACCTCCTCGGCCTCCTCCCTCGCCGCGCGGATGCTCGTGTCCTTGGGCTCGCCCGGGTGCTTGGACCTCGTGATCCCGGGCGGAAGGTAGCTCCCCTCCTTGCGCACGCCCGCGTTCTCGGCCATCTTCAAATTGAAGGAGCTGATCTTCTCGTCCTTGTGCCTGAACTGCTTCTTCCCGATCTCCTGCAGGTCAGCAAAACTCACCGCCCAATCCTGCGGCGGCTTGAACAGGTGGAGGCCCATTAGGTAGACTGGGGTCCGGAAGTAACTCAGTCTCTTCACTCCGGCCAGCTTCCCGGTGAGGTACGACTGGAACGAGCTCGTCGTCGTCGCCATCGTCGCGGAACTTGTGCAGGCGGGCGGGCACTCTCGCGTGCGTTCGGTCTCTCCGCTCTCTTCGTGGTTTCCTTCGTTCTGCCCCCCCCACCCCTTCCGCCGGCCGAACCTTGGTATGGGTTTGGGGGGTTTTGGTGAAGATTGGGGAAGAGTAGATTTTAGGTCTTAGCACGAAAGACTTATCGTGTTTTGGCGAGGCGTTACAAAATCCTGTCAATGATGGAGAATCGAGTCTGGGGGAAAGAAGGTGAAAGGCAAAAACTTTTTTTTTTTTTTTATTTTGTGGTCGGGAGCGTCTGTTACGTTGAGTCACTAAGCCTGGGGTCACCATTCCTTCTCGGCAATCGAAAGATGAATCCTGCTTCTCCACCTCGCCCCCGAATGGCGGGCCAGCCTGGTTCTAAGTTACAATCTTAATGCACAGTTTCCCGCGAAACCCACCCACTCACCCACCACCCACGCAGGTGCTAGGATACGGTGATCCTCCACCGCCTCCTCTTCCCTGCACCACCACCTCCGTCGCCGCCGCCGTTGCCGAAGATTCTCTCGTTGACCTCGGCCAAAGGGATGTCGTACAACACGGGCATCTTCCTCTGCTCCGCGGTGAGGTCGGCCCTGAATCTCGAGTGCTCGTCGCGAACCTGGAGCACAGAGTGAAGAGGGGGCGAGGCGGCCAGGTTGTACGCCTCGTAGGCGAAGAAGGCCGAGACAGCGAGGGCGCTCAGCCACACCGGGAGGGCGAGGGCCCAGTACCTGGACGACGGAGGGAGGCACGCGGGGGGAGGTCAGCTAGGCGCACGGAGCGCGCAGCAGCGGAGAGAAAGAGAGAGAGAGAGAGAAATGGGAGGTTGGAATCGGAGGGTGAGGGTGGGAACGGGCCTCCGCTCCGTAGAAGGACCTCGTTGGCGCGAACTCACTTCGATGGGTAGTAGTGGATCCCGAGCGCGTGCAGGACCCTCTCCGGCGTGTAGGCCCAAAAGAAGTAGACAGCTGTGTCGATGGAGAGCGCAGGTTTGCGTGTCGGGGTCAGCTCTGGCTTGGCCGCGCGCTCGTAACTCTCGAGCTCCCTTACCCGCGAAAACGGACGTGGTGATGGCCCCCACGAACCCGTAAATCTCGCCCACGTGCACGGCCTTCGCCCGCGAGTCCGGCCGGGCGGAGCGCTCATTCTTCCCGTCCCTCCGATCTCGCTCCTCCCTCCTCCGCCTCCGGATCAGAGCCCTTAGTCTCCTCCCGCGCGCCAGGAGGGCCTCCATCGCGCCCCCCCCCCCCCCGCGGACCTGGGTTTGGATGCCAGAAAACCGAAAAAGAAAAAAAAAATATCCGTTGTTTGGGGTGAAAAGGTGCACGCCCCATCATTTCCTAGAGTTTGGGGCGGGGGGGGGGGGGGCCGAAGCGGCAAAAGCTAGGAACATAAATTACCCCCAAAAAAAAAAAGACACCCGGAACACCAAGAAAGGCCAAAAA
>Ga0160423_10000360_pt1 | contig 36526 bp, 59 predicted proteins | sample CRUFie14St8metaG_FD_108191 | JGI IMG/M metagenome (GOLD analysis project Ga0160423, IMG submission 108191) | Marine microbial communities from the Costa Rica Dome - CRUD Field 142mm St8 metaG | ecosystem: Environmental > Aquatic > Marine > Oceanic > Photic zone | place: Costa Rica: the Eastern...
AATTCGTTCATTTCTAGCCACTGTATTTTTTTCATATCTCTTTGTATTGATTCTAAATATTTATCTCTGGAATTATTATGGAAAAACTTGTTAAACTCATTGTGTTGTTCACCTTGTACCTCTACTGCTATTTTACGCGTGAAATTAATTAAATCAACTTTTAATCTTGATCCGAAGACAGGAAATTCTTCGTAACAAATGTGACCTGACCAATAATCCTTAAAAAAGCTTTTGACATTAAACTGAATTTTAGACCGACAAGGCTTATCCCAATCAACTTTATATTTTACTACGTTTTTATTTACTAATTTGCCGTAAATATTATAAAGTCTCATACCGTCAAGCTGAGAGTTTGTTTCAGCATATCAAATAGATAGTCTTTTACTTCTGGGTTATCATCAAGATAATTAGTAAAAGCTTCTTCGCCTTGAATCTTTTCTGGAATAGATAAATTTTTAGACTCCAGCTTTTCGATTAAACTTTCTGTTACGTTCAGCCAAGCTCCGGCTCTCTTTACAAAACCCCACTTAAGTAAAGTGTTTAATATTTCATACTCAACCCAAATGCTTTTACCGCCAGTTCTACCGTATTTAATTGGGTATTTTACAATAGTCCCAGTCGTTTCGTTGGGAGTTTTGCGGAAAATAACCTCGCACCAGTGACCCTCTGCTGCGTCCTCTTTGGCGGCTTTAGAGTCTTTTATTTGATGCTTTGTGTATCTAGGCTGAAACTCTAATATCCAATCTGAAAAGTGAAGGAGCGCGTTGCCTCCAGATGCGTTTGTGAGCTTCGGATCAGTCTTTTCGTACATGTTGATACTGACTTTGCTTCTGACCTGAGAAATTAAAACGCAAATGTGGCCTCTTGTGCTAATTGGAAGGGCCATTCTTTTTAGAAAATTAGAACTTGTAACTGCTCCGCCTGCAACTTTATTTGACTCGTCGTAAGATCTATCAACATCAGCTTTTGAAATCAAAGCGTCCATCGAATCAATTACGAAAAAATATCTTTTCTCAGTGGGATTATCTCTAATCAAATGAGAAATAAAGTCACAAACAGTTTCATAAATATTAGATTTAAAAACAAACCATTTCTCAGGATCAGTATCAATTCCTGCTCTGGTAATCATATCAGAAGAAAGCCTACCCTCGGCTTTAACGTAGACCACCATAGAATTCTCAACCTGCTTTTGAAAGTTTCTGGCAAAAGATAAAGAGCAAGAAGTTTTACCGCCCTCTGAGACTCCGCTTGCACGAATTATCGAGGGCCTAAGTCCTCCTCCCATGTGCATATCTAGAATTAGACTACCGCTAGAAACGACATAGTCGGTTTCTGCTTCAAAGTTGTAATGCTCCTCTTTATGCTCTTTGAGGTAACGCTCGATTTGACCCAGTGGGTCTAACTGATCAGTTTTCTTTTTTGCTGCCATTTCTTAAAAAGTCGAATAATTTATTTTTTTTAGAAGTGATTTTTTTAGCGCCAATCTTGGAGCTAGATAAAGAGTATTTCTCTTTTGGTTTTAAGTCAAGGGAAAATCTTCTGAATTGAGTTAGTAGATACTCTTTGCCTTTTGGGGTAAGAAACCAAACCAAACTATCCATTTTAAAAGGTTTAGGAATGCTTGCCCAAAAAGATTTATCAGGATAAATCTCAATTAGTTTTTTGACAGTGCCTAACTCTCTGCCTCGCGCTAATTTATCTTTCCATATTTTTTCAGAATTATCTAAAAATTTATGAATTACGAATTGGTAGATTGTTGGTTTTCTTTTTGCCACAGCGACAAATCATTTTCTACCATACTTTCTACTAGCTTGTCAAACGAAATTTCAGGCTTCCATCCAAGTTCTTCTCTCGCTGGGGTAGAATCTCCATGTAAAAGATCCACCTCTGCTGGCCTGTAAAATTTTTCATTTATTTCGGCAAGAACTTTGTTTTCTTGAAAAAGTCTAAATTTTGCCTGCATGCCTTTGCCGCTCCAAAGGCCGGGAACTCCGGCAAAAGTAAAAGCCTTTTCCACGAAAGATTTCACAGAATGAGTTTCTCCGCTAGAAAGGACATAATCTTTTGGCTCATCTTGGTTCAGCATAAGCCAAACCCCTCTCATAAAGTCTCTGCTGTCGCTCCAATCTCTTTTCGCGTCAACATTACCCAATTGCAAAGGCTCAAAGGACTTGCCCGAATCTAAGGCAAATTTTATTTCAGCAGCTTTTTTAGTAATTTTTCTAGTTACAAATTCTTCGCCTCTTCTTGTGCCTTCGTGATTAAATAAAATAGAATGAACAGCATAGAGATCATATGACTCACGATAAACTTTAACTATGTGTCTAGCCGCAGCCTTTGATGCTCCATAAGGACTTCTTGGTTTAACTGGATGTTTTATGTCTTGAGGGCTATAGTCAACATCTCCAAACTCTTCAGACGAGCCTGCGCTATAAAAGCGACAATCTGGCTTAAACTGCCTAATCGCCTCTAAACAGCGAATTACTCCTCCGGTGTTAACATCTAATACGCTTAATGGTACGTCCCAACTTACTCCCACGAAAGAATTAGCGCCAAAATTGATAAAATAATCTGGTTGCAAAGTCTTAACTAAACTGTCTATGCTAGCGCTATCAGATAGATCTCCATCTACTAGATTAAAATTATCATGGGTACTAAAAGATTTTATGTTTGTATAATTAGGAGAACCTGATCTGCGCATCATTCCATAAACCAGCAAGTCGCCTTTGCTTAAAAGTAGCTCGGCCATATTTGCCCCATCTTGACCAAGAATTCCTGTTATTAATACTTTTTTCATAATAAAATTGTTTGCCCTGTGTGAGCATGTAAAGTTTGATAATCTCTTATAGCTTTACTTGCGGTAGGCGTTATATTTTTTGGAAGTTCAGAAAATTTAAAAAATTTAACTTCTCTACTTTCTTCACTTTTTATTATATCAAAAGAAGTAGGATGTGTTAATAAAAAAATATCTATCATCTGTTTGTAGACAGAATCAGTTGGGTATTTTCTTATCGTTCCATATTGAGGATCAGAAACAATTGAAAAAACTTTTACTACATCTATATCTAGATTTGTTTCTTCTTTTACTTCTCTTATAGCGCACTGAACAATATTTTCTCCGGGCTCTAATCTGCCTCCGGGAGTTCCCCAATAATCACCATCAGCCCTGTGTTCTAAGAGTATTTCCTGTTCGTCTTTTGGAAGTGAAGCGGACTTTAAATAGCTCTGAGCGAATTGAGTCTCAGTAGCTGGTGAAATATCATAAACATTAATACAGCCTTTAATAACTAAGCACCCTACGCCGAAAGTAGTAGTAGTTTTTAAATCTGAAGGTAAAGAGTTGTAAAATGTTAATTCAGCCATATTGGCTTGCCTCCTGAAAAAGTTTGAAGTTTAGATAGCGATACTACTCCTTTTTGACTAACTGCTTGAGTAGCACATTTATTAGCGAATTTTATTGAATCTACAATATCTTTAGTATGCAAGTAATTGCAAGCTAGACCAGCGATAAAAGTGTCACCGGCGCCAGAGACATCCTTGACTTCAATGTCTGGAACTGAATAATTTTTATCTTTATAGTCGCAGCCTTTAGGTCCGACTGTTTTAACAAGCTTGTTGAAGTATAGTTTTTTATCAAAAATCTTTTTAGACTTTTCGTACTCTACCTCGTTAATTTTTATAAACTTTATATTGCGAGCCCAGTCGCCTATGATCTTTTTAGTGTCCAGAAAAGTGTTATTATGAGAGTCTGCAATTTTAGAGATATCTTCTTCGAGTAGAAAACCTTTATCGTAGTCAGATATTACAACGCAGCCATATTTTGAAAAATTTATTTTATCAAGATTTACTCTATTATATTTTTTACTATTATCAAGACGAAGAAACATTTGATTAGTTTTATAATCTACTAATCTAGTCTTAGTGATTTTTTTCCAGTTGTAGTTCGTTACTATATTACAATCAACATTTAGAGATTGAATATTTTTAAAAACATTATGAGCCATTCCCCTGTTTTCAGTTTTAGAGCGAAAATCTAAAATTGGGACAGGGGCTTCTGGAGCGAGCCTAGTACAATCGCAGTAATAAAAAACGTCTAGGCAACTCTCTCCAATGACTAAAATGCTTTTACTCATTTGATTTTAAAAAACTTAAAATATCATTTTTATCAGGAGGAAGATTATCATTGTGCGGTTGAAAACCTGCTACAACTTCATTAAGGGCAAGGACATATACTTTTTTGCCCGACTTAAGCATTAAGTCATGCGCTATCTGTTTTGCTATGCCGTTTGGATAATCGTCATCAATTACAACTCCTCCATATTTTGATTTTTTAAGTTTCTCTATTTGCCTTTCGGATATTCCAAGTGGCCTAATCCAAACTTGGTGGTAAACGCTAACCCCTCCCCTTTCCTCTGCGGCTTCTTTTGCTGCGAATCTGGTGATAGAATATGGAAACAAAACCCAATCAGGATTTTCTACTTCTATGTCAACTAGAGATCCAGTGAACGAGTGACTAACTCTATGCTCGCTAACGTAGTAGGGACACTCATCTTGCATAAAAGTATTATATATTTCCGTGTACTCCCTAGAAGTCATAGGGGCGCATATTTTGACTCCGGGCATACGGAAGGCTAATCCATGATGAGAAGAGCCAGCTACAGGGCCTATGCCGCCCTCCATAGCAATGCTTCGTATAAATATTGGACAGTTTATTTTCCAAAGAGCAGATGACCTTCCTGCATAATTAGCAATTATAGAATAATTAAACCATTGGAATCCTTGATATCTTACTACGTAAATAGGCCTCTTTCCTGCTAAAGCAGAGCCTACAACGACTCCCCCATTCATAACGTCTGCCATAGGGAGCTCTGTTAAATTTTCTCCGTCTTCCGGTATAGTCCCGCCAACCCAGCCTACTGCTGTAATGCACTGGCCAAATAGAGGATTGCCTTTGCTTAGATGAAGCCGAGTTATATTTTTAATTGTTTCTTTTAGAGGAACTTTTTCCATAATACTTCATTCTTAGTTTCAGCAATTTCTTCTAATTCTTCTAAGCCAAGTTCTTTAGTAATATTTTTTAGGGTATCTTCTTTCTCTTCATCTATACCTGCGCCTGCATGCCACCACAGTCTATTTGTTTTTACGTTAAATAAACAAGGCATTGATTTCATTTTCAAAAAAGATTCTTCAATGTCTCTAGGATCATCAGTGCATTCAAAAGCTTCGCATCCAACAGACTTGGCGAAGTCTACCATCTCCCAGTCTCTTCTAACTTTTTTTTCTGTTAGTATGGAAAGATCATTATCTTCAACTATAAAAATTATAGGTATTTTTTTCTTAGTTGCCCAAGCAATGGATGAAAGAACATAATCCTCTTCAGCTGAAGCATCTCCAGTAATTGAAATAGTAAAATTTTTAGAAGATAATGCATACCCAGTGGCGATAGGAACTTGAGAACCCATCAAGCCATCATGCCCAAACATATTTATTTCCTTAGACTGAATAGAAGCTGAACCTCCCATTCCATAAGCACATCCGTCGTCTCTGCCTAGAAGCTCTTTTATTAAAGCTTCCGGATCTCCTCCGTAACAAAGATACGTGCTGTGAGCTCTATGCTGTCCAAAAATAGCTGGCTTACTTTCGAATAAGCAGGAAAACGTAGCTGGGATTAACTCTTGCCCAGCAGAAAGATATAAAGGAAACTTAAACTTTTTTTGTTCTATTAGAGTAAAAAGTTTTTTCTCAAAAGCTCTACAAAACCAAGCTTTTTTTAGTATGTCAGAAATTAAATTCATTTGCATTAATAGTATCTAATGAAGCTGAATTAGCAAAAATTGTGTCTTTGTTTTTCTCTCTAACATCATTTAAATCATTTTCATTATCGTCTACATAAAGAGTATGGCCACTTGGGTTTACGTATTTAGATTTGTCTTCTGTTTTATAAATAGTGTGTCGACAATAATTGAAATAATCTAAAATGCCAAAAGTTCTTAAAACTTTTATACTAGGCTGGTCATGTTTATCTATATCTATCAATCCGCCTCTACTTACGAAACCAATTTTAGAAACTTTTGATTTTTCTTTTAAGAAATTTTTTACTCCGTATTTAAGAGCAAGTTTATTTCCGAGTTCATCTTCTATAATCAATGGATGCTTCGTTATAAAATTACCCACTAGCATTTTTGCCCAATGGCCTGACCATAACGTATCATCTAGGTCAAATATATATGTATCGTAGTAGTCTCTCATTTTCTAGAAAGCTTTATAATTTCACATTCGCTATTAAGAGGAAAAGTTTCTGACAGTCTTTTTAAAATTTTTACGTTAAGAACACTACCAGCTTTAAAAAGACCTAAATGTTTTTCAGGTATTACGCAATCTTGATTAAGAGATATCACAATATCATCTTCACTTGAAGAGTTTAAAAGATCTTCATTAAGATAGCCAAAATTAAAAGAGAAGTCTCCTTTAGTCACATCATCTTCTATAACAAAAGAATCTGCAGTTTTGTTAGTCCAACTTTCTTCTGTTTCGTACCCTACTGGCTCTCTGCCATAATTATCTTGAAGTCTAACTAAATCATTTTTATCTTTAGTCGATTCTACTTCAAGCATAGTGAAGTTGTCGCTCAAAGCTTCAGTAGAGTGGAAAACTCCAGCATGAATAGAAAGATAGCTACCAGTAGAAAGATTCTTAGAGCCACTTAGAAAAGATAACTTTGCCTCTCCGCTAAGTACTATCAATCCAGTTTTTTTATTTGGATGGCAATGAAAAGAAGTTCTCTCATCTTTATTTATAGAAAGAAACCAAATAGAAATAGTTTCGTTCTCAAACGAAATAAATTCGTGACCCCAAGGTTTGTGAACTACTGAATTATTTAACTGCATTTAGGCAGCATGGTAAATATCAAGCGCTGCTTTAAGCCATTTGCCCATATGGTCATAATGAGGACATGATACTAGATTTCCGTCAACTACTGCTTCATAGTTTACGTACGTTGCCCCAGCGTTCTCGATATCATCTTTAATGCTATAGTATCCAGAAGCCTTCCTACCATTTAGAACTTTTGCTGAAATTAACATTTGAGCGCCATGACAAATACAAGCGATAGTCTTTCCGGATGCATTAAAGGCTGTAATGAAATCTAAAACATTTTCTTGCTGCCTTAGCTTCTCTAAAGCTTTCACTCCGCCCGGTATGACCAGAAAATCATATTCATCAACATGAGCGTTTGTAAGATCTTTGCTTTCAAAAGTAGCTTTTACCTTTGTCCCTAGAATTCCATAAATGAAACCTTTAGACTCTGCTAGAATGTCTACTTCAAAGTCATCTTCATGAAGCCTATACATAGGGTAGAGGACTTCATTGTCTTGATACCCTTCCCAAGTTAGCATTAGTGCTTTTCTCATACTAATCTATTATTTTCAAAAAACTAGATTTATCAAATATTTTTAGAGTTTTCTTCTACTATTTTACGAGGGAGAGTTATTTCTAGCATCCTGTTCATCTCATTTTTGAAAGAATCTCCAAACTTTGAGATCATTCTATCTAGGTACTCTTGATTTGTAAAAAATTTAAGAAAAGCTTCATCTCTAAATTTAAGCACTTCCCAATTTTTTAGATTTTTAGTTGGCAAAGGATAACACTCGTAAGAATGTTGGGAATATCCTAGCCATCCAGCGTCAGTATTTTCTGGCAAACAATCCGGATCTTTTTCAGACCATTCTCTATGAAGTTGACTGCCCGGATATGCCATGCAGCTATAACCATTATAATAATCTATTTCAGTAGTCATTGCTTCATGCAGCGTCTCACCCATGGTTTCGTAAGTATCTGTGGGAAGACCAAAGATGTAATTCCCAGTAACGCAAATACCTGCATTTCTAGCTTTATTTATCACATCTTGAATATGCACTTCCTCGAACCTACCTTTCGTTACTTCCTGTCTTACTTGTGAGTTTCCTGACTCTATACCTAAGCCGACCCAATTGACTCCAGCTTCTTTAAGTGGAACTACATACTGTTCTTTTAATGTATTAATTCTAGAGTAGCACCAAATATTAAATTTATAACCTCTCTCTTTAATTAATTTACAAGTTTCTAGAAAATGATTTGGCTTTAGAACAAATAGCTCATCTGCGATTTTTACATTTGTAATTCCAAAATCTGCAATTTGGTCAAAAAATGAGATAATTTTCTGAGGAGAAAAATGCCTAAAGCTATTTCTTATAGTTCCGTTATCGTTAAAGGGGGCATTGATGCAGCAAAATGAACAGGTATAAGGGCATCCTAAGCTTGTATATAAAGCAGCAAAAGGATTTTGATTATTTGGATGAACTTCATTAGTCCAGCTGTGCCAATTAGCTGTCCTATATTTTGTCATATCCATTAAATCCCACGACATTGTAGGAATATCATTATCTAAATCTGCAATTGCAGGAGCCATTTGAGCGTTCTTAACCTCTTTTTTCTTCCAGTCATAAAACCAGAGGCCCGGTATTTTTTCTAGCTCAGTAGGATCAGTAGAATCTTTTGCTTGAAGCAATGCCTCAATAGTTCTTGGGCCTTCTCCCCTACAAACTAAGACCTCCTCATCTCTCGAAATTATAAACTCAGGCAAAGCTGAAGGAGCTAAACCAACATAAATCCTAGTCATGCCTAAGCCTTTTAAAGACTGCATTAGTTTTTCAGCTCCGTGCATGTTCTGCGCAGATGCAGAAGGCTGTTGCCCGTAGACAACTAAGCATACGATCTTAGGAGAAAAGTCCTTTATCTTTTGTATAGACTCTTCATGAGATAATTGATTTACTTCGCAGTCTAATATATTAGATGTATGCCCCCTATTATTAAGATAGGAAGCTATCATGCCAGCCCAAATAGGCTGTTCATAAGCAGAGAAACTCTTGCTTAAGTCTTGATATACTTTTTTAGATGCGTTTGGGTGTACTAATAGTACATCTAAATCATTTTTCATTTAAAATGTCTGTTATATAATTAATTTTAGATTCGCTTAAATCGGGATAGTTTCCTATATACCATCCAAAGTGATGGCAATGATCCGCTTCTGGATAGTCTAGTGGCTCAGGAGCCTTGTAGACACCATTGACTTTAATATTAAAATTCTTAACATATTTTTCTATATACGGCTGACGAATCTGGCTGCCTCCACCAGAAAGACCTCTTCTAAACTCTATATCATATTTGTTTAGCCTCTCTTCTATTTTATCTCTTAAAGTAAAGTCGGGTTCATTTAGAATAGGAGTAAATGCATAGTTAGAGTTACCTTCATGATTTAAATCAGTTCTAAACTTTTCTGAGTCTAGATTGTTCATAAAAGTATAGTGATTCTTATTCCTCTGTTCGTTATTAGCATCTAATCTTTTAAGTTGATTAGATGCGAGGACGGCATTTATTTCTGTGCTTCTAAAGTTATATGCTGCTTCGGTAAAAATAAAATCTGAGTTTAAGTCTGGATAGTCGTCTATATACTCCTGCTTTAACGTGTCGTCTGTCGCCTCTCTAAGCATACCGTGAGAGCGAAACATTCTGCATAATTGATAGACCTCAGGATTATTGGTGCTGACCATACCGCCTTCAATTGAGGTCATGTGGTGAGCATAATAAAAAGAGAAGTTTGATATATCACCAAAAGTACCAACCTTTTGGCCTTTGAAAGTTGCGCCGTGAGACTCGCAAACATCTTCTACTAAAATTAAATCATTATCCTTGCATATCTTTAAGATATTATCTGTTAACCCATTGTAGCCTAATACATGAGTTAAAAAAACAGCCTTTGTCTTTCTAGTAATTTTGTCTAATAGGCGATCTTCATCTATCGCAAGAGTCTTTGGGTTAATATCGCAGAAGACAGGAGTAAAACCGTTTTGTAAAACTGCGGAGATATCAGATATCCAAGTAATAGGCGGCACTATAACTTCTGCGCCTTCGGGGAGCATTTGTTTAAGAGCGAGGAAAGTAATTTGATTCGCAGAAGAACCAGAGTTTACCATTAAGTTGTTTGGTGCGCCTAGCCAACTCCCCCATTCATCTTCAAATTGTCTGACTCTTTTATTATTAGTAAGTATAGGTTGAGGGTCTTGTGATAAAAAATCAACTAAGACGTTTAAGTCCTCCTTGCTAATATTGTCTGACATCAATGGATGCTTCATTATAAATTAGTATGTTTTACGTTAGCTTTATTAAATACTTGATAAGCTCTTATTAGTTCTTCAATGCCTTTGTCTATATCTACTCTGGCTTCCCAACCTGTTTTCTCTAGCTTTTCATTGCTAACAATATAGTTTCTTTTATCAGGGTCAGAATTTATTTCGCTCTTCGTGATAACGAATCCGGGGACGTGATCTTTGATTTTCTCGCAGAGCTCAAACTTTGAAAAATTAGCGCTAGACAAACCGACGTTATAAGATTGGCCATATGGGTTAAAAGGATTATTGTCATCGTCTATAAAAATAGTTGTACCTTCGGTATTTGGATGCGATCTATGTCCAAACATATGAATAAAAGCATGAGCGACATCTCTAATGTGTATGAAGTTTCTCTTAAAAGAACTTTCAAATAAAGTGATGCAGCTATCTGTGACAGCTCTCAAAACAAAATCGTTTACAAGCAAGTCTTTCCTAAATCTGTAAGAAGTGCCAAATACAGTAGCCAGCCTAAGAGAAGTGTGGCCAGCGCCAAGCACCCACTCTTCCGCATCGCACTTTGTTCTGCCGTAAACAGAAATTGGAGCAAGAGGGGTCTCTTCAGTGCAATGAGCTTCACCGTCACTTACTCCGTATCCGCTGTTTGTGTTAGGATAAATGATTCTACATTTAGTAGATTGAACAATATATTTTACATGCTCAAAGTTAACTGCCGTAGCAAGCTTTTCGTCTCTGGCGCAGGCAGGAAAGCCGACAATTGCAGCCAGAGGAATAACATAGTCGTTATTTTTATCTAGCTTTTGCAACTGCTCTAGTAAAGAATTTTTGTCTCTTACATCTCCGTAGACAAATTCAAACCTGTCTTTAGGGTATTTAAAAAAACTAAACAGCCCGTCCTGCTTGTACATCAAGTTATCGTAAACAATAACCTTTGCGTAAGGAAATCTATTTAGTATCTCCTCAGTTAGTACTGTTCCTAAGTATCCTGCACCGCCTGTTATTAAAACTTTCATTAGTGATCCCTCTCCGACATTATAGCGTTTTTTATATCAAAACTCCAATTAAAGTTAAAGTTTTCGTGATTCCATTTTATTGTATATTGAGAATCTATTCCTCCATAGTGATTCGTCATCTTATAACTGAACAAGCACTCTGAACTCAAACAGTAATGCCCATTAGCACAGTTATCTGGTATTAGGAGTTGCCATTTATTTTCGGAGCTCAAGACTAAATCTACATTTTTTCCAGATTCGGGGTGCAAGACCTTCAAAATTATATCTCCTTGAAGACATGTGACAAGTTTCCAAGTTTTATTGTCACCGTGAAGGCCTCTGAATACATTTTTTTTAGAGCGAGATAAAGTATCTAAAACAAATTCTTTATTTTTAAAATTATCTTGTAAATGCTCATCTGCAGAAATTACATCTTTAAATTTTAAAGAATCATAAATTTCAAAATTACAACCGCGATGATCAGAAAAAACAGTGGGCCTAATTAACGTTAATCCTTCAATGCCGCCGTAGTTATATTTAATCATTAAATATGTCCCAATTCTGAAACTCTGATTTAAGCTCGGCTGCTAAGCAGTCAATCTTTAAGTCAACTCTTTCTCCAAGCCCTTTAGATAAAACATTCTTTGCTGAATTTCTGACTCCATTAATAGAATGAGTCAATTTTAACGCTGAGAGATCTTGATTTTCACCGCTCCTGCATTTACTTTCATTTTCCCAAATATATCTATTTGAAAGCATAATAATCATAAGCGATTTGATTATTTCAGAATTAAGTTTAATATCTCTTTCTGTGCACATGCAGTCTAAGTCATGCATTATGTCGCAGATTTCTTTATCGTATGACTCTTTGTTCTCAGGTATGAAAATAGCCTTGAGGATGCAAATCGACATCCTGTCTGCTAACTCTGCAAATGTAGGAAGATACTTTCTATCCATCTTAATTATTATCTATATGTTTTCTTAAAATATCAACTTCTTTTGAAATATCAAAGGTGAAAGGGTCTAACTTTTGAGAGAAAGATTTTACTCTCATTTCCTGCCCGGTTTGGTCTGGAGCATAGACTTTCTCAAGAGTGTTATGCATTAAATGATCAAAAGTAACTTCGCTTACGTCCACTACTCTGTCTAGTTCGGCATAAACCCTGTAAATAGAAGAGTCTCCACCTAAGCCTAAAAATTCCTCGTATAAAAATTTATTTATGCACTTAACAGCCTCAAGAGAAACTATTGGACATGAGCCATATGGCAAAGTATCAACATGGTCAACGCTAGTGCAAGAGCTTTTGCAGTAAATGACATCATCTTTAATTTGATTCTCTAATTTAAAAGATTCTACTTTATCTAAAATTATTTCGTCCCAGCCTTCAGTTAAAAATTCAATATCATCATTAACGCCAATTAAGAAGCGGCCTTGGCTTTGCCTTGCCATCTTGTTAATAGTGGTATGAAGGCTATGAGGTCTTGGTCCATTAAAAAATTTTACGTTAGAGTGGAAGATTCTACTTTTAAAAAGATTAGTCTCTTCATCGTCATTGTCGTAGTTTATTAATATTTCAACATCCTCAAAAGAAGATGTCTTAAACATTACCGAAGAAATTAAATTCTCTAAGTAAGAAATTCTTTTTCTTGTATTAAGTAATATTGAAAAATTCATCTAAATCTATAAAATTAAATTTGCCTGCATAGTAATCTTTTGGAGTATCGTCCCAAACTTGTTTTGAAAGGCTTTTATCAGATACCAATAAAAGTTTTTTACCTAACTTGCTCCAATTAAATATATCTATAAATTCATCATCCCTTAATGGGTTTTCGTATATATCTGAACTAACCTTTTCCTTGAGCCTAGCAGGAAAACTTACTATTATCCTAATCGTGCTGCTAGATAGAGAAGTCTTATGAAACAAAAAAGAGTCAAGTAGATAACTTTCTCCAAGTTTCATTGTAAACTCTATTTTATTTTTATTCATCTCATTGGTTACTGGCTCTCCTTCAAGAAACGAAGGTATAGATTTTACATAATCTGGATAAAATCCTTCTTGTGGATTGCTGACAGATATGCCGCTCTGCTCGTAGTCGCCGCAGATTGGAGTGTGAATCATTGCTTCGTTACAGTTTTGACCAGCCCAAATGTCAGTGTGCCAGTTAGTAGAGCTTCTGGGCCTATTTGTAAACTCTGGATTAGTATTTGCACCAAAGTTTATTCTAAGATTTATAGGACAGGCAACTTTGGAGCCTTCACTAAAAGAAAGATGCTCTACTAAGTTATAGACCTTTTTATTTAATAGATTGTGAGAACTGTTAGTTTCAATTTTAGGCATCAACAAGCCATTAGGAGTAATATTAGGCAGGCCTATAATATCGTTTCGATAAAAAAGACAAAAAGCTTCTAGTGTTAAATCTAAATTAAATAGTTTATTTGGATAATAACTAGAAAGAGAATCGTATAAACATATTTGGGCCGCTGTTCTTAAATCCGAAAATATATTTTTAGGAAGCTCACACTTTCCTAATAATGAATCTATTTTAGAAAACTTTTTGGAAAAATTAAAAAGCCTGTCTGATCTCTCTTGTATATAACTTTTCATTTATCTTTTTAGTATTACCACATTAAAGCCTTGATCGTATAAAGTTCCAAAATCTGTTTTAGAATAAGAAATATTAAATTTAGACTGGGCTCGTAAAAAAGAAAAATATCCAGTTAAATAATTTTTCTTTTGATGAAAAGAAGAGGCAAGTGATTCCAGTCGGCTGTCGGAATATAGTTCTAAAATTGGCTCTATGTGGAATATATAATTTATATTAGAGTCAGAAAAGAAAGTGAACAGCGAGTCCCATTGAGCTCCTAACTGCTCCATTGAGCCGGAGGTAAAGAATATAGTATCTTTATTATTAAGTTTGTTTTCATTTAAATAAGACAAGCTTGGCCTCTTCATGTCAAATTCAAATCCGCCAAAACCTTTTTGTTTAATAATTGATACAGCAGAAGGGGAAAAATCACATCCATTGATAGAATCAAACTTGTTTAAAGATTTTATATAATCTAAATTATGCCCATTCCCGCAGCCTAATTCTACAACAGAAGAAAAATCTACATCAATATAATCTAAAACATTTTTAATTATTTCATGAGCGCAGTCAGAAGCTAGAGACTTATTTGAAGACTCTATAAACTTCCCTTGATATCTGAAAACTTCTTTTTTATCTAAATTATCATCCTTTTTGTTAAAGAATGTAGGAGTTTTGTTTTTATTAGATTTTATTTCGGACCAATAGTCTTCCCACTGCTCTTGTTTGGGGCAGTTTCTGGTTTCATCGACTTTCTTTTCTACTGCAATTTGAGCTATTCCAGAAATTTTATCTGAACAAAAATCAAAGTTGGGGTCAACCTTTTCTAAATCAATAAAAAAATTCGTGTTCAATTTCTTCATAATCTAATTCTTCTTTCTTTAAAAATAAGTTATTTTTTAAAAATTCTTTCAAATCCTCGTTAGTAGAATGATAGTTTTCATCATACTGGCTCGAATCATGCCTCATTATTCCTCTACATTCTTCGTAGCCAAAGCCGCAGGCTTTTGACTCCTCTGTTACCAGCCTTTCAAGTATAGAGTCTATAATATAAGGATGATCGTAAGTTGGTTTACCGGTTGCCTGCCAAAAGGCCGGACTAAAGCCACTGCTCTGTCCGTCTAAACTTATTTTATGGGGCAGCACGTAATCTTTCAAAAGAATCCAATTCTTTTTTAAAGCAGCATTTAAAAACGAAAAAGTAGATTCAGTGCAATGGCTTGCGAAAATGTCAGGATACACATTGCCATAAAAGCTTCTTAGGTCTTCACTGATTAAATTAGTGTGAGTCCCCATGCCTTTACCTATGGGTATAATATAATCGCCTTCTTTAAAAAGTATCTCTCTTGCATACTCGTCGTCTTTGTCATGTCTTCCTACTCCTAAGCCATTGTAATATTCAGTATCATTTTCTGGTTGGGGAGTGATCATTCCATATTTACCGGTCTCCAAATAAGAATTTAAATCCTTAAATAAACTTTTTTGAGGGAAGCTAGTTCCAGAATCTACGTATAAATAACTTCCGCATGGTCCAAATTTATCTATATACCTTCTTACTGCATGATTAAATGTTACATTTACTGGATGACATTCTTTAACAAAATTTACAAAAATTTTACCAGAGAATTTATCTAACAAAGAATCTATAGTTGACTTTTCATTTAAGCAACTTGATACAACCAGATCAAAACTATCAAAATCTTGATCTAGTATAAGCTCTATAGAACTAATGTAATCTTGTAAATTTTCTCTGCCGGAAATTCCGCAGGTATTATAAACCGCAAGTATTTTTTTCATTAGACGTAAGCGCAGTCTATTTTATCATAGTCAAATTTATCACTAGTTAAATATAAATTATCTTTTATATAGAATTTAAGTTCATCATTTATACAAAGATTATCTTTATATTGGCTTGGGTCATGCATAACTATGCCTTGGCACTCTTCGTAGCCCAAGCCTAGCTGCTTAGCCTTTTCGTTTTGAAATATTGGAAGCAAAGAATCTATTCCAAAAGCGTGATCATATGACCCTGTTCTAGGGTTATCTAACTTATGTTTTTCTGGTTCGGTAGCGCAACTTGCCCCGTCCATTCCAGCGGCATGCCTAATTAAAACTTTTTCCGATATAGCCCAGTTCAGTCCGATGGCAGCATTAACAAAACTGAAAATAGATTCAGTACAATAGCTAGCAAATATATCTGGACAACAGTTGCCATAAAAATCAAAAATTTTAGAACTATAAACTTGACAGTGAGCGGCGCAAGCTCTTCCTACCGGAACTATATAATCAGTGCCATCGGAAAACATTTCAAACCTTGCTCTTTCATCGTCAATTGCGTGCCTTCCTCCTCCTAATTTTAGGCCATAAGCATAACAGCTATCTATATCTATTTGCGCTGAAAACATTCCATAATTAGGATTTTCTAACATGCCGTCAAATAAAGTTTGCATGTCATTTTCTCCATCAACTAAAGAATCAGCAGAGGTATAAACATAGTTGTCAAAAGGACCGTATTTTTTAACAGACTCTCTTATAGCTTTATTAAATGTTACATTAACAGGAAGAGCGTCGTTAATAACTAAAAAGTCTAAATCTTGATCAGCAAAAACTTTTTTAAGATGAGGAACTGTGTCCTCTCTTGGCCTACAAAGAGAAACTATAATTTTAGTATCAGTTTCATCTTTGTATTTTTGAGCTAATAAGGATTTTATGTATCTAGGATACTCGTAAGTATTATCTTTTTTAATACCGCAAGTATTATATACTATTAAGTTTTTTTGAGTTTTCATTCTAAAAGATCTTGTATATGCGAAAAAATTTCATAAGGCCTAACGTTATCAATACAAGCAGGGTTCTCTTTAATGTTATAGCAAGGCCTGTGAGTATTAAGAGGCGCTTGTATTAAACGTAAATATTTTGGTTCAGTAAAAAAAGGATAACATTGCTCTTTGTAAGTATGAGAATACAAAAGAACACTGGGGACTTCAAAGCAAGAAGCTAGATGCCCCGGAAAGCTGTCTATTCCAAAATGCAAACGAGCTCGCTTAACTAAATAAGCAGACTGATTGAAGTCTGTCTTGTTTAAGTAGTCTAATGTGCCAGAATATTTTTTGGCATTTGATTCATTTCCAATTTGAACTATTTTTAAATTTGGACATTCAGCTAAAACTAAATCTATAACACTCTGCCAATGAGAATAAGATTTAGACTGAAAATCATGAGTGCCATGAAAAGTAATATATTCTCCACTCGGAACTTCGCACTCTTCCTCATGTATAAATGGCTTGTCTATTTTTAAGCCACAATTTAAAGCATAGCATTCAAGAAAGTGCATAATTTTAATATTTTATTGAGTAAGCTATTTTATTATGCGTATTATGCTGGTAAGTCATAATAGACTGAGAATTAAGAAAAGGTAAATACGCTATTTCATAGTCTCCTTTGTGCTCGCCACAGCCCTCTAAATGAAATATATTATTCATATACTCTTGATATTCTATAACTTCGTCTATATAAGGATTATTTTTTAAAATATTAAAAAAAGATCTTTCTGTTGCGAAATGTAAGACACAATTAGGATACAATTCTTTTATAGAACGCAAAAGAGACGTACTGCAAAGTACATCTCCTGCTGACCGCGGCATTACAAATAAAATCTTACCGGTCATCTATATGTTTTTTACCGCCTCTTTTTGAAGCGTTTTCCTTGAAAAACTCTTGCTTGACTGGATCTTTGCCTCCGTAGTGATCTGCTCTTTGAGAGGACATTTCAGCAGAGTGATCCCAAAGCTCACCGTAAGTTTTTGCTTTAGTTTTATTTACAAAATCAGACTCTGAATTTGGGTCTATCTTTGAGTCTATTGATGCGTGAGGTATAGTATATACTCTATCGTAAGCTATTCCGTCAACCTCGTACTCATGAGCTTCATGAATACTTTGCCAAACAGTTATTTTCTCTTTAGTCTCTGGATGCTCGTATATATATTCCGGCATTTTAAACCTCCTCTACTGCTTCAATTATTTTATCTACAGTATTTTTATATGTAAATTTTTCTTGAAGCTTAAGACCGTTTTCGTTTACAGGATTTGATTTAAATTTTTCAACAGCTTGCTCGCAAGCACCAATGAACTCATCTTCGTCGAAAGTATAAAACTTTCCTTGATTGAACTGCCCTCCTTTATGAAAGAAAACTCCGTCATGAGAATCCTTCTTGCCATTTGGGCTTAATAGGACTGAATTATCTTCATTTGCCCACTCCTTGTAGCCCGTAGCGTTCAATATAACTGAGTGTTTTCCTAAAGCAACAGACTGAAATTCCGGCAGACCCCATCCCTCTCCTCCAGATACTCCTATGACTATATTAGAAGAGTTAAGATAATCATTATAAAGACTATTTTTTTGCATAGAGCCTAAAAAGTTAACGTTAAAGTAACTTTTACCCTCTAGCACTTCATTAATAGCCCTAGAAAAATCTTCGCTCTTTAAAAATGGATTAGAAATTGCACACTGGAGAACATAATCTTTGTTATTCCCATATTTTTTAATCCAAGCTTGAATAGCGTCCTTGTGATTCTTTCTCTTCTCAAGTTTGCCAGAAAGATTAAATACTATTTTCCCTTTTAAGTATCCTTGTTTTTTTACTTTAAAATTATGCGAATCAAACCCTAAAGGAATTGTTTTGACTCCCTCTACAAAATTAGATTCAAAAATTGTTTTAGTATAATTAGAAGATACAATTAAGTTATTGTTAACTCCAATATTTTTTTCTACCTCAGTGATTTCGTCAAGTTCGTGAAACGTGTAAAGAATTTGCTTCTCGCTATAAGATTCTAAACTGCCATTTAAATGCCAAAGCTTAAAAATTGGATTAGCTCTAGAATGATGCTTTAGTCTCTTTTCGACGCAAGATGAAAGCCAGCTTTTAAAGTCTTCACTTATGTCATCCTGACAACTCAGATCGAACTGATCACCAATAGGAAATAAACAAGGCTGTAGCCCCCTTGCATGGAATTCACGCAAGAGAGCTACAGATACCTGACCAAAACTAACAGAATTGACAGGCAGATTTAAGGAGAAATCTCTCATTAAAAGATAACTTCTTCTTCAGATGGAGTAGAAACAGCATCTTGCTTCTGCTCCTGAGTCTGATTCTGAGTCTGTTGTGGAGCACCTTTCTTTTGCTCCTTCGGCTCGGACTTATAGTAGTTCACGGCAGGAGATTTAGGGTTGTCGTTATCATTAGGAAACCCAATAAAATCGACCCTTTCTCCTTTGTAGGTGAAATACCCGGTTATGTACTTCTTTCCAGAAGAACTTTGTTGAATCCAATGAGCGCCAAGTTCACGCTCTTTCCAGTTATTATTACGTTGATTATTGCTGTCGGTATTAGACATACGCGATTATTATTAATGCATTCTGGACAGTTGTCAAACTTTTTTTATCTTGGTTCTTAAAATTTTTAAACCTTTATTATGCAAGTTGATAATTGTTTGAGAGCTTAGATTGAATAGACATGATATCTCCTTCCATGTTGGAGGCTTTTTATTTGAGTAGCAGTATCTATGTTTAAATATTTCCTTAATTCTTTTATCTGGATGCCTTTCCAGCATATTGATAATTTCAACGTGGTTAAAATTAATTTTACTTTCAGAAGACAAAGATGATTTATCAAGTTCTTTATCATCATCTTTTAATTCAAAAAAATTGTTAAATTTATTTTCTGAATTAACGTGATTTAGAAAAAAGTATTTAGTTTTAGATCCTAGCCAAGTTATAAATTTTATTTTTTTATCTGCGTTAAAAGTATAAGCCGCGTCGTAAATCATGTAAAAAGAATGAGAAAGCATTTCGTTTTTATTAATGTGGCTTGCAGCAAAAAAGTTTGTGAACTTGTGGCATGTATTATAATACATTCTACAATATCTGTTGTGTAGCTCCAGTAAACTTTCGTTGTCTTTGTTTAGTTTGATATCTTGAATTAGATATCTATCAGACATCAACCTAATATTTCTTTTTTCCATTTTTCAGTAACTAGCTTATATTCTTTGAAGCTGTATTCATCTTCCCCGCTAAAACACATCAAATATTTATGATGGCTTAAAAAGAAAGAAGAAACTGGCCAGATTTGCATAATTATGTCCTCTAAATTATCATAAAAATCAAAATTATTCATAATTTGATTCTTAAATCCATAATCATCATAATTATATAAATCTATACTGAAAAAATATAAATTTTTTTCTTCTATTTCATCAAAATAGCTTTTTCTACTGAAAATTTGTATGGAATAATAAAATTCTTCGTTTTCATCTGTTGTAAAATAATGTAGATAAGATGATTTTTTAAAATTTATTCTAGCCCTTCTCCCCACCATAGTTACAAGCGGAAAGCAGGTAAAATTTTCTTGTTTATCAATATCAAACTCCAACGTAATTATTGTCTATCCATTTAATAAAGTTATTACAATATTTTTTTTGAAGACTTAAATTAGTTGGCCAGCTAAATGAATAATCTGATAATCCAATTAGCTTGTTGTCATTTCTTAATTCGTACTCATTATCAGGCTTTATCATTTGCCTTTCGCCTTCAAACTCTGTATACCTGCTAACATGAACCACAATCCCCTTATTTTCTTTTTTAATAAAAGAAACTTCATCAGATTTATATTCACAGAATCTTACATCTGTAATAATATTAATTTTATCTTTCTCAATCTGACTATTTACAGAATCTATCCAATATCTTCCGTCTGTCTTAGCTCTCATTATCGCACCGTGAGCTAAAAGTAGAGGTCTTATAAGATTTTTTTCATCCCTAGTGCAATTAGTAGTATCTATTCCGTAAAGCTGTTTTGAAATTTCACTAACTTCCTGTTTTAGTTTTTTGGCAAAAGACAAATATTTGACTTCATATCCAAGATTATTAAAAGATTCGCCAATTAACTTAGCAAAAGAATCTTTGCCACTACCTGCCACACCAGATATTCCTATTAGGTTAAATCTTAAGTTATTTATATTCAATGTATTATAAACTTCCCTTTAAAAGTCGAATGTGTCGAAAGACACAGAGACTTTTCCCGTTCCGCGCTTAATTCGGAACGACCGGTTCTCTTTTACTTCCCTTTTAATAATCCCGAGTTAGCTTTTTAGGGTTAGGAGGAGGTCTACCACCCAAATGCTATTAACTCTTAACCTCACCGTTGACCGTTTTCATCCAGTTCTTCGGGTTTAACCCTTCACTTTCTATCTGCGTCAACTTTCCGCGGGTGCAAAGTCTCTACAAGCAGAGCCGCGCTTTCTTAGAGAACGGGGGCGAACAGCAATGGAGTTCGCCTATCCAAAGACCAATGTAAAGCAATTCTAGAAGAAGTCAACACTTTTTTCAAAAAAACTTGACTGGAGGGCAAAAAAAGCAGAAAATTAATTCGTGGAAATTAAATATGTAAAACTTTCTGACTTCGCAATTTGCCCAAGTAAAAACACGAATGAAGATGCAGGGTATGACTTGTACTCAACTGACATGTGTTCTCTTAAGCCAATGGAAAGAAGATTGGTTTCAACCGGAATTTCAATTGAAATACCAGAAGGATACTATGGTCGCATAGCTCCTAGGAGCGGGCTTGCAGTAAAAAAAGGCATAGATGTGATGGCGGGTGTAATAGACTCTGGATATAGGGGAGAAGTAAAAGTTCTCTTGGTTAATATCAGCAGAGATAATCCGCAAGGTGTTTATGAAAACTTTTTTGGATCTTTCGAGAAAGTTGACATAAAACAAGGAGACAGGATTGCGCAAATAATTATTGAAAAATGCTATTCGCCAAAATGGACAGAAGTAGAAGAACTATCCAACTCTAATAGGGATGAAGGAGGTTTTGGAAGTAGCGGTATTTGATTTGATTGCCCCAGTCGGGCTGATTGCATCCTTTCTTTTTATTTGGTTTAAAACTGATTTTTTGCATTCTTATTTAAAGTTAATTAATTTAAACTTTAAAGAATATGAAGATCAAGCTATTGAGAACCCAGATTTACTGCTAGTTGAGCATTTAGCTTGTAAAAACCAAGCAAACCGTGTCATATTTTTTATTTTTAAGCTTTTATCTTGTCCTTTTTGTCTAGCCGCTTGGCTTTGTTTAGGTGTAAGTTTATTCTACAGCATTAAATTAATTGGATTTTACTATGCATTTTCTTTAATTGCTTACAGAATTTTAGAAAAAACATTTTTCGATGACTGAAATAAAGACCATACAAGAATACAAAAGCTTCATTGAAACGATGGCTAATTTTCATAAGCTAGATAATTTTATGGTTAATTTTTTGCATGCATTTAATAATATTGCCGTTGGGTGTAGCTGTAAAAAGAAAGCTCGGATAGGAGCGACAAATTTAAGAAAAAAAGAATCGATAGAAAATATGAGCCAAAGCTTTATAACTTCAGTTAAAGAAAATCTAAAACAAGATTTATCTTTTTATCATAACAACGAACAAATATTATTTATAGAAAATGGACCAAACTAAAATAGATTATAATAAAAAAATGGTTGGCCAAAAAGTCAAAGTTATAGACCAACATGGCTTTAACTGGATAGGTGAAGTAAAAGAGGCTGTCGATGATCATTCTTTTATAATAAAAGATGATTCTAATAGAGACTTCGTTGTAAGTATTTATGATATTAGGTCTGTCGATATGACACAACTGTCTCGCGTCTAGTAACGCAGTATACAAAAAACCCTTTAAAATAAGGGTTTTATAAATTGGCACAGTTTTAGCTATAAGGTGTGCCATGTTATTACATAACAATCCTTATAAAATATTCGAAGATCTGTTCTTTACAGATCAGAACACTTCTTTTCACCCTTTTCAACAGAAAGATAAATCTTTTCAAGCAGTCTTGGAAGTTCCCGGATTCAGTAAAGATAATTTAAAAATAGAAGTTGAAGACGGATACGTGAGGCTAAATGGAGAAGCTGAGGTCGGCGGCAAAAAACGAACTCTCAGCAAATATTATGAACTGCCGCAAAAAGCCGATAGTAAAAAGCTCTCGGCTAAATTAAATAATGGCATCTTGGAGCTTTTAATTCCCAGAAAAGACCATCCTAAAAAAATACCAATATCAATAAAATAAAACTTGACAAAATAATTATCTTAACTGTCAACTGGTCGCTGTTTATACAGCGGCCTTTTTTTGTGTAAATATAAGAAAGATGAACAATAAAACTTTAGAAAAAGTTCCTGAAGTTATTAAAATTTTAGAATATCTCCTGCAATTATCTAAAATAAGAGATGGAATGGAGAATCCAAACCAAGCGGGCGATGATATTTGGACGCACCAACTAAAGACTTGTATTTCAATTTTAAAAGATGAATGACTCAACTAGAAAAAAATTTGTTAAAATAGAAAAAATACAAGATTCTATTGATATGATTATAAAATCTCTTGATTTTTGGGAAGAGAAAATGAATATCTGCTTCAAAGAGGTTGACCGCTTAGAAGAAGAATCTTGGCATCCAGAATTTGAAAGCCGCATTAAAAAAGTAAAATCACAAATGAATCAAATTTTAGGCAAAATCTATATAGAAGAAGAAGAGCTGAGTAAACTTGAACAGAGCATGAATAGCATCTATTCTGAAATTTTTTCTAAAAAAAGTGAAGAGTAAGAAAAAATATTATCTAATTGTTTCCGAAAAAAACAATTGGAGGTACGGGGCTTTTGATTTTTCTGAAGAAGGCAAAAAGAAAGCTGAAAAGTATTTAAAAGATCTTATTCGCAAAACCAAAGACCGCTCACTGCAGATTATCGAAAAATAATCTTGACCCGGTAGCAAAACTAAAATAAGGTGACAAACCGCTTGGATTCCAAGTGTAAATTTTTCTATCAATGGATATCAAAGTTAAGAAAAGAAGTGGCAAATTAGAAAGTTTCGATGTTGAAAAAATCAATAAATGCGCATACAGAGCATGCTTGGGGATTGGCGGCAACAACGTATCTGCTAGTGAAATTATTTTAGATGCGCAACTTCAGCTTTACGATAAAATCACGACCAAGGAAATCGACGACGCCTTAATTCTATCCGCAAGAGCCAAAATAGAAAAAGAACCAAATTACAGCAAAGTCGCTGCCGCGTTGGCTGCGAACGCTCTATATAAGGAGGTTTTTCGCGAAAGCGTAGACTCTGATACTTTTGAGCTTCAGTACCGCAAATCCTTTGTCCAAGGAGTTAAGAAGCTGGTGAAAAATGAGATAGCCAATCCAGAGCTATTAAATTTTGATTTAAAAAAACTGTCAGAAGCTATTGACCCTGAAAGAGACAAGAAATTTAAATATCTTGGACTACAAATTTTAATTGACAGATACTTTATTCGTGTAAATAATAAAATAGTCGAGTCACCACAAGCTTTTTGGATGCGCGTGGCGATGGGCTTAGCTTTAAATGAAGACAACAGAGAAGACAGAGCCATTGAGTTCTATAACTTATTTAGCAATTTCCTTTACACTCCTTCCACCCCTACTCTCTTTAATAGTGGGACTACTCACTCACAACTAAGCTCATGTTATTTAAATACATTCGATGATAGTATTGACGGAATCTTTGAAGGAGTCTGGCAGGAGGCGCGTAAGAGTAAATACGCTGGAGGCTTGGGCTTTGATGTTACTAATTTTCGTTCTTCTGGCGCTTTCATCAAAGGCACAAACGGGATTTCAGGAGGTCTTGTGCCATGGCTCAAAATCTTTAACGATACACTCGTCGCGGTAAATCAAGGCGGCAAAAGGCCCGGTGCTGGATGCGCTTACTTAGAGCCTTGGCATCTTGACTTCGAGGATTTTCTAAACCTTCGCCGTAACACTGGTGACGAAAGGCTTCGCTGTCACGACATGAATACTGCTGCATGGATCCCTGACCTATTCATGCAGAAAGTCCAGAAAGACGAAGACTGGTACATGTTTTGCCCTTCTGATTGCAGAGAATTGCACGAAGCTTACGGAGATGACTTTAAAGAATCTTACGATTATTACTCTAAAAAAGCAGAAGAAGGAGAGCTGAAAAACTTCCGCAAGATAAAAGCTAAAGAGCTTTGGAAGAAAATGCTAAAAGTCCTGTTTGAGACCTCCCATCCGTGGGTAACTTTCAAAGACCCATCGAACATTCGTTATAGCAATCAGCACGAAGGCACGGTACATTCCAGCAATCTTTGTACAGAAATTCTGCTTCACACTAAGCCATCTGTTTATAAAGATGGAGAAAAAACTATAGTTGGCGAAACTGCTGTTTGCAATCTCGGTAGCGTAAACTTAAAGAATCATCTTACTGAAAACGATGGTAAATTTACGCTGAATCGCGATCTACTCGCCAGTACAATCAAAACTGCTGTTCGCCTATTAGATAATGTTGTTGACTTGAATTTCTACCCGACTAAAGAAGCTGCTAATTCAAATTTACAGCATCGCCCAGTTGGATTAGGAATGATGGCAACTCACGACGTACTTCAATTAGTTGATATCCAGTACGATTCCGACAGAGCTGTTAAATATATTGACGAGCTTACAGAGTTCTTCTCTTACAATGCTATACTATCATCTAGCGAGCTGGCTCAAGAGAGGGGGAGTTACAAAACCTTTTCGGGCTCACTGTGGGACAAAGGCCAACTCCCAATAGATACGTACAATAAATTGCTAGATTTTAGAAAAAAATCTGGAAGCAAGCCCGTGGGGGGTAAATTGGATTGGTCAGAAGTAAGGGAAAGTATTTCGAAATATGGAATCAGAAATAGCAACATTATGGCAATTGCTCCTACTGCTACTATTGGGTATATCAATGGTGTTGAGCAGAGTATTGAACCGAACTTCTCAGTCCTTTTCGTCTACGAAAACAAAAGTGGAAACTTCTACATCACAAACGAGCAGTTCGTCGAAGACATGAAGAAGGAAGGCTTGTGGAGCCCAAGATTCGCAGAGGCTGTTAAAGAAGCGGATGGGGATGTTACTCTTCTGGATATACCAGAGAAGTATAAAGAGAAATATAAAACGGCCTTCGATCGCGATATGTTTAAGCTGATTGAATGTAATGCCGCTCGTCAAAAGTGGATAGATCAAGGAATCTCTTTTAATCTATACAACAAGAATACGAGCCTTAAGTATCTAAATGATATTTACATGGCTGCGTGGGAAGCTGGACTGAAGACAACTTACTATTTAAGAAACCGCGGTGCTTCTAAAGTTGAGAAATCAACCAAGAAGGAGTATACAGAAGAAGAACAAATAGCTTGTTCTATTGCTAATCCCGAAGCCTGCGAAGCCTGTCAATAATTTATAAATATGAACGACTCAAAAACTGGAAATATACTAGGAAAAGACGTTGCGGGTGTAAATTGTATTTTACCGCACAAGCACAAGACTGCGTGGGATTTATTCCTTAAAGGATGCGCTAATAATTGGATGCCAACAGAAATCTCTATGGCGGACGATATTAAGCAGTGGAAAAACGGAGACATAACAGATGATGAAAAACTTTTGGTCAAACGTTCACTCGGCTTCTTTGCTGGTAGTGAATCCCTTGTTGGTAATAATCTATTATTGTCTGGTTTTAGGTACATCACTGATGCTGAGTGTCGTCAGTATATTCTTCGGCAAGCGTTCGAGGAAAGTCTGCATAACTTAACTATCGTTTACGTTTGTGATTCTTTAGACCTTAAAATAGACGAAGTATACCAAGCATATTTAAATATTCCGTCGATTAAGGCCAAGGATGATTTCTTAATGAGCATTACCACTGATCTAAGCAGAGCAGACTTTAATCCTCATTCTCAAGAAGGTAAAAAAGAGATTTTAAGAAACTTCATTACTTATTGGATTGTGTGTGAAGGCATATTTTTCTTTAGTGGTTTTGCAATGCTTTTAGCTCTCGGTCGTCAAAATAAAATGCAAGGCATTGCTGATCAAATTAAGTATACTCTTCGGGACGAAAGCTCTCACATACAATTTGGAACTTATGTCATCAATCAAATCATAGAGCAAAACCCTAAAATTTGGACAAAATCTTTTCAGCAGGAAGTAACTGAGCATGTACAGAAAGCTGTTCAACTAGAAATAGCTTACGCTAAAGATGTCCTGCCTAGAGGAATTCTTGGCCTTAACGCTGAGATGTTTGTGGATTATATGCACTACATCGGCAATCGCAGGCTAGAAGGAATCGGCCTCGAATATAGGTTTGAGTCTGACAAAAACCCATTTCCGTGGTTAGGAGAGGTAGTCGATGTTCAAGCTATGGGCAACTTTTTTGAGCGCCGAGTTAGAGAATATCAACAATCCGGTTCTCTTGAGGACGACTTTTGATGTAACATTCTGTGTACAACGATGTCACGATTCAAATTCGCCTCCGAGTCTTTTATGCTGGGCCAAATTTCATGCGAAATGATAGCGCTCTCTCAGCATCTAAACGAAAATAATGGCCAAAAGCTTAACGGCGAATTAGTAGAGCTTGACAAAATAATTAACAGAGTCAACAGAGTAAAAGAACTCATGTTAAGAAAGGACGAAGATAATGCCTAATATATCTGAGTTTGAACGCAATAAACCCAAAGAAACTCATAAAGCTTTTGAGGATGCTAGAAAAAAATATGAGGCTATATTACGAGAAACCACTGTCATGGACGATGTAGATGCTAGTAGGGTTGAAATGGCATCTATTTTTCTAAAAGACTTAAAAGAAATTTATAAAAAGTTTCTTGCTGGGCTATAATAAATTGTATGAGTAATCACATTAAAATGATGTTGGAGTCGCACCGTCGGTGCGCATCTGCTATCCAAGACGCAGCAAACGATGCCAGAAAGGCTGCAGACGCATCTGCTGAAGAAGCTAAGCAGTTTGAAGATATGGCTCAACAAGCAGCTACAAGAGCAGTAGAGGCCACTGAAGCCGTCAAGGTGCTAGAAGCTAAACTGACAGCCTCTACAACAGAGTAAGTCTGTCTTTCATTTGACTGATTATATTGACTTGATTCTCAAATCTTATATATTTAGTCAAGATGGTAGCTCTTTGCTGCCTAATCCTTGTATCAAGACTTACACCTCTTTCTTTTAATGGCTCTACAATGTCAGAAATAAAGTCGAACATCCCTCTTGATCTCATAAATTGCCAGTACATGTCTTCCGTGCCTTGCTCACACTCTAATAGGACGCTTGCCTTGCAGTCTATCTTTGCGCAAGACAAAACATACCTAAACGGTAAAGACTCCGTGGGAGGCTCGCATAAAGGGGCATGAACTAGTAAGTTCATATAGTATATTACACCATGAATCAAACAAATCTAGTAAATGATATTCCAATTACAAAAGATGGGTTTGACCATATAAGCTGTATTGTTGAAATACCTAAAGGCACTAATACTAAATATGAGTATAATGAAAAGCATAATATTTTTGAGCTTGAGAGATGTTTAGTTTCGTCATTGCAATATCCAGTCAATTATGGTTTTATAACTCAAACTTTTGCTCTAGATAGTGACCCTCTTGATGTCTTGATTTTTAATCATGACCCAATAGATAGAGGCAGTTTGGTTAGATGCAGAGTCTTAGGAGTCCTTGACTTTGTAGACAATAATGAAATAGATTACAAAATAATTGCCGTTCCTCATTGGGCGCCGAAAAGTCGCTACCCACGCTTGTCTTCTATAGAAGATGAACACTTGAAAATTTATAAACAGTTTTTTAGGATTTACAAAATAGACCGAACTAGCACTGTAAAAGTTGGAGAATGGAAAAATGGCAAAAAGGCCAGTACAGTAGTCTTAGACGCTCATAACAGGTGGCAGGAAAAACAGGCGATAAATGATTGATTTTGGATTAACCGCGCAAGAAGAAAACAAGGACTTGTTGCAATATTATTGGTTCGAATCCGCTTTCTCTCCAGACCAATGCCAAGAAATTATTAATATAGGAAAAACTTATCCTCAGGAGGGAGGGAATACTTTTTCAGGAGCAGGAGGTGGGCCATCCTCAATTAGGTCTAGCACTATAAGATGGATCGATTACCAAGATCCAAGAGTTGAATGGCTCGTATCTCAACTAGGAGACATGGCTAAAGAAGCCAACAGACAATTATACAAACTAGATTTATACGGCTTTACAGAAAAACTGCAATTTACAGAATACGAAGGGCAAGGATCGCACTACGACTGGCATCCTGACATTGGCCCGAATATGACCAAAAGAAAGATAAGCATAGTTGTGCAGTTAAGTGATGAGAAAGATTACGAAGGTGGCGAACTACTTATAAACACTGGGCATTTAATGACTCCCAGTAAAAAACAAGGAACCGTAGTGCTTTTTCCATCTTTTTTAATGCATAAAGTAGAACCTTTACGATCTGGAAACAGATACTCTTTAGTTTCTTGGATTAGCGGCAACACTTGGAGATAGTTATGGGAATGTTTGACGAAATAATTGTACCGAAGTCTTATTTAAAAGGCTTGCTCACAAAAGACCAAGAGAAGCTTTTAAAAGTTTCTAGCCGCTACGGCGGCTCGGTTAGAGGTATTGAATTCCAAACTAAATGTTTAGAAAGCGCTTTACTTCATTATAAAATTTACAAACAAAAACTTTTCAAAAACGATGGGTCTCTATGGAATTGTGAGCCTCCAAATACGGAACAAAGAAATGAAAACACTTCTAAAAAGTATCCTTATGAAAAAGGCCGCTGGAATAAAGTGCACCATGACGGCACTGTAAACTTTTATACGTCTATTTACGACAAAGACCAAAATGTATGGTGGATCGAATTTAAATTTACTTTTGTAGGTGGAGTCATAGACAAAAAAGAACTAATTGAATTCGAAATGCAGGAAACTGCTGAAGAGGCAAAAGAAAGAGCGGAAGCTTGGACAAAAAGACACGCAGAAATCGATGCTTTCGAAAAAACTTTTAAGTATAAGTTTTTTGATAAAATACGAGTATTTTTAAGTCGAGTATTAGAATGGGTGCAACAGCAGACAATATTACCTAGCCCTAACTCTGTGAAAATTGATAGACAGCGAGTAGCAGAAAAAAGAAAAAAACTGAGTTTCTGGAAGCATTACTAAAATGGATAGCTTATATATAGTGGAGAATAAAGATATAGTTTGGGAATACAATAAAGATTCTCTAACTGCAAAAATTACAGAAATTTTAGACGGAATAGCTGAAGGAGATATAAAGCTTACCTCCCCTTATCAACCAAATCTTGGTACAAAATATATTGGGTCAGATGTAAGAAAAAGTATTGCTGATGCGATAGTTGCAAAAATAAACGAATACCCCAGTTGCTCTTAATGGACTTCCCTTCAAAAGGCTATAAGGAAATAAGAGAGGATTGTCCGGATATCCCAGCAGACACTTGTCCTTTAATCGACAAGACACTCAAACATGTTACTGAAATTGAAATTAATTTAGAACAACTTAGAGATCAAAATGAAGCCTTGCGCGACGTTGGTAAATTTTGGAGAGCTACTGCCATCAACTTACTTCAGGAATGTTGCGATTTAAATAGATATATAAAAAAGTTAGAAGATGAATGAAAAAAGGATTTACAGTATTGGAGCTCTTATTAGCCATTACTGTTATATTTTTATTAATTTCCTTATCCCTGCAAACTTACGCAAACGCAAAGCGACAAGCGCGAATCGCTGCGTGTAAAGTATATAGAAAACAAATAGAAACCTTTCGCGAAATGCCAGAATATAACCTACCAACCATATCAGACTCCGATATTAAAACTCTGGTGAAGACTTACGACCAATGCTATCAATGCCACACAACAGCAAGAGTCCCTTATTATTACGCAGAATGAAAATACTAATAATAATTTTACTAGCCCCAACCCTATACGCGCAGACAACTCGGTACGACCAAATAGTCGAGAGGAACGCTTTTTCTCTACTAGATAAACCTCCGGCTAAAGTTGAATTGCCGAAGCTTCTGGAGAAGCCGCCTGTTAAATTGAATCTCACCGGCATCATAACAAGAAGGGGAGTGACTAGTGTTTATTTATTTTCTAAAGATATTCCCAAAAGATTTCTAACACTTTCTACTAAAAGAAGGACAGATAGCGGAGTGACGCTTTTAAGCGTGGAGAAAGGTTTAGTGGAGGTAAATAATAATGGCGTGACCGAGCTACTCTCTTTTGAAAGTCACAAACTACCCTCTACAATTACGCTGCCAGCGCTCAACGCCAAACCTACAATTATAAAAAAGAAGGACGACAAAAACAAGTCTGTCAAAACGGCCTCTCCAACTCCCAAGGCAAACATAGTGACCGTCCCTTCGAGACGACCGAAAGTAGATCCAAGAATTATACAAAAAGGATTGGAGTATATAGATAAAATAGAGGATAAGGAAAAAAGAGAATACATTCTTCAAAGGCTCGAAAGGCTTCAAAGCGGCCAAGAAAAAATCGACAGAAAGATTGACAACAACGAAAGAAAACGTCAGTATGACGAACGACGCAGAGACAAATGACAGTAAAAAAAGATAAACTAATAGAGTTCACAAACCTCGTTAACGAGTGCTGCGCGGTCATGGATCATGATTATGTAGCAGACTGGCTGACTAAGCCAAATTCAGACTTAAACATGGATGTACCATTAGATATATTTAATTCTGAAGGTACAGATAGAATTTTTAAACTGCTGTATTTTATTGATATCGGCGAAGCTGATGCATAACTTTTTTTGATTTATTAAAAATTATACATATACTAATTTAGCAATAGTTAAATCTATTTTAAATTAGTATGAAAAGTAATTATACTTCTCTGATTGTTCAGAGAGCAAAAGAAGGAAAGCTGGCAACAGTTGATAGTGGTAAAAATTCTCAAACTTTTTATGACGGCGAAAAAGTCGTTGAGATAAAAGATAAAAAAGATTTTTTAAATCTAGCCAAAAACCCTAACTTAAATGGCTGGGCATTAGTAGGAGAAAACGCGCATTTAGGATCTCCTAGAGGAGAGAGATCTTTCTCAAAGGCTCAACCTTTTACTTCTGAAGAGTTAACTCAGTTCTACCAAGACGCAGAAAAAAACGATTTAATTATCGGGCTTTTTCCACAGCAGTCTACGCCTAGGGCAACAGTGTATTCACAACTAGAAAAAAACGATTTAAACGATCCAATATCAATTCATAAGCTAGTAACCAGCTTTCCTCAAATTTCTCTAAAGAAGCCTAGCGCTAATTTCGCGGAAACGGAAGTCAGAAAAGAAGGATATAAACATAAAGCAAACTTAAATGCTGTTTTAAATGCTGCTCGTTTTTTTGATTATTCTGACTCTGATCCTAACGCTAAATTTATTAGAGATAATATAGAAACAATTTCTCGGTTTCTTTCTACAGATGCTCAAGATGCTTTCAACTTAAACGATAGATATAAAGTCGGGGCGAAGAAAGGTAAAATCAATACTAACAAAATTTCCATGTCTCAAATGTATACGATTCTATCTATACTTAGAGGTAAAATTGGCAAAAATGGCGAAATTACTGAAGATTTAAACTATAGAGAGTCTCAAGGCAAGCTATGCAGTTGGTCTTTTACTAAAAAATATATTTTAAATCTTGGCCCTTTTCATAGAAACGGAGGAGTTGGGAGAAGTAATGTAATGTACCACGGTGAAAGAAACTATATTATTAGAAAAGCTAAAGAAGAGGGTTTCTCTTTGAAAAGCCGGAACAGAGGAACTTTCACCAGTGAAGAAGATGCTGTTTTTGTAAAGTACAGGACTATTTATAGAAATTCACTAAAAGAACTTTTTAATGCTTTTTCTAGTTTACTGACAGCTATTCCTGATGAAGTAACCCACTCTATTGGAACTTTACGTCTATCATCTGAGCAGTTTACTTTATTTGATCTTGATTGATTTATGTCAGTAAAAAAAGTTGAAAAAGATTGGGGTTACGAGCTTTGGCTTGCTAACAACGAAACAGAAAATTACTGCGGTAAAATTCTCTACATTAGAGAAGGATATAGAGGCTCTATGCATTTTCACTCGGAAAAGCATGAAACCTTTTACATTCTAGAAGGCAAGCTAAGAGTAGATACTCTAAACACAGAAACTGCTGAAAAATCTGTTGACATTCTCAACGAAGGTGATACTTTTGTGCTCGACAGACTAAAGCCTCATCAACTTATCGCGCATGAAGGCGATGTTAAGTTTATCGAGATTAGTACGTTTCATAAAGATAGCGATAGCTATCGCGTTTGGAGATAATGAAAAAAATTATATTAGCCTTACTCGTATCGGTCACCTTAGTTCAAGGTGAGGAGTTAAAACTTTTCGGCAAAACTGTTATTTATGAAAATGGCAGTTGGGTAAATCCCGATGAACCTAAGTTTAAAATTACTAAACCTAAAACTTGGTTAAAGCGCAACTACGTTCGCCATTACATGCAAGGCTCTCAAGAACTTACAGATTCAATTATAAAAATTAATTTTAAAGAACTTGTAGAAGCAGGTAAAACAGGCGACAAGATTAAACTTAATGAGTTTATCGAGCTTTTTCAGCTTGACAAAACAAAAGAAGCTGTTAAGAATCATCCCGAAGCTGTTGCTGTGCCTGCGGGCATGGCATTAGGCTCTGCTGCCGAAGGCGGCAAAGGCACGGTTATGGCAACAGCCGGTCTACTTAAAAACGTTGGCACTTTGACGCTGAAGACATTTAAGTTTTTAGCTAAGCCTGTGACCAAAGTAGTTAAGGTAGAAAAATGAAGAGGTATATTTTAGGCTTTCTAGCTTTCGTCGGACTTAACTTCGCTGGCTTGTTCTCTTTGGGGATGATAGTCGGTTTTGTTATAGCTTTAGGCGGAGAAAGAAATGCGGATACTCTTGAACAATCCGGCTGGTTTAACGCGCTAGTGCTTGTAGTTTGGCCAATTATTTCTTTCTTTGCTTTCAAATTTTCAGTACAAAGAATTATTCTAAAAACTAAAGACGAGGATTCAAAACTTTTCTGAGATGAGGCACATAATACTATCAATGTTGATTTCTGTTTCTGTTTTTGCGCAAACAGAAGAAAATAAATCATTTGTGGCTTTTGCTAACAGCTATATTCCAGAGTTAGACGAGAGAGTTTTAACTCGCGAAGAAATTTGGGAGGAAAAAGAACCAAAAGAATATTATCCTGTAAATGACATTATTACCAAAAAGACTCTGTTTGTACCCACGACAGGCGCGAACAAAGCTTTCTATCAGTCATTAAATTATTACAATAGAAATCTTTTTATGGCGTTAAAGCAAGCGGCGAAAAAAGCCAGAGAGGATAATAAAACTTTCTATATCAATATAGTTGCTGGCGAAGGCACACCCGCTCACGCTTTCAAAGGAAGAAATAATGTATATAAAGCCTCTGAGTACACAGAAGGCCAGTGGACTATACTAGGTATCAATCCAAAAGGAGAACTCGTACAAGACCATTATCAACATGGCGAGTACGGTAAGGTGGGAAGAGACGGTATTTCGTACGAACATGCTGTTAAAACCTTTAAAGCTACTAAATTAAGAGAGGCTGCAAAAAGAGCAGAAGAAAGCGATAAGAAGCACGACTGGGAAGTAATACTTTCTTTTGACGATGCACAAAATCAAGTATTTAAGTTTGATACTTTTGCAGAATATGAAGAGTTTTACAACATTAATAAGGTTTATAACTTCAAGCCTGAGAATGTTAAAACAAGAAAAATCGACGTTAAAACCCAGCATCAAACCAAAAATCCTTTAGTTAAGAAGTGATAAAATTAAATCATAAACATTTAATTTTAAAAGGCGTTATGACTGACGTACTCACTGTCAGTGAAATCGAAAATGTCATAAATGATTTGGTAGATAAATTAGATATGAAATATGTTAAGACAATGCCTGTTAATCCTATGGTAGCTTATGAACCAAATGAAAATTGCGGAGTTACTGGCGTAGGCATAATAACAACCTCTCATATAATAATCCATACTTGGGACGATACAAAATATTTTCAAGCAGATATTTATTCGTGCAAAGACTTTGATCCTTCTCAAGTAATAGACTCGCTCACATCTTATAAACTAGAAACTAAGCAAGGTAAAATGCTAGACAGAAACGACGAAATAAAAGATTTACATCTTACATGAAATATATAATCTTATCCCTACTATTTGTTACTACTGCTTTCGCGCAGTATCCTATAGAATTGCCTAAAGAGTATCCTGCTGTTAAAAAGTATAATGGTGTCTTTATGCGAATTTCAAAACAAGAAAGTAATTTGTACATGTTACAGCTTTATGGAACTACTTTCGCTGAGAAAGAGGAAGACGTAGTAATTCTTTCTGATAAAGATTTTGCCACTACCATTAAAGAAGTAGAGGTCAAAACTATTTACGAGCTAATAGCTACTGGATCTAATATTACTCATGCTTCTATAGATGTTATAAAAGATCAAAAAGAGTTGAGGTATCTTAACTTATCCAAAAATAAAAATATAAGCGACGAAACTTGTCGCAAGATAGGAGAATACTTTCCTGAACTAGAAAGACTTAACTTGTATCAAACTGCTGTTACTGACAAGGGACTTGAGTATCTTTCTAATTTAAAGAATCTTCGCGCACTTCATTTATTTGGTTCTAAAGTTACTTTCAAAGCTGCTAGTGATTTTAGGAATTTAATGGCGCAAAACGGCAATGATGATTTAGAAATAACCATAGGCGGTAAACATCCTGCTTTAGGCAGTATTAAGTATAACGCCTTCTTAAAAGCTACCTACCAAAAAAATGCTGACTCAGGTAAGCTTAATCCAGATTTCAAAGTCGACGTAGCTGGCGAAACCAAGCCTAACAAAAAATACGAAGACTCTGAATAATATCATGGAAACAGAAATTAGTCCTATTCAGTTGGTGCTGGCGCTCCCGTCGCTAGTGTGTCTCATTATTGCTTGGGTAGCCATGTTTCAGCAGGGCAAAACAGGGCTCGGTATTGCATGTATTCTTCTAACTTTCCTATGCGGTATAGGTGGACTTATCACCTTTATTTGGGGTTGGATGAGTAACAATGTTAATGTCAAAGTAATGATCGCTTGGACTTTGCTTATAATTATGAGTACGGTGGCAAGCTTAACAGGATCATGAGCTCAAGTTCTCTGATAGAGAGGGAGCGTAAAAAGTTAAAAATGGAGTGGGAGCAACTACCCAATCCTAAGCCAACTTGGGAAGATTACAAGCGTGTGAAAGCCCGAAAAACTTTTAAATAATGCTATGCGTTTTACTTAGTCAAAGCACTAGATGCTTTTTAATACTTCAACGCAAGCATTTCAGCCCCGATAGCTCAATTGGATAGAGCATCTGCCTTCTAAGCAGAGGGTTGCCGGTTCGAGTCCAGCTCGGGGTGCCATTTTGAACTTATTTGTAAATTTAGCTCTTAGTTATTGGAAGTTAAAAATAAAAAATTTATTTTTTAAAGACCGGTGTAATTGCAAAGTATGTGCGAATGTTCACAATGCAAAAAAGAATTCCAAGAAATCGACTTGATTTGGGTGCAGAAAGCAGGCAAGCTCTACCTGCTTTGTAAAAACTGTTATGAGCAAATGTTTAAATAAAAAATTATGTTTATAGAACTTACAGAAATAGTTACAGAGGGAATTGGCAGCTTGTCTAACCCTGAAAGAAACATTGTTATCAACACTTCTAAAATACAAACTTTCTATGCAGACTCTTCTGAAAGAACAGTCATAGAACTTCGCAGAAACTCCGTAAGAGTGAAAGAATCTTACGAAGAAGTAAAAGAGCTTCTAAAAGATTGATCTAGTTTA
>Ga0160423_10000361_pt1 | contig 36515 bp, 44 predicted proteins | sample CRUFie14St8metaG_FD_108191 | JGI IMG/M metagenome (GOLD analysis project Ga0160423, IMG submission 108191) | Marine microbial communities from the Costa Rica Dome - CRUD Field 142mm St8 metaG | ecosystem: Environmental > Aquatic > Marine > Oceanic > Photic zone | place: Costa Rica: the Eastern...
GGCTACTCATATCAAAGCTGTTAAGGACGCTAATCCAAAACCATGAGTCGTTTAATTACCAATGCTATAAGATCCACTTCTGCAACAGCAGATGCCATTACTATGGATGGATCAGGTAATGTTACCTTCCCTGCTAATGCAACCTGTTCTGGAACTGCTACAGGTTTCGGAGGAGGTAAACTTCTTCAAGTAGTAACAAACTCAACTCAAGATTCTGCTGGTAGTTTAAGTATTGGAAGTCAAAGCACACCTGTTGATATACCTAATCAAAGTGTATCTATAACTCCTTCAGCAACAAATAGTAAAATACTCGTTTCTTTTCACCAAATGGGGGAAACATCTTCTGGGCCACAAGTTTATTATTTTGTTTTGAAAAGAGCAATATCTGGAGGTGCAACAACATCTATAGCTGGTACGGCAGCTGGTAACAGGATTGGTGTTTTTACTCAACCTCTTAGAACTCCCGATTATGTAAATAGGGGCGACACTCCTGAGTTCGCACATTGTTCTGGTTATTTAGATTCTCCAAATACAACAAGTGCTGTTACTTATACTGTACAGATTGGAAATAATGATGGGACAGGAACGTATTATTATAATAGAAGTGTAGATGATGCAAATTACGCATCAAGAGAACGTGGACTCAGCTGGATAACAGTACAGGAGATAGCAGCATAGTAGCTGCTGATTAATTTGCTTGATTTTTAAATAAAAACGACTATTATTGAGCTTTATTCTAAGTAATTATGCTTAAAAAAGTATTAACAATAGCTGCTGCTTCAGCACTATCAACACCTGCGTTTGCTGGTTTCTATTTAAACGTAGAGAACAATGGTTCTTATACAGGTAAAGACTTTACTGGGTCTGGTACTGACTTACATCTTGGTTATGAAAATGGCAATGCTTTTGGTAGCTACTACGTTCAAGGTGGTGCATATCTAAACAACCCAGATGGAGCAGATTCAGAAACAAACTTTTCTGGTAAAGCTGGTGGTTCTGTAGTTGTATCAAAAAATATTGATGTATATGGTGAGCTATCTGTTGTTACTGACGATACAAACAGCTACGGAACTAAGGTTGGTTTGAAGTATAAGTTCTAGTCATCATTGATATTGTGACGTACAAAGGTGCTAGTGCCATAATTCCTACAAAAGTTATTATGGTTACAGGCACTAATGCTTTAGCAAAAGCTTCTCTCATAATATGGACGAAATATACTTACCAAACTTACCAGATACAAACTATATACTCAATCCTCCTAAAACAATTTTTTACCCTCCCCAAGCGGAGATACCTTATTTAGATCCAGTTCTTTTACCGAGTCTGGAACAAGTTCAGTCGGGTTTGGCAGAAGAGAAGGCAAATACTTCTTCAGAAGAAAAGGAGCAAGACGAGGAAGTAACAGGTATAAAGCCAGAAGCGATACCAACGAACCTCCCACAAAACTTAGAAAATACTTCATTAGAAACTGTAGCTACTTTCAATATACCATTTTTTAATTATGACTTTCCTGTACCAGCCCCAGAAATCATAGCTTCGTCAGTAATTTCTAGCGGTGTAAGTGCAACTTTAGCGGTAAGTGGTTCAATAGTACTACAGAGTCTAATAGGCCAACTTAAAAAGATAATGAAAAAGATATTCACTAAGGTTTTGAAGAAGGAAGTAGCAAATGTTAAAGAAAATATGACAAAGAAAAAAGATAAGCTACAATAACTAATACGAGGTACTCCCCGAAATCCTAACGGACTAGGTTGACAATGCCTCTACTAAACAAAGGAAGCTGTAGGCAAGTTAATTAAATTTAACCTCTGACCGAAGATGATCCTTTGTTTTTAAGCTTACAACTTTTACATCGTGCTGATAAAACAGCCACCGTTCTGTATTAGTCAATGTGGGCTTATTTTTTTGTCTTAAAAAGATTTGGATTAGCTTTTACATAACTTCTTATATTTATTACATCACTACAAAGGTTTGCATAAGGTGATTTAGGATTAATCATATAACCGCTTGCATGAAGCTGTGAACACTTTAAAACTCTCACTAATTGCTTATCATGCACTTGCTTGCTTAATTCTTCTTTGGCTAAGTTTAGTTTTACTTTTGCTAGATCCTCACACGTTTGATTACTACCGCCTAATGGGATCATAAAACTCATTTGCACTCCCCAACCTTCATTGATGCTATAAGTTTCTTCACCTTGAGCATCATTACCTGTATAGAAAGGAGTTACAGCCATAGTAGGTTGACTGCAAACCAAGTTCCCAAACTGTTGTTTGCCTGTCATTCCATTATTGATATTCATATTCTGATTAATTATTGATGAATTACCTACAGCATTAGGTTGAGCCTGTACATTAGTATCGCCTTCGGCTCTTGCTTTATTACTGACTAAAGACAGACAAAGAAGTGATAACGCTAGTAGTCGTAATCGAATCATTCTGTGTAATTTTTTCAGTCATTTGATTAGCAGCCCTTGTAGTTATAGACAAAGACCAATCAGCAGTTACAGTTTTTGGTGTAAAGATAGCGTCTGAATGAGCTATACCACCACTAGAAGCACTTGTAACCTCTATGTTTGATGCTTCCCAAGTATTTAACGCTGCCCCATATTTCTCAGTTACTACAGATCTTGTAATGGTCTGAGTAGTATTCTCTGTACGGTTACTAGAGCCAGTAGTCCAAGAAGGCACTCCATTGGCATATACAGGACTAAACAAAAATAAAGACAGCAATAATAGCTTTTTCATTTTTTATCAGTATCTAAGGTTAATTTTAAAGGAGTTTCAATACGAACGAGTTGTGTCTTACCTAACACTTCCTGTAACTCAGCCTTTACATTAGTACCATTCTTACCTTTCTCACCACCTTTCTGTGTAATACTAGCCCCGAAGCTACTAGCAAGTCCTACAAAAACCGAAGCAATAAAGGTCGGATCTATCTTTTGCTGCGGTATTCCTAGTTTAGATAAGTCTAAATATGAAAGGCTTAACATTGCTGTAGCCCAAGTCAACAAAATTAGTCTGACTCCTAGTGATACCAATTCAAATTGTTCTTCTCTGCAAGGTACAGCTTCTTGTAATTTGAACCATACACTTTTCTTTTGTTCTTTTGGTTGTTCTGCCATAAATAAATAACTACCTAATAATGGGGAGATAGCGTCATAGGCTAATAATAGGTAGTTATGGCAAACTTAACAAATCTTGGTATGTTTGGAAAGTAACACATTACTTTTATGTTAAAGATTTTAAAACCAATACTGCTAAAATTCTTCTCTACAACTGCTGTTAAGAGATTAGTAGTGGACTTGCTTCGTGCTATTTGTAAGCAAACTTCAAATACATTAGACGATAAAGCTGTAGATATGTTGGAGTATCAGTTATTTCCTAAGCAGAACTAATGAAAGATAAAGACTTCTTTCATATACTTCTAGGTGAACCACCACCAGAAGTAGAGTTTGAGATTGAACTAAAGATTAGAGAAGTAAATCAACTACCTGATTCTTTATTAAGACAACATTGTTCTGATCTTGTGAGACACTCAAGACTACAAGATCTATTGCTTACTGCTGCTCTTACTCGTATGGCAGAATCAGAAAGTAAATGCTTTCGAGCAGAACACAAGCTTCGTAAGTATAAACAAAGTAATATTTTCAATAAGATTCACTATGTCTTGTTTGGCAAAAGACCTAAAAAGTGATTATATTAATTCATAAATACAGCTAACTATGGATAAGAATTTTAAATTATTAGAACAGTTACACCTAGTCTTAGCTCAAGAATTATTAGACAAGGTTAAAAGTGGTGATGCAAAAGCAGGGGATCTAAATGTAGCTAGACAGTTTTTAAAAGATAATGGTGTTGAATGTATTCCTGTAGAAAAAAATCCTATGGAAGAACTAATGTTAAATCTTCCAGACCTAGATGCTGTACCTTTAGCTGATTGATAATTGCACCCCTTACCAGAAAAACTACAAGATTTTAGATATTTCTTAATCGTTACTTGGAGACATCTAAACCTACCAGACCCTACACCAGTTCAGTTAGACATAGCTGAATACCTACAATATGGTGCTAGACGTAAGATCATACAAGGATTTAGAGGTGTAGGTAAGAGTTGGATTACTTCTACCTATGTAGTGTGGAGACTTCGTATGAATCCACAACTTAAATTCTTAGTTGTCTCAGCCAGTAAAGACAGAGCAGATAATTTTACTACCTTCACTATGCGTCTTATCAATGAAATGCCTATACTCTCTCCATTGATCCCCAGAGACGATCAGAGAAACAGTAAGGTAAGTTTTGATGTAAGACCAGCACAAGCCGATCATGCACCTTCCTGTTCGTCCAGAGGGGTCTTAGGGCAGATGTCTGGTGCTAGGGCTGATGAAGTTATCGCTGATGACGTAGAAGTACCCAATAATTCTTTTACCCAACCTATGAGAGACAAGCTATCGGAAGCTGTAAAAGAATTTGAAGCAATACTAAAACCAAATGGCAAAATTACCTTCCTTGGTACACCACAGGTAGAAAATTCTGTATATCTAACCTTAGAAGAACGTGGATATGAAACTAGAATCTGGACTGCTAGATACCCAGAACTTAAAAACAACTACGGAGATAGACTTGCTCCCAAAATCCAAAAAGAACTCCTAGAAGGTCTTGTAAAGCCTAAAGATCCTGTAGATCCTATAAGGTTCTCTGCACAGGATCTAATGGAACGTGAAGCTTCCTACGGACGTTCTGGGTTTAATCTACAATTCCAACTAGATACCACCCTTTCAGACCAAGATAGATACCCATTAAAAATAAACGACCTAGTAATTGCTTCTATCAACAAAGAATTTGCACCAGAAAAAGTTATCTGGTCTAATAATCCCGAATATGTAATACAAGATCTACCCTGCGTAGGCTTCAATGGTGACAGATTTCATAGACCTGCACAAGAATTTGGTGATTTCATAGAATATACAGGCTCAGTTATGTTTGTTGACCCTTCAGGAAAGGGTAAGGATCAGACCGCTATAAGCTGCGTTAAGATGCTCAACGGTAATTTATACGTAACTGAGTGTTTAGGGCTGTCTGGGGGTTATACAGACCCTGTTCTGCTTAAAATATCTAGACTGGCTAAGGAAAATAATATTAATACTATCCTCATTGAACAAAACTTCGGAGGTGGTATGTTTGCTGAACTACTAAAACCATTCATATCTCGCATACACCCTTGCCAAATTGAAGACATTAGAAATAACAAGACCAAAGAACTACGAATAATTGATACCCTTGAACCTGTTATGAACTCTCACCGTCTAATAATTGACCGCAAAGTAATAGAAAAAGACTTCAGATCCAACCCTCAAGAAACTCCAGAAAGAAGACTCAAACTTCAACTCGTTTACCAACTGTCACGCATCTCTCGCCACAGAGGTTCCCTAGTACATGATGATCTCGTTGATTCCCTTGCAGGTGCAGTTGCCTACTGGACTGACTACATGGCTCAAAATGAAGACTTAAACATGGCTAGAAGGCAAGATGAACTTCTCTCAATACATACTGATAACTGGTCCTCCTTACTAAACAACACCATCTCTCAGACTGCTATGGGTATGACTCCTCAACAAATAAGAAATACCAACTCCCAAAACCAAGGTTTCATAAGCGATCTCTATTAGGGACCACTATAGGAGAAAAAACAACCTCTACTCACTAAGATTACATTAAGAATATACTTAGGATTCCACTAGGGGGAAGGATCCTTGACCTGCTGCTGCATGATACTACCCCAAAAAAATTAGGAGCAAAAATTTGAAGGGGTTATACGTATATAGAAAATAAATTTTACCCCTAGCCTGTCACAAAAATATAAAAATAATAGTCTAATCCTATTAAAACCATTGATATAACTAGTGTTTCATAATATATCTTATATTATTCTTAGTGTATCTGGTCTTATTTTTCTTGTTTAGATGTATTCATTTTCATATTATCGCTAGGGGAGTATAATACAACAAAGTGTTAAGAAGTAATTACTAAGTAATACCAAGGGATCAGAAGAAATCAATAAACAAATACTTTACAAATACCAGAATATGTTGGTATATTAAAAACAGTTAGTAAACCAGCTAACTAATCAGTACAAACCAAACAACCAAAACCATGACATTTACATCAAAGAAACCAAGAGTAAAAGTAGAGGAAGAAATTCTTAAGGATGTTATCAACGCTCTTGAAAATAGGACTTCAGATATTAGTCCTTGGCGTAAGCCTTGGAAACCTGATAACCAAGGTATTCATCAAAACTTTTTAACTGGTCATCATTACACAGGATCTAATCCAATTATCTTAGAGCTTTATATGTGGTCTAAAGGTCAAGACTTACCTTTATGGATAGGCTACGGCCAAGCTAAAGAGCAAGGATGGACAGTTAAAAAGGGATCTAAGGCTGCAAGAATTTTGAGACCTAATCCATTTAAGATTGACCTTACAAATGAAGATGGTTCACCAAAACTTGATAAAGAAGGTAATCAGGAATTTATTATGAAGGTTAGCTTTAAAGGAGCTACTGTCTTTAATGTTTCAGATATTGAAGGTAAAGACCAAAAGAGCCAAGATAAACTTGACGCAAAGTTAGCAGAGTTTAAGAATCAAAGTATTAAATCTGCTAGGCCTTTAGAGGATAGATGCAAGCAAGCCTTAGAACGCCTTATGACATACTCAAAAGGCTTAGAGGGTGGATTGCATCACGCAGGGAATAGAGCCTTTTATAGAAGCTCTACGGACTTTGTGAACATGCCAAGAAGGGAATCATTTGATAATGATGAAGCTTACCTTGCTACCTTGGCTCATGAGCTTGCCCATTCAACAGCACATAAAACAAGATTAGATTTACCAATAGGTAATCCTTTTGGATCTAAACTCTATTCATTAGAAGAATTACGGGCGGAATTTTCCAGCATGCTCATAACCAATAGGCTACAAATTAGCTGCGATACTCAGAACCACGTAGCATATTTTGATTCTTGGATTAAGGCTCTTGATGGTAAAGCTTCTAACCTTATGAAAGTATTCTCTAATGCTGTTAAAGCTGCTGATCTTGTAGTAGGTGAGCAGTAATTAAGACTCTCTCTTATAGGCTCTTAGGAGCCTGTAAAAGAGACTCTAAACAAGTCTCTTATTATCAACCTTATTAGGAACCACTATGGAATTTAACAAACAAAACTTAAAACTAATAGAAACACTATTAGAAGATAAGATTGATTTTTATTTAACGATTATTAATAATCTTAAAATAGATATAGATTTAAATACACCTACTGATAGTTGTAAATTTAAATTATCTGAATCAATGCAAGTTAAACATGACGATAATAAAAAAGCTTTAATAAAAGCTAGAGAAAATCGTCTTGAATGTTATGAACTTTTAGAACAAGTAAGAAAAGAACTTGAACTAAAAAAGAATTGTGAAGGCACTTTTGTAACTGGCTTTCACGATTAAATAAATTATCTAGTCATCCTAATAAATTTACCTTTGGGCATTTTATGGGTTGACTTTTTTAATATCTTAAATTACACTAGATATAGTCATGTTTATATGACTTACAACCAACTTACAAAAGGAACCTAAACATCATGGAATTTTCTTGTTTACAGGGCTATGCTCAAACAACTTATGACGCATTAGTAAACGCATTAGGGGAGCCTGACTACATAAGGGAGGGAACCTATACCAATCCTAGTATTAATGATGGTGACGGAAAGGTATCAGTCGAATGGATGACTAAAGACTTTACTGTTTACGATTACAAGCTAGATGAAACCCCAAAAGGTTTACATCATTGGCACATAGGAGGGATGAATAAAAAAGCTTTACAAAAGTTTGAAGCTACTACTGGTATAAAGACAACATGACCAAAAGAAAAACCTATCAAACTCTCTGGGAACTAGAGAGTATTTACCACCGAGCCTGTAGGATTACAGGCTCTTCTATTGACACTAATTTCTTACATAATAAAGATCCAAAAGAATGTATATCTTTATTGAAAAGAAAGATAGTGTCTATTATTTTGGAGGTTTAACTATGAACTTTATGGAAGAATTAGATAAAGAAGCTCAAGCTATGTTGAAGCAAATCAAGATAAGAAAAATTGAGAAGACAGAAAACGCAAAGAAAAGAATCTCTGAATTAAAAACACTTATTAAATTTTGGGAGGAAAAACAATGAATGGAGATGAAGAATGGTTTGATTATTTTACTGAAGCTGAACTTGATTTAATTTGTAGGCATATTTGTAAAATATCAGATGAGAATGTCATTGTTAGAGATGTACCAGAATCTTTAATAACAGAACTTGTTGATACTGTTATGGCTTATCAACTTATGTGTGTAGGCTGTGAAGTATCAAAAACTATTTACCATTTAGGTCATAAATACAGACTTGTTGAAGAGGTAAAAGCATGAAGTGTCCTAAATGTGAGAGCCTAGAAAGTCAAGTGTTTGACAGTCGGGCTACTCTCTCTCAACGTGGTCACAAAATAGGCAAGCCAGTACCCACTTACAAACAACAAAGAGAGGATTTTATTCCTTACATTTGGAGGAGGAGGAAGTGTCTAGCTTGTGGTCATAGATTTTCTACTAGGGAATACACAATAAAAAACCTAGTAGATTTTAATAAACAAAGCTATCTAAAAATGATAGATGAATTAATGCCTGACTAATAAACTTACCTTTGAGGAACCACAATGAAAACTAAAAATAAAAAAATCTTTGCATACAAATCAGACTTACATGGTAGGTGGTTTTGGTTGTCTGATGGGTTTGATCTTAGGTCACACCCTCTTATAGAACAAAAACTATTTAATAATGTTCATATGCCTATAGCAGATACTACAGGCGATTATGTTTGTGATTGGTCATGCTTTGATGATTTAGATTTAGAGCAACATCAAGAACTAATAAAGATACAAAAAACTTTATTCTGTTTTGAGCATATGCAAAAGCAATTAGACAATACAGAATTAAGACACATTTACTTAATTGAAATAAAGGAACCACAATGAAAACTAAAATGCCTACACTTTCCGAAGCAACTAAAGTTGTATATCGAAGAAGGAAAAATGGTACAAAATCTGCTGCTAATTTCTTGATAGGAATGAAGCACAACATCAAAGCACTTGGGGATCTACCAGTAAATAAAATTACTAGACCCTTAGTAAATAAAATGATGGACTATCACAAAGAAAAATTAAAGAATAGTAATGCAGTTATCAATCAGAAGATGGGTTATCTTAGGGTCGTCTTATCTGAGATGGAGGAGGACGGATTTATAGAGATGATTAAAATGCCAAAACCTAGACCAACAAAGAACAGTAAGGTGCATTATCTAACTAAAGATATGGAAGATGAACTGTTATCTTGGTTTGAAGGAAATAAAATTTATAAAGAAACTATAGAATACAGATTGATAAATTTTCCACATCAAGTTTCTAAAGTACAAAGATATAATTTACAAGTAATTAAAGAACAATTAGAAGCAAGAGATATTATAATTTGCTTGATTGATTTAGGTTGCAGGGTAAATGAACTTCTAAATTTAGAAAAAAGATTTGTTGACTTTGACAATAATCAAATCAATTTTAATGATAGAAAAAACGATCAAGCTGTAGCTGTACCCATGACAGATAGAGTTAAATTAATAATTAAAAAATACTATGACAACTGTAAAGACTTCGATAAATTATTTAGTCTTAACTACTCAAAAATGTATGGATTCTGGCAAGGTGCAAGAAGGAGTCTAGGCTATGCCGATAAGAAGTTTTATACTATCCACCTATGCCGACATACTTGTGCGTCTAGGCTAGTACAAAGAGGAGTACCGATACTGTTAGTTAAAGATTGGCTAGGGCATGAAGACATAGAGAACACTATGATCTATGCACACTTACAACCCAAAGCACTACATAGTTATGTGGAGGTGTTGAACTGATGAAGATTGATCTTACTGAAAGACAATGTATGGACATAGAGTGGTCAATACTAATGGCATTACATCATGTAGAGAAACAAAGAAAAAAAGAAAAAAAAGAATTAGAAAGTCCGCTTACTAAAAAACTTTTAGAACTACACGATTACATACAAAAAGCAAGAAAGAAGGAGGTGTTGAACTGATGCAAGTAAAAGTATTATTAATTAAACCTGATCTTGAATTGGTGCATGATTATTTGTTAAACAAAAAACTTACACCAATTTTTTTACCTAACATCTCATGGTTTCAAAAGAATAAAGCCTATGGATTGGTTAAGAAAATGAGTAAATACAAAGGTGGGTTTCCTACTTTTAAAAAAGATTATCAAAACTTTATAGAGAATACTTATTACATCTTTAGAAAACCTATTGACGAGAACTATATAGATGTCTGAACCAAGCAAGAAACAACTAGAGCTAGAGCAAAGCATTTGTTCTATTGCTGCATATAACAAACTCAGCAAACAAAATAGAAACATAGAGAAGGGGAGAGAGAGTTGTAATTACTACGCTAGAAATCTTATTGAAGCAGGGTTAGATAAGCTTACAAAAGAAATAGATAAACATATACAAGAAGCCTTTAACGGTAAGGTCGGAGCCAAAGCTGTCTCTGCTATCTTTCTTAAAAAGTTTAGTGACCTTGATGTAGTTTCTTTTATTGCTTTCAAGGTGATAATAGATAATGTTTCGCAGGTAAAAACTACAACACAAACAGCTTTAAAGATAGGGCAAATGTTAGAAGATGAACTAAGGTTTACATCTTTTGAAGAGCAAGATAAAAAGCACTATGAAAATATAAAGAACCATACCAGAGACACCAACCACGAAGGATATAAAAAAAGATTAATGGTATATCACATGAATAAGAAGGGTCATACCTATGAAGAATGGGGTCGTGTTAATAAACTTAAGGTCGGGTTAAAGCTTATAGAGATAGTAATGCTCAAGCTTAGAATGATAAAGCTTATTAATCGTAGGAATAAAAATAAAACTACCTCTCATGTTATCTTTACTGAGGTGTATATGGATTACATAAGGAAAGGTAGAGCTAATAGGATAGCAGCTTATCCTATCTACCTACCTTGCTTAGATGAACCTAGACCTTGGACTTCTATATATGAAGGTGGTTACTACACTTACAGATTAAAAACAAAAGCTATCAAGACTAACGACAAATCTTATTTAAAGTCAGCACAAGAACAAGACTTAACAACAAGTCTAAAAGCGTTGTCTCTTGCTCAACAAACAGCTTGGACTGTAAATAAATTTGTTCTTGAAACTCTAGTGTATTGTTGGGAAGAACGTATAGAAGTAGGTGCATGTATCGATAGAGAACTGGCAGAGCTACCAACAAAACCTTTAGACATAGATACCAATAAAGAAAGTCGTAAGGAGTGGAGATATTTAGCTTCTTTAATACATGATATGAACGCACACAATAGAGTCAAGAGATACCAAATACTTACCTTGATTGATACAGCAAAAAGATATGATGGCGAAAAATTTTTTCACGTTTACCAGTTTGACTTTACTGGTCGGATGTACCCTGTAACAGCACACTTCCATCCACAAGGTAATGATATTGCTAGAGCCTTACATATCTTTCATAAGGGTGCAGAGATAAAGAATAAACAAGATGCAAATTGGTTGGCAATAAGTGGTGCAAATCATTGGGGTCTTAATAAACATACCTATGAGGAAAGGTTAGAATGGGCATATACAGCAGGGATTGATATAGCAGAGCAAGTATATAAAGATCCAAAGGCACATACAGCTTTGTGGGGTCAGGCAAAAGAACCATTCCAATTTCTTGGGTGGTGTAAAGAGTGGCATGAATATCAAATAGTAGGAGAGGGGTATATCTCACATCATTGTTGCTGCCTTGATGGAACTAATAATGGTTATCAACATATAGCAGGTCTTACATTCGATCAGAGTTTAGCTAATAAAGTGAACCTACAAAATATAAATCAACCACAAGATTTATATAAACAAGTACTTGATATTCTATTGTTATTACTAAAGAATGAAGATAATGAACAGGCTAAAGAATGGTATAGATATAAAGATAAATTGACTAGGAAGTTTATAAAGAAACCTGTGCTAATGATTCCATACAACTCAACAACATTTGGTATAGCTAACTATATAGAAAAATATTTTGTAAATGAAAATATATCTATGGCTAGGAACTATAAAAATAATTTTTACTTAGCAAGTCTTATCGAACAAGCTGTAAAATATATAACACCTGAGAGCTATAACTTATTAAATTATTTAAAGACAACTGCTGCATCTTTTAATGAAGAGAATAAACCTATAACTTGGCACTCACCATCTGGTTTCTATGTACAACAAAACTATTATGTAAATGATGTGAAGAGAATAAAGACAAAGCTTAGTAATATAACTATCAGATTAAATATACATGAACCAAATCAGACAAAGATAGATAAACGCAGACAGTCACAAGGATTTCCTAGTAACTATATACATAGCTTAGATGCTGCACATTGTCAGTTAAGTTTAGTAAAGGCTAGTCAAAAAGGACTTAAACAATTTTGTGTTATACATGACTGCTATGGAAGTCCAGCAGGTGAACTAGAAACATTTATTCAATGTGTAAAACAAACATTCTTTGATATATATAGTGACAATAATTTAGATAATTTGTACCATCAAACCGCACAACAATTAAGTGATACCAGCAAGTTACCACCTGCACTAGATATGGGTAGGTATAACATTACAGATGTCTTGACTGCACCATATATATTTACATAAGCAAAGATCAAGGTATAGTTAGTAAACGTCTTTTATAGACGATTTATCAAGCAACCAAACCAAGGTAAAAAACATGGAAGAACTCAAGCCAGAGACTATTAAGATAGTCACACCTAACCCTACTAATTTTAGGTATTCATATCTTGTAACCCCTGATGAATACAAAGGTGTTAGGAAATATAAAGCAGAGTGTCTTATCAAGAAGGGCACAATGCTTAAAGATCAAATGGGTAAGGAGGTTGATGCTGTTGAACATATCTTTGAACAGCTAGAAGGGTTACTTGAAAGATGGAAAGCTGCTTTGAAAGAACACTATCCAGACAGAAAGTTTAGTCTTACAAAAAACAAACATGGCGAACCATCATTGCCTTACTTTCTTGAAGATGATTACTTAGTAATCAGAACAAGCAAGAAGGCTGGTGGTGTTAAACAGAATGGTGATGTATGGACTAATCCACCTGTAACCTTTTGGGCTAATGAAGATCCCTTACGTCTTATGACAGAGGAAGAAAAGAAAGAGTATGAAAAGATCAGTCCAGCTTTAGAAGGTCAAATGTCTATGAAGTGTAGTGGCTATGATGCAGGTGCTAATGGTGTCGGTATCAGATGCCAACCTTTACAAGTCATAGTAAGAAGACACGCTGAATGGACAGGCAGCCCAGACTTTGAAGCAGAAGCACAACCTAACTATGAAGAAAAAAGAACTGCAACTTCAGCAGCCGACTTCTAAATACAAGAGTAAGTTTGAAGCTGACTTTGCAGCTACACTAAACAAAAAGAAAATTGTATTTACTTACGAAACCCTTGAAATAGATTATGAAATTACTTGCTGCTACAAGCCTGATTTTATCCTCGACAATTTTATTGTTGAAACAAAAGGGTACTTCTCAAAAGAAGATAGGAGAAAGCATCTTATCATCAAGAAGACTAGACCCGAACTAGATATTAGATTCTGTTTTCAAAACAGTAAGACTAAATTATCTAAAGCTAAGAACTCTATCTCGTATGCCAAATGGTGTACGAGACATGGGTTTCAATATTGCGATAAAACTATTCCTGATGATTGGTATTAATGTTTAACTACCATATACCTGACAACCCAAAAGCAGGTGATATTTATTTTGATCCTATAAATGATTTATGGAGAGTTTACAACGGTAAGACATGGGTTGATGTAAACCTAAGAGAACACAAATGTAACTTAGATGAAGAGTCAATACAAGAATAAAAAGATTTGCCCTGAGTGTGGCAAAAAGAATTGTGCAGTCTTTGATGATGGGCATGAACATTGCTTTACTATGGGCTGCGACTACACCTACTACCCAAACAAGAAAGAAAAGAAATTGAGTAACATCATTCCAATGAGAAAGCCATCACCTAAATTATTAAAGGTGACACCGATAGCCCTACCTAAACGTGGAATCACTAAAGAGACATGCGAACTATTTGGTTATGGACAGGGAGAATATAGAGGACAACCAGTTCAAGTAGCTACTTACAAAGATCAGTTCGGTAAAGATGTAGCACAGCATGTAAGGTTTCAAGACAAGAAATTTATATGGATTGGTGATATGTCAAAGGTACAACTATGGGGTCAGCATCTATGGAGACAACATGGTAGTAATGGATCAGTCTTTGTTACCTGTTGTGAGGGTGAGATTGACTGCATGAGTGCTAGTCAGATACAGGGTAATAAGTTTCCTTGTATATCTATTCCGTCAGGTGTGCAGTCAGCAGCTAAGTATCTGGCAGCAAACTATAAATGGTTAGATAGTTTTTGTCGTATAGTTCTTTGCTTTGATAATGATGAAGCAGGGGAGAAAGCTAGTGAGAAATGTATGGAGGTCTTACCTAAAGGTAAGGTTGCTATTGCAAGACTAGATAGAAAAGATGTTAACGAACATTTGGTACTGAATGAAGGAGAACTTGTTAAAGATAGATTATGGAAAGCTAGGCCAGTAAGACCAGACAGTTTAATTAATGCTGCTGATGCTTGGGATCTATTTAATAAAGAAACAAGCTTACCTATCTCAGACTTTCCTTATCCAAAGTTAAACGAATATACCAAAGGTTTATTTCCAAGCCAACTGTTTACGATAGCTAGTGGTAGCGGTGCAGGTAAAAGCACTATATGTAGAGAGATGGCTTATCACTTTCTGCAACGTGACATCAAGGTAGGTTATATCGGACTAGAAGAAACCGTACAAAGAACATTACAAGGATTAGTTGGTATAGATCTCAACTGCCCTTTGCATCTCAACGACAATAGATATACAGATGAAGAGATCAAATCTGCATTTGATAAGCTGACATCTACAAGAAATTTATTTTTATATAACCACTTTGGTAGTCTTGACCCTGATGTACTGCTTGAACAGATAAGGTATCTGGCAACAGTAGATAAAGTAAAGGTAGTAATACTGGATCACATATCTATAGTGATGTCTGGTCTTGAGTTAGACAATGAACGTAGGGCTATAGATGTAACCATGACAAAGCTTAGAAGCTTATGTGAATCTACAAATATAGCTTTGATAGTTGTCAGCCATCTACGAAGACCACAAGGCCAAGGGCATGAGGAAGGTAGAGACATATCTGTTTCTGATCTACGAGGATCTCATAGTCTGGTTCAGTTAAGTGACATTGTTCTTGGTGCTTCACGAAACCAAGTAGGAGAAGCATACGAAAGATCAAGACTACAACTAAAGATACTTAAGTCAAGACATACTGGTATGACAGGAGAAGTAGATAGGTTACTGTACGACCAGAACACAGGTCGGTTAGTTGTTTATGAAGACACCTTTGGAGATTAATTATGACACTACTTATTGATGCTGATTGGTTGATATTCTCTAGCTGTTGTGCCTGTCAGGAAGACACACAATGGAGTGAATGGGAGCATACATTACATAGTGATGTAAGAGACTGTCTTAACTTGATAGAGAATAGACTTGATGTATATAGAACTATTGCAGAGAGCAAGCATGATATTGTCATGTGCTTTACTTCTTACCCTACATTTAGACATGAGATATTTCCTGACTACAAGATTAACAGGATAGGTAAGCTAAAACCTTTGGCTCTTAAAAATACAATAAATAAAGTAAAAGAAAGATATGAATGTATTACTTATCCAAACCTTGAGGGTGATGACGTACTTGGGTTACTTGCAACTAATGGTAGGTATGACAATCCTATTATTGTGTCAGTCGATAAGGATATGAGAACCATTCCTTGCAAGCTACTAGCAGCAGAAGAGATAGAACATATTACAGAAAAGAAAGCTAACAGGCATTGGTTTGAAATGTCTATGGCTGGTGATGCAGGTGACGGAATACTAGGTATTAAAGGTATGGGTATGGTTACAGCAAGCAAGACCTTAGCTGATACACCTGATACTGTTGAAGCACTATGGGATAAAGTATCAAAGACTTATACAAAGAAAGGACATACACTAGCTGATGCCATACTCAATGCAAGACTTACAAGAATACTAAGAGAAGGTGATTATAACTATCAGACAGGAGAAGTAAATCTTTGGAAGCCATAAAGAAAACCCTATGAGGAACCACCAACATAGGGTTTTCAAAGCAGTACAGCAAGGCAACCAATCCTTGCTATCTATACATTAACATATAAAATAATTATAACTATATTAAATCTGTGGATCATAAATTACCTGTAATTACAGACGAATTGATATATAGTTTAGATAATACTTTTCCAAATCGTCACCCTGATTTATCTTTATCTGATAGAGAAGTGTGGTATCGTGCAGGTCAAAGGTACGTTGTAGATTTTTTAATCGAACAGCAAAAAAGACAAAAAGAAACCATGCTTACAAACAAAGTATTGGAGTAATTATTTATGTGCCAAAATCCTTTTCAAGATAACAGACCTAGACCACCAGCTTTACCCAAGCCAGAACCTAGGGATTCAGCAATAGAAGATACTGCTGATAAAGTTGTAGTCGGAGATAAAAGAACTAGACCTAGAAGAAGAAAAGCAGTAGCTACAACAGGGGGTAGAAGACTTGGTACTAGATCATTACAAATTCCATTGTTAGGTGGAACTGGTTCTTCCTCCAGTAATTTAAACTATCCAAACCCTTAATATGGAATATTCACAGCAAGGTACAACAGCAGCAAGTAGATATGAAACTCTTGTTAGTGATAGATCAACATACGATAGAGAAGCCAAGGAATCTTCCAAGCTAACGATACCTAGCCTTATACCAGAACAAACATCTGGTACTAGGGCTAGAATCAAAACACCTTTTCAAGCTACTGGTAGTCGTGGTGTTAATAGTTTGTCTAATAAATTATTAATGACTTTGCTACCACCAAGCACAGCATTTTTTAAATTAGAAATAGATGATCTTGAAATAAAAAAACAAGGGCAAGAAGAGTTTGAAAGTGAAATAGATAAAGGACTACGCACAATAGAAAATGCGTTGATGAATCAGATAGAAATATCTAATGACAGGGTTGCTATGTTTGAAGCTATTAAGCATCTTGTAGTATCTGGTAATGTCTTGTTATATCTGACAGATAAAGGACTAAAGGTTTATCCACTATCAAAGTTTGTATGTAAGAGAGATGAAGTAGGTAATGTATTAGAGATACTTACAAAAGAAACAGTACATCCTCAAGCGTTACCTCTTGACTTCTTAGAACAGATAAAGAAGAAAGAGAACTATGACGCTAAGACAATGGAAAGTGATCTTGATATATATACTTACATCAAACGTATGAATGATGATGTCATCTGGTATCAGGAATGTAAAGGAGAGAAGATACCTAATACAGATGGTAGATCTAAGCTAGATGTAACCCCTTGGATACCTCTTAGATTTATAAGAGTAGATGGTGAAGATTATGGAAGAGGATATGTTGAGGAATATAGAGGAGATTTAATTAGTCTTGAAGCTTTGATGCAAGCAATAATCGAAGGTGCTGCTGCAAGTGCAAAGACTTTATTTCTTGTAAATCCTAATGGAGTAACAAGAGCATCAACTTTAGCTAAGGCTCCTAATGGTGCTGTGCGAGAAGGACTAGCTACAGATATAAGTGTTATGCAAGTTGGTAAGAGTGCAGACTTCTCTGTTGCCTTTAGTGCTATACAACGTATTGAACAAAGACTTGAGTTTGCTTTCTTGATGGCAAGATCAGTACAGAGAGATGCAGAAAGAGTGACAGCAGCAGAGATAAATCTTATGGCACAAGAACTAGAGAATAGTCTTGGTGGTATCTACAGTATCTTGACCCAAGAGTTTCAACTGCCTTACTTAAGAAGACGTATGCACATGCTAGTAAGGGCAGGTAAAGTACCCAAGCTTCCTGATGATTTAGTAAAACCTAAGATCGTTACAGGTTTACAAGGTCTTGGTAGAGGTAATGATAGAAACAAACTGATCGAATTTATTGGAACGATAGCTCAAGCTCTTGGACCTGATGTGATGCGACAGTATGTAAACGTAGACGAAGCAGTTAAAAGACTAGCTACCAGTATCGGAATTGATACTGCTAACCTAGTCAAAACACCTGAGCAGATTCAAGAAGAGCAACAAGCTGCTGCACAACAGCAGTTAATCCAAAGTCTTGGACCTGCTGCCTTGGGTTCTAAATTATTAGATCCTAAGAACAATGCACAGGCAGCTCAACTACAGGAGGAAACACAAGATGCCGACCAAGAAATCCAACAACAATGAAGAAGCTCCAAAGAAAGAAGAAGCTAAAGCAGTAGTTTCTCAATTAGGAGTGAATGATCCTAACCCTGTTTCTGGTAACAAAGGAGATGTTGTTACTAAAAATGGGAATATATTAACTTTTAACTAACAATTTTTTTATGACTTCATCACAATTAAATGTTTCTGAAACACCACCAATGTCTGCACAAGACTTGGAAGGTTTAAAAGATGATAATGGTTTGTATGCTGGCAAGTTTAAAACTGTTGAAGACATGGCTCGTAGCTATAAAGAGCTAGAGGGCAAACTAGGTTCTATTGAACAGACTAGAGAAGAGACAACAGAATCAGAAGTCTCTGAATCTACAGAAGATGTAGGATTGCCAGAAGGTTACGAAGAGTATTACCTAGAAGATGGCACAGTAAATCAAGAGTCTATAGTAGAAAATTATGGTGAAACTTTAAGCGAAATATTTAAGGAAAATAATATTGATCCTTATAAAATTAGTGCAGAGTTTCACAAAAATGAAGGTGAGATACCAGAAGAGATGTATCAATCTTTATTAGATGCTGGTCTATCTAAGAACGCTGTTGATACTTACCTTACTGGTAGGGCAGCAGAGATGGGATATGTAGATGGTGAAGAGGGTGCTGCTGGTGAACTGCCTACACAAGAAGTAAAAGATATTAGAGAATCTATAGGTGGAGATGAAGCCTATGGCAAGATGGTTAGTTGGGCATTAGAGAATCTACCGAAAGATGAAATCAAAGGATTTAATGATGCAACTAACACAATGACAGGACCACAACTTAAGATGATGGTTCAAGGACTTTACACACAATACCAAAATGCTATGGGAGTAGAACCAAACCTCGTCACAGGAAAACCTGCATCAAGTGGACCAATACCATTTCAAACTGGTGCAGAAGTTACTGCTGCTATGAGTGATCCAAGGTACAATAAAGATGCAGCATATACACAAAATGTACATGCAAGATTAGAAAACAGTTCAGTCTTTGGATAATGACTAAGCTATGTGCCAGAGGTAAAGCAGCAGCAAAGCGTAAGTTCAAGGTATATCCTTCGGCTTACGCTAATGCCTATGCTGTAAGAGTCTGCAAAGGAAACATCAAAGGACCAGATGGTAAGAAAAGAACTGCATCTGGTTACACTAGAAAATCATTGAGGGTTGCTTAATCATGCCACTAAAACAAAAACAAAAATGGCAAAGCTAACTAACAAGCAGATCGTAAAGCTGCAAGCACATTCAGCACATCACACAAAGAAGCACATGTCTGAAATGCGTACACTTATGAGAGGTGGTAAATCTTTTAATGAAGCTCATAAAATAGCTATGAAGAAAGTAGGCAAATGAGTTTACGCAGATGGTTCAAAGAAAAGTGGGTTGATGTCAAGACAGGTAAAGACTGTGGACGTACTAAAGGAGATGGACGTCCTTACCCTGCTTGCAGACCATCTAAAAGAGTTAGTAGTAAAACACCAAAAACAAGAAGTGAATTAAGTAAAGCTGAAACAGCAAGATTTAAAAAAGAAAAAACTAGCAGAAAAAGAATTACTAAAAATTTTAAAAGAAGAAAAGGAAGAGATAGTTTAAAGATTGCATAAGGGTGTTATATTTTAAATAGCTTACATTTTTTATGGCAAAAGGAGTTTCTCTACGCAAAGAGCATAAAAATCCTACAGGAGGGCTTAGTGCTAAAGGTAGAGATTATCTTAATGCTAAGACAGGTAGTAACTTGCAAGCACCTGTCACAAAAAAAAGTGGTCTTTCGCCCAGACAAAAAGCAAGAAGAAAATCTTTTTGTGCAAGAATGTTTGCTGCAAAAGGACCATTAAAAAAAGATGGCAAGCTAACTCGCAAAGCCCTTGCTTTAAGGAAGTGGAATTGTGGGTCAGTATAAATTAACAGAGTAGAAATCTAAATATCTAAAGTGCCTGATGCGTCAGATACCACTTGTGAGAAAGGATCGAAACGAAGTTGGTTTCTCAAATTTGTAAATTTAATCAAGGAGTTTTCCTATGGCTAACGCCACAGTATCTCGTCTTGGTTTGGTTAATAATACAGGTACATCATTTGATGCACTTTTTTTAAAGGTATTTAGTGGCGAGGTGCTAACTGCATTTGCCAGAAACAATATCTTTAACGAGCAACTACATTCAGTTCGTACTATCACAAGTGGTAAGTCAGCACAATTCCCAGTATTAGGAACTGCTACTGCTGCATATCACACAGTAGGAACTCCACTTGTAGGAGCAAACCAAATCAAGGCAAACGAAAAGATTATCAACATTGATGATCTATTAATTGCACAGAGTTTCATTGCTAACATAGATGAACTCAAAAATCATTATGACGTAAGAGCTACTTACGCTGATGAACTAGGTAAGGCACTTGCCAGAACTTATGACCAAAACGTAGCGAAGCAAATCGCTAACGCTTCCAGAGCTTCTACTAACCTTAGTGGTGGTAATGGTGGTATAGTTTCTGCTTTCCCAAATGGTGCTGGTAATACAACATCTGCTGGTATTACAGGAGATGAAATAGCTGGTGCTATTTATGATATTGCACAGGCATTTGACGAAAGAGACATTCCTCCAACAGATCGTTTCTGTGTACTACCACCTGCTGAGTACTACAAACTTGCTGAGTCTGCTACAAGAACAGTAGATGTTGACTTCAACCCACAAGGTAATGGTTCATTTGCTTCTGGTCGTGTTCAACAAGTCGCAGGTATTCCTGTAATGATGAGCAACAACGTACCTCAAACAAACGTATCTTCTAACCCAAGTGGTGCGAACAACACTTACTCAGGTGACGATAGTAAGACTATCGGTTTAGTATTCCACAAATCTGCTGTTGGTACAGTTAAGTTGATGGATATGACAACTGAAATCTCTGGTTCTGATTATGGAATAATGTATCAAGGAACCTTAATGGTTGCTAAGTATGCGTTAGGTCATGGCATCTTAAGACCAGAATGTGCTGCAACAATTAAACTTGCTGCATCTTAATTAACAATGAAGGGTACTCAGCAATGGGTACTCTTTTCTTTTACAAAATTCAATCATGCCAAAGAAACAAACACGAAACAGTTTAAAGATTGCAGGTATTACTGAAGCAGAATACAGGGCAGCTTTAAGACGCTTGGGAGGTAAAGGTCCATTCAGCACAAAAGATAAGCAGATAATTATTCAGTACAATAAAGGCAAAGCTTAAAGGAGAACACTATGGCTTACGGATCAAAGAAAAAAAAGAAAAAGAAAATGGGTGGTAGAGATTCTTTAAAAATTAAATACTAATTATGGCAGTAGCAGCAACTACAGAGCTTGAAGCAATCAACATTATGTTGTCTGCTATTGGTGAAGCTCCTATCAACTCTTTGACAGGTACACTTCCTGTTGATGCAAAGATCGCACAATCTACTTTGAACGAAATAAATAAAAAGGTTCAGATGGAAGGTTGGTCTTTTAATACTGAAATAGATGTAACTCTTACTAGAGATGGATCTAATAAAATAAATCTGCCTATAGATGCCTTAAGAGTAGATCCTAATATTCATCAACATACAACAGTTGATGCAATACAAAGAGGTTTAAAGCTATATGACAGATTAAATAATAAGTTTGAATTTGATGAAGACTTAATTTGTACTGTTGTATATTTAAGAGACTTTGATGAAATACCAGAACCAGCTAGATATTATATAACAATAAAAGCTGCAAGGGTTTTTGTTGACAGGTTGGTAAGCGATCAAGGACTTAGAACTTATACACAACAAGACGAAGAAAGAGCTAGAGCTATACTAATGGAAACAGATTTAAGTAATGGAGATCATAACATTCTTAGAGGAGATCCTTCTTTAACAAATGTCTTTGATACTTACAATCCTTCAAGAGCATTAATTAGATAGTTATGGTAGTTGTTTCTAAAGCTATTCCTACTTTACTAAGAGGAGTCTCACAAGCTGCTGATCTGATGAAACAACCAGATCATGCTGAGATACAAGACAATGCTGATAGTAACCCTGTCTTGGGTCTTACAAAACGATCTGGCTTACAGTTTGTAACTAGCTTATCTAATTCAACACTAGGTAATGTTCATATACAAACTATTAATAGAGATGCAAACGAACAGTATGTAGCAATATTTAGTAATGGTAATGTCAAAGTATATGAATTAGATGGTACGGAACTAACTGTAAATAAACCTGATGGTACTACTTATCTAAATACAAGTACACCAAGATCCGTTATAAAAACTGTAACTATTGCTGACTTCACTTTTGTTGTTAATACAAGTATTACAGCAGCTATGGATAGTGCTTTATCTGCTGGTACTGATACTCAAGCTATTGTATTTATTAATCAAGCTACAGCTTCAACTACTTATTCTGTAACAGTCGATGGTAATACAGTCACTAAAAACACAAGTGGCGATAGTCCTTTAAGCACCGATACTGTAGCAACAAGTTTAAGAACCAGTTTAAATTCTGCTTTAACTGGTTTTACTATTGCACAGAATGGACCTGTTTTACATATCAAAAAAAATGATGGTAGTAATTTTTCTATAGATGGAAGTGATACTCAAGGTGATACAAAGATGACGATAATAAAAGATACAGTTCAAAGATTTACTGATCTACCTGCTGTTTCACCTAATGGATATGTTGTAGAAGTTAAAGGAGATGAAGATACTAACTTTGATAATTATTACGTTAAGTTTGTAACCAATAATGGAGGAGCTTTTGAAGAAGGGCAATGGGAAGAAACAGTAGAGTCTGGTATTACATTTAAGTTTGATTATGCAACCATGCCACACGTTCTTATACGTCAGGCTGATGGTAATTTTAGATTTGCAAGAGTAGATGGAGATACTTATACAGCAAGTGGTCAATCATTTGATCTTCCTGTTTGGGGTGAAAGAACTGTAGGTGATCTTATATCAGCACCTAACCCTTCTTTTATTGGTAATAAAATTAATAACGTATTCTTTTTTAGAAATAGATTAGGCTTTCTTGCAGGTGACAATGTAATTCTTAGTCGTGTATCAGAATTTTTTAACTTCTTTCCTGAGACTGTTATATCAGTATTAGATAGTGAACCTATAGATGTAGCTGCTTCTCATACAAAAGTAGCGATCTTAAGAAGTGCAGTAACCATAGGAGAAAGACTAATATTATTTTCAGAACAAACACAATTTGTTTTAACAGCTTCAGCAGATAATCTTACACCTAAAACAGCTAACGTATTAGTCGCCACAGAATTTGAAAGTAGTGCTGATGCAAACCCTGTTGGTTCTGGTACTTCTATTTATTTTTTAACTAAGAAAGGATCTTTTGCTGGTGTAAGAGAATATATCATACAAGGAGATTCACAAATAAGAGATGCATCTAATATCACTATTCATGTACCAAGACTGATACCTAGTGGTATATATAAAATGGCTGTATCAAATAACCAAGATATTTTAGTTTTATTAGGTACTGATAATCCAAATAAACTTTATATAAACCGTTGGGTATATGGAGATGGTTTTTCAAAACAATTAAACGCTTGGTTTACTTTTACTATTAATTCAAATAGATCAATTCTAAATGTAGATTTTATTGGCACAGATTTATTTGCAGTAATAGAAGAAGCAAACAAAGTAACTTTAGAAAAAATACCTTTTGAAACAGACTTTAGAGAACCTAACTCAACCTTTGAATACCACTTAGATCATAAAGTTACAGAGGCAACTAGCGGTGTATCAGTCTCTTATAGCTCTGGTACAGGTCTTACTACCTTTACAGTTCCATATAGACTAAGAGCTAATATGACAGTTGTAGGCAGGTATTTAGGTACAGGAGAAACAAGTACTTTTGTAGATGCTCAAGGCAATACAAAAACTTTAGTATCAGGTCAGGTCTTGCAAACTACAAACACTACTAATGGTTCTACTTCTACCATTACAGCTACAGGAGATTTTAGAAATAGTAAGTTTATTATTGGTGAACCTTATGAAATGCACTATAGATTTAGTAAACAAAAAGCCAACTCTGGTGGGGGTACACCAGAAATAATTAGTGGCAGGTTACAAATACATCATTTTTATTTTAAATATGAAGATGCTGGTTTCTTTCAAGTAGAAGTAACACCAGAAAATAGAGATACAAGTATTCATAGATTTACTGGTCGTTTGCTTGGTACAGCTTCCTCTGCTATTGGAGAGATAAATTTAGATACTGGCACATTTAAAGTACCAATTATGAGTAAATCAGACAGGGTAAATATAGACGTAAAAAATAATACCTTCTTGCCAACTCGGTTAGCTAGTGCAGAATATGAAGGAGTCTTTCATGTTAGGAGTTCAAGAAGAGGTTAATGGGTTATTTAAGAAAAACAAAATTAATAGACTTTAAACATGTAGTTAATAATATGAGAGTTATGGATAAAATAGAAGCACATTATCAAACAGGAATGACACCAGAAGATGCGTTGAGCTTTACATTTTTAGGTAGTCAAATCAATATGACTATTGCAGATGATTATGACAATCCAATAGGTTTATGTGGTGTATATAAAGATGGTTGTATATGGATGGTTGCTACAGATGAACTGTTTAATAATAAAAAATATAGAATACAGTTAATAAGACAAGGTAGAGAATGGGTTGATAATCTTTTGACAAGATATAATATGCTTTATAATTATGTATATGCAGAGAATACATCTGCTATAAAGTGGTTAAAGACACTTGGTTTTACATTTATTAATTACCATAAAGAATATGGTACATCAAACAAACCATTCTACGAATTTTTGAGGATAGCTTAAATGTGTGTTGGTGCTGCATTATTAGGTCCAGCTTCTACAGCAGCAGGTACAGGATTACTTGGCCTGTCTGCTGCAACAACATTTAATATAGGCTTAGGTCTTACTGCTGCTAATGCTTTCTTAGGTAGGCGAGCTAAACAACAAACTGCTAGACAAACTTATCAGACATCTTTAGCTGCTAACAGATCAGCAGAAGATGACAAGAGACAGCAACAACTAGCTTTAGCAGAAAGGAAAGCAGAGCAAGAGAAGAGTGCAGCACAAGATATATTTGCAAAGAATATAGTAAACTTACAACGTAGCAGACAGATATTAGCTTCTGAACGTGCTGGTACGACTATAGGTTTGTTATTACAAGATAACGAAAAACAAGGTGCTAACTATAGAAAAAGTATTAATCAAAGTCTTGAATCAATGAATAGACAGTATGCTTTTAATATTCAACAAACAGAAGCACAATTTGACACTAGAAGAAATAATTTGCAGAGTAATATAAATCAAGCTTACAATGCGATACCTTCACTTGGTCAAACCTTGTTAAGTATCGGTACTCAAGGTTTAAGCCTTGGTTTAAAATCACTACCTTCAGGATAATGACAGACAGTTTTCAAAGCACAGCTTTCGAGAGTTCAAGGCAACCAGTAAGTACATTTGTTTCTCCTGTAAGAGTGCAACCTAAAACAAACCTTATGGCCTTAGCTGAAACTATGGCTGAGATAAACCCTACTCTACAAAAGTTTGTTAGCTTTCAAATAGAAAAAGCAAAACAAGAAGGAATACAACAAGGTCAGTTACAGGTCTTAGGGTCTGATCCAGAAGGTATAGATAAGCTTAGAAAAGAATTAGAGAAAAAAGAAGGTAAAAGATTTGCTAGGAATTTTGTTGGTGGAAATATTTATACACAATACGGAATTGAAAAACAACTAGCAATTAATTTAGGTAATGCTAGTGAAGCTAAAACTAAAAAGTTTTTTGATGAATATGTAGTAGATGTTGCATTACCAAATGGACAGACTATTCAAAAACCTTTATCTCAATTTGATACTAACTCTAATGAATTTCAACAAGCAGTAAATGAGTTTCAAGAAACATCTTTGATGAATACAAGAGGAATAAGACCAGAGATAGTAAATCAATTCTTATTACCTAAACAAAATTTAGCTTTAGAAAAAGTTTATAAAAAACAACAAGAAAATTTAGCAGATGCAAAAATTAAACAAGCAAATCTACTATTTAATAATTCAATATTAAACTCTTGGTTTAGTATTGATAACATCAATGACAATATAGAAAATAATTTAATAGAAGATAATAAATCAAAGAATGGATTATCTACAGCAGAAGTTTTATCTTTAAATGAATTACAAGACAATATTAATTATATGGTGAAAATTGGATTAAGTAGTAGTGTTTCTCCAAGCAAAATAATAGATGTTATGAAAACAAACATCTTGCAAATATTTGATTATTACGAAAATAATAATCTTGATATGGAAGTAGCAGAAGAAGAAATACAAGAATATATTAATTGGATAGGTAATTTAAAAGTTACTAATAATCAACCTTTAAGAAATTTTTATATACAAGATGGAGAAGATAAAATTGAAACATTTATGAGTGATATAAATAAGAAAAAAGCAACTGCTATAAAAAATCAAAACGCTTTTCAAAGACAACAAGATCAAGAAAATATAACTAATACTCTTAACAACATAAATTTTTCATTTACTAATTTTGAAAATCAAGACGGAAGTTTTAATATAAAAAAAGCAACAATGTACTACAAACAAGTAGGTAATTTATTAGAAGGATTAGCAAATGAATATCCAGAAGAGATTGATTTTTTATATAAACAGTATGATTTAAGAAATTTTAGTGTTGATAATTTCTTTTTTGATTTAGAACAAAGATACGATCAAGGAGAAGTTACACAGACAGAAGGTTTAAATCAATTAAATGATGTAATGTTAGCTTTAGGACCAAATGCTTCTAAAGAAGATAGAGCAAAATATACTAAATTAAAAGAATATTTAGGTGAAACAGAAGGTAAAAGTTTAGATTCAAGATTTCCAGAAGTTGCAAACCTTAAAAAATATGGTTTAAAAACTGTAGGTAAAACTAATGATTATGGAGTTTCATTTATAGGAGATCAACCTACTGTTGATAAAATGGAAGATTTGAATTTAGAACTTAATAGATTAGTAAAACAATATGGAGGTCTTACTGGTACATTTACAACTGATGATGATAAAAATATGACTGTAAGAAACTGGTATTTAGGAGAAATAAGAAAAATTAAAAATCCTAAAGTATTTGGTCAATATGAATTTTATGATTCAGCTTTAGATTTTACACAGCCAGTACCAGTAATACAAGAAAAAACAAATGATAGTGGAGATGGTAAAGGTAGAACAGTTAATTTAGATCAACAGAAAGTATTGATATACGATAAAGAAACAAAACTATTTAACGAAGTAGATCCAAGTAAATTTAAGACAAATGCAAATACTATAGTTGTATCTATGAATGGTGGTTTAACACAAGATGGTTTAGGACTTAAAGATAAATTGAACATAGATTCTTTTGAAAACTTTAATTACAAACTTTACAACCAAAACTTTGAAAACAAAAAAACAATAGATAAGAATAAAAAATTATTAACAGATGATTTAGAAGCTGGTGCTGTTACGGAAGTTTCAGATGAAGAAGCAAAAGAAATTATTGAAAGAGAAGATGCACAAGAAAAAGCTTTAGAGTTATACGAAAGCAAATCTAAAACTTATATTGTTAAATCAGGAGATAACTTATCTGTAATAGCAAAAGAATTTAATATTACAGTCGATCAATTAAAAGAAGATAACAATTTAAAATCTGATTTAATTCAACCTAAACAAAAATTAAAGATAAGATACAATCCTATAAATGATAAATTTGATTTTAAATCTACTGAAATATTACCTTTTACGGATCATGGTGGACTAGCATCAATTATTAGAGATGGAGAAAGCAGCAACAGATATAATGTTGTTAATTATGGTACAACAGATTCAGCTAAAGTCATACCCAACTTAGAAAGTATGACTATAAATCAAATTATGGAAATGCAAAAAAATGATGGGGTATTTGCTGTAGGTGCATATCAATTTACTCCCGAACCTTTAAAAGAAGCTATGACTAGGGCTGGATTAAGTGGTGATGTTAAGTTTTCTAAAGACGTACAAGATAGATTATTTTGGGCAAGAATAGCTAATACACTTTTAAGATCAGATATTAGTGATTACCTAATGGGTATATCAAATGATTTAGACGCAGCACTTGATTCTTTAGCTGATGAATTTGCTGCTGCACCTAACTCATTAGGTAAAGGTGTACATGATAATGACGAAGGTAGAAATAAAGCTAATATTGATTTAACTAAACTAAAAACAGCATTGCAAAATGCTCGTAAAGAATTATTAAAAATCTAATGACAGACTCAAGTATTAACAATCTTCTTAACAACAACGAAGAAGATTTAAATTTACAATTAAATAAATTAGTTGAAGAAGAAAATAATAAAAATGCACAATCTTTAAACACTAATGTTGTAAATTCTTCTAACTTTACAAATGTTTTTAAAGAAACTAATTATAAACCTTCCTATAACTTTGATGAATATATAAATGAAACTTTTTTTAATGAAGAACCTTTTGATTTTGCTTCAGAAGATTTTAGTATTACAAATAATATTTTTAATGACTTTACAGAAGAAAAACCTCAACAAGATTTAACAGGTTTAGCAAAAGGTTTAGGTATAGAAATTAGTACTGGTATAGGTGCTGATTTAGCTTTTGCTCCATTATTAACTCTTGGTCCTTTAGGTATCGCAGCTTATGGTGGAGGTCAATTTGCTGTTGGTTACTATGCAAATATCGCAGCACAAAAAGCTAGGGGTGTAAAAAAAATAAGTCAAGCTGAAGCTATAGCTGCTGGTCTTGTACAAATAATACCTGCTGGCACAACAGCAAAAGGTGTTAAAGGTATTGCAAAGAGTGGTGCTTTTGGTGCTGGCTTTGGTGTGGGTGAAACTTTCCTTAGAGATTTATTAGGAGATGATGTAACTCGTGATGAATATTTATTAAGTCTAGGTTTTGGTGGTGCTTTTGGTGCTGGTTTTAAAGGATCTTTAGATGGATTGAATGGTATTTTCAAAAAGATTGAAGGTAAAACAAACGTAGAAGCAGATGCTATATTAACTAAACAAGATAACAAAACTATTAATGATGCAGTTAAAAATATAGATACAGTATCAAAAAAACAAAAACAAAAATTAAAACAAGAAGGTGTAGATACTGATAAATTAGATCAAGAAATTAGTAAACGAAAGCAAACAACAACAGAGCAAACACCAACAGTTCAAACAGAGGTCACACAAGAACTAACCTTTACAGCACCAGAAGCTTACAAAAGAACTAAACCTCGTTATGGCTCAGCAAATTTACAATTTCAATCTGACTTTGATAAGTTGTCTTGGTCTTTAAGAAATGGAAGAAAAGTAAAAGCACAAAATGATGGAAAGATTTTAAAAGTATTTTTAGATCAAGGCTTTACAGAAAAAGAAGTTAGATTACATGGAGATAAAGTACACGCAAAACTTAAATCAATAGTAAAAGAACAAACTGGAAGTGCTAGTGCTTCAGTTGCAAATACAAGCGGTTTAAATTTAGAAGTACCAATACTTAAAGACTTTGCAAATAAAGTACAAACACCATTAAACAAACTAGATAGTGAAGGTGATTTAGATTTAGGTAACACACAAGTAAATCCTCAAAAGATGAATCGTATTAAAGATATGAAAAAAGGTAAACAAGATTTTGTAACGCAAAAGATAAGAACAAAAAAAGAAGAAGGTGGTTTTAAAGGTGCTGAAAGAAAAAGTCAATTTGAGACTCAAGAAGGTGGAATAAGTAAAATGATTGATAGTAAAGGCAAAATTACAGGTGATCCAAAACGTCTTAAATTTATAACTGAATATACAAAAAGAAAAGCATTACTAGAAGGCAAACTACCAACAGAAGAAGAAGTTGTTATAAACAATCAAGGATTACAAATAGCTACAGATAGAGTTGCAAATTCAACTCAAAACTTTTTAGATACTATAAAGAAAAACGCTGGTAAAAATACTAAAAAAAGTCAAACTGCTATAGATAAAGCAGGTGCAAAAATAATTGAAGGTGAAAAATTAGTAGATGATTGGTTAGGCATGGGTATTCCTTTAGGAACAAGACTAGGTAGAGCTATGAACGCTTTTAAAATTAAAGGTATAGAAGGTATAGAAGGCATGACACCTGCTGAAGTTATGAAGCTAAGTCCTTTAGAAAAGAAAAATTTAACACAACAGAATGTAGATATTTCTCCAAGTCTTAATAAATTACTAGATCAAAGTGCAGACTTTCAAACAAATTTATTAGCAAAAATAAAAGAAGGACATGAAACTGGTGATTATTCTGCTGTTATAAAAGTTGCACAAGATATGAAAGATGCAAGTGGCAGTATAGAAAAAATGGTCAAATTATATAATGATGATGCTTTTGGTAAGTTTTTAAAAGTTGGAAGTCAAACTTCAAGAGTTATTAATGAAGTAGGTATTAATGGAGTTTTGTCTGGTCCTCCTTCTCAAATAGTAAACTTAAAATCTGGTATTGTAAAAACATTTTTTAAAGCCTTAGAAAATTTTGGTGGTACTTTAGATGTTGAAAATGGAAAAGGTTTAGTAAGACAAGAAGCACTTGAAGCTGCTAAAAGACATTTATTTGCATTACTCTATAACTTTGATTTTTCATTAAGAGTATGGAAAAGATCATGGGATATGGAAGATAACTTTGTAAATGTTGGTAACTCTAAAATTGATACAGGTCAAAGATTTGTTATTTCATCTGAAAATTCTTTCTTTCCTTTAAGAACAGCTATTAATACAACAGGAAAAGCGATAAGACTTCCTAGCAGATTAATGACATCTAATGATGCTTTAATACAAACACCAAATATTATTGCTTCAACTGCTTATCATGCAACGTTAGAAGGAATAAAAAAAGGTTTAAAAGGGCAAGACTTAGATGATTATATTAAAGGTAGTATTGATGGAGTTACTCAGTACATATTAAAAGGACAAGAAGGACCATTAGGAAGATTAAAACCTTTAGAAGAAAACTTATTTAGTAAAGAAGGTATAGGTCCAAGAGAATTTATTGACGATCCTGTTCTTGCTAAAATATTTCAAAGAGCTAAAAACTTTGGTAAAGAAATTACATACACACAACAAATAAGAGGTGGTCGTAGTGATGATGTTACAGATCCACTTGGTTTTTTTGCAGAAGAAATAAATAATCTAGCAATACAATTTCCACCTGTAAGAACATTATTTAAGTTTACAAGAACACCAACTAATTTAATTAAAGATGTTATGAGGTATGTACCTATAGTCAATACACCTGCAAGATTTGGTGGTAGAACAAACTATAATCCTATTAATCGTATTCTTTTACCAGAAATAGCAGCAGACCTCAGAAGTCCTGATCCTCAAGTTCGTACAACTACAAGAGGTCAAATCTATGTTGGTAATGCTTTTGGTTTAATTTTAGCTGGTTTAGCTTATAACCAGATATACCAACCAGCAAGTGAGTTTATAAGTTCAAGTGAATATGATAGTGAAGATGAAATACCAAAAACATTTTTAACTGATGGTGGTCCTAATTACTTTACAAAAGAAGGTGCTGCTAAATATATCTCTCTTTTAAAAAGTGGTTGGTTGCCATACTCAAGAGCATATTTATTATATGACGAAGATGGAGAAATATTATTTGATGAAGATGGAAAACCAAAATATACTTATGTATCTTTTGAAACCTTGGCAGACCCAGTAGCATCTTTTATAAAATTATGGGTTGACTTTCAAGGTATGTCTCCATTCTTTACTAAAAAACAAGACAGAATATATGATGAATTTACTATTGGTTGGTCTGCTTTTATAGGTCGTAACTTTACAAATAAAAGTTATGTTCAACAAATATCTGAAACAATGGATTTCTTTTCAGCTTTACCAGAAGTAACAAGTGGTGATCAAGATCCAGAAGATACTATAAGTTATCAAAGGCAAAGAAATATAGCTTACCTATCTAGATTATTTGAATCTTCTGTTACTCCTTACAGTAGTCTAATTGAAGATTTACAACGTATGCCAGCAGATATAGCAGCAAACCTTTTAGGAGTAGATGAAGAAACAGCACAAAGACTTAGAAAAGAGGGTTCAGAAGGTATTACTAAATATGCAATAGAAGTGCTTGGTAAAGAAATAAGCTTAGGTAATGTTAAGAATAAAAGAATTATTAGGTTGTTTGCAAAACTTGATAAAAAAACATACTCAGGAGATTTTGCTGATTTAACAAGGAATCTAAAAAACTTTAGATTTTTAACAAATGAAGATAAATTAGGTTTGTCGGATTTTGACTATAACGCAGTAAATACTCAACTACAGTATTTACATGGATTAGTTCAAGAAGCAAAACAATATGTACCTTCAAATGTTGGTGGAGATTTACCTTTTCAAGTAGAACATATAACAAATGATGTAATTACATATCCTTCAAGACAAGGTTTTAATTTATTTACAAATGCAAAATTTTCAAAAAGTAATAATAATTTAATACACGAAGCAACTTATACAATTGGCAGATTAATTCCAGAACCACCTAATGTTATTAGAGGTAGCAAAGTAAAAAGCTTTGTAAAGAACTCTAATTTTAGTAGTAAATTTTTTAAGGAAATAAAATTAGATACAATAGAATATAACAACTTAAGAAAATATGTAAATACAAGTATTTTAAATTATGGAGGAAAAAATTATAATATTGCTGATGCTATGAAAGCTTATCTAAAAGGTGAACTTGAATTAACTGAAAAAGGATTTTCTGCTGGTCAGTACAATTATGAAGCTAATAAACAACAAATTGAAAGATATGGTTTAAGATCAAATGAAGGGCAAATAGCAGCAGATAGAATATATAAAGTATTAAATAAATTAAATCAAGAATTTATAAACTCAGGTATTGAAAATTATTTGAAAGCAACTTATAGCGAAGAAGATTTAGAAGATAGAATAAATGTAAAACTAGATCAACAAACGAATTATAATAATGAAGTAGAAACTATTTTAGATCAACTTAACTTTAAAAGGTTTTAATTATGGCTACTAACACCACCGCAACAACGCAGACTCATAATGGCACAGGTAGTCAAGCTAACTTTGCTATATCATTTTCATTCTTAGCTGATAGTGAAGTTGATGTAACAGTAGGAGGAGTATTAAAAACATTAGGTACACACTATACAATAACTGGTTCTACTCTTACTTTTACTTCTGGTAACATACCCCCTTCTGGTACAGGTAATATTAAATTTACTAGAGATACAAATATCAGTACAAAGAAAGTAGATTTTACAGATGGTAGTGTTTTAACTGAAACAGATTTAGATACAAACGCAGATCAAATATTATTTGCTCAACAAGAAATTACAGATAAATTAAGTGGAATTGAAGAAGGAGCAACCGCAGATCAGACAGCTAGTGAAATAAGAACACTTGTAGAAAGTGCTAGTGATAGCAACGTGTTTACTGATGCAGACCATACTAAATTAAATAATATAGAATCTAATGCAACTGCCGATCAATCTAATGCTGAGATAAAGACAGCTTATGAAGCAAATTCCGATACTAATGCCTTTACTGATGCAGAGAAAACAAAGCTATCAGGTATAGCTACTGGTGCTGAAGTAAACGTACAGTCCGACTTTAATGCTACTTCTGGTGATGCTGTAATCCTTAATAAACCAACCATACCAAGTGCTTTAAATGATCTGTCAGATGTTAATACTTCTGGTGTGGCTGATGGCAAGATACTTAAATATCAAGCATCAAGCAGTACTTTTATTATTGCTGATGATGCTAATACTGGAGGTGGAGGTGGTAATTTAACAGATGGAGATAAAGGTGATATTACTGTTTCTGGTTCTGGTTCAATTTTTACAATAGATAATGATGCTGTTACAAGAGATAAGATTAATGCAATATCAACATCTTCTTTACCAAGTTTTGAAGCTAAAGGTACTTCTGGATCTACAGAAGGTTACATACAACTTAACTGTGCTGAAAACTCTCATGGTATAAAACTTAAATCACCTCCTCATAGTGCTGCTGCAAGTTATACTTTTACATTTCCTCAAAATATACAGAATGGTCAGTTCTTAACTACTGATGCAAACGGAAATACATCTTGGTCTGCAATAGATTTAACAGCTTTAAGTGCATCTAATTTAACTTCTGGAACTGTACCAGATGCTAGATTCCCTGCTACGTTACCAGCAGCTTCAGCAGCTAACTTAACAGCGATACCTGCTGCTAATATTACAGGTACATTACCTGCGATAAGTGCAGCTAATTTAACTAATATCCCTGCTGCAAACATAACTGGTACATTACCTGCAATAGATGGATCTAATCTTACTGGTATTTCTACTACAGCAACGGTAGCTGGTGGTGCTATCTATGAGAATAGTGCTACTATTAGTTCAACTCACACGATTGCGTCAGGTACTAATGGAATGAGTGCAGGGCCAGTTTCCGTTAGTAGCGGAGTCACCTTAACTATCAGTTCTGGTAGTGTCTATACAGTAGTTTAATTATGCCTATAACATTTAACGGAAACGGAACTATTACAGGATTAACAACTTTGCCAGATTCAGCTATGGCTAGTGGATCTGTCATTCAAGTTATTACTACAACAAAAACAGATGTGTTTTCTGAAAGTCTAGCTTCTGGTGCATTTAGTGCTGACGCTATGAGTCTGTCTATTACCCCAAGTAGTGCCAGTAATAAAATTCATATTGCAGTTAATTGTTTTTTAGGTTCATCGACAACTTCAAGAGGAAATATAACTATATACAAAGCAGGGTCAGTTCTGACAGGTTCTATTGGTGATGCCGATGGAAATAAAAATAGAACTTCTTTACAAGTTGGATTTAATAATACTGCAAGAGGAAATACTGCTGGTGGTACATATGTAGATACTGCTGGTGGTACAAGTGCAATTACTTACAGCGTAAGATTAAGTCATGGTGGAAGTAGCACTCAAACGATATATTTAAACAGAGTACATTCTGAAAGTGATACTGATGATTATTCAAGAAGTGCATCTACAATTACTCTTATGGAGGTAGTAGCATGAGCCAGATCAAACTAAAACATAGCGGTGGTAATTCAGTAATCATAGCTGCACCAGATAGTAACCCTGCATCTGATCGCACTCTTAAATTACCTAGTGATGGTGATGGTACTATCCTTACTACAAACTCTGCTACAGGTAAAATTCTTCAAATTCAATCAACAGTCCTTACAGGTGTTGTAAGTACTACTTCCTCAAGTTATACTGACATATCAGGATTTAGTGTAAACATAACTCCTAGTGCTACGTCTAGTAAGATTTTGGTACAAGTAGCAATGAGAGTATCAGGAATAGATGAAGAAGCATATCTTCAAATGATAAGAAGTGTTGGTGGTACTGATACTGCAATAGGCAACGGTACAGGTGGAAATCATGCTTCATTTACTTCATTAGTGGGCTGGTCTGCTGGTAATGGTTATTATGATTATCATGATGTTCCATTTCTTTTTCTTGATTCACCAAATACCACTTCTGCTATTACTTATAAATTGCAATGGAGAAGACAACAAAGTTCAACTTTATATATAGGTAGAACAGGATATTCAACAACAGCATCAAGCTATTCTGGCAGTTCTTCAAATACAATAATGGTAATGGAGGTAGCAGGTTAATGGCTATCTTTTATAATTAAGGTAAAACACTATGGCACTAGATCACGAAGCTATTTACAAGGCATACGCAGGAACAGTTGTTTCTATTGATGACTCTGCTGGTGCGTTTGATAAAGATGGTAATTCAGTAACTCTTGAGCAATCTAAAATAGATACTGCAAGAACTGAACTTAATACGGCTGCAGCTCAAATCAAGTATCAAACTGATAGAACAACTGATGGTTCTACAACCTATGCTTCTATAGGAGATCAGTTGGATATGTTATATAAAGATATAGTAGCTGGAACTGTTACCACTTCTGGTACATGGGCTACTCATATCAA
>Ga0160423_10000362_pt1 | contig 36493 bp, 49 predicted proteins | sample CRUFie14St8metaG_FD_108191 | JGI IMG/M metagenome (GOLD analysis project Ga0160423, IMG submission 108191) | Marine microbial communities from the Costa Rica Dome - CRUD Field 142mm St8 metaG | ecosystem: Environmental > Aquatic > Marine > Oceanic > Photic zone | place: Costa Rica: the Eastern...
TGCTGTAGATAAAATTTGTGAAAATAATAAAGGTGTTATTGTTACTATTGTAGGAACACATAATTGTGTTAGTTGTAGAGGTGTTAAACATGATGGGGCATCAATGGTTACAACTAAAGCATCTGGGGTGTTTATGAAAAATGAAAATTTAGCTAGAAAAGAATTTTTTGATTCAATAAAAATTAATAACGGAGGACACAATATATAATTATGTTAAAAATAGATGATAATAAAATACAAGTTAGTTGGTGGGATATGACAGATATTATAAAGGATTTATCTGATAAAATTCCATTTGACGTACCCCTAGTAGATTCAGTTTATGGAATACCTAGAGGTGGACTAATTCCAGCAGTTATGTTATCACATAGTTTAAAGTTACCTTTAGTAGATAAAGTAGGAAAAAATACTTTAGTTGTAGATGATATGAGTGATAGTGGAGTAACATTAAGTAAAATGCCTGGTCAATTTACTGCTGTTTTATTTCATAAACCACATACTTCTTGTTTTACTCCTAATGTTTGGAGTAGATTGCATGAGGGAGATGAATGGTTAGTTTTCCCTTGGGAAGAAGTATCTGCTCCTACAAAACAAGATTACCTACAATCAGATGAATTTAAAGAATTTGCTGAAAGGGAAGATAATTCTAAAGTATGGACTAAGGAAGAAGATAATAAAATCCAAACTATTGCGGGTTTAACATATGATAAAGAGAATAGTTTCATGAAATTTATAAATAGAAATGGGTAAACAATTAACAATTTTTGATGCTTTAAATGAATATAAAGATGCACCTAGTAGTGTACCTTTTGTAAACGAAGTAGAACAATTTAATGCCACTTTTGGCAAACCAAACAATTATGAACCGACAATACCAGAAAAAAAGGAATGGCAATTCGTATATGACTTTGTACTTGAAGAATTGGAAGAATATAGACAGGCTTGCGAAAACGGAGACATCGTGGAAGTTTTGGATGCTTTGTGTGATATTACTTACGTTTCCCTTGGGAACGGTGTTATGTTACACGGCCTTAAGGATAAGGTATGGCCAGCATATCAAGAAGTACAAGCAAGTAATATGTCGAAGTCTTGTAGCACTGAAGAAGAAGCCATGGAAACTGTCACCCTCCGTTCTAAAGAACAAGCTGAGCCATGTCACTACGAGAAGGTGGGGGAAAGATTTGTAGTATACAGAACAAGAGATAGAAAAGTAATGAAGTCAATTAATTATTTTAAACCTGATTTAAAACAGTTCTTTTAATGTATAAAAAATGTTATGCAACAAGATTAGGAGAAAATAAATATAAGATTCATCTTTGGGACGAAGGAGGTTATGATGAAATCGAATGGCATAATTATGCTTACCAAGAATGTTCTGAAGATAAAGAAGAGTATAAAGGTTTAGGTGGTGAATCTTTAAAAAAAATATATAAATGGAATAAGAATTATAATAATCTTCATTTCCATGATATGAAACCCCACCAAAAATATTTAGTGGAAAAATATGGTACTGACGATACACCCTCCACAGGACATAGAGAATTATTTTTTGATATTGAGTGTGAAATAGGAGGAGCCTTAACAGAAGAATATATAGAAAGAGCTCCTATGCCTATTACTTCTATTGCTTGGTGGGATAAAACCCCTGATACTTGGCATATTTTAATTTTAGATAAAAAAAACCAACTTAAACATACTAAAGCTAAATCTAAGGAAATCATTCCTTGTTCTACAGAACAAAAATTATTAGCTAAATTTTTAGAACACTTTAGAGAAATAGACCCAGATATTTTAATTGGTTACAATAGTGATTTCTTTGATATTCCTTATTTGTATTATAGAATGTGTAATGTTTTAGGTCAAGAATGGGCTGATCAATTATCACCTTTAGGGGATGTTAATGCAAAGAAAAATAATCAATATTTCTTTAAACGTAATCAATTTGTAGATATTATAGGAGTTGAATCTTTAGATTATATGAGATTGCATAAAAAATATAGTTGGAAAGATGAACCTAGTTGGAAATTAGATGCTATTGGAGAAAAGTATGCTAAAGTAAAAAAAATAGATTATGATGGGAATTTAGACCAATTATTTGAAACAGATATTAATAAATTTATTCAATATAATTTTCGTGATGTAGAAATATTAAAGTTATTAGATGAAAAATTACAATATATAGCTTTAACTAAAAATTTATCCCACAAAGGTAATCATAACTACAGTGAAGTATATTCTAATAGTATAACCCAAGATGGAGCAATTTCAGCTTATTTATTATCTCAAAATATTATTCCTCCCCCTAGAGATCCTAACCCTAAAAGTAAAAAAGGATATGCAGGAGGCTATTTATTTTGCCCTAAAGCAGGGTTGTATAAGTACATGTTTGATGAAGATTTAACATCACTGTATCCATCTATAATTATGTCTTTAAATATAGGAAAAGAAACATTTAAGGGACGTATCATAGATGCAGATGATCGTAATAATAGATTGGGTCTTAATGATTTAAAAGAACGTGATATAAATGAAGAATTAATAATTGAAAATGCTAAAGGAAAGCAAATAAGAATTAATGTTGGAAGACTAATTTCTATGGTTGAAGAAAATAATCTAGCTATATCAGCTAATGGTTCTTTATTTACTACTGATAGACAATCAACCTTATCTACAGTATTAGCTAAGTGGTTTGAGGAACGTAAAGTATATAAATCTAAAATGAAAAAAGCATATGAAGCTAATAATAAAGAAAAAGGTGAATATTACTTTTTAATGCAATATACAATGAAGATTTTACTTAATAGTTTATATGGAGCTACAGCCCTACCTTCATTTAGATATGGAATGAGTTTATCTATATTAAGTGAAGCTATTACTTTAACAGGACACAGAATTATACAAGAATCAGCTCTTTGTGCTAATAAACATATGAATAAAGTTATACGAGGAGAAATAAAATTAGAATTAAATGAATAAACCAAAAAATAAAATACCTTTATTTAAAGTATTTATGTCCCCCACAGCTAAAGATAGAGTTGGGGAAGTGTTAGATAGTGGGTATATAGGACAAGGTTCTAAAGTAGAAATATTTGAAGATCAATTAAAAGATTATCTTTGGAATAAAAATTTATTTACTACTAATTCTGGTACTTCTGCTTTACATTTAGCCCTACATTTACTTAAAAAACCTAATAAAGATTATTTAGATGATGAATACCAGGGATTAATTTTTACTAACCCTAATTGGCCTGGGATTGAAGAGGGTGATGAAGTGTTAGCTACACCTATGACTTGTACAGCTACTAATTGGCCTATTTTAGCAAATAATTTAAAAATTAAATGGGTTGATATAGATCCTTGTACTTTAAATATGGATTTAGATGATTTAGCTAGAAAAATTACTCCTAAAACTAAAGTTATTATGTTAGTTCATTGGGGGGGTTATCCTAATAATTTAGATAAAATTAGGGAAATTCAGGAAAAGGCACATTCTATGTATGGATTTAAACCCTTAGTTATTGAGGATTGTGCTCATGCCTTTGGTTCCAAATTTAAAGGTAAAAAAGTTGGTAACCATGGTAATATTGCTATGTTTTCCCTTCAAGCTATTAAGCATGTAACTTCTGTTGATGGTGGTATTTTAACAGTACCTTATAAAGATTTATATACAAGAGGTAAATTAATAAGATGGTATGGTATTGATAGAGATGGGGATAGAAAAGATTTTAGATGTGAAGCTGATGTTTTAGAATGGGGATTTAAATTTCATATGAATGATGTTTGTGCTACTGTAGGTATTGAAAATTTAAAACACGCAGATCAAATTATAACTAAACATCAGGATAATGCTAACTATTATGACAAACATTTAAAAAATATTCCTGGAGTAACTTTATTAAAAAGACATAAAGACTGTGAATCTGCATTTTGGATTTATTCTTTGTTGGTAGATAATAGAGAAGAATTTTATAAATATATGGATGAATGTAATATTGCTGTTTCACAAGTTCATGAAAGAAATGATAAACATACTTGTGTAAAAGAATTTGTAACTAATTTACCTAATTTAGAAAAAACTATTGGAAAAGTAGTAAATATCCCAGTTGGATGGTGGGTAACTAAGAAAGAAAGAAAATATATAGTTGACTGTATTAAAAAATGGAAATAAAAAATATTTTAATTTATGGTTCTTCTTATTTAACTGCTATAACAGTTAATTTATTAAAAGATTATTATAATTTAGTAGGTTATATTCCTTCAATATCACCAACAATAAAAGGTAAAGTCAATTTACCTATAGTAAAAGATAATATAGAGCATGATATTAAACTTTCTTTACAGTATGATAAAAAATTAATTAACATAAAAAATGCATTTAATGTTCATACGGGTTTACTACCTATGTGGGGTGGCACAGATATTTTATATCACACATTGCAAGAAAAATCTATAGAACAGGGATTAACTTTTCATAAAATGGGAAAAGAATTAGATTATGGTAATATTATAAGTAAAATAACCTATCCAGTTACTAAAGAAGATACTATGGTAACATTATATGATAAAATGGTTAACATATTTCCTTTATTTGTTTTAAATAGTTTAAAATTATTAGAAACTATGACAGTTAAAGAAATTAATTCTTGTGCTAAATTATCTCCTAGAGTATTTAGAAGAGGTAAAGTAAAAGAAAGTGATAATGACATATATAAACTAACTTTAACTAAATTAAAAAATAAATATGAATAAATTTATTCCAACTAGTTGTTATGTAGTCAACTTTTACTTAGGTGAAAGAAGAAAAATGTTAGAACCCTATAGGGAAGATAAATTTTACTTATTAAAAACTCAAATAAAACATTTAGAAGAAGTTAAACATAGTTTAGATAAAATTATATTTAATTTTAACGTAGATATAGATCATTATTCCTATTTAACTGAAGTTTATAAGATTACCCCAAAGAAAATAAAAGATACAGAAGTAGAAATAATCATAAGAGAAAATAAGGGTATAAGTTATGGCGCTTGGTCTGATGTATTTGGCAAGTATCAACTAAGTTATGATTTTTATATTTTTAATGAAGATGATTATTTTTTTGTCCAACATAATTGGGATCAATATTTAATTAATAAACATAATTCCTATTCGGATTGTGGTTATTTATGTCCTTTTTTAAGAGAGCCCCATAGACATAATGGTTTTAGAAAATATGCTGGGTTATCTACTGGAATTGCATCTAGTAAAAATTTAAAAAAGATTTGGGATAAGTTTGGCATGCTACCACATAGTAAAGAATCTGATTATATTTCAGGAGAGGAAGCTCAAATACGTTTTAGTTTTGCTTTTCTAGAAATTGGATTAAATATATATGATATCAGAGATGATTATAGGGTTAATTTTGCTTGGACGGAAGAAGATGGAAATGACATATGGAGAATTTTTTGGTGGAATAAAGAAGATTTAATTTATCCTGCCTTTTTAACCCAAACGGATAAAAGTTATAACTGGTTTGAATCTTGGGATGGAGAATTTCTTGATAATCATAAACCTTTATCGTATATTGATGCTATGGAATGTTATAAAACAAAAACAACTTATTACGGAGAAAAATAAAATTATGCCTTTAAAGAAACAATCAATAAGAAAAAATATGAACATTATAGTAAATGGGGATAGGATATCTAAGGATGAATTAATATTGATTAGTGAAGACTGGAGTGAAACTCAAGAAAATTTTTTTAGAAAAATGTTAAAACAAGGGGGTCATTTTAGATTAAAAGGAGTAAAATATGAAGTTGAATTAATTAAAGATTCAAGAACCAGATCTGATGGAACAAAAGATTCTGGTGTAATTCAAATACCTGGAGATACACAATTTTAGATGAAACATTTAGAAGATACACCTTGGTTTATTTGCGATGAAGGAGATATAAATTTTTGTGCCTATGTAGACACTGATTCAAATTATTTTAATGCTGAACCTTTACTTCTCCATTTATATCCTAATTTTGAATCTTTTGATGATAAGAAAAAAGATCAATTATTAGAAAAAGTTGCCATTAAATATCAGGACATTATTACTGATCATTATAACATTTTATCTAGGGAATGTTTTAATGTCCCTAAACATAGACTTGAAATGAAAACAGAATGTGTTATTCGTTCTGCTTATTTTAGAGCTACTAGAAGATATGCTCAGTGGATTACTAAACAGGAAGGTATTGCTAAAGAAACTTTAGATATTAAAGGTTTAGAGTTTATGAAAGCAAATTTTCCTCCTATATTGGGAGATTTCTTTAATGATATTTTACAACAGGTGTTAAAAGGTGAAGGTAAAGATAATATTATTAATCAAATAAAAACATTTAAAAAACAAATATTAAATGGAGATATACCTTTAACTAAGTTAGGTAATCCAACTTCAGTTAAAAAATTACATGAAGTAAAGTATGATGTAAATAAAAAACCTTATGGGTACATAGTAAATCTTCCTAAAGCTGGAGAAATGTTTACTGAGCTTAGAAAAGGTGCTCCTGCACCTGTACGCGCTGCTGCAAGATATAATGATTTACTAAGATTATGGCAATTGGATAGAAAATATAATTTAATTACAATGGCTGATAAAGTTAAATGGATTTATTTAAAAGATAATCCATATAAAATAGAAGCACTAGCCTTTTTTGATTACGAAATGCCAGATAAAATAAAATCTTTTTTAAATAATTATGCTGATAGACAAAAAGTGTTTGAATCAATATTATTAAATAAATTAGAGGGTTTTTTTAGTGATTTAGGATGGTCATTAAACTTGAATCCTTATGTTAATGCATTAGATTCTTTTGAAATTTAAAATAAAAATATTATATTATAGTTATGATTAGTAAAAACCAATTAACAAGTACAATTTCAAAATATTATTTAAATGGACTAAATAATCAGGTTAAGTGGAGAATTAAGGATAATACCTTAACCATTTATGCTGGAGAATCAGGTAGGGTTTGTAAAGTTGAATTACGTAATTTTCCCCTAGAAGATTCGGAATTAGGTATTTTTGATACTAATAAATTAAATAAATTATTATCTATTACTAATGGTGATTTACAATTATCACTTGAAAAATTAAAGGCAATTTATACTAAATTATATATAGCTGATGAAAATTTTGATTTAACTTATTCTTTAGCAGATACTTTAATTTTAGGAAAAAATACTTACTATAATGACCCAGAAGAGGGGTATGAAATAATTTTAAATTTATCCCCTGAGGATGTAGATCATTTAATTAAGGCAAAAAACGCCTTGACAGACGTTAATAATATGTTAATTACTACAACAAAAGATTTTGATAATAATGATGTATGTGAGTTTATTTTTGGGGATAGTACCGGTTATTCTAATAAGATATCTTATCAAATGAATGGTAATATTAAAGAAACTGGAATTTCAATTCCATATGATTCAGATATATTTAAGGATATTTTAAATTCTAATAAAGATCAAACTTCAGGTGTATTAAGTTTATCAAAACAAGGTATGCTTAAATTAAACTTTTCTTCTGAAAATATTTATAGCGAATATTATATTGCTAGAAATGAGTAGAATAAATAAACTAATAAATGCTTTTGGTAACTTAGACCAAATAGCTAATGGTATAAAGAATAAATTATTCCAAAAAGAAGAAGTAGAAGAAATAGCTTGGAAACGTTGGCAAATTTGCACCCAATGTAATTTTTTTGACACAGTTGGTAATGGGTGTGCAGTACCTGGTACCGCTCCTTGTTGTAGTGACTGTGGTTGTATACTTAATCTTAAAGTTAGATCATTATCTTCTAGGTGTCCCCAAGGTAAATGGGAAGCTTTTATGGATGAAGATATGGAAGATGATTTAAAAGATAGCTTGGAAATTTAATTTTTATTTTTTATATTATATGTATAATAAAATAACATTGTAGCTAGGGCACAAGTTATGTTTTATGTTTAATCGAGTTAGCTTAGGCGCTCACAAATAAAAATGATATGAGTACATTAGAAATTTTAGAAAGGCATATAAGTCCTTTCGATATCCTATTTAGGAACCACTTCAACGCTGAGTCGCAATTTGCACCAGCTTTAAATTCAAAACAACCACATCCACTTAATATTTACTTTGACGATAAAGGTCTTTATTTTGAAGTTGCCTGTACTGGGTTAACTAAAAAAGACGTCATTCTTGATATTGAAGGGGATATTTTAAAAATAAGTTATAAAAAACCAAAAGATGAAAAATTCCATGAAGGAACTATTCATAGTGGTCTATCTAAAAAATCTTTTGATTTAAGATATAAAATTGCACCTAAATTTGATTTATCAAAAACAGATGCATCTTTAGCAAATGGATTATTAGATATTTTTATACCTTTAGCTGATGAGGCAAAACCAAAGTCCATTAAAATTAAGTAATATTTTTTATTAAAAAAGCGTGTCCTAGCTCAATATTTTTTGTATATTGATGTATTAATAAAAAAATTACAAATGGCTAAAAAAGCAAAATCAATTACAGTAATTTCAGATCCTTTAATGGAACCTTATTATATAACAAAAGATGATTTATGTTATACAGTAAATGAAAGAATAACTCCTAATAAAAATCATTTTAGATCCAAAGGTAAGGGAACTGAATATGCTAAACCTCAAGGTTATTACGCAAGTTTTGAATTAGCACTAATTAAAATCTCAGAGGAACTTATGCATACAAAAAGAAATTATGATTCACTTAGTGAATATATAGAAGAATATAGAATAATTAGTAACCAAATAAAAGAATATACAGATGGAATTAGAAGCACTGTTTGACGCTGTTATAGTTAAGCCCTTTGAGGCGGAAGAAACTACTTATGGTAATATAATCGTACCTGATTTAGGAAAAGAAAAAAATGAAATGGGTACAGTTATGGCTGTAGGTCCTGGAAAACCAACTATTACAGGAGATTTTATTCCTACTAAATTAAAAGTGGGAGATAAAGTTGTTTTACCTACTATGGGATTTACAAAACTTCCATATAATGGAGAAGAATATTATGTAGGTCCTGAAAACCAGGTTTTAGCAAAAATAAGTAAAAAAGAATCATTTAATGATGCATTAAGTGATACTTTACAGAATATAAGTGAAGAAGAAATTGAAAATTTAAAAGACATATCTAATGAATAAACAAGTACAATTTGGAACAGATGCCAGAACTAATTTAGTTAAAGGTATTGATACATTAGCTGATGCTGTAGTTTCAACTTTAGGTCCTAATGGAAGAAATGTAGTTATAGCTAATAATCAGGGAGTACCTCAATCTACAAAAGATGGGGTAACAGTAGCTAAATCTATAAATTTAAAGGATCCTGAACAAGAATTAGGAATACAATTAGTAAAGCAAGCTGCAATTAAAACAGCTGAAAAAGCAGGTGATGGTACAACAACATCTACTTTGTTAGCTAGAGAAATGATTAAAGCAGGTTTAAGTGCTTTAAATAATAATGAAAATGCAGTTCAAATTAAAAGAGATATTGATGCTACAGTAAGTCAAGTAGTAGATAATTTAAGAAATAATATATCAGAGGAAATTTCAGGTGAGGAGCAATTAGAACAAATTGCAACTATATCTGCTAATAATGATAAAGAAGTTGGCAAATTAATTGCCACTGCAATAGATAAAGTAGGAATGGAGGGGGTTGTTCATATAGAAGAATCTCGTACAGGTGAAACTTATCTTGAAACTGTTGAAGGGTTACAGTTTGGAAGAGGTTATAAATCACCTTATTTTGTTACAGACAATAATACAATGACTGCCACATTAGAAAACCCCCTCATTCTTCTTGCAGACCAAAAAATTACTCAAGTAAAAGAATTATTACCTATTCTAGAAGCAGTATCTGCCCAAGCTAAATCTCTTGTTATTATTGCTGAAGATATTGATAATGAAGCTTTGGCAACTCTTATTGTTAATAAAATGAGAGGAACTATGAAAGTAGTAGCTATTAAAGCTCCGGATTTTGGAGATAGAAGAAAATTAGCTTTAGAAGATATTGCTATTACAACTGGTGGTGTTGTTTTTGATAAACAAAAAGGAATGAAGTTAGATAAGTTTAGTTGGGAATGGTTTGGGGAAGCTAGAACAGTTACTGTTGAAAAAGAGCAAACTACTATTGTTGATGGTAAAGGTGATACTGATAGAATTGAAGCCCGTATTGAAGAACTTCAAAAACAAATTGATAAGGCTACTACACCATTTGAAATAGAAAAATTACAGGAAAGATTAGCTAAGTTTGTAGGTGGGGTTGCTATTATTCATGTAGGTGGTAATACAGAAACAGAAATGAAGGAAAAGAAAGATAGAGTTGATGATGCACTACATGCTACAAAAGCTGCTATTGAAGAAGGGATAATTCCAGGAGGTGGAACTGCACTATTATATGCGTCATCAGGTTTAGAAACTAAAACCACTGGAGCTCAAATAGTAAAAAGAGCCTGTGCTAAACCATTTAATCAAATTTTAGTTAATGCTGGTTATGATGCCGTTCAGGGACAAATTATTGCAGATGGAATGGTTAATTCTGGAAATGATGGTTGGTTAGGTTTTGATATAAAAACTGATAATTCAGTAGATATGAAAAAAGCAGGTATTATAGATCCAACTAAAGTAGCTAGATTAGCTTTAGAAAATGCAGCTTCAGTAGCTGGTACAGTTTTACTTACAGAATGTACAGTAGTTAATGAATTAGAAGAGGAAAAACAACCACAAATAGATCCATCAATGATGGGGATGATGTAAAATAATTTCGTATATTATGCCTGAGACTAAAATTGAAGAAAAAAATATATTAATAGCACGTAGAGTACCACCTGGAGATAAGTGGAGATTAGTAGCAAATGAACCAGATGGTCCTGTACATGCCTCACTTACAGATACTTTGGAAGCATATATGATAAAAACAGGATTTAAAGGCAATTATAGATTAGAACCTTTAAAAAGTAATTTATATGCTATTGATTCTAAAGAAACTGAAGTAATACCTGAACCAGAGAAAAAATATTCTATTTATGGAGAATTTGGAGCATAGTTTATTAGTTGAAAAATATAGACCTAATGTATTAGAAAATTATGTAGGTAATAAGAATATTAAATCTGTAATATCAAAATATCTAGAACAAAATGATATTCAGAATTTTATATTTTATGGACCTGCTGGTACAGGAAAAACCACATTAGCTAAATTAATAGTTAATAATTTAGATTGTGATTATATTTATATTAATGCATCTGATGAACGTGGTATTGAAACTATTAGAGATAAAGTATCTAGTTTTGCAAGTGTAGCTTCTTTTAAACCACTTAAAGTAGTTATTTTAGATGAAGCAGATTTTCTTACTATACAGGCTCAAGCATCACTTAGGAATATAATAGAAACATTTTCACGTACTACAAGATTTATTATGACTTGTAATTTTGTAGAGCGTATAATAGATCCCTTACAATCAAGATGTCAAGTATTAAAAATAGTTCCACCTACTAAAAAAATTACAGCACTTCATTTACTAAAAATACTAGATCAGGAAAATATAATTCACACAGATGAAGATATAATTAGTATAGTAAATCAATTTTATCCCGATTTAAGAAAGTGTATTAATGCTATTCAAGCTAATACTGTTGATGATGGGACAAATACTTTATATCTTAAACTAGATGAATCAGTATTAGTGTCATCTAATTATATAGATAAAGTTATTAGTAAACTAAAGGAAGATAGAGATACCTTTAAAGAGATAAGACAAATTATAGCTGATGCTAATGTAGATGATTTTGATGAGTTATTTAGAGCACTATATGATAGAGCATCTGAATATTTACCTAATAGAGAAGGTACAATAGCTATATTAATTAATGAGCAACAATATAGAGCAAATTTCCGTATTGATAAGGAAATAAATGCAATGAGTTTAATTTCACAAATAATAAATAATAAATAATTATGCAACAACAACAACCAGCAGGACCTCCTATTGATTTAAAAAACACTACAGAAGTTAAAAATTTTGAAGGTGATGTTTTATTTCAACAAGGAGTAGTATTAAGAACAGTATCTAAGTTTGTTATGGGAACAGAGGAGGATGCACTTTTACCAATTCCAGTTTTTTATGATCCAACTACTAAAAAAATTCTTAAGGCATCAGTTCCTAAGGATCTTAGAGAGGAGTTAAAGGATTATATAATGGACAATTAATGAAGAATATATTTGATTGGCTTAAAGCTATTAATACTACTAAGCCCGATGTAAATTCATTTGAAGATAAAGATTGGGAACTATTTAATAGTTATATGATTCATAGGTTTTTATCTATGAATAGGGATTTTTTAGAGATAGTCAATTTTGTTCAGGACTATCCTCCCCAACAAAAAAAAGCTATATATCAAATATATAAAGAATATATTCCTAAAAATAATAAATGGAATAAATATATTAAATCTAGTATTAAACAACCAAATAAGGAATTAGTTCAGTATCTGAGAGAATTTTTTATGGTGTCATCTAGAGAAGTTTTAGATTACTTAAAGGTTCTAGAAAAACAAGAAATAATAAATATTTTAGAAAAACAAGGATTAAATAAAAAAGAAATAAAAAAAATATTATGAATTTACAAGTATACAAATTTTTGAAATCCGAAGCAGAGGCGGATAAAAATAAAGCTCTGGCTAGTATTGAATTATTAACTAACCATCCAGCAGGAATAGGTGATCATTCAACTAAAGATTATTGGGATAATTGTAATGAAGCTCTTCGTTTATTAGCATCTGCAGATGAAAGATTGGAAGTGTTAGAAAAATATTTTAATAATAAGGAACAAGTAAATGGGTGATAGTAGAAAAGCATATGGAGAACTAATTAGTGAAGAAGAATTTGATAAATTAGTTCAAGAGGATACTGATGGAGTAACCGTTAGTAGTGTAGTTGAAAAATTTGAAAATGAATACCCTGAACTGTCTCAAGAATATAAAAAAATAGGTCAGGAAATGTATGAAATGTTTGCTGCTAAACATTTAGACTATGGCTTAAATAATATTGCCCTAGGTGGAGATTTAACTAATGAAGACGATAAAAAATTTTCACTTACAGGCTTAGCTATTAGACTTACTGATAAAATTTCTAGATTAAAAAATCTTTTAATCAATGGTAAAAACTACGTTAAGGGTGAAGGAATAGAGGATACGTTTATTGATATTGCTAATTATGGAATAATTGGAATGTTAGTAGGACGTAACAAATGGAAAAAATAAATTTTGGCTAAAAAAATACCTAAAATAGTAAGGGAGATTCAAAAAAATCCTCCCCATGAAATTGATTACTCATATCAAAAGAATATATCCTATTCTCAAATTTCTATGTTTAAGCAATGTCAGAGAAAGTGGATGTTGCACTACAAAGATAAAATTAGTCAAAGGGATGTTTCTATATATTTAGTTTTTGGAATTGCAATTCATGAAGTAATTCAAGATTATTTAACTATATTTTATTCTAAAAGTAAAGTAAAAGCTAATGAATTAGATTTAGAATCTTTATTTCAAGAAAAATTTATAGAGGCATATCAAAAACAATATAAACAAAATAATGAAATCCATTTTTCTGATGCTACTGAAATGAGGGAATTTTTTGAAGATGGAGTAGAAATTTTAAGATTTTTTAGGAAAAAAGTTGGTGGTTATTTTTCAAAAAGAGGTACTTACTTAGTAGGTATTGAATTACCAATAATTAATACTCCTAATAAAATGTTAAATAATTTATTATTTAAGGGAATGTTAGATATTGTTTTATATCACGAATATAGTGATACTTTTACTATTATTGATATAAAAACTAGTACTAGAGGATGGCATGATAAAATGAAAAAAAATGAAGATAAACAATTCCAATTAATATTATATAAAAAATATTTTTCAGAATTATATGATATTCCTTTAGATAAAATTGATATTAAATTTTTTATAGTTAAAAGAAAATTATATGAAAATTGTGACTGGGCACAAACAAGAATACAAGAATTTTCACCCCCAAGTGGTAAAATTAAATTAAATAGGGCTACTAAATACGTTAATGATTTTATGTCTCATGTGTTTAATTCCCAAGGAAAAATTAAAGAACAAAATTACCCCTGTACTTGTGGGTATTGCGAATAAAATGGCGATTTTAATAAATACTTATATATGTATAATAAACGTTTTAAATAATAAAGACTATGAGTAATAATAAAAAAATGACACTAACTAGTGTTAAAGTTCAAAGCAATTTATTCGAGAATTTTAAAATTGAATGTGTGAAAAGAAAATTTTCATTTCAAAAATTAGCAGATCGTGCTTTATTTTTGTATCTTACAGATGAAGACTTTCGTAAACAAATTACTAACCAAATAAATCTCGAATTAAAAGGCAATGAATAAACAATTTGACCACATCCCAAAGGATAAAAGAAAAAAAATACTTCTAATTTGCGATGATATTAGAGTACATTCAGGTGTAGCTACAGTAGCTAAAGAAATAGTAACTCATACTGCACATCATTTTAATTGGGTACAAATAGCGGGATCAATTAACCACCCTGAAAAAGGTAAACGATTAGATTTAAGTGAAAGTACTAACAATTTAATGCATATTAATGATTCTTCAGTTATAGTTTACCCTGTAAATGGTTATGGTAATGAACAGGAAATTAGACAAATTATGTTCATGGAAAAACCTGACGCATTATTTCTAATTACTGATCCTAGATATTTTGTTCATATTTTCCAAATGGAACAAGAAATTAGAAAAAATATTCCTATAATTTATTTAAACATTTGGGACGATTATCCTGCTCCAATGTATAATAGCCCTTATTATGAATCTTGTGATTTATTAATGGGTATTTCTAAACAAACAGTTAATATTAATAAATTAGTATTAAAAGGAAAAGAAGGAAATAGATTATTTAGATATATACCACATGGTAAAAATCCAGATATTTACTTCCCCATACCTGAAGATGATCCAGATTACATTAAAGCTAAAAAATCATTATTCCCTAAAAGGGATCCTAAATTTGTAGTATATTTTAATTCTAGAAATATTAGAAGAAAACAAATCCCGGATACAATGTTGGCTTTTAGAGCATTTTTAGATTCCCTACCTAAGGATGAAGCTAAAGATTGTCATTTAATCTTAAAAACTGAAGGTATTACTGATCCTGGAACTGACTTACTTAAAGTTAAGGAATATTTGTTTGATGAAAGTTATTTTGAGAATGTCCATTTTGTTTTTAATAAATTAAATGAAGTTCAACTAAATCATCTTTATAATTTAGCAGATGTTCAAATTCTTCTTACAAGTAATGAAGGTTGGGGATTAGCTAATACAGAAGCCATTTTAGCAGGTACCCCAATTATTGCTAATGTAACAGGTGGTATGCAGGATCAGATGAGATTTGTGGATGAAAATGGAAAATGGTTTACACCAAGTGCTGATGTTCCTTCAAATCATAGAGGAACTTATAAAGAACATGGTGAATGGGCCTTTCCAGTTTATCCTACTTCTAGATCAATTCAAGGTTCTCCCCCAACCCCTTATATCTATGATGATAGATGTAGATGGGAAGATGCAATGGATAGAATAATGGAATGTTATAAGTTGGGAAGAAAAGAATTAAAGAAAAGAGGTAAAAAAGGAAGAGAATGGGCTTTAAGTGATGAAGCTGGTTTTACTTCTAAACATCAAGCCTATAGAGTTATGGATGCTATTAATACTTTATTTGATACTTGGAAACCAAGAGAAAAGTATGACATAACTAATGCAACAGAATATAAAGGTAAATTTTTAAATCATAAAATAATATACTAATGAGTAAACCTAGATTTGTAATATCTTGTCCTTTTGATACCTATTCTGGTTACGGTGCAAGATCAAGAGATATAGTTAAGGCTATTATTGAAACAAAAAAATATAATGTACAAATTTTTCCTCAAAGGTGGGGTAATACTTCTTGGGGTTTTTGTAATGATCACCCTGAGTGGTCTTTTTTAACTAAGTATGTAGCTCCCCAAGATTGGCAAAAAACTCAACCTGATATTTGGATGCAAATTACTATTCCTAATGAATTCCAACCAGTAGGAAAATATAATATAGGTTGTACAGCTGGAATTGAAGCTACTGCTTGTAAAGGAGAGTGGATAGAAGGATTAAATAGAATGGATATGAATTTTGTTTCTTCTAATTTTGCTAAAAATACATTTGAGGGAATGGTTTATGATAGAAAAGATCAGAGAACGGGTCAAATTGTATCTCAAGTTAAACTACAAAAACCCATTCAAGTGGTTTTTGAAGGAGTAAATTTAGATATTTATAAACCTATTCCTAAAAAAGATGTTAAAACTATTGATCTATCGGAAATAAAAGAAGAATTTTGCTATCTATTTGTAGGTCATTGGATGCAAGGTGACTTTGGTCATGATAGAAAAAACGTAGGTATTCTAGTAAGATCATTTTTAAATGCCTTTAAGAATAAAAAGGGTAAAAGACCTGCTTTAATCTTAAAATCTTCAGTAGGAGTAGCTTCTTATATTAGTAGAGAAAAAATATTGGATAAAATTAAGGCTATTAAAAATGATATGGGTCCTGGAAATTATCCTAATATTTATCTTTTAAATGGAGAATTTAATGACTCAGAAATGAATGAATTATATAACCATTCCAAAATTAAAGCAATGTTAAGTTTTACTAAGGGAGAAGGATTTGGAAGACCATTATTAGAATTTTCTGCTGTAGGTAAACCTATTATAGCATCAGGTTGGTCTGGTCATATTGATTTTTTAAATCCTAATTTTACTACTCTTTTACACGGTAAATTAGAAAATATTCATCCTAGTGCTGCTAATAATTGGTTAATTAAGGAAGCTCAATGGTTTCAAGTTGATGGTACATTAGCTTTAAGTTCTTTAAAAACTATGTATAAGCATTATAAAAAATATATACCATTAGCTAAAAAACAAAAGTTTCATGCTACACAAAATTATAGTTGGGATAAAATGAAAGAATTAGTAGATTCTATATTAGATAAAAATTTACCAAAATTTTCACAACAAGTAGAATTAAATATGCCTAAATTAAATTTACCTAAATTAAAAAAAGTTAAATAATATGCAACACGATTCAATAATAAATTGCCCTAAATCAGGAGGTGACTTGTGCTATAAAGTTGAAGTAAGTAAGGATATAACTAATTATTATAGTATGTCATGTGGTTTTTGGACTAATAGTTTAATGAAAAAAGGTTCTCAGTTTTTTAATGAACAGTGGGAATTATTGCCCGAATTATATAAAGATTTAGCATGGGAAGACCCATTTACTGAATTAATTTGGTTACCTAACACTATTAATATAAAAGAAAGTGGAATGGTATTTGCGGAAGGAACAAATAAAGATAATTGGAAATGGTCAGCTGTAAAGGCTGTCAAAAATGAAGATGGTGAGTATAAAACAGATATGAGCACTGCTGAGCGTTTTAAAGAACGTGATTTTATGGATGCCTTATCTTATATTGGATTATTACCTTAATATTATGAAAATAAGCTATGCAATAACAGTATGTAATGAGTTTGTAGAAATACAAAAACTTATATCTTTTCTTTTAAAAAATAAAAGAGATGAAGATGAAATAGTTGTATTATATGATTTTAAGAATGGAGATGAAGAAGTAGAAAATTTTTTAAGAGCTAAAAGTATTAATTTAGACTTTATATGGTATCCGGGTCAATTTAAAAATCATTTTGCAGATTGGAAAAATTACTTAACCTTATTATGTAACGGAGACTATATATTTCAGATTGATGCTGATGAAATACCTCATGAGATACTAATAGAACAGTTACCCACTATATTAGAAACTAATCCTGAAAATGAAGTTTATTTAGTTCCTAGAGTTAACACAGTTGAAGGGTTAACTGATGAACATATTAAAAAATGGGGTTGGAGATTAAACGAAGATGGTTGGGTAAATTGGCCTGATTACCAATGGCGTATTTGGAAAAATATAAAAAGTATTAAATGGAAAAATAAAGTTCATGAAGTGTTAGAAGGTCATAAAACATTTGCTTCATTACCTCCAGTTGAGGAATATGCTTTATATCATCCTAAATCAATTGATAAACAAGAAAAACAAAATAAATATTATGAAACACTCTAAAAAAGTATGGTATGCACCAAACAAACATGAAGCTTATGGTGAAGAGGAAATTAAAGCAGTAGAACAATGTTTACGAGATGGTTGGTTAGCTGGTTTTGGTCCTCGTTCTGTTGAATTTGAAGAAAAAATAGCTAAAGAATTCGGAAAAAAATATGGTGTATTTGTAAACTCAGGCTCCTCAGCTTGTTTACTTTCACTTGCTGCTTTGGACCTCCCTAAAGGTACTAAAGTTTTAACCCCTGCATTAACATTTTCAACTACATTAGCTCCAATAATTCAATTAGGATATGTTCCTGTGTTTATTGATTCTAATTTAACTTCTTATGTTCCAGATGTGGATGATATAATCGAAGCAGTAACAGATGATATAAAGGTTATTATGATACCTAATTTAATAGGAAATAAACCTGATTGGAAGAAATTAAAAGATGAACTGTTTAGAATAAATAGATCAGACATTTACTTAATAGAGGATTCAGCTGATACAGTAACTTATACTAAGGAATCTGATGTTTCTACTACTAGTTTTTATGCTTCTCATGTTATAACTGCTGGTGGAATGGGTGGTATGGTGATGTTTAATGATGAAAAACATGTTAAACGAGCTTTAATGTACAGAGATTGGGGTCGTATTGGAGATAACAGTGAAAACATGGATGAACGTTTTGCTCATAATGTAGATGGTTTACCATATGACTATAAATTTTTATATGGTGTTTTAGGATATAATATGAAATGTAGTGAAATGAGTGCTGCTTTTGGTTTAGTACAATTAAATCGTTTTCAAACATTTAAACAAAAAAGAAGAGATAATATAGAGCGTTACTTAGAAAATCTTAAAAATGTTGAAGAAATTCTCCTCCCAGATGATAGTATTGAACCTAATTGGTTAGCTATTCCTTTACAAACAGAACGTAGATTAGAATTACTTAATTATTTAGAGGATAATAACATACAAACAAGAGTTACATTTGCGGGTAATGTTACAAGACATCCTATTTACAGAGAATATTTACAAGATTTCAAAAATGCTGATTTAGTAATGAAAAATGGTTTTTTACTAGGAGCACACCATGGGATGGATTTGGAAGATGTAGACTATGTTTGTGATAAAATTAAAGAGTTTTTTAATAAATGAAAGTAGCTTTTTTAACTGAAATGGGATTTGAAGGTAAAATACCTTCAGATCATCCTAATGCCAGAACTGAATTTGCTTGGATGCATGCCTTAGATGCTGACCATTTTAATATTAAAAATTTTAATAATGTTATTAACTATGAACATGTATTCATTATTATACCTAAAGGAGAAGTATTTTTAAATGCAGTAGGAGTTACTTTAGTTAATAGTGTAAATCCTTCTTCTGATTTATTAACTAATTCTTTAGTTAGTGTTTTAAAATCTAATAATTGTAAAAAAATACATTACATACAGGAAGGTCCTACTTGGTTATTTAATGATTACAATATTGTTGACCAAATTAATTTTTATAATAATTTACAACAATTTGATACTATCTATGCTCATAATAATTTTGATGCTAAATTTTATAAAGGATTATTACCTAACTCTACTGTTAAGGTTATGCCAACTTTATTAATAGAAGAGTTAATTAATAAAATAAATAACCCTAAAGAAAATAAGGTTATTATTGGTGGTAATTTTGCTAGATGGTATGGTGGTTTTCAAAGTTATATGATTGCACAAAGTTTTAATCTACCTATTTGGGCCCAAGATTCTCACTGTAAAAGACCAGGAGAGGATCAATTACCAAATTTAAATCATTTACAACGATTATCATGGATAGATTGGATGCATGCGTTATCTACGTTTAAATACGCCGTACATTTAATGCCTACAGTTGCTGCAGGGACTTTTAGTTTAAACTGTGCTTATTTTGGAATACCTTGTATTGGAAATCATAATGTAGATACACAAAAAATATGTCATCCTAATTTGTCAGTTGACGTGGATGATGTAGAAAAAGCTCGTATATTAGCTAATAGATTAAGAGATGACATTGAATTTTATAATGAATGTAGTAACCAATCTAAGGAGTTATATAGGAAACATTACGATATAAATAATTACCTAAAAAAAATAAATTTATGAAAAAAGCTTTAGTATTAGGAGGTGGTGGTTTTATAGGTGGTCATCTTGCTAAAAGATTAAAAACAGAAGGATATTGGGTTAGAATAGTGGATTTAAAATCTAAACATGAATTTTTTAACCATAAAGATATTTGTAATGATTACGTCTCAGGGGATTTAAGGGATCCAAAAATAGTAGAAGCAGCCTTTAGAATAGAAAGGGATCCTAATCAAAAAGACGTTATTTACAACTATACTTTTTATAAACAACCCTTTACAATATTAGATTCTTTTGATGAAGTATACCAATTAGCTGCAGATATGGGAGGAGCCGGTTATATTTTTACAGGAGAAAATGATGCTAATGTAATGCATAACTCTGCTCTAATAAACTTAAATGTAGCAAAAGAAGCTTGTTCAAGTAAAGTAGGTAGAGTATTTTATAGTTCCTCAGCTTGTATGTATCCTGAATATAATCAATTAGATCCTAATAATCCTAATTGTGAGGAAAGTTCAGCTTACCCAGCAAATCCAGATTCAGAATATGGTTGGGAAAAGTTATTTAGTGAAAGATTATTTTTAGCATTTAATCGTAATTATGATCTTGATGTTAGAATAGCTCGTTTTCATAATATATTTGGTCCTCAGGGTACTTGGACTGGAGGTAAAGAAAAGGCACCCGCTGCTATGTGTCGTAAAGCAGCTGAGGCAACTAAAGAAATTGAAGTTTGGGGTAATGGTTCCCAAACTAGATCTTTTTTGTTCATTGATGAATGCGTAGAAGCAATTTTAAGATTTATGAGACAAGATAATTTTCTTGGTCCTGTAAATATTGGTTCTGAAGAAATGGTAACTATTAATGAGTTAGCACAAATGGCTGTAGATCTTTCTGGGAAAGATATTAAAATTAAAAATATTGAAGGTAGAGAATTTATAGATAAATATGGTTTTGAATGTCCTTTAGGAGTTAAAGGTAGAAACTCTCATAATAAATTATTTAAAGAAAAAGTTGGTTGGGAGCCCACTGAACCTCTTATCAAGGGGATGGAAAAAACATTTAATTGGATTAATAAACAAGTTGGATGAAAGTTTTTATAACTGGAGGTGAAGGTAATTTAGGTAAATGTTTAGTTAAAAATTTTCCTAAAAATTATGAATTAAGATATCCCACTAAAGATGAATGTGATATTTTAAATTCAGGTGATATTTTTTATGAACTAGATACATTTAAACCAGATATTATTATCCATTTAGCCGCCTTTGTTGATACCTTGGGGTGTGAAAATAATAAAATTAAGGCAATAGATATGAATGTGCTAGGCACAATCAATTTAGTAAAAGCTAGTTCTTATTTTAATTGTAAATTTGTTTATGTATCTTCTGAATATGTTTTTAAAGGGGATAAAGGTAATTATACAATTAATGATAGACTTAATCCTACTAATGTTTATGGAAAAACAAAAGCATCAGCTGAATATATAGTTTCTATTTTAGATAATTATCAAATTATTAGAGCACCTTTTATTAAAAAACAATATGATAAAGTATTTACTAATCAGTTTTGTTCTAGATACTTTTTAGAAGATGTAATTGACAAAATTATAGATAATATAATTAATAACGATTCATCTATTGTACATATAGCTAATGAAAAAAAATCCCTTTATGATCATTATATATCTAAAGGTTTAAACCCAGAACCAATAGAAATACCAAAAGAAATGGAAAATTTAATTCCTAAAGATACAAGTTTAATTAATAATAGTATTTAATGAAAAAAAATAAAACAGCCTGTGTTGTATTTTATACAGATGAAAGATATGATGAGTTAATTACTAATGTAAAAAATAGTTTTTTAGCATTTAATGGTGATGAATGTGATTATTATCAAATAGACCATACTAATCAAGAACAATATAATAAAGAATTAGAGTATTATGATTATGCCCCTGAAACATTTCTTATGCAATATATATATGCCTATGAAATCATGCGTAAACATAATTATGAAAAAGTAATAATTTTAGGTAGTGATACCATTGTTTGTGGAAGACTAGACGAATTTTTAGATAATGATACTATACCCGTATTGGCTACTTTAAATTATTGGATCCAGGAATCTACAGATCATTGGATTACTCCAATTATAAGTGTTCCTTTACCTGATGGTACTACTGTTATAGAACATGAAAATATCAATGCTGATGTTGTTTGTTTTAACAGTCATGAAGCATTAAATAAAGTAATTCAATTAAGTATTGAACACTATACACACTTTTCTATTCAAGGTGGGCTAAATGAATTAGCTTGGAGTGATAAATCTTTTGAAGTTGCTGTTGTAGATTCACCTTACCCACTAAGTAAAGTTTCCTATAATTGTAGATCAAAAGGAGTACCTAGAACTAACATGATAGAAAAAGGCAAGATAATAAATTGTTATCCTCAAAATATGCACGGTTTTCCCCCTCAGTGGTTAATAGAAAGAAATTTAGTTGATGGTAATGATACTCCTATAAAATCCTGGTATGTTAAGGATGATAAACTTTTTACTCATGATCATAAACAGATTAAAGTATTTCATTTTGTAGAAGGTATAGGAGGCAGACCAATAGAGAAATTTAATGAATTAATAGACGATTTTAAGTATCATTGGTTTAATGAAGAAACTATTAAGTTTTTTAAAGAAAAATGTAATTGTAACGTATTTTTTAAATAAATAAAATGTATAAAGTAGTACACAAACCTTGGGGTAAAGAAGAATGGTTAGCATTAAATGAATTTTATTGCTATAAAAGAATTTATATTAATGCTGGATATAAAACAAGTTTTCAATGGCATGAGCAAAAACATGAAACTAATTATATTATAAAAGGAGAGGCAGAAGTTTGGTTAGAAAATGATGAGGGTGAAATAATTAAAAAAGTTATGAAAGCGGGTGAATTTTTTGATGTTGTACCCCCTAAAAAACATAGAGTTATAGCTATAACAGATATAATCTTACAGGAGGTATCTACTCCTCATGTTGATGATGTATTTAGAATTAATGATGAATTTAATAGAGCCGATGGTAAAATTGACGCAGAACATAAAACACCCTCAGTATTTCTTCTGGCAGCTGGTGTAGGAAGTAGACTTAAAAATTTAACTGATAGTGTAAATAAAGCTATGTTACCTATTAATAACAAAGCTATTATATCTAATATTATAGAAAAATTTCCTAAGGAATACGAAATTGTTGTTGCCTTAGGTTATAAGGGTGATGAATTGGAACAATATTGTAAATTAGCACATCCTCAAAATAATTTTAAATTTATTACAATTTCCGATTTTGATGGTGAGGATTCCGGACCTGGACAATCTGCTTTACAATGTAAGGAATATTTACAAAGACCATTTTATTTTATCGTTGCTGATTGTATTATTGATTCAAAATTACCTCATTTAGATGGGAATTGGTTAGGTGTTTATCCTACCTCTTACCCAGAAAAATACTCAACTGTTAAAATTGATACTCAGGATAATATTTTAGATTTTGTTAATAAAAGTAATAAAGGTTTTGATAATGCATTTATTGGATTAGCTAGTATTTGGGATTATAAAACTTTTTGGAACCAGTTACAATCTAATATTAAAAAAGGAGAGATTGTATCTGCTTTTAATAATGTGGGTTCTTATCCTAATTTTAAAGTAAAGCATCTTAAATGGTTAGATACAGGTAATTTAGATGACTTAAATAAAACTAAAGAGTATTTCAATGATAAACCTTTATCTCTTTATAAAGTCACAAGTGAAATAACCTATAAACTAGATAATAATTTTCTTAAATTTAATCCAAGTAAGAAAAATATAAGTGATAAATCTAAACGAGCAAAGGAATTAAATGGTTTAATACCTCCCAATTTTCAAAATACTGAAAATTTCATCAGTTATAAATGGGAACCTGGTAAAACACTTTATGAATGGGATTCATTACCTTTATATAATAAATTTTTAGATAAACTTAGTTATAATATTAAAATGTCTAAAACTAAAAACGGTGATGAAGTTACTTTTAATGATTTCTATGTTGATAAAACTAAATCTAGAATGGATAAATTTATTAGTAGATTTGGTAAAAAATATTTTACTCAAAGTTTTACTATTAATGGAGTTAAACGTCCTTCATTTGAAAAAATAATGGATAAAATAGATTTAACTTCCCTATATGATAACCCTTTATATTCGTTATTTCATGGTGATTTACAGTTTGATAATATAGTTTATAATGATGAAGAAGATAAATTTACTTATATAGATTGGAGAGAATCATTTGGTGGTGATACTAGTGGTGGAGATATTTATTATGATTTAGCAAAAATGTATGGTGGGACATTAATTCCTTATAATTTAGCTAAACTCCCTAATTTTGTTTCTCTAAATGAAGGTGTATCATTTATTGATTATTCTTATAGTAAAAGTGATAATCTAACTAAATTTGTTAATTTATATAAAAATTGGATAATTAAAGAAGGTTGGGATTGGAAAAAAATAAAATTAATAACAGCTTTAATATTTTTAAATATGTCACCGTTACATGATGAAAAATTTGGAAAAATGTTATGGTTTAAATCATTAGAATTATTTGATGAAATCTATAAATAAAGATACTAAAATATATTGTTCTTTTTCTTCTAACCCAGGTAATAATGGGTGTAAATATTTTAATAATTTATTTGAAAGAAAAAATATTAATGCAATATATAAATCTTTTTATTCTGATAATATTCAAAAATCTATTGAAGCAGTAAAAACCTTAAATATTTCAGGGTTTGCTGTTAGCATGCCTTTTAAGACCCAAGTTTTAAAATATGTAGATAAATTGGATCAAGCAGTAATTGATATAGGAGCAGCTAATACCATAATAAACGATAATGGTTATTTAACTGCCTATAATACTGATTGGCTGGGAGTTTATCAGTATTTTTTGGATACCCCAAAATTTCTTACTATATTAGGTAACGGAGGCTTTAGTAAAGCGGTACAATATGCTTGTAAAATGCATAATATTAATTTTGATATTATCACAAGAAAAAATTGGAACTTAGTATCTTCTTTGGATGGCATAGTTTTTAATGCTACCCCTATAGATGTATCTATTAAGGGAGATTTAGTTGATGGTAGACCTCATACAACAGAAGGAAAAATTATAGCTAAATTACAAGCTTTTGAACAATTTAAATTATATACAAATGAATAAAATAAAATACTTTATAGGACCCATGTCTAAAAATATTGTAGATGCAGTATTAGAATACATGAAAGAAACAAAAAATAAAATAGGTTTTATCCCTTCTAGGAGACAAATTGAATTTAATGGTGGTTATGTTAATAACTGGACTACTAAACAATTTTCTGAATATATAGATGGTAAAGCTGTAATTAAAAGAGATCATTCTGGACCATCTCAAGGTTATATAGAAGATGATGGTTTTACTTCTCTTACTACTGATTGCCAACATTTTGATATTATACATATTGATCCTTGGGCTGTACATCCTACTTATGAAGATGGTTTAAAATGGACTATTTCTATGATTTGTCATTGTTTAGATATAAATGATGAAATTGAATTTGAAATAGGAACCGAAGAATCTATTAGAAAATTTACAGCCAAAGAATTAGATCAATTAGTTATTGATTTAAAAGAAAAATTAAGTGAAAGTGAATTTAAACAAATTAAATATTTAGTCATCCAATCAGGAACATCCTTAAAAGAAACTACTAATACTGGGAATTATAGTAAAAAAAGATTAAAAGATATGGTAAAAGTAGCTAAAAAACATAAACTTATTTCTAAGGAACATAATGGAGATTATATTACTACTAAGGTAATTAATGAAAAATTTAAATTAGGGTTAGATTCAATTAATATTGCTCCTGAATTTGGTTTAATTGAAACACAAACATATTTAGATAATATTAAAGATGAAAAATTATTTGATTTATTTTATCAATTATGTCATGATTCTAGAAGATGGGAAAAATGGGTAGATAGTAAGTTTAGTCCCATTAAAAATAAAACAAAATTAATACAGATTTGTGGTCATTATGTTTTTTCTAATGAAATATTTCAAACTGAGATTAAATCTAAACTTAAAGGTATTGACACTAAAATTAAGAAAAATATAAAATCCAAATTAGATGAGTTATTTAGCAAATAGACCTAAAACTATAGTTTGTGATATAGATGGAACACTAGTTAAACATGATGCTCCTATTTACACAAGTAAACCTAACTATACTATGAAATTACTTCCTGGGACGTTAGAAAAAATATCAGAATGGGACAAACAAGGTTATAATATTATTTTACTTACTGGAAGAAAAGAATCATTAAGAAAACAAACTGAAAGACAGTTAAGTGAAGTAGGCATTTTTTATGATCAGTTAGTTATGGGTGTAGGAGGAGGTCAAAGATATCTTATTAATGATATTAAGCCTGACGGAGAAAATACTGCATTTTCATTTAATCTAATTCGTAATAAGGGAATTAGTGATTTAGAATTATGATAAATAAAAATTTATTTAAAATAATAGTACCTTCATTTAATAATGAGGATTGGGTAGAATATAATATTGCTAGCATATTAAACCAAACATATAGTAATTATAAAGTTCTTTATATTAGCGATGCTTCTACTGATGATACTTATAATAAAGTAAATGATATTGTGGGGCAATTAGATAATTGGGATGTAATAGAAAATTCACATAATAAAGGAGCTCAATATAATTATTTCGAATATTTAAATGATTTTGTAGATGATAATGATATTTTAATTCATTTAGATGGAGATGATTGGTTTTATGATGAAAATGTACTAGATAAATTAAATAATTTTTATAATAAGAATGATTGTTGGATGACTTATGGTGGGTTTGTTTGTTGGGATGGTACTGATAATATTACCTTACCTAACCCCCAATCAACACCTTACCCAGATTATATTCACGATTATAAACTATATAGAAGGGATATTTGGAGAGCTTCGCATTTAAGAACATTTAGAGGTTTTTTAATTAAGGCTGTAGATAATTCAGATCTTAAGTCTAATATTAATCAAAAATACTATTGGCATGCTGCTGATTTAGCTCATCAATTTCCCTGCCTTGAAATGTGTCCTAAGGATAAAATAGGGGTAGTAGATTTTTATGCCCATGTTTATAATGAATCACAACAAAATAGTATTAGAACACAAGAAAGAGAGGATTCTTCTAATAATAAATTTGAGTTAGAAATTAGAAATAAAAAAGTTTATAAGGAAGGTATTACTGGAGAAAAACTCCACCAGGTAAATGTATTTGGATCCCCTTCCAGTGCGGAATTATGTTCTATACCTAGTAACTTTAGTTATTGTTATAATGTAGGTGATGGTGAATATGATTTAGTTTTATTTAATGACTTGGATATAGAAAAATATATTGATGGACAAATTAAAGTACCTAAAAATGTTCCCATTGTAGCAAGATTATTGGAACAAAGAGATTATTTTCAAGGTAGGTTAATGAATAAAGTTAAAGATAATTATAAATTATTCCATACTATCTTAACTTTTGATAAAATTTTATTAGATAATTTACCTAATGCTAAATTTTGTAATGCAGAAGGTATTACAGCTTTTACTGTATTTCCTAATTCAATGAATATACCGGCTTATCATTCTAAAATAACTGGAACATTTAAAGTAAGTGATACTATAAAAATGTTCCCAAAAACTAAATATGATAGAGCAGTATGTATTACATCTGCTAAGGCATTTCTTCCTGGGCATAATGTAAGGTTAAATTTTGTAAATAATTCTAAAGATAAAATAGATTTATTTGGAAAAGGAATTAAGGAAGTGGAAAGTAAATTAGATGTACTCCATAATTATGCTTTTTGTCTTGCTATAGAAAATAATGTTTCCAGAGACGATTACTATTTTACTGAAAAATTACTAGAGTGCATTATTACAGGTACTATTCCTATTTACTACGGTTGTCCTAATATTTCGGAATTCTTTGACACTAGAGGTATTATTACATTTGAAACACAGGAAGAATTAGATTCAATACTTAATAGCCTAAATGAGGATAAATATAAGTCTATGCTTAAATATGCTAAGGCTAATTTTGATAAGGCAATTCAATCTTATGTTTTAGATAATGATTCTTTATATAATTTACACTTAAAAAAAATAATTGAAGATGGTATTACTGTTTAATGTTTTCCTTACAGATTCCAAAGCGAATCAATATGTTATATATGATAGAGGTAATTTACCTAATAGCAATAAATTAGATATAACTAAATATAGTCTTTCTAGTTTAGCTAAAGCTTATAAATGGTCTCGAGCTATTATAAACGTGGAATTAGATCCTAATTGCTATACTCAAAAAGATAATTTAGAATTAGAAAAGTTTGTAAATAAAGAATTTAAAGATGTTGATATAATATATTCATCTAAAAGAAATGAATTACAAAGTGAATGGCAAAAAACATATAATGATATTAATAGTGATCTTATTTTTTATTTAGGTAATCATGATCATATATTTATGGATTCCTCCACTGATTATTTAGAATCCTTAACTAAATTAGCTTCACAGGATGAATTTACTACAATAATTACTAGCCATTACCCTGAAAATATAAGGTGGGCTAAATGTGGATATATAGAATTAAATGAAACTACTCCAAGAAAATTTAATAGTAACTATAGTATAAATGATAATTATGTTAGCTATAAAGGTATTTGTATAGATAGTTTGAATATCATAACTAAATCATTATATTATGATTGGTTCTTTACTGGTGAATGGGGTGATTTAAAATTACCTAGAACAGATGGTATAGGTGGAGCATCATTACTTACTATAAGGGATGCAATGAAAACTCCACTACCACAACAAAAAATAATTATTCCTTATAAAGAACAATTAAGACACTTTGATGGATATATGCATCAAAGAATTAGTAATGATATCTGTCCTGCTATTTCAATCCCAGAGGGGTTTTTTGATAGCAAAATAAAAATAAGATATGGTTATGATGACTATAAGGAAGGATGGGTTAATATTAATCCTTTAAAAGAAAAATATTATGCCCAAGATAAAGAAGGTACTGACTATAAATTTACTTTAGACGATATTCCTTTATTTTGGAAAGATAAAATAGAAGAAATAGATGAAAATAAAAATATAGATGAGGAAAGTTGTATACAATATACTCTACATTCAGTTATAAAAATGATTTATTCTGATAATAGATACTCACCTCATATTGATAAGGATATTGAAACTAATGCTCTTAATATTTATTTAAAAACATATAAAAATTATAATTTAGTATGAATAAAATAGTTTATGTAACAGGTTGTTTAGGATTTATTGGTTCTTATGTAACTAGAGCTTGTTTAGAAAAAGGTTGGTTTGTTAGAGGTATAGATAATATAACTTATGCTTCCAATCCGAAATTAATTGAAGAATTTAATAAGTACCCTAATTTCACATTTGAAAAAAAAGATATCAATGATATTGAATTTTTATACGAATGTGATTATATAATAAATACAGCTGCGGAAACTCATGTTGGTAATTCTATTGTAAAAAGTGAAAATTTTGTTTACTCTAACATTAACGGTGTTCATAATTTACTTGAATTAATGAGAAATTATAGAGCTGAAACAGATAAACTCCCAGTTTTATTACATTTTAGTACAGATGAAGTTTATGGTGACATAAATAAAGGTGAACATATTGAAACGGATATATTAAAACCATCTAATCCTTATTCTGCAACTAAAGCAGCTGCGGATCAATTAATTATAGCATGGGCTAGAACATATAATATACCTTATGTTATTTTAAGACCAACTAACAATTATGGTATTGGACAATATACAGAAAAATTAATTCCTAAATCAATTAAATATTTAGGTTTAGATAAAAAAATACCATTACATAATGATGGTAAACCTATTAGAAATTGGTTACATGCTCAAGATACAGCAAATGCTGTACTAACAATAATAGATCGTAAAGTTAAAAATGAAATTTATAATATATGTGGAGGTTTTGAACAAAGTAATTGGGATACTGTAAGTAAATTAATTACCTTATATCATCCTAAGGATGAGGAATTGGCTAAATCATTTCCCCATTATGATCAAAGAAGAATAAATCAATATTTAGATTTTTCTTACTCTAGACAGGGTCAGGATATTAGGTATGCTTTAAATGATGATAAATTAAGAGCACTAGGTTGGAAACCAGAAATGGATTTTAATAATGAATTACCTAAAATAGTTGAATATTATAAAAATAATTTTATATGGTAGATTTAAAAAAAAGAATATTAGATATTGCTTATAAAAATAAACTATCTCATTTAGGTTCTTACTTATCTGCTGTTGATATTATAGATAAAATTTATAAAAAAAAGAACGAGGAAGATATTTTTATACTTTCTTCTGGTCATGCCGCTTTAGCTCTTTATGTAGTAATTGAAAAATATGAAGGTAAAGATGCTGAAGAATTATTTAATAAATATGGTGGGCATCCTCATTTAGCTGAAAAAGATGGTATTTACTGTTCTACAGGTAGTTTAGGTACAGGAATTACTATAGCAATAGGAAGAGCATTAGGCAAACCTAGTAGAAAAGTTTATGTATTAATAAGTGATGGTGAATGCGCTGAGGGTAGTGTTTGGGAATCTTTAAGGTTTATTAAAGAACACAATTTAAATAATATAGAAGTACATGTTAATATTAATGGTTATGCTGCTTATGATAAAGTTGATTCCCATTATTTAACTAATAGACTTAAGGTATTTTTACCTAATATTAATATTTGGTATACTACAGTTAATCAAACACCATTTTTAAAAGGATTAAATGCTCATTATCACGTAATGAGTGAAGAAGATTATAAATCACTATGAGAAAAGAATTTGCTAAATATTTACATGATGAAATGTCCTATAATGAAAGTATAGTCTTACTAACAGGAGATTTAGGCTATGGCTTATGGGATCAAATAAAAATAGATTACCCAGATAGATTTATTAATTTTTTATCTTCAGAACAATTAATGATGGGTGCTGCTGTAGGTATGGCTTTGGAAGGAAAAATCCCTGTTGTTTATTCTATAACTCCTTTTGTTTTATATAGACCATTTGAATGGATTAGAAATTATCTTAACCATGAATGTATTCCAGTTAAGCTAGTGGGAGGGGGAAGAGATAAAGATTATGGTTATTTAGGTTTTTCACATTGGGGTGAAGAAGATATTAAAGTAATGTCTATATTTAATAATATTCAATTAATGAAACCTAAAACTATAAATTTAAAAACATTAAAAACTTTTCTTTATAGTGAAAAACCAACTTATATTAATTTAAAAAGATGAAAATACTAGTTACAGGTAAAAACGGTTACGTAGGCAAAAGTATTATAAATAAACTTAAGGGTTATGATATTACTGGTGTAGGTAGAGATGATTTTGATTTAACAAATAAACAAGAAACGATAGACTATTTTAAAGGCAAACATTTCGATAGAGTTATTCACACAGCAAATGTTGGAGGTAGTCGTTTATGGAGAGATAATAGTGATGTTTTACTACAAAATTTATCAATGTTTACTAATTTAAGTAGTGTATTTTTAAATTATGATCGTTTAATTAGTTTTGGTTCAGGTGCTGAAAGAAATTATCCTACTGATCCTTATGGTTTAAGTAAAATGGCTATAAATAAAATGATTCAAAACCATCATATCTTTCATAATATTAGAATTTTTGGTGTATTTGATGAAAATGAATGGGATAGTAGATTTATTAAATCTAACATAAAAAGATATATTAAAAAAGAACCTTTAATTATTCATCAAAATAAGTTTATGGATTTTATTTATATGGATGACTTAATTATGTTAGTTGATTATATAATTAAAAACCCATATGAAAAATTAGTTGAAGCTAATTATACTCAACCCTATAGTTTATTAGATATTGCTCTTTTTATAAATGAATTATCAGATTATAGATGTGAAATAATAACTAAAGAGGATGGTATGGGTGAGATGTATACTGGGGGAGTATGTAAAATAAAATTACCTTATATTGGTATGGAAAAAGCATTAAAAAGAATGTATGAAGCAATTAATTAGTTTTTGTATTAATACTGCTGTTAATGAATTAGATTATCTTAAATTACTTTTTAAGTCATTACAAGACAATTTATCTAATTTAAATCATGAAATTATCGTTTTTATCGATTCAGATAATCAGGGTACTCTAGAATGGTTAATTGAACAAAAAACTATTTTCCCTAATTTAAAAATATTAAAAAATCCACTTCCAGTTTGTTATGGTTATGCTAGAAACATAAACGAAATGTTTAAATTTGCATCTAATGATATTGTATCTTATTTACAATCAGATATGGTAATTAGCAAAGACTATGATGTATTCATTAGTAAACATATAAAAGATAATATGATATTATCTAGTACTAGAGTAGAACCACCCTTACATGGTCCAGGTTTAGAAAAACATACTATGGATTTTGGTTTAACACCTAAGGATTTTCAATATGAGATGTTTTTAGATTGGTGTGAACATAATAGAGAGGAAAGACAAACAGAATACTTTTTTGCCCCGTTTACAATGTATAAAAAGGTTTGGAATGATATAGGAGGTCACGATACCTATTTTAGACGTTCCAGAGAAGATTCTGATGTGTTAAATAGACTAATACTAAATGGAAATAAAGTAGTACAAACATGGGATGCTTTAGTTTACCATTTTACTTGTGTTTCTAGTAGAGGACAAGATTGGCATAATAAAGAAAATAAAAAAGCACAAATAAGAGCCACATTACAACAACATGCAGATAGGATTGAAATGTCTCGTGTTAATAGAAAGTGGGGGGGATTTAGTCATGGAAAACCAAATGATTATTATTACAACATAAATTCAGAAATTGAAATTGATACTAATAATTTTAATACATTTAAAATGGTATCTGAATTTTTTAATGTTAATTATATTAATGATATTTCATTTTATAATATATTCATAAATTTTGATGAACATATGTATGCTAATCAACTTCTTAACTTTAGTGACGATAATTGGAATAAGTATTCTTATATGTACAATACTGAAAATTTAGAAGATTATGTTAAAGTAGGTGAGGGTAAAGGGGATATTATAGTTAAATTTAAATTATCTAATGTTAATCAAAATTCATTTAATAGTATAATTTATAATTTACAACATATAATACATCAATATGATATAGGCACCTATGAATATGAAGGTTATACCATAACTATTAATAAGAAAAATAATATAGTTAAAAATAAAATAAAATGTACTAATCCTAAACTAAAGGATAGTGATAAGTATTTAATTTATTAAAATGAAAAAAATAGTAGGTTTTACAGCTGGTAATTTTGATTTACTACATCCTGGTTATATTTATACTTTTGAAGATGCTAAAAAACATTGTGACCATTTTATTGTATTCCTTCAAAAGGATCCTTCATTACATAGAAAATCTAAGTATAAGCCAGTAATACCATTATATGAAAGATATAGAGCATTAATGGCTATTCATTACGTTGATGAAGTTTTTATTTATCAAACGGAAGAAGAATTAAGAGATTTAATTATACATTTTAAACCTGATGTAAGAATATTAGGTGAGGATTATATTGGCAAATCTTTTACAGGTGATGACTTACCTCCTAAGATAATTTATACATCAAGAGCTCATGGTTGGTCAACAACAAAGTTAAAAGATTTAATTACTCTTCAAACTCTTAAACAAAATCCTCAAATAAATTTGGAATCCCAGTAATCTTTTTGTATATTTACAGCAAATTTTTAAAAAGGTTATATTTATGGACATTGCAATTCAAAACAATACAATTATGGAAATGATTCCGTGCTCCAAGTGTGAACAAGACATGCCTAAATTAAGATTAACCCAATATGGTTATGATTTTTGTGTTAACTGTTCTACTGTTGGAGCTAAAAGAGGTGTACCTGTAATGAGAGGTTCCGGAGACCATACATGGACTGAAACTATTATTATGGAAAAAGATCAATATGAAGATTTTGTACTTGCCTCAGCTATTGAAAAAGGTGATAAAAATGCTTCTAAAGCAGAATATTTAGATTTTGATAAAGAAGATAAAAATTTACAAGGTCCATTCAATATAATAAATACTACTTCTAAAAAAGGGTAATTAATGCCTAAACCAAAACCATTATCTAAAGAACAAATAGTTGCAGCTCAAGCTAAAACTAAATCTAATATGGCTGCTGCTAGATACTTACATGTATCTTATCAGCACTATAAGAGATATGCAAAAATGTATGATTTATTTGATTCACATAAAAATCAATCAGGTAAAGGTATTCCTAAATTTTTAAAGGGTCCTAAAAAAATGCCTCACATGTTGGAAATAATTGAGGGAAGAATAGCAGCTTCTTCATTTAATCCTAATAAACTTAAGTATGCTCTTATAGAACAGGGATATTTATTAGAGGAATGTGCTGTGTGTTCTTTTAAAGAAAGGCGAGTATTAGACTATAAAATGCCTTTGTTACTTCACTTTAAAGACAATAATAGTAATAATTACAGTTTAGATAACGTTCAATTGCTATGTTATAATCATTATTTTTTAACTGTTGGTGATATTTTTAACGATAAAGAAGTTAAACAAATAGAATCCAAACAGGAGCATTTTGGTACTACTGATAAGGTTGAATGGGAAGTAGATGAGTATCACCTTCAAAGATTAAAAGAATTAGGTCTAGAAGATGATGAGGACGATGTTAACCAATATATAAGTAAAATATGATAGAATTTATTAAACATGCACTAGGTTTTTGTGGAGAGCATTGGCATCCGAATATTTGGACTGCTGCTGCTTCATCTCCATTAATTGTTGGAACTATACACTATATTAAATGTAAATGTGGAGGATGGTTTGCACATAAAAAAAATTGTAAATATGAAGAAAATAAAATCATTAAATAAAAAACATCATAAAATCACTCGTGATTATGATAAACAAAAAAGTAAGCATTTAGAACGATTAACAGATAAAATGCTTAAAAATGATGAAAAGGCTCAACAATTAAAAAATAAAACAATTAAAGGCAACTTTTTAAAAAATTTTTAATTATGAGAACATTATTAACTTTTTTACTAGTATTAATTACTCCAACTACTATAGCACCTACATTACAAGAAAAATCTATTGTTGAAATTAAAGTTGAAAAAACTATAATAAAAGATCTAGATAAATTTTTATTTGATATGGGTTTAAGAGAATCAGGAAATAGATATGATATAGTTAATCAATTTGGTTATATGGGTAAATACCAATTTGGTAAGTCAACTTTAAGAACATTAAAAATAAAAGTAACAACTGATGCTTTTTTAAATAGCCCTGATTTACAGGAATATGCTATGTTACAAAATTTATATTATAATAAAAAAAAGTTACAAAAATATATAGATAAATTTGAAGGGCAAGAAATAAATGGTATATTAATTACTGAATCTGGAATTTTAGCTGCAGCTCATTTAGGTGGACCTGGCAGTGTTAAAAAATATTTTAGATCAGGTAAAATAATGGAAGATGGAAATGGAGTTAAAATAACCAGTTATATGAAGCAATTTTCTGGATATGATTTATATTTATAATAAAAAATAGATTATGGCTAGAATAGTTGCAAGCACTTATGTTCATAGTGCACCTAAAAAAAGACCTGGAATACACTCTAAATCCAAAACAAGTAGTTCAAAAAATAGTAAAAATTATGTTAAAAAGTACAGGGGACAAGGACGATAAAATGGAATTCACAAGCATTCAATTTTTTAATATGATGACTGATGAAGATTTTATTGCTGTACATAAAGCAGGCCAATTAACTAATCTTTGTTTAGCTCTAACTTTGGACTTACAAATTCACAATCATGGAAAAGATAAAACTTACACAGCATGAATGGTTTGATGCCTTAAAAGTCCCAGGGCCGCATAAGAATAAAAAGAAGTATTCACGAAAAACAAAACATAAGAATTTAAATAGTAAATAATTCTTATATATTTATAATAAAATAAAAATTACA